>OLZA01001191.1_pt1 | contig 9769 bp, 9 predicted proteins | sample 1673431 | NCBI WGS metagenome assembly OLZA01 (sample SAMEA103958111, study PRJEB25191) | human gut metagenome | biome: human-associated habitat [ENVO:00009003]; feature: intestine environment [ENVO:2100002]; material: feces | place: Germany | collected 2013/2015 | reverse complement strand
AAATCGAGGTGCAAAAATGTACACTTACGGAGGTATAATACTTGATCACAATTATGAAGAACATTTATTAGAAGTTGATGATTTTCCTTTTATATATAGAGGGGAGGATGAAGCCTATAAAATAGAAGTTCCTAATATAACATTAAAGGAGTCATTGTTATTGAATTCTTGTATTGGTGATGAAAACTATAGTGATAAAATAAAAAATATAGTTACAGAATCTTGTTATCAAAAATATCTAAAGGTGTATAAATATCTACCACGTTTTTTTGATGTAAGGTTGTAATATTATAAGTTGAGCTTGTCAAATAATATATGCTATAATTTGACAAGCTCAATAAAGGAACGTGTTTTGACTTACATATATTTTTGTATTTCTAAAAGATTTTCAATTTGCTTATTCCTGAAGAGTTCAGTATCTATTTCTTATAATTTAATTGAAAGCAAATTCAAGTATTACAATCTTACACCTCCAACTCTTTCAACGGCAACCCATAATTATATTGTCTGAAAAATCCTCTGTGGATAAGTTTCAAACCAAGGGTCTGATAATACTTGTAATCATCATCCTCGGTGCAGAGGTATTTGTAACCATAGCGCGGGGCGTACTCCTTGAAGAAACGGGCAAGGTCTTTCAGGTTTTCCTGTTGGTTTCGTTTGAAGTTGCTGCGCACAATGATAATGCTCCAGTCGGGGATGCTGCCAACACCACAACTGTATTCCCAGAAACGGATGTATAAATCCATTTCGCCTACATGGACAGAAACACAAATGCCGTTGGCGTTGTGCATGACAGAACAGCAATTTCTGTAACCGAATCTCTCACACAAATAGAGATTGAAATCGTAAATAAAATCGGAATAGTTCATAATAATTTGAATTTTGATGGTTAATAAAAAATTAATTATAGACTGAAACCTCGCTTACGTTTCGGTTTCTTTTTCTTCTTTTTAAGCCGGTTGGCTTGTATCGCTTCCTCCGTATCATAATCCGTAGGAGAGGGCGTGAACAGTCCCAGACTGATACCGAGATGGTTCTCCTGCTGGTATTCATGCCGAGGTTCCTCGCGTATGATTTCTGCCTGTTGTATCTGACGCTGGTTCATAGTAGCAGAAAGAGCGTTATATCTCAGTTCCTGGTCGATGTTCAGGTAACTGAACTGACGGTCAATCTTGGAACCGCTAAAGGTCAGTTGGTCACATGTGAACTTGACACCTTGCATCTCTCCGGTCGTGCGACTTAGCTTCCATTGCGTATCAATTCCGTATCTTCGCAAGGCCAGTCGCAGCTCACTCCAGCTTCGGGCGTTCGGAACCTCTCGTTTCAAGGCATGATAGATAAAATACTTTACCTTGTCATGATGACGTAACCGCATGAAATTGACATGCTCTTTTCCTTCGGCAAAATGCAAACGGTAACGGGCTGTCAGCATCTTGCAGACCTTTTCATTTCGATAACGGTCGTTCTTGTCGCTGATGGTGCGGCCGTCATTATCCACCCGGTTGTAAACGATGTGACAATGTGGATGATCACGGTCGGTATGCCGGGCGATAATGAACTGCGTGTTCTCGATTCCCATCAGCTTCATATAGTCGTGGGCGATCTTTAGCATCAGCCCATCATCGTCACGGACGCGGTCTCCGTCCTCTGCAGAGAAGCTCAATGATATATGGCCGACAGTGTTCTTGACCTTGTCATTCAGTAAAGTCTGCAACTTGAATTGCTCCGCTATTTCTTCAGGCGAACCATAGACACCAACCGCTTTCAGCAGACGCGATTTATCTTCTTTCAGCACATAGTTTACGCACCCGGAAAACGATGTACCCTTGACAATTTTACCGATCATCCTTGAGCTGTTTTATGAGTTGTGAAATCTGTTGAACGGCGGTACTGCACTCATCGGCCACACGATAAAAACCGTAAGCGTTGGCTCGTCTGGCAAGCTGGTTCAGATTTGTGCTTTCGCCAATCAGTTTTCGGATGATGTCAAGATTTTCTCTCGTAATCCGTTCGCGCACCGTACCGTGTTCGATGAGTGAACGCACTACTTCGCTTTGACTGCGTTTACTGCGTCGGCTGAGTGCTCTGAGCCAGCCGAACTGTTCGTCTGTAAGACGGATTGTAACTGTATTTTTCTTATCCATAATATTTGCTTTTGAGATTAATGATTGTGACCATCGGGAGCCGTCTCACCTTCTTTTGAGGTGAGCAAGTGGTCGGGAAATGTAATACACCGGCATAAACTTGCTCCAGTGAAAAAGAAGTGAATCAGACATCTGAAAGTCATCGTTTGAAAAGTCCTTTCCGGGTATGTTGAACCGTTGCTGAAAGAGGTGCTTTCTCCACATTGACAAGTTGCAAATCGAAAGTTTCGACCAGCGTTTTTAAGGCCGGATTCAACACGATAAGACGATTGAAAATAGCCTCCTTAGTTTCTTCTCTCAGCAGAAAATCGGCGATGTCATAACCTGCATCCCGTTCTTCTTTTGTTGCGTTTCTTTCCATAAAATCGAAGAGAGAAACCTCTATTCCCAGGTTTCGGATCATCTCCATTTTACTGTTCCAATAGTCGGTTGCACCCAGATCGGGGAAGAGCAGAACACGTCGGTTTCTTAATACGCTCATGGCATCCCGATTAAATGCTCCATTCTTTCCGCCCGAAGCAATCCAGAGGTATTGCGGCAGATAGAAGCTGGAAATCAAAGCACTTTTCTCACTCTCCACAAGAGCAACCGGACGCTGCAGGTCGGAGGATAAAAGATGCTCACCAAACAGGCATTGCCGGAGGTTAAAATTCTCTTTCTTCAGAAGGGAATGTACCCACGTAATGTAGTTGTGCGGCTTTTTAATCCGTCTTCCGTTTTCAGGATTGTAGAGCATCACTTTTCCGGTTCGTACCCGTCCGGAAATATCTACCTGCCAGAAGACTGTAGCTCCCGGCCAATGCTTCGAGGTTCCTACATGGTAGCGTAACATCAGTTCTTCGGTAGCCTCCTGTCCGAAATGGAAACTCAGGAACTGAAACAGCTTGTTCGTGTGATACAGCTTTAGGGACTGCCTCATGATTTCCGGCTCAATGAATGAAGGCTCAGGAGGCAGACTGATGCGTGGATTTGACACCGGCACAAACTCTTCGTTCAATCGTTCTTTGGCAATCGGGTTTTCGTCAAAGTACATTTTGGGCGTATAGTTGTAGCCGCACTTCTGTTCATGGTTGCATCGCCCTACATAATCAGGAAAGTTTATTTGCTTTTCCGTATCAATGTATTTGGCGAAACAACTTTTGCGGTGGCAGTTCGGACATGTATGTCGGGTGCTGAACCTTTGTATGGTTCTAATGTGAATCTGTAGCTCATTTTTCTTTCTGTTTGGATGTTACTATGCACATTTTCGCAACTTCACAAACCCCTCAGTTGCGAAAATGTGCATAGTAACAGGTTTATTTACTGTATTCTCCATGATTCTCTTTTCTGAATAATGTTCCGATGTGGCGTTTTAGAAACATCTTGAAAGCATGCTCCTTCATCCCGTAGCTTTCAGCAATACCGATACCTTCTGCCGTAGTAAACCTCTGAGGCAGGTTCAGGTAGATGTTGCGGTGCAATTCGCTCAACTGTTCCTGGCTGACGGCAGTCTGCACTTTTACAGCTGTAGTCCGAAAATATTCAGTCAGCAGGATGGCACGATTCACGCTTTCAAGGTCAATCGTATGCTTGTCGCACTCTCCGCAAGTCCAGCGGGCAAGCTGGATAATCAGACAAAACCGGATAATGTAGATTTCCAATTTGCAGTAAATACCTACCAACGCATCATTGGTTTCCATATCACATTGGCGGGCATTTTCGTGCTGCCAACCGTAAAGCCGTTGTTTGGCGTCTTCATCGAACGGCAGGCATTGAGGCTGCAACTCATTATTCTCGTCATGCGGACAATCTTGTACGATCAGCTTGTCGATAATCTGTTGCCACTGGATTTCCAGTTCTTCAGGAGTTTCCCGGTCGTTCCATCTGCTTTTCAAGACAGATTCGGGCATCACGAAAAGAATACGGTCGATGAAACCGTTACTCGAACGCTCGCCCTTGACCAGTTCACCCAGAATCTTCTTTTGGATGGTACCGATAACGGAGATATAGGGACGTCTGATAAAAATGGAACTTTGCGTACTCTTGCGGTCGGAAATCGTAGGCTTGGCATTGAATACCGAAAGCCAGAACTGTTCTTCCGAACCGTTATTATAGCGGTTGAAATTCTTGAACCAGGCCGACAGCTCGTCCGACCAAAGGCAGAGTCCTCTGGGATTCTGGGCATGTATCAGGCTCAATCCTTCGGGAGTGATATCCGAAACAAGAAAGCGTTTGCGCACGGGAGCCTGCGGAAACTCATCCAAACCGGCTTCCATGCGTTCCTTTTTGCTCATGGACATAGTGTGTTCATACTCGGCATACAACTTCTGATACTCCTGATTCTGACAATAGTCATGTTCAATAAACGGCTTGAAAGCGAAACTCAGCGGATGACTCTTATTGGCTCCAGGACGACCAATCAGTGCCATGTACAGAATGGGACTTTCCAACCAGTTACGCTTCATCTGCACCAGATGGGAGTTGCCAATCCCCACAGCAATGGCCGCAAGGATAGCCGCAGCAACATAATCCACGGGATAGCCCTGACAGTCGTGCAAACTACTGATGATACGCTGAATCCTGATAGGAAAGATTTCTATCGGGAACTCCCCGCCGGACATCTTGGCTCCGATGCGCACAGCCTCGCCGATAATACCTTCTGCTGTTAATTTGGAAGTTTCCATAGCCGTGCAGATCAAAAGTTATAGCCTCCCTTTGGTTTGCGCTTCGCTCCATGAACTATCTCTGCTGCCTGTTCCTGGAGCGACATTGCCTGTATTTGCTTGCGTCCGGACTCAATCCATTGCAGCAACTCATCTTCATAGAAGTAGAGTTTCTTTCCTTTTTTATAGGCTGGAATCTGTCCTTTACGCGCAAGCGTGTAAATGGTAGGCTTTGCCTTTCGTGTGATTTTACAGGCTTCATCAATTTCAATAAGACGATGTTTGTCGGAAGAAGTCTGCGGTTGCAACGCCGCCACCATTTGACGGATTTGTTCCATCTGTTCTGTGAGATAACCTACCGCCTGCGGCAGCTTATCAAATGTGATTTGTTCGTTTGCCATACGTACTCGTTTTTAATTGTTCGCTGGCAAAGGAAATTGGTGTTTTGACGGTGGAAAACATCACCGTAATATAACTGTGAGATAACTTTTGGTGGTGATTATTGGTTGATTATTAATTATTAAAGTGTATGTTTCGATAATATTACAAATGATAGTTATAGGTAGTTTATTGGCGAGAGAAAAGTTTTGCTTTCTTAAAGAAAAGGAATGGTCAATAATAAAATACCAAGAATCAAATGTGATATTTGATTTGTTTCACTATTTTTGTATAAATCGGATAATAATGAATCAAACAATGGAAGATGTAATATATTCTAAAGGAGCAGCATTAATCATAGGAATTAATGAATATGATAATGCTGTTAAATTGACAAAAGCAGTTAATGATGCTAAATCTATAGCTGATGCTCTTCAAAAATTAAATTTTAGTTTTAATTTATTAATAGATTCAGATATTGATACATGTGACGCTACAATTGAAAAGTTTATTTCAGAACTTGATAAATATGATGTTGGAATTTTTTATTTTGCAGGACACGGAGTAGAGATTGATGGAAAAAACTATTTATTAGCTAAAAACACGCCAATAGAAAACAAAGCTGGTGTAATTCGTTATTCTATAAACCTACAAGAAATTGTTACAAAATTTCATGAAAGCAGATGTAATATAAATATTTTTATCATAGATGCGTGCAGAGATAATCCTTATCCAGATACGAGAGCTTTTGGTACTACTAATTTAGCTCCAATGTTTGCCCCTAAAGGTACTATCATTGCTTATTCAACATCACCAGGAGAGCGAGCAAAAGATGGAGGTTTGGGAAATAATAGTGTTTATACAGGAGCATTGTTAAAACACATCAATGAACCAGGACTACCTATTGAAGAATTCTTTAAAAGAGTAAGATCTTCAGTATATACCTTATCAAAACAGCAGCAGACAAGTTGGGAACATACCTCATTAATAGGTAATTTTAGTTTTAATTCAGGGCAATTAATACATTCATTAGGACTACCTTATGCTCCAAATGCTATAAAAGACAAGGACTTTGACTATTCTGATCCCTTAATAGGAGAGATTGTAAAAAAGTTTAAGTCATATAATTATTATACGCAGAATTCAGCTTTAGATGATTTTGAAAGATTGCATGCTAATCAATTATCAGATAACCAGATGTTTATAATAGGGAGGAATATACTTCAGGCTGCAGTCGGAGGTTGTTGGCAATGCCAAAGTTTTATAAGAAACAGAAATGCATTAGAAAGATATACGAAAAACAATAGTAATCATCTTTTGAATGGGATACTATTTGAAATGTATTTTGATTCTGAAGGACATTTTAGATACAGAAACAAAAAGGGATATGATTTAATTGATAGTATTGTTGAATATCATAATTGCGATAATCTTAAGGGTTCTTTTGCCTTTATAAATAAAATACTCCTTCCTTTTTCAAATAGGTTACTATTTTATCCTTCAGAAACACCTTTATCTGTGTCGTTAAATATATTAACACAAATTATAAAAGAAAAAGAAATATGGGAAGACGTAGAAACAGATGTTTGTTACATAGAAGCCATAAAATATAACAATGTAGATCTGTTAGTTAATGATGGAGAAGATTGCGTAGAATATCATATTCCCAAAACATATGATTCTGAAGATGAACTAAAAAATAAAATATGTGAAATATATGCTGTTCCTTACCGATATCTTACATTAACATTTGATGTTGCAGTTGGCAGTAATCCCATTAAGCTAAGGGGAAAATTTAGGTATTTATAGTAATGTTACTACTATATTGTCGTTTAACTTAATCTTGCATTCTGATTCCGTATGTGACATCTTACGTTCAATAGTTGCAATCTCCAAATCGCGGAGAGTGTGGGCAAAGACATTTTTGATAAATGTGGCTGTATGAATGCGCTTTATACCAAAAGCCTTACCAATATTCCAACCAAAGTGCATAATATCAATGCTTTTAAGCTGTGAGTCAACCTTTACGGGCGATATCTTTTGTAAGGTATCGCCTGAGCTATATTCTGCAACGTATGTGCATAGACGGTTGAGGTCTTCTTCACTCATATAGGCAACCATTGTTTGCTTAGTATAATTGAGCACCTTTTCTAATTTGGTTTGAATAACACGATTATTTTCTGCGATAGCATTGGTTCGCATAACTTCATATTCTGAAGGTTCGGAGATTGTTTCTTCAGCGGCAGGAGCAGGGTCTATGATATTGGGAATAGCCTGATTTGAATCTTCAATTGTAAGGGCTTCCGGTTCAGAAACGGTATCATTGTGATTTTCCATCGTTTGAAAAGCAGAGAAACGCAAAAGAAAGGCTTCTATGCGTGGCAACAGAAACTGATTGAAAGTTGTCTGTAAACTGGCATAGATCGCCATCAAAACAATTACTGTTGCAAAAAATGCAACATTACTACTGAAATCGTCAACACCTTTGGATAAAACAAACTGACGAGCTAAAACGCCAACAACAAGAGTACCTACCAATACAAGGGAATAGAGTGCTATATGTTCTATACTTTTCTGATTCATAGTGATATTTGCTAATTGTTTGTGCGCAAATATATGTCATTTCATAGATACCATGTTATAAATCTAAGAAAGTGGCAGCATTTGTCCTCGATATGGTACTTATTTCTATATCATCTGTGCCACGATAGAATAAAAAAGACGAGTCCGACTAGGTTTTAACCACATGTCGGACTCGTCTTACGTTACAGAGCTTTATACTATTTCAGTGAAATCTTATTCGCCGTCTCTCGCTTCTTGGAGTTAACCAAATCAGCATAGATTTGAGTAGTGGTGACATTCTTATGCGTCAGCATCTTCAATACTGTGTAAATGTCTGTACCTAAAGAGATTTGGATGACCGCATACGAGTGCCTAAAGCAGTGGAAAGTTATGTGTTTTCTGATTCCGGCTTCGGCAATCCATTGTTTCAGAGGATGATGAGTCATGGATCGGGTTAAACCTTTGAAGACTTTTCCGGTGCCCCATTCGCCACACAGTTCCAGAGCCTCCTGACTGATGGGGAGTGTAGCCTCGGTTTCTGTCTTTTCGGTGCAGATACGGATATAGTAACCTTGATCCGGGCCGACTTCAAAATCACGCCAGTCCAGCTTCAGAATATCACTGATACGGAGACCGGTCATGCAGGCAAACAGGGAGGCTTGTTTTAAGACTGGAATCTTGCATGGCGTAGCCGCCAGTTTTTTGACTTCATCAAGTGTCAGATACTCTTTCTTGACCTCTTTCCATTCAATCTTTTCCAGAAAGTCGTTCAAGTTCTCACGCAGCATCTTCTCTTTATAGGCTATTTTCAACAAGGCTCGGAAAGTTGAATAATAGCCGGCTGCCGAATTTCGTGAGATATAAGCATTGGGATGATTAATCTGTTTGCATTTGAGCAGGTAATCCTTGAACTTCTCGCACAGTTCTACGGTAACATCGCCGAATGTACATTTACCGCCGACAAATTTCTCGAAGTGATTGTAAACGCAGTCCCATTTCTCATATTTTTCCCGTGCCTTTGTCCGGAAGTAGGCGAGGAAATCTACCTTTTGTTTGTTCTTATCCAGGAACCCGAATTCTTCATTGATAAGCGACTGGACACGGATACAGCGGATTGCCTCTGCCTTGTTCAGCATATCCTGATTGAACATTCTTTGCTGCTCGTTCTTGGGCTTGGCATAGATGTAGATGCCGAGGAATTCCCGGCGACTCATCTTCATCGTATAAGGATTGCGGATGGCCGGATAATAATCCAGATAAAGAGATATGCGGTCGTTACGCAATGGCTTTTGTCTCAAAGTTACGTTGGTGCATGTAAGTGTCATAGCTATATTGTTTTTTGATTAATACTTGTTTTTGTTGCAAATAAAATAGGTGTTATGATGGTGGTATTTATCACCGGAAAATAACTTTTGCCTCATTCTATCTTTGGAGGCTCAAAGAACTTGTCCAGCTCTGCCCGCAGGATCTTGGTATATTTACCGACCTTGATGCGGGGAATATTATGGTATTTCACATAATGGTAGAGTTGGTCCCGTGTCAGATTGAATCGCTCCATAGCTTCGGCAATGGTGTAGTATTTGGGCTCTTCGGGAGCTATGAGACCTTTGGCAATGTCCACATGTTTCTTGGAATAATACACCATGATACCTTCTTTCTTCTTTGGAATGGCATTCTTAGAAACGAAAGTGTAGATAGCGGATAAGGTCATGCCGAATTTATCCTGCATTTCTTGGCTACTATACCATTCGGTAATGTCGGGATTCGGGGCTTTCTTGGCAAAGTAAGCGTCCATGTGCTTCTTGCTCCAATAGGTCTTGCCACGATTGAAAGTGCGAGGAATGTTGTTCTTCTTGGCTACCGCAAATATCCAAGACTCGTTTACATGGTATTTCTCTTTGACTTCAGCTGTGGTGTAAAAGTCGGTGATGCTCTGCTTGGCTCTTGGTAGATGTTTTTTGTAAGGAGAAGCATTATCAAACAGAGCCTCGATGTCTCGTTTCCTGATAATAGTCTTTCTCTTTAACTGAACCGATTTTATCA
>OLZA01001177.1_pt1 | contig 9905 bp, 9 predicted proteins | sample 1673431 | NCBI WGS metagenome assembly OLZA01 (sample SAMEA103958111, study PRJEB25191) | human gut metagenome | biome: human-associated habitat [ENVO:00009003]; feature: intestine environment [ENVO:2100002]; material: feces | place: Germany | collected 2013/2015 | reverse complement strand
TATTACCGCAGAGCCAATCGAGCGCCACCGTGCTGTCGAATCTGGGCAGGCAACCTGGGCATACACCCCACACTGCGTGAAATGAAACTTGCTCACGCTCTCCCAAGGACCAGGGGGAAGCCCTTCGATATGCGCCAGCTTCGGCAGCGGTATCGCAGAGTTATGACAGCCTCGCCAAAGGCGGCTTGTATCATACCCACCGTCAGGGGTGCGTGGCAAATGTGACGGGCAAAATCAATCGGTACCGCAAAAGATGCCACTCCACGAGTGCTATGTTTACAGTCAGGCAAATGGTCGGAGCGGTGCTTCCAAAGTCAGATACCGTGCGCTGGGAGCTTCCATACTGCCAGCGCATTCATGTGACTTTGATGTTTGATATGAAAGGAGCTTCTCGGTATGAATCAGAACATGACACAATCCACCCGGTTCAACGATTTGGTTGATATCAGAACGGTCACCGTTGATAAGAGCCTTCCCAAAGAGGAACGCATTGCGGACTTTGTTCGCCAGATAAAAAACCCATACCGTTTCCGCTGCGGCGATTTTGTGGTAAACGCCTCCTTCGCCAGAAACGGCGCAACCCTGGAGAACTGCCTGCGAGGTATTCTCAGGTAGGCGACAAACTCGCATTTTCTGCCAAGAGTGATACAATGAACTTGGAAAAGGACGATACTTAGACAATCTCAGAAATCACTCTTTTCAAAATCTTTCCCGGAGCGAAAGGAGTGTAATTTCATGCCAACGTACAAAGCAACCGCCTATATCCGCCTGTCTTACACCGATGATCGCTCCAGCGAGAGCGACAGCGTAGCCAACCAGCGCAAGCTCATTGAGAATTTCGTTGAGCGCAATCCCGACATTGAGGTTGTGTCCTACAAAGTTGACGATGGCTACAGCGGCATCATCTTTGACCGACCTGCCTTCAAGGAGATGATGCAGGATGTCACCAATGGGGAAATCAACTGCGTCATTGTCAAAGACCTCTCTCGGCTGGGGCGTGAGTACATCGAGACCGGGCGCTACCTTCGCCGGGTGTTCCCGGCCTACGGTGTGCGGTTCATCGCCATCACCGATAACATCGACACAGCCCAGGAAAGCAGCGGCGATGATCTGACGGTTTCGGTCAAGAACATCATGAACGAAGCCTACTGCCGGGATATTTCCGTCAAGACCCGTACCTCTCTGGATGTAAAGCGCCGGAACGGGGATTTCGTGGGAGCCTTTACGGCTACATAAAATCCGAGGACAACAAAAATCTGTTGGTCCCCGATCCCTATGCTTCCCGTGTTGTCCAGAACATCTTCCAAATGCGGCTGGAAGGTTCCAGCGCTCTGCGGATCGCAAACGAGCTGAACCGCCTTGGGATTCTCTCTCCGCTGGCCTATAAGAAAAACCACGGACTGCCCTACGCCAAGAAGGGCTATGCCGACAGAGAGGATTGCAAATGGTCAGCCACGACCATCATCCGCATGTTGCAGGATGAAACCTATACCGGGACACTGGTACAGGGTAAGCAAGGCACCTCCAACTATAAAATCAAGCAGATGGAGCAGAAACCGGAATCCGAATGGATTCGCATTCCCGACGCCCACGAGCCTCTGATAACCAAACAGGACTTTGATCTGGTTCAGAGAATCCGGGGGCTGGACACTCGAACCTCCCCGAAACAGGACACGGTATACCTGTTCTCCGGCGTTCTCATCTGTGGCTGCTGCGGTAGTCGCATGACCCGCAAGACCAACCGGGTGAATGGCAAGGAGTACCACTACTATTACTGCCCCACTGGCAAGAAACACGGCTGCGCTAACCCGGTGATGCTGAAAGAAAGCAAGCTGATTGATTGTGTTCAGGAAAGCCTGAAAGCCTATATCCAAAATGTAGCTTCTCTGGAAACCCTTCTGAACAGCATCGACCAGTCCAGTATCAATCAGGCGCTGGCTAAGGAATACACCGCTCATATCTCTGAAAATGAGCGGCGATTGGAGCAGGCACAGGCTTACAAGTCCCGGCTGTATGAAAATCTGGTGGAGGGCATGATTACCAAAGAGGAATATGCCAGCTACAAGGTGAAATACACCCGGCAGGCGGAGGAAATCAAGGCATCCATCGCCGCTCTGAAAGAAAAGTTGACGGATGTTCTGGAAAACCGAAGCGAGCGGAACCGCTGGATTTCCCATTTTACCCAGTTTGAATCTATGGAAACCCTTGACCGGAAAGCGCTGATTCACATGGTTCAGAGCGTCCGGGTTCAGGGCAAAAACGAGTTGGATATCCGTTTCAACTACAAAGATGAATATGAAAAAGCCCTGCGTCTGATTGCGCTGGCGGCGCAGGAAGCAGAGCTGTCCATTCCCGAATTGTTAAGAAAGGCAGGTTAAGCTATGGCACGAAAAAGTAGAAAAGAAAGCGCACAGGTGATGGTACAGGAAACCGTAAGCACCTGCCGGGCCGCAATTTATGTCCGCCTGTCCGTTGAGGACAGTCACACCCACAGTGCGTCCATCGAAACCCAGCAAATGATTATCGCTCAGTTTCTGGAGCGCAACCCTGATATCCAGGTGTATGACACTTATATCGACAACGGCACCAGCGGAACCACCTTTCACCGCCCCGCCTTCCAGAAGATGCTTTCTGACATTGAAGCCGGATTAGTAAACTGCGTTATTGTGAAAGACCTCTCCCGGCTGGGGCGGAATACCATCGACACGGGCTACTACATCGAACAATATTTCCGCCTGCGGAATATCCGCTTCATTGCTGTCAACGAGAACTTCGATACCTTCGCCCCGGAGGATGCCCACGCCGGAATTATCATCCCCCTGCGGAACATGATTAACGAAGCCTATGCGCTGGACATCGGGCGCAAGATCAAGGCACAGCAGCGGCAGGCTATGAGGGATGGGAAGTTCATTGGGAGCCGCACCCCCTATGGATATCTGAAAGCCCCGGATGACTGCCATCAGTTAATCATCGACCCGGTTGCTGCTCCTGTGGTGCAGAAAATCTTTCAATGGGCATCTGAGGGAGCTGGGCTGAACACCATTACCGTCCGACTGAACGATGCTGGGTATCTTCCTCCCAGCCACTACAAGAACACCCAGGGCATTATTACCCACGAAAACCTGATGGGCAATGGGAACTGGAACACTCGAACGGTGGCAAGAATCCTTCACTCACAGGTTTACACGGGTGATCTGGTTCAAGGCCGCACAAAGAAAATAGACCACCGGCAGGTCGAAACCAGTGAAATGGAGTGGACGGTTGTCCACGACACCCATGAAGCCATCATCAGCCACGAACTGTTTGAAGCCGTCCAGAAAAAGCTGGACGAAACCGCCCACCATTGCAAGGAGCGAGAAGTACAGACTTACAGTCCCAACATTCTAAAGGGAAAAATCTTCTGTGCCCACTGCGGTGGGAGCCTCCACCGGCATCGCAACATCCGCAAAAAGTCCGCTGATGTCTACAACTATTACTGCCTGACAAACAGCAGGGTAGGCAAGAAGCGCTGCCCCGGTGTCTTGATTCGGGAGGAAATTCTTTTGGATTCCCTTGCCGATATGCTTCAGAACGCTTTGGAGACAGCATTGGGCAGCTATTCTCTTTCCCTTGTGGAGCTGCCCCAGCAGACAGCCGAGCGCACCGACCTGAAGGAGAAGATCGCCAGCCGAAAGCAGGAAATTCAGCGGCTGAACGGCTTGATTCGCAGCCTCTATGAGAATCTGATTCAAGGGATTCTGTCGAAAGAGGAATACATCACCTATAAAGGGAAGTATGAATCCAGAATCCAGCAGCTCACCGAGGAAGTCGCGCATTTGGAAAAAGGCTTGAAGGCACTGGACAAGCAGATTGCGCAATACCGTGCTTTGAAGCGGGATTCCGATGACCTCCGGGAGAATCGGGAATTGACCGCTGCTCTGATTGACCGGCTGATTGACCGTGTTGAGGTTTCCAAAGACAAGCAGATCACCGTCCGCTACCGCTTTGAAAGTGAATTTGATTCCAATGAGGAGGTGCTGAACCGATGCAAAAATATGTAATCGCCCTTTATATCCGGCTGTCCATTGAGGACTACAAGTATGACAGCATGAGTATCGAGAACCAGCGCCTTGTTCTGAATGAATATGCAGCAGCTATGCCGGAAGCGCTCAACTCCGAAGTTCTGGAGTTCGTTGACAACGGCTACAGCGGCACCAATTTTGAGCGTCCCCAGGTGCAGAAGCTGATCGAGATGGTTCGGGAGAACAGAATTGACTGCATCATCGTCAAGGACTTCTCCCGGTTCGGGCGCAACAGCATTGAAACCGGCTATTTCCTTGAGCGGGTTTTCCCTCTGTTCCATACCCGGTTCATCTCTGTCAGCGATGACTACGACAGCGACAACTACAAGGGCGATACGGGCGGCATGGATGTCGCCTTCAAGTATCTTATCAGCGAGTATTACAGCAGGGATATGTCCATCAAGACCAAAAGTGCCAAATATGCCAAGATGCAGCGGGGCGAATATCAAAGTACAATTTGTCCCTATGGCTACCGCAAGAGTGCAGATGGCAGAATGGAGCCTGATCCCGAAGCGGCTGCTGTGGTTCAGTTGATCTTCCAGCTCGCCGCCGAAGGAAAGAATGCCCCCAGCATCTCACGGGATCTGCACAAGCGTAGTATCCCTACCCCCGCCGAATATAAAGCGGCAAGGGGAAACCACACCCATGATATTTCCCGTACCCACGGCATCTGGTGCGGTTCAACCATTGTGCGGATTCTGGCAGACGAACGGTATACCGGAACCTACATCATCGGGAAACGGGCAGTCCTTGAGGTCGGTGGAAACAACAGCCGATTTAAGGACAGGTCGAAGTGGTACATCATTCCTGACCATCACCCGGCAATCGTAGACAAGGTTTTATTCGATAAGGTACAGGAAACTGTACGCCGTTTTTCCCAGCCGCACAAGAAGCAGAGGGATTATCTTCTGAAAGGCATTGTGTTCTGCGGCTGCTGTGATCATGCGCTTTCCTATGTCGCAAACAAGCGTCCCTATTTCCATTGCCGGCGCTCACAGGCGTATGAAACCGGCCCATGCCACGATTTGAAGCTCGATGCCAAGGAGCTGGAACAGGTCATTTGGGGGACCCTGAAAGCACAGTTAGAAACCGTCCTTTCCATCGGTGCGGACGGTAGTATCTGTCTGGATGCGGTTGCCGCGGAACCCACGGAATATAAGAAACAGATTGAGGCTCTGGAGGATAGCAAGCAATCTCTGTTTGAGCAGTATGTCATGGGCGAGATTGATGTGGAAACCTACAAGACCGAAAAAGCAGCCTGTGACGCAGCCATCCTGAAAACAAAAAACGCCTATGCCGCCATCTCGGCACAAGCGAAAAAGAAGCAGGAGGAACAGGCTCGGCAGTCCAGCCGCACGGAGATTGCCAAGGCATTTACCGATGTGGAAAGTCTGACCCCGGAGCTGGTTGATCTCCTGATTGAGAAGGTCTATGTATTCCCGGACAAGCGCATTGAGATTGCGTACAAAGTCCAAGATCTGTTTGAATAAGAATTGTAGCCACAATGCTCTTTTCTCCCATTGTTGCTGATAAGCTCCGCGAGTATGTCGTTGAGTATCAGATATGCCTGCGCTTGAAAAACTTCAAGCGCAAGCAAAAAATTTTGTCGTTGGCTTGACATACGGGTGGCGCAGATCATGAAAGCGTACATGCTTGCACCCAGCGTGTTCCAGGATGAGCTGCAACCTGCGCCGCACCACGCCGGGTGTGATGGGATAGTCCTCCTTCACCGGCGACGGGAACATCCAGCGGGAGTCCACCGTCTTTTTGTACTCCCGCAGCACCGCCACCACGGCGGGCGGCAGGACGATTTTGCGGACGGAGGTCTTCGTCTTGGGCGTGCTGATCTGGAGCTGACCGCGTACATCGTAGACCTGTTTGTTCACATTCAGCACACCGGTCTTGAAGTTGAGGTCATCCCACTGCAGCGCCATGAGCTCACCTCGGCGTAGGCCGGTGGCCAAGTCCAGAAGGAACACTTCGTAGTAACCCTCGAACTTCGCCTGGATAAGAAACCGCTGCAGCTCCTCCCGCGTCAGCACCTGCATCTCCCGCGCCTTCTTCGGCGGCAGCTTGCAGCCGAGGGCCGGGTTCACACGGATCAGCCCATCCTGCACCGCTTTCTCCAGCGCCGAGCGGCAGGTGGCGTGGCACATACGCACCATTCGGTCGGACAGCCCTTCGCCGTACTTGTCGGTGAACCGCTTTCGGCCGCTTTTCTTGATCCGACCATAGAACTGCTGCAGGTCATTCTGCGTCAGCTTGTTCAGCGGGATGCTGCCGATCTCCGGAATGATGTGCAGACGGATGCGGCTTTCATAGGTCTCCTGCGTGGTGGGACGGATCTTGGGCTTGGAGTGATTTTCGTACCAGTACATTAGCCAGTCCCCGAATGGCATCTCTGGCCGCACCTTCTCCGGCTTCAGCCCGCCGCATTCCTCCTTGAGCTTTTGGAGCTTCTCGACGCACTCCTTCTTGGTTTTGGCGAGAACATTTTTCGTTTTGGGATAGCCGTTATCATCATAGCCGATGACAACTCGCCCCTCCCAACGGCCATCCTTGCGTTGCCTTACGGTTCCATCCCCGGCTTTTCGCTTTCTTGCCACGGTTTCAACTCCTTTCCGAAGATATCTTCCATGAAGCCGCCTACGATGCCGCAAGCCTGCTTTTGCATATCTGATGTGACATGGGTGTAGGTGTCCAGCGTGAACGACGCATTGGTGTGACCCAGGATGCTGGACAGCGTCTTGGCATCCACTCCGCTGGTAAGGGCGTGGGTGGCGAAGGTGTGCCGTTACGGTATAATAACGACAAACGGAAAAAGCCTTTATTTTCAAGGGGTTCACGCGTTTGCCGTCATTTATTCAATTCCTTTTCCAAGTTGAAATCTGACGAGAAAAATATCAAAAAAAGGAGGCTGTTTCATTAACGACAAAATTTAATAGTGCCAGCGGTCCGGCTTTATGTCTGACCGCTGGTTGCCGTGGGCGTTTCACTTTTATAGGTGGACGCCCTTTTTTCATACTCATTTTCGAGAGAAAGGAGATCCACATGGAATTAAACGAAATGGAAAAAAAGCTGCTCTTTCAAGTGGAGGGCGATTATCAGACAAAGATCCTGAATGAACTTTATATGACCGTGCGGTATTCAAATAATTCCGAACAGCGGGAGGCGGCAGAAGGTCTTATGGCAAAACTTCGTGTTCTGTCAAATGCAGAGTGCATGGACTTGGTAAAAGATATTCAGAAGAATTACCGTCTGCCCTATCCAGCCCGGACGATTGGAGAAAAGATCGCCGAGGCCAGACAACAATCAGGGGCAGAAAAATTGAAGGGGCATGACATCATGGCACTTGAACGCTTTGATCCAGAAGTAAAGCACATGATCGTCTTTGATGTATTGTCTTACGATTCCCCTGTTGGCGACAAAGGCGATAAGATGCGCTTGTTCCTTACAGATGCCGGCTATCAGAAATTTTTAGAGAGCCAGGAACGGGGCGAAGTGAAACTGAAAAACCATGCGAAGGTCTCTGACGGTCATCTCCATTATGACCGCAGGGATCATGCCTTGTAACGGAATAGTCGAAGAAAGGAGGCGGTACAATGGCAGTATTCCGTGTAGAGAAAACAAAGGACTTTACGATAATGAGCAATCACCATCTGCGCAATACGGAGTTGTCCTTAAAGGCAAAGGGGCTTTTATCACTTATGTTGTCGCTGCCGGAAGATTGGGATTATACCACAAAGGGACTCGCCCATATCTGCAAGGATGGTGTGGATTCTATCACTACTGCCCTGAAGGAACTGGAGCGGCATGGTTATCTCACCAGACAGCGCCTCCGCTATGATAACGGGCAGTTGGGAGACATTGAATATACGATCCATGAGCAGCCTGTAAGTACCGAAAACACAGGGCTTTCACCTAAACGGGAAAATCCAAGACAGGTAAAACCAGAACAGGCAAAACCTAAACAGGCGGAACCTGAACAGGAAAATCCGGCACAATTAAATACTAATCCATTAAAAACAAAAAAATCAAAAAAAGATAAATCAATAACTTATCCATCAATCTATCCGGCAGAGCCGGAAGCGGCAAACCGCACGGATGGGATGGATCGGATAGAGCTGATAGAAGCCTATCGTGAAATCATCAAAGAAAATATCGAGTATAACTTCCTGGTCCAGCAGTATGGCAGGGAGCGTATGGATGAAGCGGTTGAGCTTATGCTTGAAGTGATCCTGTCAAAACGCCCCTATATCCGTATCGCAGGGGATGATTTCCCCAGGGAGGTGGTAAAGGGACGTTTCCTGAAAATCAATTCCAGCCACTTAGAGTATGTCTTTGACTGTATCGACAGGAACACCACAAAGGTCGGGAACATCAAGGCTTACCTGCTGGCGGCGCTGTATAATGCCCCGGCTACAATGGACAGCTATTACCGTGCCGAGGTCAATCACGACCTGTACGGCTGTTAGGCACCTTTGGGTGTCTTTTTTCATTTCATCACAGGAAGGAGGCAAAGCACAATGAAAAGAAACACTGTGCCGGTACTATGCCCGGCGTAACCAAAGAACAGATTCAGGCAGCGCGGGAAGCTGACTTGTTTACTTACCTGCAATTCCATGAACCCGGCGTGCTGAAACAGGATGGACCTAATTTCCGGCATAAGGAGCATGACAGTCTGGTATATGTGACCGGGAAAAGGTACTGGTACTGGAACAGCCGCGGACGGAGTATCAATGCGCTGGACTACCTGATCCAGATTCGGGGATATGGTCTTGTGGATGCGGTTCATGCTCTGGTAGGTGGCGAAATCCCACAGGAACCGGCTTACCGAAGTACGGCAGAAATACAGGTATCAAAAGAGCCGGAAAAGAAAACATTCGCTCTCCCCTGGGCCAGACGTTGCGCGACCGCTGCGGTCTTCTATTTGCAGAAACGGGGGATCAGCTCAGAAGTCATTCGCCAGTGTTTACAAGCCGGGATTTTTTACGAAGCCCGGTATCATGGAGAACCGGTTTGTGTGTTTGTTGGGAAAGATGATTCCGGGAAAGCGAAGTTTGCCTGTATGCGCAGTATCAGCGGCAATCTCAAAAAGGATGTCTATGGCAGCGACAAAGGATATAACTTTTGTTATCCCCCGCAAAGTCCGGGCAGCCGGCATGTGGCAGTCTTTGAAGCTCCTATTGATGCGCTTTCCCATGCGACACTTCAAGAGCTGGAGGGATGGAAATGGAATGGTTATCGCTTGTCTTTGGGCGGTACTTCCCATGTGGCGCTGACTTCTTTCCTGGAACGCCACCCGGAGATTACCCGTGTTGCCCTCTACTTGGACAATGACCTTGCGGGCCGGGTCAACGCCCGGAAAATCAAGGCACTGTTGAAATCAGACCAGAGGTTTTCAAAAATCCGGGTGTCTGTCAATCCTCCCCGCAGTGGGAAAGACTACAATGAGAAATTACAGCGCACGCTTCAAGCGATCCGCGAAGAAAAACACGCCAGCCGCCAGAAACAGGCGGCTGTTTCAATTTAGGAGGAAAACACGATGAATAACGAAAAGTCTGCGATTCAGGTAATCGCCGGGGCTGCCCGCTGCCCGGAATACAGCCCGTCCATGGTTAAGGCTTTGATGAAAAAGCTGGAAACCAATGAAAAAGCCTTCGCCCTGCTGATGAATGTCACCCCTTCCACGGTGCGCCTTTGGACAACGGGCGCTGCCCATCCCTGCGGCATGGCCCGGAGGCTGATGCAGATTTATGAATCCGGGCCGGAAATCGTAAGTAAGATTGCCGGGGAAAGCTGCCCGGAGAAAGGAGGACGCCAGACGAGTGAAGCGAAGGAACA
>OLZA01001173.1_pt1 | contig 9922 bp, 9 predicted proteins | sample 1673431 | NCBI WGS metagenome assembly OLZA01 (sample SAMEA103958111, study PRJEB25191) | human gut metagenome | biome: human-associated habitat [ENVO:00009003]; feature: intestine environment [ENVO:2100002]; material: feces | place: Germany | collected 2013/2015 | reverse complement strand
ATAAAGCAATGGAATTTGCAGGAGAAGGTTTACACAGCCTTTCAATGGCAGACAGAATATCAATATGTAACCTCTGCGTAGAGGCAGGTGCTAAGACTGCACTCATGGAAGTTGATGATGTTGCAATGGATTATCTTAAGGAGCATGGCAGAGAGCCAAAGGCATGCTTTACATCAGATGATGATGCAGTATTTGAGCAGGTTTATGATATTGACCTTTCAACAATACAGCCAATCGTTGCAAAGCCACATTTTGTTGACAATGTAGTTCCGGCTAAGGAATCACTTGGTGTAAAGATTGATGAAGCATTTCTTGGTTCATGTAACAATGGACGAATCGAGGATTTAAGAGTTGGCGCAGCAATCATCAAAGGGAAAAAGGTTGCTCCAAAGGTAAGATTTCTTGTAGTTCCTGCAAGCCGTTCGGTATATCTTCAGGCTATGAAAGAGGGACTCCTTGATATATTCATGGACGCAGGTGCGATTGTTATGAATCCTAACTGCTCTGTATGCTGGGGCAGCTGTCAGGGTGTTATCGGTGAGGGTGAGACTCTTATCAGCACAGGTACACGAAACTTCAAGGGACGTGCAGGACATAAGGATTCTTTCGTATATCTTGCTTCAGCGGCAACTGTTACAGCATCAGCAATCAAGGGCGAGATAGCAACAGCAGACATGGTATAAGATAAGGATTTAACTTCAAAGGAGTAATTATGAACGAGAAATTTAGCGGTAAAGTATGGGTGCTTGGTGATGACATTGATACAGATATCATTATTCCTACAGAGTACCTCGCATTAAAGACAGTAGAAGATATGAAGCCATATGCATTTTCGCCATTAAGACCAGAACTTGCAGGTCAGATTAAGCCGGGCGACATCATTGTTGCAGGAAAGAACTTTGGTTGTGGTTCATCAAGAGAGCAGGCACCTGAGGTTATTAAGGCATTAGGTATTAAATGTGTTATTGCCAAATCATATGCAAGAATATTCTTCAGAAATTCTATTAATAACGGACTTCTCCTTATAGAGAATGCAGACCTTCACGACGAAGTTACGGAAGGCGATACTATTGATGTTGAAGTAAATGCACAGATTACACACAATGGAAAGGCATATCCTATTGCTTCACTTCCTGATAATCTTGTGGATATACTTAATGCAGGCGGACTTGTTAAGGCAATGAGAAAGCTTAACGGTCTTGACTAAGACAGGGAGAGGTAAGAATAATGGGACATACAATTATTGAGAAGATTATTGGAAAGAATATTGGCAGGGAAGTAAAGCCGGGAGATATCGTAACTGTTAATGTTGACAGAGTAATGATTCATGATATTTTCATTCCATTTGTTAAAGAGAAATTCGAGGAAATGGGATTCACTAAGATATGGGACCCTGATAAGGCTGTTCTTATATATGACCATCTTGTTCCAGCAAGTCAGGTTGATGATACAAGACATTTCCGTATTGGTAATGAATTTGTGGAAAAATACGGAATGAAGAATATCCACCGTTCAGACGGAATCTGCCATCAGTTAATGACAGAGGCAGGTTATGTAAAGCCGGGAGATATCGCATTTGGTACAGACAGCCACACAACAACATACGGCTGTGTTGGTGCATTTTCATCAGGTATCGGATATACAGAGATGGCAAGTGTATTAGGAACAGGCAAAATGTGGGTTAAAGTTCCACAGACTATCAAGGTAACAGTTAATGGAAAGCTTCCTGAAAATGTGCGTTCAAAGGATATCATATTAAGACTTATCGGTGACCTTGGAGCAGATGGCGCAACTTATCAGGCACTTGAATTCACAGGTTCAACAATTGACGAGATGAGCGTTGCAAGCCGTATGACTATGTCTAACATGGCTATTGAAGCCGGTGCCAAATGTGCTCTTTTTACACCAGATGAAAAGACAGCAGAGTACTGTAATGTAGAACTTACAGATGAATTAAAGGATTTAAAGGGAGATGCGGATGCAGTATATGCAAGAGAGATTACATATAATGCAGAGGATTTAGTTCCGGTTCTTGCATGTCCTTCACAGGTAGATAACATCAAGCCTGTTACAGAGCTTGCCGGAACAGCAGTAGATCAGGTATTCATCGGTTCATGTACTAATGGAAGATTAGAGGATCTTCAGTGTGCAGCAGCTATTCTTAAAGGTAAGAAGGTTGCACCATTTGTCAAGTTAATAGTTACTCCTGCAAGCCGCAAGATATATAAAGAAGCTCTTGCAGACGGAACACTTGAGACACTTGTTGAATCCGGAGCAATTGTTACACATCCAGGATGCGGATTATGCTGTGGACGAACAGGCGGAATTCTTACTGACGGAGAGGTAGTTGTTGCAACTAACAACAGAAACTTCCTTGGAAGAATGGGAACAAGCAAGGTTAAGATATTCCTTGCGTCTCCAGCTACAGCAGCAGCAAGTGCTATTGCTGGAAAGATTGTGGAGGCTTAAGAGATAGACTTTACATAATTTCTGAAATTCTTAGACAATATAATATTGTGATAAAGGGAGGCATATTCTACGGAGGATATGCCTTCTATGTAATTAGGGGTATAAGTTATATTTACAAGGCCTGAAAGCATGTCAACGGCCTTGTTATACGCAATTGCAGCTTCTGCTTCGGATGAGAATTCACCGAGTATATAGTCGCCGTTAATATGAATCCTGGTTCTGTACATAATTCGTCCATTCTTAGTAAACTGGGAAACACCATTGTATTTATTGACAACAAGAATGTTTTCGTATCTGTAATCATGCGTATCCCCATTTTTAAATACATAATCCCTGCCTTTTACAGAGTGGCTTCTTACTCCGAATCTTGAGAGAATGCTTGTCTGCATTCCATAATCATTTACAAAATAATATCCTCCGCGGCTCATAATTGTGTGGTTGGAATAGTAAAAAAGGTCGTCAGTAGAAAACTGTAAAACCTCATGTTCTTTGAGAAAATACAGGAAATATTTATGGCACATATATATAGGTGTCTTTATATAAATGTTGTTATCCCTGAAATTGATAAGTGAGATGTATTTACCAAGAGAAAGTGTCATTGCTTCATTATATGAAGTTGTTCTGTGGTCAGTATCAATCCAGTGGTCAGAAGAATTGTTTATTATCTCACAGGCTTCGTTGTACATGGCATGACAGGAAGCCTCGTCAGAGGAACTTCCGAGGCTGATGTGTTTATTCTTATATGTAAATGACGCACGATAATATATTTCACCACTTTTCTTTCTTGCCTCGTAAACTCCTGTCATGAGAATCCCCCAATCGTTTTATAAATTTGTCCTTTAAACCCACTATTTCATTATATTTTGCAATATTAGTAGGCTTCCCCAAACTTATACTCTGATTTAATGTGCCATTTGACACTACCATTGATATAAAGATTATAACATATATTAATTGTGTATACAGATATAATTATATATAATAAATGATAACACATTGGCAGAACATATTGAAAGGTAAAAGAATGAGTAAAAGAAATATAACATTTATAATTATGATAATTACACTTTTGACATTGCCGTTATCAGCATGTGGAAAGAATAAGAATAACATTTCAACTGATAACAGCCAGAAGCTGCAAAGTGAAAGCGGTCAGGAATATGATGATGGCAGAGATGTACATATGATTCCGGCTGGTGAATCACAGACAAATGGTGAATCACAGACAAATGGTGAATCACAGACAAATGGTGAATCACAGAAGACCGGCGAAAAGAAGAATGTACAGGAAAATGCTTCTGATGCGCAGTATAATAACATTAATTCTGAGCTGCCGCCAGTAAGTATCGTACCCGAAAGTACTGCTGCCGCCAGTAGCGATGCGGCTGATAAGGATACTTCAGGAACTGACAATACTTCAGGAACAGACGGTACCAGTTCAGAAAACGATAAAACGGAAAACACAAAGACAGATCCGATAGAGCTGCCATTTGTTCCGGCTTACTAAATATTATATTAAGAGGCAGAAGGCATGAGATATAAAATTAGTGATCTGGCAAAATTATTAGATGTGTCTACTAATACTGTCAGACGATATGAGGATATGGGGTATATATCGGCTGTGCGTGATGAAAACAGTGGATACAGGTATTATGATGATGATGGGATATTCGGCGTACTTAATGCTAAAATGCATGTGAAGTATGGATTTTCACATGAACAGATAGCAAAGATGCAGCATTTTTCATTAGAACAGTCTATTGAGGCATACAAGAAACGTATGGATGAGATGGACAGGCAGATTGCGTATATGACATATTTAAGGCACCGGCTGAAAGATGATTATGTGCTGATGAATAAGGCTGCAGTCAATTCGGACATATATGAAAAGAACAGCCTTGACTTAAGATACGTTCTGTACAAATATGGTGAAAAACTGCTTCAGGAGCCGGAACGGTTATTGCAGGTGAAAGAATTTCTGTATAATTCTCCTGAATTACAACACATATATATGATTCCAAAGGAAGAGATTGAAGAGGGCAGATTTACTATATGCTGTGGAATTGCTGTAAAAGAGGAGCATGTTGAGAAGTACAGTCTTAAGACTAATGACTATGCAAGGCATTATACAGCCAAGCCATCTGTTATGGGAATCTCAAGAATTCCAGCAAAATTAAGCTTGATGAGTGAAAAGTCTGATGATGAGGTTCGTCAGATTATGATTGGAAAGCATATTACATATATGAAAGAACATAATCTTAAAGTGGCAGGAGACGTGACAGGAATTGTTATAAGCAAGGCGTATGAAGATGAAGAAGAGGTGTTATATGTGCTGATGTGTGTACCTGTAACTGGAAAGTAATATTATTTTAAAATGTATTTCGTACATAAGGGTATTGTTTTTGTACAGAAGTCTGTTGTATAATATCAAAAGCCTGCGATGTTAACGCAGGCACACTATATTAATTATGAGGTGTATTAAAGATGAGCATGTTCTACAGAAGTACTAGAGACGACAATGTTAAGGTTACTGCATCGCAGGCTATATTAAAGGGGCTGGCAGCAGACGGAGGACTTTTTGTACCAGAGAGTATTCCATCATTAGATAAAAGCTTAGAAGAGTTGTCTAAGATGAATTATAAGGAAGTTGCTTATGAAGTTATGAAGCTTATGCTTGATGATTTTACAGAGGAAGAACTTAAGAGCTGTATAGACAGAGCTTATGATTCTAAGTTCGATACAGAGGAGATGACTCCACTTGTTAAAGTTGAGAATGAATATTTCCTTGAACTTTTCCATGGAGCTACAATAGCTTTCAAGGATATGGCACTTTCTATACTTCCACATCTTCTTACAACTTCTGCAAAGAAGAACAATGTTAAGAATGAAATTGTCATTCTTACAGCTACATCAGGAGATACAGGAAAGGCAGCTTTAGCTGGATTTGCTAATGTTCCTGGGACTAAGATTATCGTTTTCTATCCTAAGAATGGTGTAAGCCCAATTCAGGAGAAGCAGATGGTAACCCAGAAGGGTGATAATACATATGTAATCGGAATCAAGGGTAACTTTGATGATGCACAGACAGGTGTTAAGAACATTTTCTCTGATAAGGAATTGGAGAAGGTTATGAATGATGCCGGATTCCAGTTCTCATCAGCTAATTCAATCAATATCGGAAGACTTGTTCCACAGATTGTTTATTATGTATATGCGTATGCCAAGTTATTAGCTAATGGAGAGATTAAGGATGGCGAGAAGATAAATGTAGTTGTTCCTACAGGTAACTTTGGTAATATCTTAGCTGCATTCTATGCTAAGAATATGGGACTTCCTATTAATAAGTTTATCTGCGCATCTAATGAGAATAAGGTATTATATGATTTCTTCGCAACAGGTGAGTATGACAGAAACAGAGAATTCGTTCTTACAACTTCACCATCTATGGATATCCTTATCTCTTCAAACCTTGAAAGACTTATATACAGAATTGCCGGTAATAATGCAGCTAAGAATGCAGAACTTATGGCATCATTAAAGTCAGAAGGAAAGTACAAGATTACAGATGATATGAAAGCACAGTTAGTTGACTTCTATGGCAATTATGCTACAGAGGCAGAGGACGCAGCTACAATCAAGAAGATATATGAAGATTGCGGATATGTAATTGATACACATACATCAGTTGCTGCAACTGTATATGATAAGTACAGAAAAGAAACAGGCGATACAACTAAGACAGTTATTGCTTCAACAGCAAGCCCATATAAGTTTACAAGAAGCGTTATGAATGCTATTGATTCCAAATATGATTCAATGGGAGACTTCGAACTTGTAGATGAGCTTAGCAAGATAAGCAATGTCAAAGTTCCTAACGCAATTGAAGAAATCAGAACAGCACCAGTTCTTCATGATATTGTATGCGATTCTGATAAGATGTGTGATGAAGTTAAGAAGATTCTTGGAATCTAATGAAAATATAAAAATCTCCGGACTGTGTAATAATGGTCCGGAGATTTTTTGTTTATCTGTCAACAATTACTCCCTGACAGCCAAGTTCAAGCCATCTTTGATAAAATACAGAAAAATTATAGGTTGTTATATTTTCGTTAAGAGGATCCGCCATATATACTTCATTTTTGGCAGAATCAAATCCAATCATAACAAGGCAGTGTTCCATACCGGGCCAGATAACAAGCTGACCATCCTTAGCAATCCATACAGAAGAACCATAATCAGTGGACTCCATATTCATAGTTGCCCAGACAATAACAGGCTGCCCGTTCTCAACATACTGGCAGAACTGATCAATTGAGGCACCTGATATATTAACGGCATGGGCGCCATACAGATTGGCACAATCAGTGATTACAGGAGCAAAACATCCATAAGAAGCTTTATCAAAAGGTGTTCCTACAAATGTGGTGTTGGGATTAGCATCAGGATAGTCTCCTTTTTCTAGATAATTAGCTGCAATATCAGTTTTATCAGCATCATATCCAAGATAGTTAAGAACCATAGTGAGTGAAGTGACTTCACAGCCGGTAGGTAGCTCCGGTAACTGATTCAGACACGGAAAATTATCTATATATGCTTTTCTTCCGGATGCCAGTAGTTCTTTTAGTTCATTTTCAGAGTGAATTGTATTGTGAAAATCTTTATAAGAATCCTCTGAATTATTATTTTTATTATCTTCCTGTGAATTGTCAGAATTATTAACTTCCCCACGCGATAAATCATCCGATGAAATAGTCCCAACTTGTGTTATGTTAATACTTACATTATCAGGAGAAGAATTTTTCATATCAATAAGGAATGATAATATTGTAACAGATGCAGCGATAAGAGAAAGTATAAGCAGAATCTTTAAAAAAGTTTTTTTTGAACTGTGCTTTTTCATTGTAACTCCTTGGTAAATATCTCTATATATAATAATGATATTTATAGCTGAATTATATAGTATGTTAAGATTCTGTTCAATAAATTTATAAATTATTTATAGAAAAAAGAAATATTGTTGTTGACATCATGTTAGGGTAGTGATATCTTAAATGTATCGATATTAGCACTCCAACTTAATGAGTGCTAACAAGATGAAAGGAGAGGATGCCATGGAGACGGATGGACGACTGGATGACCGTAAGGTTAAGATACTTAAAGCTGTTATTCAGAATTATCTTGATACCGGAGAACCGGTTGGCTCAAGAACGATTTCCAAGCTGACTGACTTACAGCTAAGTTCAGCAACTATAAGGAATGAGATGGCAGACTTAGAAGAGCTTGGCTACATTGTACAGCCACATACCTCTGCTGGAAGAATTCCAACTGATAAGGGTTACAGATTATATGTTGACGATTTAATGGCCCAGAAAGAGGAAGAGATATCCTTAAGAGAACAGCAGGTTGGTGATAAAGAGAAAGAACTTGATTCTATGAAGGATGCCTTATCAGAGAAGGTAGACAGAGTAGAGGAGCTTCTTCAGAATGTAGCAAAGGTTCTGGCGAATAATACTAATTATGCCACGATGATAACAACTCCTAAGGTAACTGGTAATAAGTTAAGATTTGTTCAGCTTTCACAGCTTGAACCGAATAAGCTTCTTGCTGTTATTGTTATGGAAGGTAATCTTATAAGGAACAAGGTTATAACTATCAGCGAGGATATTTCACCAGAGAATCTTCTGAAGCTTAATCTTCTTCTTAATACAACACTCACAGGTCTTACATTGCAGGAGATGCATCTGGGACTTATATCCAAGATGGAGAGCCAGGCAGGTGAGCATATGGGTATTGTTAAAGAAGTGTTAGACGCGATTGTTGAGACTATAAGTAAGGCTGACGACCTGAAGATATACACAAGCGGCGCAACTAACATATTCAAGTATCCGGAGCTTAGTGATTCCGGGAAAGCAAGTGAGCTTATATATGCCTTGGAGGAAAAACAGGGCTTGTCTGGACTTGTTAATGACAAGGATGATTCAGATAAGACTGAAGATGATAACCACGGCATTCAGGTATATATAGGAAATGAAACACCGGTTGAGTCCATGAAGGACTGTAGTGTGGTAACAGCCACATATGAATTGCAGGATGGAATGAAGGGAACAATTGGTATTATTGGACCGAAGCGTATGGATTATGAAAAGGTTGTTGATACCTTAAAAGAGATGCAGACGCATTTGGATGATGTATTTAAGAAAACTTAGGAAAGGTTGGTATTGAAGTGTCAAAGGATGTAAAGAAAAAGAAATCAGAAGAGACAGTTCAGGATGAAGTAAAGAATCAGGAGACTGATGCTAAGAAAAAAGAAGCCTGCGACTGCGAATCAGAATGTAAGGCTGATGAAAGTCAGAATACATGTGAAGCTGATGAATCAGACAAGGCCGAGGCACAGGATGAGAGCACTGAGAGCTCTAAGAAGAAAGATCCTAAGGATGCAGTTATAGAAGAACTTCAGGATAGAGTAAAGAGGCAGATGGCTGAGTTTGATAATTTCAGAAAGAGAACAGAGAAAGAGAAATCTACTATGTTCGAGATGGGAGCCTCAGATATCATTAAGAAGCTTTTACCTATTGTTGATAACTTCGACAGAGGATTTAAGAGTGTGACAGATGAGGAACTTGAAACTCCATTCGCAAAGGGAATGGATATGGTTCACAAGCAGCTTTTAAAGATGCTTGAGGATGCAGATGTTAAGCCTATTGAAGCTTTAGGCGGTGAGTTCAATCCGGATTTTCACAATGCAGTAATGCATGTTGAGGATGATTCAGTTGGAGAGAACATCGTAGTTGAAGAGTTTGAGAAGGGCTACACATACAGAGACCAGGTTATAAGACACAGCATGGTCAAGGTTGCTAACTAGCGATAAGCCAGAAAGCATATGTAACACAAGGTATTAATCAATTTAATTATAGAAAGGACATTTTATTATGGGAAAGATTATTGGTATTGATTTAGGTACAACTAATTCTTGCGTAGCTGTAATGGAAGGTGGTAAGCCAGTTGTTATCGCTAACGCAGAAGGTTTAAGAACTACTCCTTCAGTAGTTGCATTTTCAAAGACAGGAGAGAGACTTGTAGGTGATCCTGCAAAGCGTCAGGCAGTTACTAATGCTGATAAGACAATCTCTTCTATCAAGAGACATATGGGTACAGATTACAAGGTTGAGATTGATGGAAAGAAATATACTCCACAGGAAATCTCAGCTATGATTTTACAGAAGTTAAAGTCAGATGCAGAGAATTATCTTGGTGAGAAGGTTACAGAGGCAGTTATAACAGTTCCTGCTTACTTCAACGATGCACAGCGTCAGGCTACTAAGGATGCTGGTAAGATTGCAGGTCTTGATGTAAAGCGTATCATCAACGAGCCTACAGCAGCAGCTTTAGCTTATGGTCTTGATAATGAGCATGAGCAGAAGATTATGGTTTACGATTTAGGTGGTGGTACATT
>OLZA01001157.1_pt1 | contig 10044 bp, 11 predicted proteins | sample 1673431 | NCBI WGS metagenome assembly OLZA01 (sample SAMEA103958111, study PRJEB25191) | human gut metagenome | biome: human-associated habitat [ENVO:00009003]; feature: intestine environment [ENVO:2100002]; material: feces | place: Germany | collected 2013/2015 | reverse complement strand
GAAATTATCAAAGTAATATTATTATAATATTACTTTGATAATTTGTCAAGAGCGTTTGAACATCATTTGTCCAAGTTTATTCCACCTGAATTAGCAACAATCACATCTCACGTTCTGATGAGATTATCTTGTGAACATTGTCGCTTTGTGCTATAATACAATCAGTCTAAATTTGGAACGGAGAATTGCGATGCCTATTTCCTACGATAAGCTCTGGAAGCTGTTGATCGACAAGAAAATGAACCGGACGGATTTGAAAGATGCCTCCGGTATCAGCTTCAATGTGCTTGCCAAGATGGGGAAAAACGAATTTGTCTCTATGGAAAGCCTGCATAAGATTTGCTTGACGCTCAAATGTGATGTAGGAGACATCATGGAGTTCGTTGATGGAAGAGATACAGAACAGTCATGATTTCAATCGAACTACACAGGAGTGAAAAGAAAATGCAGCAACCGTTGACTTGTGTTGAAATATGCGCTGGCGCTGGTGGACAGGCTTTGGGGCTTGCAATGGCAGGCTTTGTCCATGTTGCGCTTGTCGAGTATGAAGAAGATTATTGCAAGGTATTAAAGCAGAACCGCCCGGAGTGGAACGTCATTTGCGCAGATGTTCACGATTTTGACGGACGCCCATACCACGGTGTCGATCTGCTGGCTGGCGGCGTTCCTTGCCCGCCTTTCTCCGTAGCAGGAAAGCAGCTCGGACAGGAAGACGAAAGAGATCTATTCCCTGAAGCCATCCGCCTTATCAAAGAAATTCAGCCGCGTGCTGTCATGCTTGAAAATGTCCGTGGCTTTCTTGATCCGGGTTTTGATGAATACCGCGACCACATTTTCACGTCGATTCAAAAGCTCGGCTATGTAACCCATATCAAGCTCTTGAATGCTTCTGATTACGGTGTTCCGCAGCTACGTCCCAGAGTGGTTATCATCGGCATTCGGAAGGATCAGATTGGAGCATTTGCCTATCCTGATGAACGGCCAGACAGCGCCCCCACTGTTGGCGATACGCTCCGTGATTTGATGGCACAGAACGGATGGGAAGGTGCGAAGCAGTGGGCATCTAACGCAAACCGAATTGCCCCAACTCTTGTGGGCGGCTCTAAAAAGCATGGTGGTCCCGATCTTGGTCCCACACGCGCCCGTAATGCATGGGCAGAACTTGGCGTAGATGGCCGAGGAATTGCAAACGAAGCACCGGCTCCCGGATTTGAGGGTATGCCCCGGTTGACAAGCCGAATGATGGCACGGATTCAAGGTTTCCCCGACACGTGGACGTTTGGAAATCGGAAAACCGTAGCCTGTAGGATGATTGGAAATGCATTCCCGCCCCCGGTTGCCCGGGCAGTTGGAGAAAAAATAAAGGAGTGTTTGGAGCATGGATGCATTGATAGCAAACGCGAGATTCCACTTTCACAAGCAGTTATTTGAAACCAACACACTGACGTTGACCACGGCAGGTGTCGCATCCAATGCAGACACCAGCAGCCGCGGCTCAAAGGCGATTGCGCGGAGGATCGTTGACATTCTTGTAGAGGAACAGCATCATGCTGTCTCCACAGTCGACAAAATTTCCGGGCAGACTCTCGGAAAGCAATTTGAAACGCTGACAATGGAGTTCCTGCGTGAAACCTTTCCCTATTTGCAGAACCTCCGTCCCGGAAACTGGACCATTCTTCAGCTCGGCAATAACAACAAACTGAAAACAAGCGATTTTGCGCAGTACGAGCATCTTGCTTACTTAAATGCGCTTACGACACAGAACGCACAGTTGGCTGCTGCACTCGGGAATGATTACCTCGTTGCACCTGACGTTGTTGTTTATCGCGATCTCTATGAGGACAGCGAGATCAATGCCGCTCAGCCCATTGTTGATGACGAAATCAGCAAGATGGCTGACATTCGGAAGTCTAACGGCGGCAAGCCCATTCTTCATGCGAGTGTTTCTGCAAAGTACACGATGCGCAGCGACCGCGCACAGAACAGCCGCACAGAGGCATTGAACCTGATCCGTAACCGAAAGGGACATTTGCCGCACATCGTTGTTGTGACGGCTGAGCCTATGCCGAATCGTTTGGCATCTCTTGCGCTCGGCACTGGCGATATTGACTGCGTATATCACTTTGCACTCTATGAACTGATTCGAGCAGTTAAAGAGGTTGGCTCTGAAGATGCGGTGGAAACACTGGAAACCTTGGTGAAGGGCAAGCGGCTGAAAGATATTTCTGATCTGCCGCTGGATTTGTCTGTCTGATAATTAATGAAGAAGAGGTGTTTGATATGAACCCATCTCCGCTACGCTACCCAGGCGGTAAATATAAGCTGTATCCATATGTTTCTCGATTAGTACAGGAAAACAATTGCGCTACTTATATTGAACCTTTTTGTGGTGGTGCAGCAATCGCGTTGGGTTTGCTATTTGACGGAATTGTAAAAAAAGTAATAATCAATGATTACGACTATACTATATATTGTTTTTGGGACAGTATTTTGCACAGAACTGATGAGTTTGTTCAGATGATTCAAAATACTGATGTGACACTTGAAAAATGGCACAAGCAAAAACTTATTAGAGAAAACATAGAAGATTATGACAGCCTTCAAATTGGCTTTTCGACATTTTTTCTCAATCGGACTAATAGATCAGGGATTATTGATAAATCTGGTCCCATTGGCGGTCTTCAACAGTTAGGCGATTATCCGATAGATTGCAGGTTTAATAAAATGCGGCTGATAGAACAAATTAGCAAAATCGCAGAACACAGAGATCACATCGAAATATATAATATGGAGGCTCTCGATTTCATTGAAGAAGTAGTCCTTAAAAAGAGGAAATCTTTTATCTTCTTTGATCCACCATATTATGGAAAGGGATCAGGACTATATACGAATTTTTACACACACGGAGATCATGTGAATTTGGCAAATACAATCCTTGAAAAATTGAAAAAACGATGTTGGATTGTAACATATGATAATGTCAATCAGATTAAAGCAATGTACGCAAAAACGTCAAGTATCGAATTTAGGTTACAATACACGCTTCAAAGTAAGCGATTAGGAAGCGAAGTAATGTTTTTTTCTAAAAATACCCGTCGGCCCACACAAGAAGATGATTTAATCAACATTTTGCACAGTGAGGATGTATAAATGGATGGTGCAATTAAAGAAATCAAGATAAACAGTATTATTAACTATTTTGAAAACCCTCGTCATGCAATCGGCGCTACGGAAGAAGATACGCTGAAGAAATTGTTTGAGGCTGTCGGAAATCAGTACATGTTAAATTTGGCTTCAGATATTCAGAAACATGGTTTGCTCGGCAGCCAGCAGGTTGTTGTGGTTTTTTCTGAAGAAATGAAAAAATATGTCGTGTATGAGGGAAACCGAAGGGTTGCTGCAATTAAAATGTTGCTGCACCCGGAAAAATTCACCTTCCTGGACAAGTCCACAATTGATAAGGCCAAAAAAAATTGCACAGGAAGGCGAAACTCCGAACACGCTAAAATGCTATGTTACAGATGAGGCAGAAGCGATGTTCATAATGGAGAGGGTTCACTCCGGCGAGGATAAAGGCAGAGGCGTGAAGCAGTGGACTTCTCGTGAGAAAGAAATATTCAAGGTTCGACGAAGCCATGAACAGAAAAAGAACCTTTCATATCTGATCGATCTTTATGTAAAAAAATACTGTGATGGATTAGATATTACCACTATCCTTCCTTTTACTACTATTCAACGGCTTTTTAATAACGCTGGTGTACGCAAGCAGATAGGCTTAGATGTTGCAAATGAGCGTAGCTTTACGCCTGATAAAATGGAGATGGTTGTTGCGGCGTCTAAATGGGCTTGTTCAGAGGCTGAAGAACAAGGCACAGCCGTCACACGTCTTTTTGATACATCCAAGGCAATTGAAGAACGGCTCTTGCCATGGATTCAGGAGTATATGCGGGTAAATGGCTTGGTGGCAGCAATTACAGAAACAGTTCCTAACCCTATGGTGGATAATCTGCTTGCTGAACCGTCCGAGCAGGAGAAGCCCGATGCAAAAGAAGATGTTTCCAATCAGCATCAGCCGAGCGAGGGTAGCAACAATGCACCGGATTTGAACAGTACTGGTCAGTCTATTTCTGACGATGCAACTGTTGTATCCTTATCGGACACAGAATTAGATTCTCCTGCTACCCCTGTTGGTTCGGGCAGTAACAAAAATCTCCCGTATTTCTTCCAGGGGTTGCAATATGGAGATTTGGATCCTAATGATCCTGATGCCCATGGCGTTGCAGCAGTATGCAGAGAGCTACAACTATTTTCAGATAAAAAACTCGTTGCAGCATACCCCATTGCAAGTACATTTTTGGTTCGCTCACTCATCGAGCAGACAATCATGTATTACTCTAAAAAACATTATATTCAAGGAACTAATAAAAAAATATGGAATGAAGTCAATAATATTAGCAAACTAAGCGGAGTTATAGGACGGTACAAACGTTGCCTTCCTAACTATATAACAGACTCTGCTATTCAACAGTATTTCACCAATTTGTTCGGAGACTATGAGAAAACAATCGATCCATTGAATTGGGTGGTACATCGTCCGGCCGAATTTCAGCTAGATCCGAATACTCTGATTGATTTGCCAAGGAAAGGTCTTCTTGCGCTAATAAACTATATGCTGTCAAGCAGCTAGTTGGAATTGTAACAGTGTGAAAAAATATCTGGGCAGGACATCAACAAGGACTATAGAAAGAGAGGACATCCTATGTTAGTGTTTAGCACACGGTTGCCCATTAGGGCAGAAGTCACACAGCAGGAATGCTTGGAGTTGTTCCTGGAATGGCTCAACGGCAGTCCTTACTACCCGACAGATGAGATTTGCTTTGATGTAAATTCCCACGATGATTATGACTACACCAAAGAGAATATTACATTCTCTGTTCGATATTTTAAGGACGAGTCTATTGAATTGTCAGCTTGTCGATTGGAAAACCGAGAAGCAAATGCCATCTGGGATAACGACTGTGTTTTCTTAAATGACCATGGCAAAAAAAGTCTGCTTATTCAGTTGAATTGTAATCGGACCGATTTTCGAACAGACTTGCCCCCTATCCATAAGCCTTACATTGTTAGAATGTTTGTGGAAAAGGGATATTGTGATTTGGACGGTCAGCTTCCTGTGACCGACGAACCGATAATTGCTGGTAAAGGCAACTACGAAGAATACCGAGATATTATATGCGGCAAGTTCTCTTATGAAATGCCGGTTGTGTATATAAGCAGAGACTACTGGGGGAAAACTGCAGTTAATCCCAAATACTTAGCGCATCAGTTAAGCGGTATTGCCCATGTATTTGTAGAAGAGAGCTATGATATTGCTATCCGGCTTCAAGAAGACACACACGGAAATAATGCTTACCTCGGTTATGTGGGAATCTACTTTCCGGGAACACAGTACTGCCAGAAACATGGTCTTGGATATTATGCTGATGATTTCCGTAAGATGTGTCAGGGAATCATAGATGATGTCTGGGATGCCCTTATGAATCGTTCTGATTCAACCCAGTACAGCTGGAACCAGATTCTTGCACTGCAAGCTCGGCAAAAAATGCTGAAAATGAAAGATGTTAGCGAGCAGAGCAAAGAAGAACTGGATACCTATATTGTTACATTCGATAAAGAAAAGGAAGAATTAGAAGCTAAGGTTGATGAGCTGAATCAGAGAGTGCTTTCTCTGCGAGCTGAACGTGACGGTCTGATGGCGGCAAGAGGAACTGCAAACAGAGACGGACTTTTCTATAATACTGGGTCAGAGGATGAATTGTACCCTGGGGAACGCAATGATTTGCTATACAGTGTTTTATCTCAGGTGTTGAATAATTACGAACAAGGTACACGTCCGCACAGTATTATCCGCTCTCTGCTCGACGCTAATCCCAGGGTAGGTACCTGCGAAAAAATAATAAAAGGCGTCAAGGCTATCTTTAGATCGGGCGAGAAAATGACTAAAACTACAAAGGGTCAGCTGAAAGATTTAGGGTTTACAATCGAAGAAGACGGACCGCATTACAAAATAGTTTTCAAAGATCCTCGGTATATGTTTACCGTTGCCAAAACCCCGGGTGATTATCGTGGTGCAAAGAATTTGACTACTATGATTTGCAAAACGCTTGATGTAGAGAAGAAACTCTGAAAGCAAAAAAGATGACTGTATGCAACTAAAAAGTTTCTATCATGTGTGATATGTAAAAAGTCATCTAATTGTCCAGATAGCTTGATTAAGACATCTTTGTATGTTATCAGGGTGTAGATTGTCCTCTATTTGTTGGCAACAGAATGGCAACACAAAATCAGATAGCCTCTGGTTTTTGGATAATAAAAAGAATAGGAATAACCCACGGAATATTTCATAAGCAAAATTGTTTATGTTATGCTTCAGAGAAGCGAGTGGGAATAATCCCCGAAAGGCTGAAAAGCCTTGAAAATGCTGGACTTTTGGGTTACGGAATTGCCCCGTGACAACAAAATGACAACATTTTAGATTATCCAATCGAGTAGGAGGGGCCTGAATAGCCCCGACCTCTCACACCACCGTGCGTACCGTTCGGTACACGGCGGTTCAATCGCATAAGTGCAGAGACTCGTACCGGTCAAGGATGCTGTAATATCCCGCCTGTACGAGTCTTTCTTTCGAGATTGCCCGCTGTACATGGCCGTTCTTAGCCATGTGCCAGTAGGCTTTCCGGCAATTGCTTACTGCCCATGCCTGCCATTCTGGTATACCCAATTGAATGAGACTCCTTGCTCTCTTTCCGGGTCTCTTCCATTGTTTCCAGATATAGCATCGAAACCTTCTTCGCAGCCATTCATCCCATCTCTGCATTGTTGTCTTCATGCCTGCAATCCCGAAGTAACCAAGCCAGCCCCGGATGTAGACCTTTACTCTCTGCATCACCACTCGGACATTTCTGCCCTGACTGCGGGAAGTCAGCTCTTTCAGCTTTGCTTTGGCTTTCTTCAAGGACTTTGCGTGGGCTCGGACATACACGTCCTTTCGCCCCTTCCCTAACGCAAAGCCCAGAAACTTAAATTTCGGATCGAGAATACGCTGACAACCCTGCTCTTTTCCACGTTCATCTTGAGTTTCAGTTTTCCCTCAAGATACCGTCGCATCTATGCAGATAGACCGCTTCTTGATCTCCTGCGGACACACCGTCTGCCCTTGATTGATACAGACGTAGATTGCGTTCGGATTCTTCGCCGTCATCTGCCAGAAGGGGTACTTGATGATGACCGGTGTGTTGTGTTTATTGCGCACCATTCAAATTCAGTCTCCTGCAGTCGGCAGTACACTGGTTGCCTTGAGAAGCTTTGCGTCCCTGCGGATGCGGGGAGCCGGTAAACTATTGCTGTCTACCGTACCAACTTTTCCGATAAAGCGGTAATAAATATCCACCCGCATAATAATCTGTCCGTCAATGACTTCTTTTTCATACACTATGATTTTATCGACCAACGTGTGCAGAAGCTCGGCGGTGATTTCAGTAATATCGGTGTACTGCTCTACCAAGTCCGCAAATGCTTTGGCACTGCGGACTTTCTGTTTGCAGGCAGAAAGTTTTTCCTGAATTTCCGTATAGCGTGTTTTCAATTTCACTGTTTCAGCTTCATAATTTGCAGACATAGCAGCATAGCGCTCATCGGAAAGCCGTCCGAACACATGATCCTCGTAAATATGCTGAAGTAAGGTATCCAGTTCATCCAGCCTGCGCTTGCAGGTGTCCGCTTCTTTCTGCTGCGATATTCTCTCACCGTTCGATTCCCGTTCAGAAAGTTGGGCGAGGTGTTCTACATAGGCATCGTGGTCAGCAGCTGCCAGCGCTGCGTGTTTCTGAATATCACCCAACAGCAACTCCGTCACCTGCTCCAACGTGATGTAATGCGAAGAACACTCTTTTCCGCCGTAACGCCGGTGCGTATTGCAGCTGAAGTGACCTTTCGATTTGCGATTTTTTTCGAGTGGTGAATACCATTCGCGTGTTGCACCCACCGCAAATCATCAGCCCACGGAACATATTATCCGTGTTGGTCCAAGTAGCAGGCTGTTTGATTTTGATACGCTCCTGTACTGTATCAAAGGTGGCTTGATCGACCAGCGGTTCATGTGTGTTCTCTACGATAACCCATTCTTCCGGCGGACGCTCTACGATGCGCTTGTCCTTGAAAGATCTTGTAGTATAGCGTTGGCTGACCAATTTTCCTAAATAAACAGGATTGCTCAGAATCTGATATACGGTTGTCTTCGCCCAACTGTACGGATGCTTGACACGCTTATTGGCAATATACTTGCCCTCGGTGTTCATCAGATATGCCGTTCACCTTAGAGAAGCAGAAATTTATCCGGCGCAGTCGAGCAGGACGGCATTCATTCCTTTCGGGCCGTCGTCACAGGTTTTGCAATCGCCTTGCGGTAAATGATAAGGGAAATGACCGCGGAGATCACTTCCGTGATCCAAAACGCATTCCAGACGCCAACCGCTCCGAAAAACCTGCTGAGTAAAAACGCAGCCGGGATGATGACCACTACATACCGGCAAAGGGAAATCAGTAAGGAGGGAGTTCCTTTCCCAAGTCCCTCCAATGCGCCGGAAGATGTAACAGAAACCGCCGAGACGATAAACCCGGCCCCGATGATGCGTAAGGCGGTTTCCCCGGCCTGAATCGTCGCTTTTGTGTGGGTAAACAGCCCCATCAACTGTCCGGGGATCAGCAGACATATTACTGTCCCAAACACCATAATGATGCCACTCATGCACAAAACGATCTGATAAATCTGGCTGACCCGTTTGTGCTCCCCCGCGCCGTAGTTATAGCCAATCAGGGGGCGCATCCCCTGCACAATGCCATTCGCTGGCAGATAGATAAAGGTCTGCAATTTGTAATAGATTCCTAAAACCAGAATATACACTTCGGAATATGCCGTCAAAATCGCATTGAGCGCCGAAATCAAAAGAGACGGAAGCGCAAGATTCAGGGTTGCGGGAATGCCGATGGAGTATAGCTTTATTACCATCTTTTTGCTGGGCAGAATGTACTGACTGCGGATGTGCACGCGAATTGGCCGCACAAGATAGACTACAAGGTAAATCGCAAGCGTCAGAGTCTGCCCGATGCCGGTTGCCAGTGCAGCGCCTTCGATTCCCATTTCCGGGAATGGGCCATAGCCAAAAATCAGAACGGGATCTAAGATAATGTTTGTGATGCACCCGCACATCAGGCTTATCATGGTCGTTTTCATGTTTCCTACTGCCTGGTACAATTTCTCAAACGCCATGCTGACGGTAACAATGAGTGTAAAGGCGAATGCAACGACAGAATAGCGGACGCCAAGTTCAATGACCGCTTCGGATGAAGTGAACATCCGCAGGAAAACCGGCATGATCGTAATACAGCAGACTGTCATAACAACGCCATGAATCACGGCAAGCACAAGTCCCTGCGTGGCGGCCTGATCCGCTTTTTCATGATCCCCAGCGCCCAAATGAAAGGCGATTACGGCGTTGATTCCAACGCCAAATCCAATTCCAACAGCATTGATAAAATTTTGAACAGGGTAAACCAGTGATAACGCCGTCATAGCTTCCTCGCTAATCTGTGCGACGAAAAAGCTGTCGATAATGTTGTATAGAGAATTAACCAGCATGGATAAAACCATAGGCAGGGTCATGGATAAAATCAGCGGTAATATCGGTTTCTCTTTCATGAAAGTGTCGTTCATAATTCCTCCTTCGCAAAACACGTTATGAGATATTTTTGCGGCGATGCCATGCCATCATCACAAGCGCAACGAGCAAAGTTGCGGTTTCAGCAACCGGAAATGCAAGCCAGATTCCGTTCAGCTGGAACAATTTGTCCAGACACCACAGGGCAGGCACAAGGAAAAGCATTTGCCTGCATAATTGGATCGCCATGCTGGACCCTACTTTTTCTGTGGTCTGAAAATAGGTGGAAATCATCGTAGAAAGGCCGCAAAACAGATAGCTTGCCGCC
>OLZA01001156.1_pt1 | contig 10054 bp, 10 predicted proteins | sample 1673431 | NCBI WGS metagenome assembly OLZA01 (sample SAMEA103958111, study PRJEB25191) | human gut metagenome | biome: human-associated habitat [ENVO:00009003]; feature: intestine environment [ENVO:2100002]; material: feces | place: Germany | collected 2013/2015 | reverse complement strand
CCCCCAACGATTGCTGTCTATTCATGGCTTCTAGCTCCTTTCTTGTTGTTTTTATTATAACCTATTTTGCAGAATTTTTCAAGTGCTATTTGCCAATACAAAAGTGGTCGAATATATTGTTTAAAATCTCGTCTGTTATAACTTCACCTGTGATTTCATCCAGATAAAGAAGTGCCGATTTTAAATCAATCGAAATTAAATCCTGAAGTTCATTAATCTCAGCCGCTTCCAACGCTTTAAGAAGATTTTCCCTGCAATTTTTGAGACACTCAACCTGACGGGAATTTGTTATATATTCTGTTTCCTCCGGTGAAAAATCACATACTGTTTCTTTAATTTTTTGACGCAAATCAGCGATGCCTTCACCTGTTTTTGTACTTATATAAAATATATCGTCTTCGCGTGATTTGATTAAGTCCGATTTGTTCGCGGCTTTTATGTGGTTTTTGTCTTTAACAAGTTCATAAATTGCGTGGTCTTCCTCATTAAATCCGGCGCTTACGTCGTAAACAAATACAACTAAATCAGCCTCATCAGCAGATTGTTTAGAATATTTTATACCTATTTGCTCAACCTGACCGACTTCATCGCTTTCACGAATTCCCGCCGTATCAATCAGTGTAACCGCAACATCCATATCTAATGTTTCTTTTATTACATCTCTTGTTGTTCCTGCAATATCAGTTACAATTGCTCTTTCTGTGTTTAAAAGAGTGTTAAAAAGCGATGATTTTCCAACATTCGGCCGGCCCACAATCGCTACTTTTATGCCCTGGCGTAAGATATCAGAAGATTTTGCACAAAGCAAAATTTCATCAATTTCGTTTAATGATTTTTTAAAAGACTTAATCAAAAACTCATACTCAGGCTCTGCAACATCTTCCGGAAAATCAATCCCCGCAACGATTCTGGATAGAGTATTGAAAATCTCGCTTTTAATCTCAAGAATTTTATCTCTCAAAACGCCGGAAAGATTTTTGGCTGATTGCACCGCAAAATTCTGTGTTTTTGCATGAATTAAATCTGCAACAGCCTCGGCTTGCGAAAGATCGAGTTTTTTATTCAAAAATGCGCGTTTTGTAAATTCACCGCGCTCGGCCATTCTTGCACCGCTTTTAAGCACCAAATCAAGAATGTTTTTTACTACATTAATGCCACCATGGCAATGAATTTCAATAACGTCTTCGCCTGTGTAACTGTGGGGATTTTTAAAAGGCAAAACTATAACTTCATCAATTTTTTTGCCCTCGTCTACAATCCATCCGTGAGCAATTTTTCCAGGCACGAGTTTTTGTTTTGAAAAAATTTTCGACATAATATTGAAGCTATCACCACCGGAAATTCTAATAACTCCGACCCCGCCGGTACCTAAAGGAGTAGCAATCGCTGTAATCGTATCAAATTCTTGTAAAATATTCATAAAATAATTATACACAGAAAAAAAGAAACGGGCTTATAAAAATAAGCCCGTCTGTAAAATTACAGAAAACTACTACCCACTTGTAAGGCAAGCGCGGCAGCCGGGCCATATGGCCCGGCTGCACTTAAAGCTCCTGAAGCAAGATTTGCATATGAGCCAAGGCTTGATGTTCCTGAAGATTTACTATTAGCAGCATTATATGAAGTACCTGATGCGCTGTTTTTCTGAGATAAACCAATGTAATTCATAATATTTGAATTGATTTGATTTTGAATATCGCCCAAAAAGTTCAGATAAGTATATCTTCTTGATAACTCATCGTTGATAAGATTGCTTTGTTGAGCAAGGATATCTTGTGCCAAATCACTCATTGAATCTGCTCTTTTGCTTTCAATTGTATTGAGCTTATCTAAGAATACTGAATTATCAAAGTTTCCGAAACGAGAAGCAATATCGGTTTTCAAATTATCAATCATAGGTGTATACAAGCTGTTAATTGTATCCAAACCTTTCTGAGTATAAGCATTGAGCTGATTTTGCATGCTTGCCTGAGTTTGGGGCGAAAACACGTTTACGTTTGGAAGATTTTGCAAAAATGAATTCTGCGCAAAATCATAAATCCCTTTTTCGGCATTAGACATGTTATAATTTGAATAAACAGTATTGCCCTTTTTGTAAGTATTCGCTACATTCTGTCCGTTTACAGAAACACTGCCGGACGCATATGGATAAGATGAAGTTTTTCCCATTTGTTTTGTCCCTTTCTATTTTGTCTTTAGGGGACAACATTTGATGGGTTAGTAAGGCGCGTTTTTATTATAACATACGTTTGTCAATTTTGTCTAGTGTTAAAAAAATTATATTTTTCTATGGTATAATGCAGTTATGGAAAAAATTAATTTAGAGGAAATCAGCCGGCTCGTTGCTGATAAAAAATTTGAACAAGCTAAGAATGAATTAGAAAAACACGAGCTTAATGATGAAAAAGATATTGAAGCCGTTAAACTTCTCGGGCTTTGTAATGTAAATCTTGACCTGTTTAAGGAAGGCCAAAACTGTTTTGAAACTGTCGTGAAGTACAATCCGGATGATGCCTCGAGCTGGTTCTATCTCGGTAACTGTTATGACAATCAAGACGATTTTTTGCATGCTAAATCTGCTTATTTAAAAGTTATCGAACTTCGCGAAAACTTTCTCGAAGCTTACAAAAGCCTTTGCATTCTCTACGTTAAAACCAATGAACAGGAAAAGGCCGTCGAACTTGGTAAAAAAGCTCTTGCACTTGAAGATAATGATTACACGATTTATTACATAATCGGAACAGCTTACATGTCTTTGAAAAAATTCAACGAAAGCCTTGAATTCTTAGAAAAAGCCCTTGAATTAAACCCGGATCACGCCCAGCTTTACAACAACCTTGGCACTTCTTATATTACGATTGGAAAACTTGACAAAGCTTATAAAAATTTTTTGAAAGCTTCAGAATTAGATCCGCAAAATTCAATCACTTATTTCAACATCGCGTCTATTCTGCAAATGCAAAATAAACACAAAAAAGCATGTTCATTTTTTGAAAAAGCTTACGCCATAGAACCGCAAGACAGCTACTTAACAGCACTCGCGCTATCTGAAACTAAATGCGGCAAGTTTGAAAATGCTATTAAGCATTACAAAACGCTTATTTCGCATCATCCTGAAAAAGATATTTATCAATACAATCTTGCCTGCTGCTATGAAATGGTTGAAGATTACAATTACGCAATCGGGATTTTGGCACATCTTGTCATGCTTAATCCAAAGTCAATTAACATGGCCCAAAAGCTCGCCGGGCTTTACATGAAAATTAACCAGCCCGCTCAATCAAAAGAAATTTACGAAAAAATTATAATAATGGGTAATGTTTCAGAAGAAATTTACTACGAGTATGCAAACGTTTGTATTCTGACAAATGACACTGACAAAGCGGAAAAAATCCTTAAAAAAGTTATTGAGTTAAACCCCCAACACGCTTCTGCACACAAGGATTTAGGGGTAATTTATCTAAGTAAACGCCTATTCGATTATGCAAAAGACGAGTTTGAAAAAGCATACAAAATTGCACCCGATAATTTCTCAATAACGTTTGAGTATGCAAACTTTCTTCATGCCACAACAGAATTTGAAAAAGCCGACCAAATGTATAAACGTGCACTTGAAATTGATCCGGAAAACCGTAATGCACTGGCTTTTTCAGCACTCAACAAAATTCAGACAAAAGATCTTGAAACCGCTCTTGAACAAATTAATCTTGCAATTGCACATTCTCCGCAGAACGGTTTTATGCTTTACATTGCAGGCAAAATAAGATTTTTGCTGAAGGACTTTGAAGGAGCAAAACAATTTTTAATCAAAGCTTTTGAAATGGATAAAGCAGAAGATATCCAAAATCTTCTTGGACTAAGTTATTTCGAACTTGGAGATTTTGCACAGGCTAACGTAATTTTTGAAGACTTGTTAAAACAAAGTCCGGGCAACATTAATATTTTAATTAACCGCGCAAAATGTTTTGAAAAAATGAACGACATCCCGTCAGCACTTCACGAACTTGAACATGCAGTAGAGATTTTCCCTGACTGCGAAGAAGCGCATGAGATGATTAGACGGTTATCATAGTTTCGTGTTGTTAAGACTTTCAAGCAAGGAAAAAGGCGGTCGGATTGGGGGGACCGCCTAAATAACCAGATTTACACTATGTAAGTGTTCAGAAAGGAAGCTTTTTATCAGGCTTTCGCCTATTATTCTCCTAAATTAATCTGGGAGAATTGTACAATTTTATTTTTACCGCGTTTTTTTGCATTATAAAGCGCATGTTCTGCATAGCGGATAATCGTATTAACATCTTCTTCAGTATTTTCAAGACACGGGTAAGTCGAAATTCCGCCGGAAATCGTAATAGGATGACGTTCTTCCTCTCCTGCCGGAATGAATTCCATTTTTTCAATATCGCGTCTGAATCTTTCTGCAAACAGAAAAGCGTTATCTTCAGAAGTGTTCGGCAGAATAAGCAAAAACTCCTCATCTCCATAACGTGTTAAAATATCTTCTTTACGAATTAGCTGTTTAAGCTTATCGGCAATAGAGCGCAAAAGCACATCGCCCCAGTCATATCCGTAAATATCATTTACAACTTTGAAAAAGTCTAAATCAAACAACAGACAAGAAAGCTTTGTGCCATAACGTTTTGCGCGGGAAATTTCCTGCTCAAGGCGTTCGTGAAGATATTTTCTGTTATGAAGTCCGGTTAATTCATCGGTTGTTGAGACTTGCAAGAGTTTTTCGCGTAAATCTTTAATTTTCAACAAAGATTTTGCACGGATTAAAAGCTCGTCATTATCAACCGGAGTTTTTATAAAGTCATATGTCAAAGCCCTGACAGTTGAACCTTTAAAATCTTCACCTACAAAAAGCACAGGTGCTTTAAATTTTACAATCATCAAAACATCTTTTAAATTCGGAACTGCTTCTGCAACGATTATTGCAGGATTAAGCATCTCATAATCTCTAAGTTTATCAGCATCTTCAATTCTGACATTGGCATCGTCGATTTGTGTCAAAACGTCGGCTAAAGAAGATTCTTTTTTATTTGTATATACAACAATGTTTCTCATCTTACATCCTAACTGTAACTTACTCTTAATTAGATAATATCATTTTGCATGTTTAAATTCCAATTTGTAACAAAAGCTTAACAAGATTATAAATTGTAAAACTTTGCAAGGGTTTTGAGACTGTGGTAAAATCATTTTATGAAAGAAGTTAAATCATTAAAAATTCTACCAATGCAAAAAGATGACCTGGATGCGGTGCTTCGTTTGGAAGAAAACGCATACGGCGATCACCACTGGTCAAAGGAATCGTTTTTTAATGAGTTAAATAATGAATTAGCAAAATATTTTTGTGCGTTTGATGCAGCAGGTGAACTGGTTGGATATTGCGGGATTTGGGAAATATTAGAAGAAGCGCACATTACAAACATCGCCGTCTCGCCCGAACACCGCCGCAAACACATTGGCGAAGCACTTTTAAAGAAAATTATCGACACCTGCTATAAAGATTTTGTAAAATATATTACGCTTGAAGTTAGAGTTAGCAACAAAGCCGCAATCGGACTTTATGAGAAATATTCGTTCAAATCACTTGGCATACGGAAAGGTTACTACCAAAACAACAACGAAGACGCCCTCATAATGTGGACAGAAAATATTTTTTACGAGAAATTCAAAAAGAATTACGAAAAAAACACAAAAGAACTTGAAAACAAAATAAAGGCAGAAGAAAAATGACAGAACAAAAAGCCAAAGTAAGAACAATAAAAAGCCAAAATTCAGGGCTGAAATTCAGTATAAGCAGCTTTCTACTCATAATATTCTGTACTTTTTTGATTATAATCTCGACATTTGTGCAGCTAAACATAAGCCACTTTACAATTCCGACGAACATATTTTCCGGCGAAGAATTCAGGATATACGACTACATACATACGTTCAGCTTAATCCCGCAGGTACCGGCGATAATGTTTATTGCTGCGCTTCTTGGGCGGAAATTCGGCGTAACAAGCGTATTAATTTATATACTTACGGGCTTATTTATAATACCGGTTTTCGCACTGGGCGGGGGGCCGAAATACGTTTTTAAATACGGTTTTGGATACATTTTGGCGTACCTGCCGGCGGTCTTCATAACGGGCACGATTTTAAAGGACGGATTTACGTACAAAAACATAGCAAAAGCGGTAATAAGCGGGATACTGACGATACATATCTTTGGAATACTTTACATGCTTGTAATAGCGGCATTCAAACACGAAGGCTGGATGTTCACGAGCGGCTGGATAATCGCACAAAGCGGAATAAAAATCATCTATGATTTTATATTCAGCTTTATCGCGGTACTTTGCGCAAAATACCTCCGCCTGGTGCTCTGGCTGTACATGTAAAGTCCCTCCATACAATAGAATATAGACAAACGTTAAGATTTATTGTAAGATAAATTTGGGTAAAAGATACTCTTTTCAAAAAGGAACCTGCCGCCAATTTTTATTGTAGACCTCGGGTTGGTTCCCGACTAGAGAGGAGGGCTAATATGGATAATTTCAATTTAGCATTATTCTTAATCTTTTTGATTTTGTACATATTAAAAAATGGCTCTCACCAAATAAGGTAAGAACCATTTAGACCTCTAAAGAGTATCCGGCAGCTTAGGAAACTGCCACCCTTCATATATATTATTTACGATTTTTTGCATTTTGTCAAGTGCCTGGAATAAATATTTCATTCGTCAATGAGCGTAAAGTCCTCGCCGAGTTCTTGTTCTAAAATTTTAACAAACTCCGAGGGTTTCAAGCCGAGAGCTTCTGCTATCTTCCAAAAAGTTACAAACTTACAGTCAATTTCTGCTCTTTCTATTTTGCTTAAATTACTGTCATTAAGTCCATATTCATTAGCTAATCTATTATTAGAAATTCCAATTTCATCTTCCCGAATTTTTCTAATAATTTCTCCTAACTTTGCCCTTAATTGTAAACTTTTTTCATCTTTATATTGCATATTTCCTCATATTTTAAAAGTAAAATAAATCTTTCGGTTCAAGGTTTAACGCTTTAGCAAAATCAAATATAACAGAAACCGGTGTATTTAATTCTCCTCGTTCAACCATGCCAACATAATTCCTACTTTTGCCAATCAGTTCAGCCACTTTTTCTTGCGAAAAGTTTAAACTTTTACGAGCATACCTTATATTTTTACCAAGTTTTTTTAAATAAACTTTACTCATTTTTCAATAATGTATGTTGAATTAAAACATTTCTACCAAGCCTCACTTGTCAAAAACCTCCAAAAGTGCTATTATTTATGCAATAAAGGAGATAAAAATGTTAAATTCTAACACAAGTTAAACCTTACCCATCCAAAGCAATGATAATGTTGTAAATCGTTTTCAATTTCTTATCATCAGCAGAAAGCAAAATGCGATTTATTTCTTTTTGTAAATCATTGTTTTTACTAGATAAATTACATATATTGGATTTAAAAAAGAAAGATGGTTCGACATTAAAAAAATTGGATAAGTTCGCCAAAACTTCGCAGGAAATAAAAGTTCGACCGGTTTCAATGGCCGTGATGGATTTTCTCTCAAGCCCGATAATCTCTGCAAGCTGCTCTTGGGTTAAATCTTTGGACAGCCTTAGTATTTTAACATTTTTACCAATTGTTTTATTAATTTCGTTAATATCGAACATATTTATATCATAATTTCTTTTTTTTGGCATTTCTAGCTGATTTAATTAGGCTTATATCTATTCAAATGTTACATTAATGGAGGATAATTCATGCATAAACACGTTAAAATTAGAACTTTTTTCAGTAAAGCGCTCTCCTTTTGGCTTCCTTCGCCTTGGAGGAAAGAGTTTCGCGATTTTATCTTTTGGGCCTCTTTTCACGACTTTTTGAAGTTTAAAAAGCAGAGGTTTGTTATTGTGTCCCTTGGCTCTAATTGTCTTGTCAGAGTGCTTACCACCGCCGCTAAGCTAAAACCTCGTAAGTTCTACGGCGAAAAATCTTGTCCTTTCGATCTTTGTTCTAATCCCGACTTCAATAACGTCGCTTTTTTGATTGAAAACGACTTTCATGACTTCTTCGACTTGCTCCCGAGGGATGAGAGTACTTTTCCGCATGACTGTAAGCTTTCAAATAAACAATTCAAAAATCGATATCTTAAGAGGTTTCAAAACTTCCGCAACATTTTGAAAGCCGACAACAAAATTTATTTTATTTATTCTGATTATGTTAACCTCCCCGACAGGGACGACGTTTTAAGGCTTTATCAGGTGCTTAAGGACAAAAGGCAAGGCAAGCCGTTTGATTTTATTCTCCTTACTAATGAATATATTGATGGATTAGATGGCATCATTCAGCTTCCTGATGATTTTCGTATTACCGACAACAATTGGGTTGTTTACTTTATTAACAAGTATGGTAAATTCGACAACTATTACACCCGATATTGCGAGAGGATGGGCAAAAGGCTTTCCGACACTATTATGGAGAGAGAAGGTTCCCAACCGAAGTTTCCTCCTGAACGCTTGTGAGCTTTGAAACTTCCGTAAGGCGCAGGCGACGTCTTTTCACACGTCCCGTAAAAATGTGCCGTACACAAGCCTCTTCCGCTTGCGGGAGAGGGAAGAATTTCTTAATGAGCGCGTTCCCCTGGAACGTGCGAGTTTAGAAATTCGGGTGAGAGGTCTCCTTGAGGAATTTAGGCAAGGTATTTTATCAACTTATTTATGTCTTTGTTCCAGGCGCCGTTCCAGTTGCGCAGGATTACGTCCGCTGGGGTAAGCCCGTCCATTGTGTATTGCTTTATCGGTTCAAGATATTTTTCTTCGCCGGTGCCATCCTCTATCAATGCTTTCTCTGCAATATAAAGTATTTCTTTTGCAATATCCGCTGCTGTAAAACCTTTTATATGTGCAGCCAGCGCGCTTTTCGGAACATTGTAGCGAAGCTCCGCCAAATCTCGGTAACTAAACGGCGCCAAAAGTTCTTCAATTTCATTCATTGCGCTTTCGTTGTAAAGTATTCCCTTGTAAATCGCAAGGACAGCATATGCCATGCCGGAATTTCCGCAGTCATGGTTTCGGATTTCAATGAAGTTTCTCATCCTGACTTCCGGAAAGTACAAATTCGCATGAAGTTTGTAGTCGTCGATACCGGCCTCAAAACCTTCCCAGCCGTTTTCTATAAAGTCTTCAAAGTTAATTTTGCCCTTAATATCGACCGGCAGCCCTTCGCGGTTAATGAATATTATCGGGCTTTTCATAACACAATCAACGTATTTTTCAAAAGAGAAATCCTCGTCCATTTTTCCACAGAAACCGCAGCGGTCGTTATCAGTGTTAAGCCAGCTTAGCGCGCGAAATGTTTTGTAACCCGTTTCCACGCCGCCTCTGATTGGTGAATTCGCAAACATTGCCGTCATAAACGGTGTCATTTTATTAGCGATTAAAAATTTTCTCATCGCATCCTGTTCGTCTTTGAAGTCAAAGCATGCCTGAATTCCCGCGGTTTCACGCATCATCACGTCGGAAAGTATTCCCCAGAGATACTTTGCCATAATGTGATAGCGCTTTTTAGGAATAAGATTGATAGTCTTGTGAGTCGACAGCGGCGAAACCCCGTATTCTAAAAGCTTTATGTTGTAACGATCCAAAATCGGCGCCATTTTAGAGTTTAAATAATCGACCTTTCTTTTAATTCCGTCGATTGAAGTTTCCGGTTCTACAGAAAGCTCAACCTGGCTTCCCGGCTCCAGCGTAATTGTGTCATGGTTCTGCTTAAGCCCGATTATATTGTAATCGTCGGTTATGTAATCAAAGTTTTCTTCCTTGGCAAATGCGCGCAAAAAATTACAAACCCCAAAGTCAGCGCCGTAATCAACAGCTTTATTTGTAACCGTGGAAATTGGCAGACGCTCGTACTCAAGCCCGACTTTAAATGTGTCCGCCGGCTTGCAGCCATTCCTGTAAAGTTCCAAAATCTGACTTTTCTCAAGTTTTTCCTTAGTCTGTAATTTACTCACATTTACCTCCATTACGTATTT
>OLZA01001154.1_pt1 | contig 10058 bp, 8 predicted proteins | sample 1673431 | NCBI WGS metagenome assembly OLZA01 (sample SAMEA103958111, study PRJEB25191) | human gut metagenome | biome: human-associated habitat [ENVO:00009003]; feature: intestine environment [ENVO:2100002]; material: feces | place: Germany | collected 2013/2015 | reverse complement strand
AGGCGATGCCTTCCTGATTAAAATCAAAGATTTTAATCAGGAAATAGTATTACTTTTTTACGGCGGCAAGAATGTACTTCACCAGCTCGTCCCGGCCGTTCCCCTTCTCCGCGGAGAACGGGATCACCGGGCAGTCCTCCGGAAGCGCCAGATCCTCCCGGATGACCTTCAGGTTCGGTTCCAGCTCGCTTTTTTTCAGCTTGTCCATCTTGTTGGCAACCACCACAAACGGGCACCCGGAGTCCAGAAACCACCGCGCCATGGTGATGTCGTTATTAGTGGGCGGATGGCGGTAGTCCACGATCAGTACACCCAGATCAATGCGGTTCGCTGCGAAATAATCCTCCATCAGCCGCCCCCAGCGTTCCTTCTCGCCGGCGGAAACCTTCGCAAAGCCGTATCCGGGCAGATCGACCAGATAGCAGGCGCCGTCCAGGGTGAAGTAATTCACATGGACGGTTTTTCCCGGCTTATCCCCTACCCGCGCAAAGTTTTTCCGCTGCAAAAGGCGGTTGATCACCGAGGATTTTCCCACATTGGACTTCCCGGCAAAGGCAATCTCCGGAAGCCGTTTTGTGGGGAAATTCTCCTTGGAAGCGGCGGAAATCAGGAATTCCACATTCTGAAAGTTCACAATATTTCCTCCGTTACTGGCGCAGGCCGGGCTTTCTCACTCTGGTACGCACGTCCCCGGGAAGCTCCGTCAGAATGGTGGGGCTGGCCTCCGCAGGCCGGTTCAGCGCGGCGGAAAGCACAGTGTCCATAGTCTGAGCGCTGATAAAATTCAGCTGACGCCGGACGGTCTGGTCAATTTCCTCCAAATCCCGCTCGTTGTCCTTGGGAATGATGACGGTGCGCACGCCGTGGCGAAGTGCCGCCATGGTCTTCTCCCGCAGACCGCCGATGCGCATGACCCGTCCCCGAAGGGAAATTTCACCGGTCATGGCGATATCCCGCCGCACGCTGACCCCCGTCAGTGCGGAAACAATGGCCGTGCAGACGGTAACGCCCGCCGAGGGGCCATCTTTGGGGACTGCCCCCTCCGGGAAATGGACGTGAATGTCCTTCGTCTTGTAGAAGTCCGGGGCGACACCCAGCTTCTGGGCGTTGGCGCGGATATAGCTCAGCGCCGCGTGGGCACCCAAATTGCCGGTCAGCTCCAGCTTGCCGGAGCCGTCCATGACGTTGACCTCCACCTCCAGCGTTTCGCCGCCGACGCTCGTCCATGCAAGTCCCGTGACCAGCCCCACCTGATCGGTGCAGGGCAGCCGGTCGGGCAGGAACTTGCGCACGCCCAGATAGTTTTCCAGATTGCCGCCGGTGACGGTGATCTTCTTTGGGGCTTCCTGAGAAAGAATCTCCATGTCCGTCTTCCGGCAGATCTCCCCGAAGCAGCGCTCCAGATTTCGCACGCCGGGTTCCCGGGTGTAGCAGGAAATCGTCTCCCGAATGGCGTCGTCGGTGATGCGAAGCTGCGCCTTTTTCAGACCGTGCTTTTTCAGCTGCTTGGGGATCAGGTGATTCTTTGCAATCATGAACTTTTCTTCATCCGTGTAGGATCCAAGCTCGATGATCTCCATGCGGTCCAGCAGTGGCCGGGGCACGGTGTCCAGCGTATTCGCCGTGGTGATAAACAGCACGTCGGACAGATCAAAGGGGATTTCCAGATAATGGTCACGGTAGTCGTGGTTCTGTTCCGCGTCCAGCACTTCCAGCAGAGCAGCACTGGGATCGCCGCGGTAGTCGGAACCCAATTTGTCGATCTCGTCCAGCAGCAGCACCGGATTGCAGCTGCCCGCCTGCGTCATGGCGGTCATGATACGGCCGGGCATTGCGCCGACGTAGGTCTTCCGGTGTCCCCGGATGTCCGCCTCGTCGTGAATGCCGCCAAGGGAAATTCTCGCCATTTTCCGGTTCAGGCTCCGGGCGATGGAATAGGAAATGGAGGTCTTGCCCACGCCGGGAGGGCCTACCAGGCACAGGATCTGGGGCGGCATCTGGGGCGCCATTTCCCGGACGGCGATGGTTTCTAAGATTCGCTCCTTCACCTTTTCCAGTCCGAAGTGGTCATGCTCCAGAATCTTCCGGGCGGCGGCCACGTCCACCCGCTCCTTGGTCTTGACATTCCACGGCAGCTCCAGCACGGTGTCCAGATAATTCCGCAGCACCGCCCCCTCGGAAGAACCGAAGGGCTGCTTTTTCAGCCGCTCCACGTCCTTCAGGAGCTTCTTCTCCGTCTCCGCTTCCAGATGGAGATTCTGAATGCTCTGGGCGTAGGTATCAAATTCGTCCTCGTCGTCCTCTTCCCCAAGCTCCTCACGGATGGCCTTCATCTGCTCGCGCAGGAAGTAGTCCTTCTGGTTCTGATCGATGGCGGCGCGGGTCTTCTCCTGAATATCCCCTTCCAGCCGGAGCATCTCCACCTCCCGGCGCAGAAGCTGGACGGCAGTTTCCAGACGGCGGACGCTGTTCAGCTGGCAGAGCATTTTCGCCTTGTCCGGGAAGTCAATGCCGGAATTCTGGGCGATGGAGTCGGCAATGAAGCCGCTGCTCTCGCTGGCCAGCATCCGCAGCTGAACGGTCTGGGCAGGATGCTCGCACAGCTCCAGATACACGCCATACAGGGAATTGGCCTCCCGGCGCAGCGCGCGGGCGCGAATGGTGTCCGCCGGCTCCTCCACACTCGCCGATTCCACAATGCCGGAAAGGTACGGCTCGCTCTGAGACAGCTCGGTGATCTTGCCCCGGCTGATACCGGTGACCAGAATCCGCAGATTCTCTCCCTGCGTTTTCAGCACTTGCTTGACCTTGGCGATACAGCCGACGGGATACAGGTCTTTCAGCGTCGGGTCGTCCACCAGCAAATCCTTCTGAGGGATCAACAGCAGCGTCTGGTCGCCCTGCATGGCCGCTTCCAGCGCCTTTACGGACTTGCTGCGGCCAACTTCAAAATGAACGGTCTGTTCGGGGAAAACGCACAGTCCCCGCAAAGCAAGGATGGGCATTTTCCCTGCAAAAATGGTTTCAGTCAAAGTTCTTCCCTCCTTTTTGAAAAAAGGGGGTAGAAAAACTACCCCCTTGGAAGAATAGAGATATTATTTGCGCCCGGAGATTTTTTCTCTGGGATGGGCGGTGTCCCGCACGATGCCGGGGTCGGCGCCCTCGACGGCTTCGGGGGTGATGATGACCTTCTGGATGGACAGGTCGGAGGGGATCAGGAACATGATCTTCGTCATGATCTTCTCCATGATCGCCCGGAGTCCTCTTGCGCCGATCTGACGGTCAAGCGCCTTCTGGGCAATGGCCTGAAGGGCTTCCGGCTGGATCTCCAGCGCCACGCCGTCCATTTCCAGCAGCTTCTGATACTGCTTTGTCAGGGCGTTCTTCGGCTCCACGAGAATCCGCACCAGATCGTCCCGGGACAGGCTGCGCAGCGTGGTGATCACCGGCATACGTCCCACAAGCTCGGGGATGATGCCGAATTTCAGCAGATCGTGAGGCTCCACCTGGGTGAACAATGTACCGACATCCCGCTTGCTCTTGCTCTGTACGGGGGAATCAAAGCCGATGGCGCTCTTATCGGTGCGCTTTTCGATGATCTTGTCCAGGCCGTCGAACGCGCCACCGCAGATAAAGAGGATGTTGGTGGTGTCCACCTGAATCATTTCCTGCTGAGGATGCTTCCTGCCGCCCTGAGGCGGAACATTGGCAACGGTGCCTTCCAGAATTTTCAGAAGCGCCTGCTGCACACCCTCGCCGGAAACGTCCCGGGTGATGGAGGTATTTTCGCTCTTGCGGGCGATTTTGTCCATTTCGTCGATGTAGATAATGCCCCGTTCCGCCAGCTCCACGTCAAAATCGGCGGCCTGCAGGAGACGAAGCAGAATGTTCTCCACATCGTCGCCCACATATCCGGCCTCAGTCAGCGTAGTAGCGTCCGCGATGGCAAAGGGAACGTTCAGAATTTTCGCCAGCGTCTGGGCAAAGAGGGTCTTGCCGCTGCCCGTTGGCCCAATGAGCAGAATGTTGCTCTTCTGAAGCTCCACATCGGAATCCGCGCCGAAATAGATACGCTTATAATGGTTGTACACCGCGACGGACAGGGCGACCTTCGCTTCGTCCTGCCCCACGATGTAATTGTCCATGAAGGACTTGATCTCTACGGGTGTGGGCAGCTTGTCGGGGGCGTTCAGCCCGCTGCCCGTATCCATTTCCTGCCGCAGAAGATCGCTGCAGGCAGCGACACAGTCGCTGCAGATATACACCCCAGGACCGGCAATCAGCCGTGACGCCTGATTCTCCCGCTTTCCGCAGAAGCTGCAGCGAATCGGCGGCTGCTCAGTGTTCTTTGCCATGACACCGGTACCTCGTTTCTAATGAATTGTTTTAATGATGATCCAGCACCCGGTCGATCAGGCCGAAAGCCTTGGCTTCCTCTGCGGTCATGAAATTGTCACGCTCGCAGGCGGCGGTGACTTCTTCGATGGACCGGCCGGTGTTCTCGGCAAGAATGCGGTTCATCCGCACCTTGACGGTTTCCAGACGCTTCAGGTGGATGGCCATATCCGTGATCTGACCCTGGGTACCCGCGGAGGGCTGGTGGATCATGATCTCGGAATTGGGCAGCGCCATACGCTTGCCCTTGGCGCCGGCGCTCAGCAGGAACGCGCCCATAGAAGCCGCCAGACCGACGCAGATGGTCGCGACATCGCACTTAATGTACTGCATGGTGTCGTAGATGGCCATACCTGCGGTGACGCTGCCGCCGGGGCTGTTGATATAGAACTGAATGTCCTTGTCCGGGTCCTGTGCTTCCAGATAAAGCAGCTGGGCAACCACCAGACTTGCGGTGGTGTCGTTGACTTCTTCGGACAGGAACACGATGCGGTCGTTCAGCAGACGGGAGAAAATGTCATAGCTGCGCTCGCCGCGGCTGGTCTGCTCAACAACATAGGGAACTAAACTCATGGTAATGTCTCCTTTCAGGGGTTTGAAACATTCTAACCATCGCGGGGAAAGGTTATTCCTATCTAAGGATTATTCCTCGGTCTTCTCCTCGGCCTTGGGGGCTACGGGAACGGCGCTGTCCACGATGACCTTGATCGCCTTGCGGGTCTTGATGCTGCCGGTCAGCTCGTCCATGGGAACCATTTCCTTGACCTTGTCCACTTCCAGCTCGTACTGCTCTGCCAGAGACTTGAATTCCGCCTCGATATCCTCGTCGGAAGCGGTGATGCCCTCGACCTCGGCGATCTTCTCCAGAGTGACGGAGATCTTCGCCTGCTTCTCAGCGGCGGGACGGAAAGCGTTGCGCATGGTGCTGACGTCGCCGCCCATCATCTTGGCGTACTGCTCCATGGAGTAGCCGCTCATCTGCAGCTGATAGCCGAAACGCTCCATCTGGATGTCCAGCTCGTTCTCCACCAGCGCCTTGGGCATATCCACGGTGGTATTCTCGGCAGCCTTGTCCACAGCGGCCTGCTCAAAGGCGCTGTCAGCCTGCTTCTTGGCATTTTCCAGAGCCTTGGCACGGATGTCGGCCTTCAGCTCGTCCAGCGTATCGAACTCGGAAACGTCCTTGGCAAACTCGTCGTCCTGCTCGGGAACGATGGTCTCGGTGACCTTGTTCAGCTTGACGTGGAACACGACGGCCTTACCGGCCAGTTCCTTGTGGTAGTCCTCGGGGAAGGTGATGTCGATGTCCTTCTCCTCACCGGCGCTCATGCCGACGATCTGCTCCTCAAAGCCGGGGACGAACTGGCCGGAGCCAAGCTTCAGGTCAAAGTTGTCGCCCTTGCCGCCCTCGAAGGGTACGCCATTATCGAAGCCCTCGAAGTCGATGTTGGCGGTGTCGCCCATCTTGGCGGGACGCTCCACGGTCTCGGTGGAAGCGACATTCTGCGCCATCCGATCCAGCTCGGCCTGCACCTGCTCGTCGGTGACGTTAACCTCCTCCTTCTCCACTTCCAGACCCTTGTACTGGCCCAGAGTGACCTCGGGGTAGACCTCGGTGGTCAGGGTCAGGGTAACGATATTGTCGTCGCCGATCTGCATGTCGGTCAGGTTGGGACGGCCGATGGCCTTGAAATCCTGCTTGGCAATGGCGAAGTCATAGATCTCGGGGAAAATCTCTTCCAGACCGTCTTCGTAGAAAACGTGGGCGCCATACATGGCCTCGATCATCTTTCTGGGAGCCTTGCCCTTACGGAAGCCGGGGAGCTGGATGCTCTTGCGGGCCTTCATGTAAGCCTTGTTGACACCGGACTCCATCAGTTCCTTGTCGATTTCGACAACGACGGTAGCCTCGTTGCCTTTTCTTTCGATGCTCTTAACGTTCATTGTAAGTAATCCTCCTAATTGGTTCCCGTGACCGAGACCATTTATTTATAATTGTACAGCCGATATATTCTATCAGAAAAACAAGGAAATGTCCACACTTTTATGAAAAAAGTTTTGAATAATTGCGCTACGGAATGACCTTGTAAGGCCGGAAACCGGTATAATCCGCCGCGACCAGCCGGAAATCCACGCCGTCCCACAGTCCTTCCATGGCAAGGGCGTGACTTCCCCCGTGCAGATGGCCGTAAAAGCAGCGGCTGACGCCGTATTTTTCCAGAAGCTGCAAAATTTCCGGACATTCGTATCCACGGTACCGTGGCGGATAGTGGAGGAAAACCATCTTCCACATATCCCCCGCCGCCTTCAGCGAAGCTTCCAGCCGCAGCAGCTCCCGCTTGAACACTTTTTCGTCATGCTCGCCGGAACGGTCTTCCTCATAAAACCATCCCCGGGTGCCGCAGATGGCGACGCCCTCATATTCATAGCAGTTGTTGTTCAGAAGATTCAGGTTTTCAAAGCCGTTTTCCTCACAGAACTTCCGGAATTTCGCCGCCGTGCTCCACCAATAGTCGTGATTTCCCTTTAGAATGATCTTTCGTCCGGGAATGGCGTTGATCCACGCAAAATCCGCCTTCGCGCCGGACAAGTCCAACGCCCAGCTCAAATCCCCCAGCAGAACCGTGGTATCCTCCGGCCGGATGACAGACAGGCCGTCTCTGAGCTTGTCCATGTAACCAACCCATGCGCCGCCGAAAATGTCCATGGGCTTCGGTGCGCCCAGACAAAGATGCAGGTCGCCGATGGCGTACAGAGCCATGGAACACCTCCTTAATTGTTTGGGTCTATCTGAAAACCCTAATAGCTGTAGCAGAAGATATGAGAACCGATCGTCCCCCATATCTTCTTGTTCACGGCGAATTTCGCGTAGAAAACCACATCCTCGGGCAGCACATACGGCCCGTTCAGCGCCCGTTCGATGGCCTTGTACTGGGTATCCGTAGGCTTTGCGAGGTACAGGTTCTTCACCGCCGCAAATTCCTCCTCCGTCAGCGTTCCCTCAATGACATAGGTCGTCGCCGAACGGATTACCGGGTTTTCTTCCTCGTTTAAGAAGCGCACGCACTGCTCGGCAGAATCCGCACGCTGGTCAAACTGTCCCGGCAGGTACTCTACAGAGAAAACGCGGTCGCTCTCTCCCATCGGAAAGGTCTCATGATAAAGGGTGTCCACCGGCGGCTGGCCTTCAAAGGGCTCGCTCTGGGCTTCCATGAAAATCAGGTCGGCCATCAGCTTGATCTCCGCGTCCGTCAGTTCCAGACCGGGGTAGCGGGATTCCTCGGGCGCCGGTTCCGGTTCGTAGATGAACGGTTCTTCCGGCATCTGCGTCTTGTCGTAGATCCATGCGCCCTCATAACCCGCGATCAGCTTGCCGTCGGGGAAGCCGTTTTCCAGCAGCTCGCCCACGCCCCACGCACTGTAGTCCCTGTCATCCGGGTCAAGCACCCAAATTTTTCCGTCCTCAGTGACGCCGGTCAGGACGATGAAATGGTTTCCTCCCGGAAACACCGACCTCGACCCCATCAGCGCAATGGCGATCTTCCCTTCCCGGACAGCTTTCAGCGCCTCGTTCACATTCAGCGCCCGTTTCCATGGAATCTGCATCAGATCGGAAACCTTTTCCAGCCGTTTGTAATGGCTGCCGCCGTACTGCACCGCATAATCGGCGATGTCGGCGGGGGTGTAAACATGGTCGGTCATATAGGTTGCGACCATAGCCAGCGCGGCGACGCTGCTGCCGCTGGTCGCAATGGTGCCATTGCCGTACCGGATGTCGGGATATTCCGACTGGTGATAGTGGGGAACCGCGTCGATCGTGACCTTCGGCGCTTCGGTCTCCACAGGAACGGTTTCTTCCGTGGCGGTGGTTTCCTCCGGTATGGTTTCTTCCGTGGGAACGGTCGTGGGTTCGGTTTCCGGCGGCACAGTCTCAGTGGCCTCGGTCATCTCCGTTGTTTCCTCCGGAGCGGCGTCCACGGTAGCTTGCCGTATGCATTTGTACGAGAAAAACACCGCCGATACCAGCGCAAAGGCAACGACCACAACCAGGCAGGCTGTCTTTATATATCGTGTCATTTGTATCCTCCAATGGGGGAATTTCTGTCTGTTACAAATACTGTTCCAGCGCATCCTCGGAAACGCCGAGGGCATTTGCTACCGCTCCGGCGTCACAGATGGGGCTTTTCTCCGCCAGCACCAATGCATGGCAGCTCTCCCCTGTTCTGCCCCGGAAATCCAGCAGTCCCGCGTAAGCAAGGGCGGCATAGGGCGACAGCAGATACCCGGCAGAACCGCGGATACCGGAAATGGTAGAGCTCATGCGGCGGCTGCTGACGACGCTGACGTCCAGCCCTTCCCCCAGCCGGGAAAGCACGCTGTCTCTCGGGCAGTACATCCCGCCCCGGCGGCAGGCATCCAGATAAATGTCCACCTCCGCCAGTCCGCCGCAGGCGTAAATCAATCGCTCCAGCCCTGCGGGCAGCGTCACATCCGCCTCCGGCGTGCCGGTCGGAGTACTGACCATATCCGTGCGGAACTGACCGTGATGAATCAGATTCCACAGGTTTCCGTTTTCGTTGCAGCAGCAGATGATATTTCCGATGGGCAGTCCCCACGCCCGGGCGTACCACGCACTCATGGGCAGATCAAAATTGCCGCACACCACGGAAATATCCACGTGCTTTTCATGCTCCGTAATTCCCGCCCGGGCCAGCTCGCCGAAAATGCCGAACAGCACGGCAATTCCCACGGCAGTTTTCGCCCAGCCGCCGTCGGCGCCGGGGCAGCCACCCCGCAGCTGCTCTGCGAGAATGTGTACCAGATGGTCAAACGTCCATTCCGGATTGTGCCAGCATTCCCCGGCAATAATTCGCTGGGGCAGATTCACCAGTCGGACGGGATAGCGCCCGACGCAGAATTCCACATCCCACCGGGTCAGCTTCGTATTGAACAGCCGGTTCAACACCTCGGCGACGCACTGATGAAAGGATTTCTCTTTCAGAGCGTCGATTTCCTCCCGGGAGAAAACAGGCTCCCGGAACGGCACGTACAGCCCGCCGTCCGGCCCCCGGTTTTCCCGCAGGACACGCTGGGCGGTGTAGGCGTCCCGGTTATTTCGCGTGGTCACATACAGCACATTCCATCACTCCAATGGCATTGTTCCAGAAAATGTTGCCCACCGTTTCTTCCCCCAGCCCGCGTTCCAGCAGACGCCGGGCAAGGGCAGGCCAGCTCTGAACGCCCTCAAATCCGGCGGGCATTTCGGTAATTCCGTCCAGATCGCCGCCCAGGGCAATGTGCTTTCCGCTGGGGTCAAGCTCCATAAAATGAAGAATGTGGTCGCACATGGTGTCCAAGGTGGGCTTCTCCCCGGTGAACTCCGCGCAGACGTTGTACCCGGCCACGCCGCCGGTCTGGGCGATGGCACGGAACATATCATCCGTCAGGTTGCGGCTGTTGTTCCAGATGGCGCGGCTGTTGGAATGAGTGGCGACAATGGGCGCCCGGGTGATATCCATAATATCCCAAAACGCCTCATCGCTGAGGTGGCTCACATCCACCGCCATGCCATGGCGCTGCGCCGCCTCCACAAAGGCCCGGCCCCGGGCCGTCAGGCCGCCGCCGGTTTTGTGAGAGCCGGCCAGGGGGTTTTGTTCATTCCA
>OLZA01001153.1_pt1 | contig 10068 bp, 6 predicted proteins | sample 1673431 | NCBI WGS metagenome assembly OLZA01 (sample SAMEA103958111, study PRJEB25191) | human gut metagenome | biome: human-associated habitat [ENVO:00009003]; feature: intestine environment [ENVO:2100002]; material: feces | place: Germany | collected 2013/2015 | reverse complement strand
TGGCTTACATCGTGCCGCCCGTCCAGACGTGGAACTTCGAGGTCGGCGTAGCCGGCGCAGGCTTCCTTGCGATGGCCGTTATGATCTTCGGTCAGTGGAAGCCCTTCAACATCTGCGGCGCGGCCATGTTCTTCGCCGTTTTCAAGAGTCTGGCCAACATCGCTGACTCCACCTTCCTCGCACAGCTCCACTGGTCCAGCAACATCTACAACATGATGCCCTTCGTGGCGTCGATGGTCATTCTGGCCTTCACCTCCAAGAACAGCATGGCCCCCAAGGCCGAGGGCATCCCCTACGACAAGGGTTCCCGCTGATTCGAGCGTATTTTCCGGGCGCAGCTGCTTTTCCGGGCGGCTGCGCCCTTTTTGCTTCTTTTTCAACAGATTCCACAAAACAGCGCTTGCTTTTGCGGGGAAATTTGCTATACTTGGATTACAATGTCATACTATTGCCGGAGGCGGGGCAGCGCGGCCCGGGCCATCGGCGGAGAATATTATTTAGGAGCGTGACCTTATGCGCATTTACGATTTGATCGCCAAGAAGCGGGACGGCGGCACCCACAGCCGCAAAGAGCTGGAAGCCATCGTCAACGGCTTCGTCAGCGGCGAGGTGGCCGATTACCAGATGGCGGCCTGGATGATGGCAGTTTATCTGCGCGGCATGACCGACGAGGAGACTGCCGAGCTGACCGACGTGATGGCCCACAGCGGCGTCATGGTCGATCTTTCGCCCATTCCGGGCATCAAGGTGGACAAGCACTCCACCGGCGGCGTGGGCGACAAGACCACGCTGGTCATCGCGCCCATCGTGGCAGCCTGCGGCGTCAAAATCGCCAAGATGAGCGGCCGCGGCCTCGGCCACACCGGCGGCACCATCGACAAGATGGAGAGCGTCCCCGGCACCAAGACCGCCCTCTCGCAGGAGGAGTTCTTCGCGCAGGTGAACAAGATCGGCCTGTCGGTCATCGGCCAGAGCGAGGGGATCGCCGTGGCGGATAAAAAGATGTACGCCCTCCGGGACGTCACCGCCACCGTCAGCTGCATCCCCCTCATCGCGTCCAGCATCATGTCCAAGAAGCTGGCCTCCGGCTCGGACGCCATCCTGCTGGATGTCACCACCGGCACCGGCGCGTTCATGAAGACCGTGGAGCAGAGCATCGAGCTGGCCAAGCTGATGGTCTCCATCGGCACCCATCACGGCCGCCGCGTCGCTGCCATGATCACCGACATGGACACCCCGCTGGGCCACAACATCGGCAACAGCCTGGAGGTCATGGAGAGCATGGATGTGCTGAAGGGCCACGGCCCCGCCGACCTGACCGAGGTGTGCCTGCAGTTGGCTGCGAATATGCTGGTGCTGGCCGATAAGGGGTCTCCCGCCGAGTGCCGCGCCATGGCCGAAGCAGTTATCGCAGACGGCTCTGCCTTTGCAAAGTGCAAGGAGATGTTCGCGGCTCAGGGCGGCGATACCCGCGTTCTGGACGACTACAGCCTCTTCGAAAAGCCCGCTGCCAGCTATGAGCTGCTGGCCGAGGAGGACGGTTACATCATCGCCAACGACGCCGAGAAGATCGGCTCGGCCAGCGTGCTGCTGGGCGCAGGCCGCCAGAAAAAGGGCGACCCGCTGGACTTTGCCGCCGGCATCACCCTCCACAAGAAGCGCGGCGACTATGTCCATAAGGGCGAGAGCCTCGCTACCTTCTACGGCGCAGCCGACCGATTCGACGCTGCCGCCGCCGAGTACCGCAGCGGCCTCGTCTACGGCCCCGAAAAGCCCGAAGAGGCTCCGCTGGTCTACGCCCTCGTCACTAAGGACGGCGTGGAGCGGTACTGAGAAGCCCTGAGATAACGCAGAAAAGCCCCGCAGGACCATGAAAAAATCCTGCGGGGCTTTTGCTGTCTGTGGGGCCTTAGAAGGTCACTGTGAGGTCTTTTGCGGGAGCTTTAATGTTGATAGTCTTGTAGATGAGCTGCCCGTCTGCGTTGGTGTAGGCGGCTGTCAGCTCATAGCTGCCGCGCTTTGCTTTGAGGGAGAAGTTGCCATTTTCGTCGGCGGTGGTCTGTGCCACGACTTTGCCTTCGCGCAGGAGCGAGATCTTCGCGCCCGGCACTGCGGCCTGGTCGGCCAGCACGACGCGGCCCTTTATCTCGACCGGGGACATCATAAAGACGCCTGCCGTGATGGCCGCAGCCGCGCCCACGCCGATGAGGACAGCGGCACCGCCGCCGCCACCACCGCCGCTGCCGGAGGAGGAATTACCGCCGGGAGTAGGAGTGGGAGTCGGGTCGGTGGAGCTGTTCTGATATTCGGCAGTGATACGCACCGACTTTTCATTCATCGTAAAGGTTGTAGTAGGAGCAGTAGCATCATCCAGCTCAACGTCACCTTCATTGACGGTCCAACCGTTGAACTTGTCCGTGGTGTTGGCCATGATGGTAATCTTATCGCCCTGCTTGGCGGTGTGAGTGGTCAACGACTCGGCAAAGGCGTCATCGTTGATTTGGATGATAGTACCGCCGGAGACGGAAACGGTAAGTTCTGCGGGTTCAACAGGGTCAGGAGTTTTGATGTCCGTCGTATTGCCGTTGCTGCCATTTTTGTTAACGATGGTAACATTGTCCATACCATCAGGGATGTCGCCTCCGCTAACAACGTCATCTGTCATATTCTCGGTGGCATAGGTAGCACCGCTCAAATAATCACCGGAAATTTTCAGGGAATCGCCAGTGAGTTCGATATGGAGCGTCGTAGACTGAGGAACATCTACGGCAAAAGTATCCCACGGCCAAGCTTCGGAAGGATTATTTTGCGTCAGAAGCAGGCTGACACCAGTCGGAGTAGAGGAGGTTACGTCAATCGTGCGAGCTTGTTCATTGTAGGTCAGTCGAGTGGGACCATCGGTAGAAACGGAAAGCATGGTGTCATTGAGGAGCATACTTGCGTCGTTTACGCCGCTGGAAGTAAGCTCGAGTACAGCATCTTCCGAGGAAGATGGCTTCGGGAAGACAAGCTCAATGAGATTATTAGAAGAATCTTCATTGAGTGCGTTGCTGGATTTAAGAATTTTTACATTGGAGTTCTTTTCACAGAGTTTACCATTTTCGGTACGATAGTAGTATTGGTGGCCGAAAATAAAGCCGAAATCGTTATCAGCATCGATGATAATATGACCATCCGTATAATCCGTTTGAGTTTCATGGTCTGGGGTAATATCAAAATAGTTACGGACATCAATGAGGTCTAAATCATCTGAAAGGATGTAATTCCGAATATAATTATTTTCTCCATACGAAATATGGATTTTGGGGTCATCGTCTACAGCATAGGCATCTTTGTAGAGCGTTAGACGTTGCTCTTCCGCTTCATTGGGGTCATAGATGCCTATAACATAGTGGTCAGAATAGGTCTCGAGCACTTCCAAGAAAAGAATCTGGTGGTTAGACATGGAGACGAAAACAGGATGATGCTTATAAAGAGAGTTGAGAATTTCGTTGAGAGTTCCCTCGAAATTGTGCTCGCAGTTGTATAAATAGTTTGAACAAGTTTTATAGTAGGTGGGAAGGAACTGCTGCATCATGTAGTAGTTGACGAAATCTTCGATTTCTTGGCTTTCAATCGGAGAGGGAAGCTGATAGGTCAGACTGTTATCATCCACACCAGAGACAGAAAGGCGAGAGTAAGGAAGCCTGTCAGGCTCCAGATAATGAATCAGGGAAATAGCAACCATGCCGTAGCAGGAACCAGTCCAAGTATACTTGATACGGTTAGCAATCCAACGATGGGCTGACTCAGAAAGATTTCGTGTAACTTTCTCCATTTTATCATCGGAAAGATGGAGTCGGCCAGAATCTTCAGGAAGCGTTTGCAGCGACTTGGGATAGTTTTCACGTTTTTGTTTAGGATTGTTGTATGCATATTTCCAATAATTGAGTTCATCACCCAAGAAGAAGTATTGCGGAGCATTCAAAAAGCTCAGATTATCTCGCTTGAAAGTAAACTCTTTACTGGGTTCATCGGGGACATCAGGCTCCAACTCAAAATCGGGGAAATACTCTCTTATTTTTGCAAGAATCTCATCATAAGAAAGGCTTTCACCATTTGCCTGAGCCGTACCAATAGACTCGGCGGGAACGACACCGTTTACAAGCGTGGTATTAAGAGAGTAGCAGTTGTTTCTGACTTTAGCGCCGCCGACACGATAAGCAATGGAGGCGGCAGAATCATCGCCATAGGTCGAATCGATATTTGTTGCAATATTAAAACAGAAGCCAGCAAAAGATGAAAGCATACCGGTAATACCAGTAGCATTTCCGCCAGACTTAAAACCACTGTGGCCGTGGACAGAGCCGCTGTTTACACAATAGGATACGGTGGGAGCACGGCCGGCAATGCCGGCCACTGTATAGGTTTCATTGTTGCTTTGACCAAATACAGTTCCGAAATTTTTACAGGAAGTGACATTGGCGGAGCAATCACCTACGATGCCGCCGGTAAAGATGGAAGACCTGCTGATGGAATTGATTTCGCCATAGTTTTCGCAGTCAACTATCGAAGCATCGGAGCTTCCGACAATTCCGCCGCAGGAAAGCAGGGTGGTAAAATCAGGGCCATCAACAGTAATAGCAGCACGGTTGACGGAATTTGAAATACTGGGATAGTAACCGGAATTGTCGGAAGTGTTTGCAAAACTGCCTACGATACCGCCGATAAGCAGTTCGACACGGGCGGTAGTAACTCTTATATTACCCGAGACGGAGCACGACTCTATTATACAGTTATCTACAGCGGAGCCGATAATACCGGCAACACAATGAGTGTCTGACACCTCAATATCGACGTTTGTAAGGGAAAGATTTTTAACGGTGGCATTCAATGCAGAACCGATGAAGGCAGAATAATCCAGACCCGACGAAGTGATGGTCATATTTTGAATCGAATGACCATTGCCATCGAGTGTTCCGGTGAAACCGCTAGAGCTTGAGTCACCAATGGGAATCCAATTTCCATAACTGCTCAAATCAATATAATTGAGCAGAATATAGCTGGCACTCAAATTGTTGCGAATCGCATCCAGCTGTTCCGCAGTAGCGATTTGGTACGGGTCTTCCGGTGTACCGGTGCCGCCCTCAAATGTAACACTGCTCAAATCGTTCTGTTCGTCCAGCGAGGATGCAGAAACCCGCCGCTGAACCAGCGTCTGCGCAATGTCCGACTGTGCAAACGCGCTGAAGGGCAGCATCTGGCACAGTATGGTCAGCGTGATGAGCCACGCCAATAGCCGCAATCGTTTTTTCATAAAAGACCTCCTACATTTTAACAAACCGGCTGAGCCGGAGCAAACCAAAGCGTTAAAAATTGTTGTCGATGAATTCATTCAGCTGCTTCACGGTGTTGTAAATGGTGATGAAGTTGTTGAGCATCGAGCTGGTGGAGGAAAAAATACGAGCCATATAGTTGAAGACCTTGCTGATTTTTTCGATGTTGGACAGCACATTGCTGAAACCGTCATCGGAAGAAGAGGCACCGCAGACAACGGCCTCTGCCTCATCGAGAGAGAGCTGACGACAATCAGCGGGTAAGGTGAGCGAATGTGTGGGAGTCATAAAATACCGTCCTTATCTGGCGTACAGAGCCACAAGTGTGAAAATTACCGTTCCGGCAAAGAGAAATGTTCCGGCATGAGCTTTGAAAGAAAAATCTTCCACGTCTGTCGACGCAGGAGCCGGGGTGGAAGAACTTCCCTTTGCAATGGGACGCCAATGGGCGTAAATCGTGCTGTCTGTCGTAAACTCTGTGCTGACGGTGATGCGGTCGCCTTCCAGTTCATCGGTATACCAGCCCTCGAAGGTGTAGCCGTCCATCGTAGGAATGGGCAGAGAAGTGAGCTTTCCTTCGAGGTTGGTGCTGGAAATAACCGGCACGCCGACACCGCCGCTAGTCTCAAAATAAATAAGGTAGGTTTCGCCGGTTCCGTCTGCATACGCAGGCAATGCCAGCGAGAACAGGAGCAACGGAACCAAAAGAATGCTGATGATTTTTTTGTAGTTCATAAAATCCTCTTTCCAAAGCCTTTTCTTGACAAAAATTATATCCTGTTTGCGAAATGTTGTCAACATTTGGAGACTGTGGTATAATCAACTCAATAGCGCCCAAACGGCGCAGGAGAAGAGAAAGGGTTATTCTATGAAGATCGTTTTGGTGGGCGGCGGCAAAGTCGGCACAGCGCTGGCGCGGCAGCTCAGTGAAGAGGGTCATAATGTGACCGTTGTCGATACGAACAAGGCCCGTGTGGAGCACATCGGCGAATCCTACGACGTGATGAGCATTCTCGGCAACGGCTCGTCCATCACCACCCTGTCTGAGGCGGGCGTGGAGGAGGCGGATGTCTTCATTGCAGTCACCGGCTCGGACGAGCTGAACCTGCTGTGCTGCATGTTTGCCAAAAAGGCGGGCCACTGCCACGCCATCGCCCGTGTGCGCAACCCGTCCTACAGCCATGAGCTGGACTTTATCAAAAAGCAGATCGGCATTTCGGCCATCATCAACCCGGAAATGGCGGCAGCCAAGGAGATCTCCCATCTGCTGCGCTTCCCGGGTGCAAGCAAGATCGACACCTTTGCGGACGGGCGCGTGCGGCTCATCAAGTTCGCCCTGACCGAGCAGCAGGGGCTGGACGGTGTGGCCATCCATGAGATCCCCACCCAGCTCAAGAGCGACATTCTGGTCTGCGCCGTGGAGCGTGACGGCGGGGTCATCATCCCCAACGGCAACTTCGTGCTGAAGAACGGCGATCAGGTCACCTTCCTCGCTACGCAGGAGAAGGCCCACGAGTTCTTCCAGCGTATCAATATGCCGGTGCGGCCGGTGCGCAATGCCCTCATCGTGGGCGGCGGTGCCATTGCCTTCTATCTGAGCCAGGAGCTGCTGGAAAACCACATCCGCGTCCGCATCGTGGAGCGCGACCCGGCCCGCTGCAATGTGCTGGCCGAGTCCCTGCCCGAGGCACAGATCCTCAATGAGGACGGCTCCAACCGCGACTTCCTGCTCTCGGAGGGACTGGAATCCACCGAGGCCTTCGTGGCCCTGACCAACATCGACGAGGAGAACGTGCTGCTGACCCTGTTTGCCAAGAAGCACTCCAAGGGCAAGCTGGTCACGAAGATCAACCGCCTTGAGTTCGATGATATTCTGGCCGGGCTGGATCTGGGCAGCATCGTCTACCCCAAGTACATGACCTGCGATTACATCGTGCAGTACGTCCGTGCATTGCAGAACGAGGCCGGCAACAACATCAAGACCCTTTACCGCATCCTCGACGACCGCGTGGAAGCGCTGGAATTCACTGTCCATGAGGAGAGCCGGGCCACCGGCGTGCCGCTGAGCCAGCTGCATCTGAAAAAGAACCTGCTGCTCTGCTGCATCACCCGCGGCGACCGCATCCTCATCCCCCGCGGCGGCGACCAGATCCAGGTAGGCGACAACGTCATCGTCGTCACGCTGGAACACGGCCTGCATGACCTGCGGGACATCGTGGAAGAGTAACGGGGGACAGGACGTATGAATTATGCGATCGTCTTTCGTCTGCTGGGCTATATCCTGATGATCGAGGGAGTTTTGCTGCTGCTTCCGGTGGTGACGAGCCTCATCTACGCCGAGTGGGCCGTCATGGGCGTGTTCCTGCTGACGGCGGCCATCAGTGCGGCGCTGGGTTTTGCCCTGCGGACCATCAAGCCCCGCAGCAAGGTGTTCTATATGCGGGAGGGCTTCGCGGCCACGGCGCTGAGCTGGATCGCCATCAGTATCGTAGGCGCCGTGCCCTTCGTCCTCACCGGCTGCATCCCGAACCCGGTGGACGCCCTCTTTGAGACGGTGTCGGGCTTCACCACCACCGGTGCCAGCATCCTGCCCGCCGTGGAGGGCCTGCCCAACGGCATCCTGTTCTGGCGCAGCTTCACCCACTGGATCGGCGGCATGGGCGTTCTGGTCTTTCTGCTCTCGCTGCTGCCCTTGACCGGCGGCTCTCACGTCAACCTGATGAAAGCGGAAAGCCCCGGCCCGCAGGTGGACAAGCTGGTGCCGAAGGTGCAGTCCACGGCGAAGATCCTGTACGGCATCTATTTTGCACTGACGGTAGTGGAGTTCTGCTTCCTGCTGGCAGGCGGCATGAATGTATTTGACTCGATGCTCACGGCCTTCGGCACGGCGGGCACCGGCGGCTTTGGCTTCAAGAACGACAGCTTTGCCAGCTTCTCGCCCTACATCCAGTGGGTCGTGACCATCTTTATGATCCTCTTCGGCGTCAACTTCAACGTGTATTTCCTGCTGCTGCTGCGCCGGTTCCGCCGCGCAGCGTCCAGCGAGGAAGTCCGCGCCTATTTTGCCATCATTCTGGCGGCGGTGGCCGTCATCACGGTGAACATCCGCAGCCTCTACGGCACCTTCGGCGAGGCGCTGCGCCATGCGGCCTTCCAGGTCGGCTCCATCATTACCACCACCGGCTTTTCCAGCTGTGATTTCGACCTCTGGCCCACGCTGGCCAAAGAGGTGCTGGTGCTGCTGATGTTCGTGGGTGCCTGTGCGGGCAGCACCGGCGGCGGCATCAAGGTCAGCCGTTTCCTGCTGCTGGGCAAGACGCTGGGCAAGGAGCTGAAACAGGCCCTTCACCCGCAGGTGGTGGCCCCCGTCCGGATGGACGGCAAGGTGGTCAACCATGAGACCATCCGCGCCACCAATGTCTTTGTGGCCGCCTACATCTTCATCTTTGCGGCATCCTTCTTCCTCATCAGTCTGGATGGCTTTGACATGGTGACCAACTTCACCGCCATTGCCGCCACGTTGAACAACATCGGCCCCGGCCTTGCCCAGGTGGGCCCCATGATGAACTTTGGCAGCTACTCCAACCCCGCCAAGCTGGTTATGATCTTTGACATGCTGGCGGGCCGTCTGGAGATCTTCCCCATGCTGGTGTTCTTTATGCCGGACACCTGGCGGCGGTTCTGAGCAAAATAACAAAGCGGATGCGCTCCCACCGGAACGCATCCGCTTTTTGCTGTATCAGGATTCCTGCGGCTTTTTCCCCAAGAGCGCCACACCGCTCAGCACGATGACCCCGCCCAGCAGGGCAAGGCCTGCACCGGCCTGCCCGAAGGCATCGCCGACGGCACCCACCAGAGGACTTGCGGGGATCATGAGCAGACTGTAGGCCATGCCGTCCACGCTGATGAGGGTAGCCCGCTGGTCACTGGGGATGGCATCGTTCAGCTTCTGGCTCTCGTGGAGCAGATAGACCTCCAACACACCCTGCACCAGCATCATGCCGAACAGACCGCCCCACGCGGGGGCAAGGCCCACCAGCAGCGTGCCCACACCGCAGAGCAGGGCACAGGCCGAGTAGAGCCGCCGCATGGAGCGGCATCTCATCCTGCGGCCGACCTCAGTGCCGGCAACGCAGGCCAGACCACCCAGCAGCAGGGGAAGGAAGAGCAGCTCCGTGGGCCAGCCCAGCTCAACGAGCCGCTGCTGCAAAAACATCTTGGTCAGGTAGCTGGGCACGCTGATGAGGGCGCTGGATGCGATAAGCTTTCCTGCCATTGGGCAGGTGTGCAGGACATGCAGGCTGTCCCGCACCAGCTGGCGGAACTGTTCGGGCAGAGCGTGCAGCGGGTGCTTTCCCCGGCTGGCCTGTGCCTTGGTGACGATGGGCTCCTCCATCAGCGCAAGGGCGGCGGTGGAAACGCCCTCGAACGCAGCGCTCAGCAGGTAAAAGCCCGCAAAGCCGAGGAAGCGCTTCAAAAGGCTGGCCAGCGAACCTATGGCGTTGGCCAGCATGGAAATCTGGGAACTGCCTACATGGTACAGGTGCTGATCCATATTCAGAAGCCGATGGCACAAAATATTGCTGTAATGCTGGTTCAGACCAAGGAAATTATCGTGCTCCTTCAGATCCAGCTGCATTGCAAAAAATTCGCAGCGGTTCTGGGCAATATGTCCTGTAGTATGAAGCTCATAAGGTCTGGTGATAAAAAGGTTATTTCCGGTAGCACAGTAGCTGGTGCGGACGCCGCCTTT
>OLZA01001137.1_pt1 | contig 10168 bp, 7 predicted proteins | sample 1673431 | NCBI WGS metagenome assembly OLZA01 (sample SAMEA103958111, study PRJEB25191) | human gut metagenome | biome: human-associated habitat [ENVO:00009003]; feature: intestine environment [ENVO:2100002]; material: feces | place: Germany | collected 2013/2015 | reverse complement strand
CCCTGTTTTTGTGTCTATTTTTACCATCACATAAATTTGCGCTGTTGTTGCCATAGCAACCGACAAAGGAAAATGAATCTGATAAACTGCTTGGCAGTTAGTTATTCACGGCTAACCGCCACAAACAAAGAACTATCTGTTTATTAAAGGAGTTTTCCATGAAAAAAATTTCTCGTCGTTCGTTTATCACTGCCATGGCTGCTGTAAGTGCAGCTGGTGTTCTGGCCGCCTGCGGTTCTTCTTCCAGCAGCACGGCTTCTTCTGTGGCTTCTTCCGCTGTATCCAGCGAAGCAACTTCCTCTGCCGCATCTATGGATGAGACCGGTACACATACCGTCGTAGACCACGGCGGCAACGAAGTAGAAGTGCCTAATAAGGTCACCCGTGTCGTCATCGACCAGATTCCAATCCTGTCCACCTACATGGCTTATTTTGAGGGCAGTGCTCCCTACATCGTTGGTTACTGCGGCTCTTTCAAGTCGGTCATTTCTGACACTGTATTGAAGAATATCGCCCCGGAGCTTCTGGAGTCCAGCGATACGGTCTATGCTCAGAGCGACCTGAACATCGAGGAGATCATGAAGCTGAACCCTGATGTTATCCTGTACAATGCTGGCAACTCCTCCCATGCCGAAATCCTGAAGGCCAGCGGAATCCCCTCCATCGGTTTCGCTACCGTGGGCGCATCTACGGAGGCCGATCCCATTGAGCGTTACGAAGAGTGGCTGAAGCTGCTGGAGCAGATCTTCAACGAGCCGGGCAAGACCGAAGCCTTTGTTGCTGCCGGTGATGAGATCGTGGCCGATGTGGAAGCCCGTATTGCAGAAGTTCCTGAAACAGATCGCCCCAGCGCATTGATCCTGTGGAAGTATGCAGACGGTGTGCCGCAGGTATCCGGTCAGGGCACCTTTGGAACCTACTGGATGAAGCGTCTGGGTGTGACGGATAAGGCACTGGAAGCTACTGGCTTTGCACAGGCCAGCATGGAGCAGATTTATAGCTGGGATCCCGATATTCTTTTCTTGGATGGTCCCGGCCTGCAGCCCCTGCGCACCGAGGACGTGCTGAGCGGCAATGTGGACGGTGCCGATTTCTCCACTCTGACCGCAGTACAGAATGGCCGTGTCTACAATACGACCCTCGGTATGTGGAACTGGTTTACCCCGAATCCGGATGCTCCGCTGGTGCTGGCATGGCTGGCCTGCAACACCTACCCGGATGCTTTTGCCGATTATCCGCTGGGCGATACCATCAAGGAATATTACAAGACATGGTACGGCTACGATGTGGCGGATGACGAGCTGGAGGAAATGCTGCTGTACTGATGAAAGATACCATCTGGATCAAAAAAGGCCGGTTCACTCCTTTGGCCGTGGTATTGATGTTTGCTTTGCCCCTTGTGACCGCACTCATCTGCCTGTGCTTTGGGCGAATGAGTGTTCCGATAGGCGAAGTCCTTTCGGCTTTGCGCACTGCTCTGACGGGTGGGAGTACCTCAAATGTACAGAACTACTCCATCGTCATTAATCTGCGGCTGCCCCGCATTCTAATGGCCATCATTGTTGGCGCAGGTCTGTCTTGTGCAGGCAATACCTATCAATCCTTATTCTCCAATCCGCTTGCCACACCGGATATTTTGGGTGTGACCAGCGGCACTTGCGTGGGTGCAATTCTTGCTATTATCCTGTCTTGCAGTATTCTGGAAACGCAGCTCATTGCCTTGGTCTTCGGCCTGATCTCCGTCTGTTTTACTCTGAAAATCGCAGGCAAGAGTGATGGGCGTTCTATGGTTTATCTGGTGCTGGCCGGTACGATTGCATCCTCTCTGTTCAACGCACTGGGTTCGCTGCTGAAATATACTGCCGATCCGCAGGACAAGCTGCCGGAGATCACCTACTGGCTCATGGGCAGCTTTACCAGTGCCAGTTACCAGAAGATCCTGATTGGCTGCCCACTTATCGTTGCCGGAATTATCATCATCTATCTACTGCGCTGGCGGCTGAACATCCTTTCACTGAGTGATGACGAGGCTCGTGCCAGCGGCATCAACATCAAGCAGACCCGGATGCTGTTCATTGTTGCATCTACGCTGGTCACGGCTTCTGCCGTTTCCATGTGTGGTCAGGTTGGCTGGATCGGTCTGCTGATTCCACACGCATCCCGGATGCTGGTAGGAAGCAATAACCGTTATGTGGTGCCCCTCAGTCTCAGTCTGGGTGCCAGCTTTATGATCCTGATTGATACCCTGTCCCGCAGCATCAGCATCATAGAGCTGCCCCTTTCCATTCTCACCGCTATCATCGGTGCACCGGCGTTTATTTCTCTGCTGAATAAAACAAGGAGCAACCTGCAATGATCTTGGAAGTGCAGAACGGTTGTTTTGGCTACCCAAAGCAGCCTGTGATTCTCGAAAACATCAATTTGAGCCTGGAAGAAGGCCACATCCTTGCTATTCTTGGTCCAAACGGCATTGGTAAGACCACCCTGCTCAAGTGCATGATCGGTCTGCTGCCATGGCACAGCGGCAAGACTCTGCTTTACGGGAAGGACATTCACACCCTCAAACCGAAGGATGTCTGGAGTACCATCTCCTACATTCCGCAGTCTCGTGGCTTCGCTTTTTCCTACACCGGTCTGGAAATGGTTCTGCTGGGGCGCAGTGCACATCTTGGGACCTTTCAGCAGCCCGGCAAAGAGGAGATTGAAATGGCGGAAGCCATGATGGAACGGGTGGGGATCACCCGCCTTGCCAACAAGGACTGCAACCGGATGAGCGGCGGTGAACTGCAAATGGTGCTCATCGCCCGTGCCCTCATCAATGAGCCGAAGCTCATCATTCTGGACGAGCCGGAAACCGGTCTGGATTTCCACAATCAGATCTTAGTGCTGAATATGGTGGAGCGGCTGGCCCACGAATCCGGCATCAGTGCCATCATGAATACCCACTATCCCACCAATGCCATGAGCGTGGCGGACGAAGCCCTGATGCTGAACCGCAAAGGCGAATTTTTCTACGGTCCGGCTGCGGAGATCTTGAACGAGGAGAACATCTCGTATTCTTTTGATGTTCAGGTGCTGGTGGATGAACTGCATTATCAGGGACGGTCCGTGCGCAGCATCGTTCCGGTTGCTCTACGGAAGGAAACTGCTGTATGAACAATATCCCTTTTACACTTTCTCAGGTCCGCCCGGTCCGGGATGCTATGACAGTTTCCCGACCTTCCGGACTGGGCTATGGAGTGCCGGTAACATGGTTTTCCTTGGGCGCAGGCACTTCTATTACCCCGGAATACTATGACTGCACAACTCTTTATCTGGGTGGTGAGGGAAACGGCAGATTCCTTCTGGGAGCCGATGGGCAGGAGGTGTCTGTCAAACCCGGAGAACTGCTGTATGTACCGCCGAAAACACTGTGCGGCACAAAAACCGACAACGGTATGATCTATACCGAAATCATTTTGAAAAAGGAGAATTTTACCATGAACAACATTATCAAGGCAGGCCAGCCCACCGAACTGAAGGAGCTCATTTCTTATGAAGAGGGCAGCATCGCCAATCTGGACATCGCTCACGCAGACAACATGAAATTTGTCCTGATGGCCTTTGATGAGGGCACCGGCCTGACCCCGCACCGTGCACCCGGCAACGCCATCCTGACTGCGCTGGAGGGCAAGGCCATCATTGGCTACGAGGGCAAGGACTACGAACTGAATGCAGGCGAGAGCTTCCGCTTCGACAAGAATGGTCTGCACAGCGTTACCGCACAGGGCAAATTCAAAATGAGCCTGCTGCTGGTCATCGAATAAGCGATTTTCTGTTTCATAACAGACGCAAAGAACCCGTCCGGACGTACCGGACGGGTTCTTTGCGTCTGCCAGATTCAGCAGTAGTAGAGGAACGAACGCAGGCGGCTCCATGCGGTTTCATCCCAGTCGTTATCAAGAGAAAGCTGGAATAGTGGAGCACGACAGGCATCGTGCAGGCCACGCATATCCAGAATCATAGCAGTATTTTCATACCGGGGCGCAAGGGTCAGCACTGCATTGGTACGGCCAGAAAGCTCCACGGCCTTGGCGTACCGATATCGGCCGTTCCCGCCTGAAAAATTCGGCAAGGCAGAGTCCGCGATGTGGAACAGTGCTTCAGCATCCTCCGCAAAGGCACTGTGCGCTCCAAGTTCAGTTCCAAGGATCTGCATCTGCCCCTGCATCTGATCAAGCCAACCGGCCGATGGTTTATTTTCATCCAAATTGTCTTTCCACAGAAACCAGAGTGCCTCGCTGAGCGGGGAACGAAGTATCTGTTCGCCTTCAGCTTCCAGCGCGGCAAGTACGCCGCTGTCCAGTTCTGTCAGGCAGAGCGGCGCACCAACAGCAGCGATACGGCGGCCTTTGGTGGTGGGAAGTGCGCCGATTTCCCTCGCCGCAGCGTGCAGTTGCTTCCAGTCGGGCAGAGCATCCCATTGCGCTGCAATGCCGGGACGTTTTTCAGTCGGGGCTGCATAGAAAAGATCACCGGCAAGCAGTGCACGGAAAAGCATATCACGGTTCTGCGTCATTTCGGGCAGTGTTTCCAGCATCGGACTGACCAGTTGAGCATTCCGCTCTTTTCTGCGGTCCAACACAGCGCGGATGACACGGGCGTATTGACCGTCTGCCTCTGCACCCTGCGTCTGCGGAATCAGGAACTGCGCATGTGCTTGGTCTTTTTTTCGCTCGGCAAGGATGCTGCCAAGCAAGGCTGGGAATGGCAGGTATTCTTTTGCACTCGTCTCCGCTCGGCCAAGGCTCAGAATATCGTCCGTCAGGTGCGGCAGCTCGTAGGGGTCTGCCCCTTGCTGTTTGAAATATGCGGCCAGATAGGGCGTATAAGCACCCATCGCCGGAAGATAGAGTGGCACATTGGGGGATGGTGTCTGTGCCAGACGACAGGGGTGAATATCGACCTGCTCGATGTTGAAATCTGTCGGCAGAGCCACCGCCGGGCGGTGTTGCAAGCTGTTCAGGAACGCTTCAATGCGAGTGATGACACCCACATTGGAAAAATGCTCATCCACTTCGATTTGCAGGTAGGGTTTATCGCCCATCTCCTGCTTGAACAGGTGTGAGAGCATGGTGTCCGGGCCGCAGCCGTGGTTCGTCAGGTAGACAGCGTAGAGATTCGGGTGGTGAGCGATCAGCTTTGCTCCGGACAGGATATGCTGCCCGAACGGATAATAAAGATTATCGTATTCATCGGAGATGTCCAGCGCATGACCGGGCAGGTGGCTCAGCGTAATGACTTTATAGCCGCGTTCCAACAGCAGTTCCGGGATGCCCATGTTCAGAATGGGGTCGGAAACGCCGTAGTTGCGGGTGATGAGCACCAATACTTTATCGTCCGGTTTCAGGGTCGCCAGCAGAGCTTTGCCCTGTTTTTCTACAGCGGCGGTGTGGCGGCGCACTGCCATAGCACCGCTGAGCAGTGCCTTGGCACAGAACGGCTTCGGGATACCTAAAATCTTTCCAAGACTCAGCATGGCCGTGGCCATGGCTTCCTGCCCAAAATCGAGATCGAATACCGGACTGAGCAGGGTGATGCCCTTGCTCTCAATGTCCAAAGCCTTGGCAATGGATGCGGCTGCCGTCTGCATATAGACGCAGCCGTAGTTGTGTTTCACACGGCTCTTTTCGTGCTTCATCGTGTGGATGGTGGGCAGGAAGATATAATCTACTTTTTGGTCGATGAGCTGCTGCATATGGCCGTAAATAAGTTTGACCGGGTAGCAGGTTTCCCCCTGTGCAGTCTGCTGAGCCAGTCGAATGGTTTCCTCGCTGGTGGGGTCGGTCAGGATGACATTGAAGCCCAACGAGGTAAAGAAGGCATTCGCCATCGGGAAGAATTTGTGGATCATCAACGCAAAAGGCACACCAACGGTCTTTTTGTGCGGGTCGCGTTTGCCGGTATAACCCTCCAAAAGCAGTTTGTCCGCCTGCTTGTAGAAGTCAATGTTCTTCTGGATCTCCGCGCTGCGGCTGTCCTCTGCGGACTGAGCCGGGCTGTCAAATCCCACAAATCGACTGAGTGCGTTGCCCACAGCTTCCTGTGCCAGCAAAGCCGCACCATACGCACCACTGATGGAAAAGACCGGGCTGACCTGTACGCGGTCGCCGTATGCGGATTGGAATGCCGCCACAATGCCGGGGTTGTAATCGACACCACCCTGCAAAACGATGTGCTGACCCACAGGTTTAGAACCAACCACTTTATGCAGATAGTTCTGTACGATGGAGTGACAAAGGCCTGCTGCAATATCTGCCTGTGAAACACCTTCTGCAGCCGCGGACGCAATGGCTGTTTCAATAAACACTGTGCATCGTTCTCCCAAGGATGCCGGATGCTCAGAGGATAAGGCCAATGGGCCAAACTCCGCCAGTGGGATGCCCATACGGGCAGCTTGTTCTTCCACAAAAGAACCGGTACCGGCAGCGCAGATCTTGTTCATCTGAAAATCCACAACTTCACCGTTCTGGATGCTGATGTATTTGCTATCCTGTCCGCCGATCTCAAACACGGTATCGACTTCCGGCACCCAATGAGCAGCTCCCTTGGCTTGCGCAGTGATCTCATCCCGGACGGCATCTGCTCCGATGCGTTTGCCGACGCGCTCTCGTCCAGAACCGGTCACACCGACTGCGGTAAATTGGATATCGCCAAACCGCTGACGGATGTTGGCAAGGCCTTTGCGGACAGCTCCTTCCGGGTCACCTGCGGTGCGCAGATATTGAAAGTCTACCAGTTCGCCGTCAGCACCAACCAGAACGAGGTCCGTGCTGGTCGAACCAATATCAATGCCTAATGCGCAGCCGCTTTCTGGAATGATCTCGGTGGCGTTTGGCTCCCCAAGGCTCGTTCCAGGGCGGAGTTCCAGCCTGGGCAATGTTCCAACGATATGGTGTGCTGTCAGCACGCGATTCAGAAGATCATTCAGTTGACGTAACGTGAACGAGCCGGATGCTTTGAGTGCAGCACCAAGAGCCGCTTCATATCGGGCAAACTCCGGAACGATGAGTTCTTCCTCACTCAGGCCGAACACATCCCGGATGGCTCGAATCACGCCTGCATTGCAGGTAACACCGCCGCAGAATACTACAGGTTTACAGACCGGAAGCCGCCTCACGATGGTCGCCTTATAGTTACGGATCATGGCATAACACAATCCTAGCAGGATATCCGGCGTGGAAACTCCTTCCTGCTGGCGGTGGATGATATCTGTTTTGGCAAAGACCGCACACCGGCCAGAAAGGCGCGGAACACTCTGTGCCTGCTTTACCAGAGAAGAGTAATCCTCCAGCTTGCAGCCCACACGGGACATCTGGTCTTCAAAGAATGAGCCTGTGCCGCCTGCGCAATGTTCATTGACCGAAAACTGCGGTGCGCGGCTCTGTAGATCTGTGATGAACCGCGCCCCCTGACTGCCGATTTCGATGACCGAGCCCGCCTGCGGAGTCAATCGGCGCACACCCTCGACGATGGCTGGAATGTCGCCCAAAGAGGGAATGGTTGAATCACGCTCTAACAAGGCCTCCGTATTGCTGCCGGTCACGCAGAGTGAAAACGGAGTATCCATTGCCAGTTCCAACGTGGAAAGGCCTTTTTTCAGGCAGACAAAAGGGCTGCCGTGATGCACCGCCATCCACTGCTTTGCCATTGCACCATCCCGCAGCAGCACCAACTTGACCGTTGATGTACCGATATCCATTCCCAACGAAAGCATTGTGTCACTCCTTCAAGACAAACCCTACAAGTTATAGAGTTTGACATTTCAAACTTTATACCGTATAATAATGATACCTTTTAATTAGGCGTCTCTAACCAAGAGTTTAACACAACTACCTCGGAGTGTCCGTTGTTATGGCAACGGCAAAGCAAATTTTAAGATGGAGCAATATTATTCAATTTTACAGCAATGCGGCATGTTCAACAGCATCCAGCCGCGAAAATATAAGGAAGTCCTTCGTTGCTTGAATGCGACGGTCCGTGAATATCCTCGTGGTGCGCACATCGTCGAGCTGGGTGAGCAGAGCCACAATACGGGTGTTCTGCTGGATGGCACGATGGAAGAATTTTTGTATGATGAAAATGGCAATCAAATCAGCATCTGCCGTTTTTGTCCCGGAGAAGTATTTGGTGCAGAACTGGCCTGTACTGGCTGGACGGCAAGTCCGGTCTGTCTGCGTGCCAGTTCGGACTGTACCGTAATGCTGCTGGATTTCAGCGCATTGATGTCACAGAAGACGCTGACCTGTCCCTGCCGGATGCAAGTCACAGCAAATCTTATGCAGGATATGGCGCAGCAGCTTCTCTTTTTTAACACCAAAGTGCGTATTTTAGCACAAAAACGGCTTCGAGATCGTCTGAAGATTTATCTTCAAACCTTGACACCCGATGAAAAAGGCTGTTACAGTCTGCCCTACACCCGGACAGAACTGGCAGATTTCCTCTGTGTGGACCGCAGTGCTCTTTCCCGTGAGCTGTGCCGGATGCGCGATGAGAGGATCCTTGATTTTTCCGGTGCAAAGATCCATCTGCTGAACCCAAAGTTTTTGTATGGCTGGAACTGACAGCACTTCTAAATCCATAAAAAAATGGTCTGCCGAACATTTTTGTTCAACAGACCATTACTTTTTAATCTTCTAATCCACGGCTTCCAGATTTATTCTTCAAATATTCTGCCAGGTCACCGTTCAGAATCAAATCCGCATAGCCCAGCGGATCGTTGTAGATGAGCCAGTCCAGTTCAGACCGCTGGAAACAGCTATTTGCCACTTCATCCTCAACAGCGGTACAATCAATAGAAATCATGCTGCCGTTAGAATATTTTAGCTCCACACAGGCGGTGTCGATATTAAACTCACAGGAAATCAGTTGTTTCATGGGATGTACCTCCAAAATTTAATGTTCTGGAAGTAATGTAAGCGTGGGTTTGTGGTGTGGTATCCTTAACTATGTGAAACTCCGCACTCCCACCGAGATACGGATTGTGCGCTTACACCCAGCCATAGGGCTGCCTGCTCTTGCGTCAGCTTTTTGTCAGCACGCAAGCGGCGCAGGTTGTCTATAAAAATATGATTCATTGGCTTACCCCTTTGCAGACTTGTATTGCAGAACTCGCATTTATAATACACTGGGCAAAGAGAAATGTCTACATCGCATTTGTTGAGAGAACTCTTAAAAAATGAGATGTGCCATAGTTTTACACTAATGGTAGCATATGGTTATAAAGCTTCCTATGTATTCAGATGATTTCTGTATGAAAGCCCATCATTCTTCTTTCTGCCCTTGCTATACGGAATAGTGGGGCGGCTGTCTGTATCTGTCTTGTTTGTTGTGCTTCTCTATCGTACATGAGCATTGGAGGCAGGGTTGTCCTGGCCGTAACCTTCCAGAAGGTTGATGCCGCCCCACACGCACAGGCCGCCGCCCAGGGCGATGACCAGAGTCTGCAAAACGTCGATAGCACTGTTAAAAAAGCTCATATTCACATTTCCTTTCGTTGTAGAATCGTTATTGAAGGTCTGCGGCTGTCAATTCGTACATCTCGAAAGGCTCATCCGGCTTTACGATGGCCGGTTTGCGTTTCATGTACCGTTCCATATCAAAGAGGTACTTCTTGTCGGCGTCGGCAGTATATTTGTAGTCGGGATGCCTGGTCAGGTCGTACTTGTCCGAAAGGAACGGGCGCACGCCCCGCAGCATGAAAATACATTTGCCTCCGTCCATTACTGCCAGTTCGTCTTGTGTCATCAGCTCCTTTCCCAATTTCTGATAGTTGAGGCCGTGGGAGACCTGGCTGCCCCGGTTCTCGGATTGATTGAAACTGTCGATGGTCTCCTTGCCCAGCAGCTCCGAGATTTCTTTCAGGGTGGATTTCTCCTTGCCTCCCAAAAACAAGGTGGTGTCGCAGTTGCCCACAATGGTGTCTGCGGCGTCCTTGTAGATGGTCTTTAACTGACTTTGGGACTGCAAAATAATAGAAGCCGAGATTTCCCGGCTCCGGATGGTGGCGATCAGCTTGTCGAAGTTGGGTATCTGTCCGATGTTGGCGAACTCGTCCAGAATCAGCCGAACATGGACAGGCAGCCGACCGCCGTACTTATCATCCGCACGGTCACACAGCAGGTTGATA
>OLZA01001135.1_pt1 | contig 10177 bp, 9 predicted proteins | sample 1673431 | NCBI WGS metagenome assembly OLZA01 (sample SAMEA103958111, study PRJEB25191) | human gut metagenome | biome: human-associated habitat [ENVO:00009003]; feature: intestine environment [ENVO:2100002]; material: feces | place: Germany | collected 2013/2015 | reverse complement strand
CCTCAGGCAGGTCGTCCACCTCGGCGGCCCCCTCGGGGACGACGAGGAACCGCCCGGCGTCCGGGATGTCGATCATCACATAGCCGCCCTCATAGCAGTCGGCGGAAAACTGGGTGGCATAGTCCAGCGGATAGCTGTGGTCGAACACGAGGGATGCTGTATTGGCCGGGGCTGTCTTGTGCTGCCCGCAGCCCGCAAGGGTGAGGGCGGCGGCAGGCAGGGCTTTCAGAAAATTGCGGCGTTTCATCGTTACTTTGCCTCGATCAGGGATGCAGAGGCGAAGGTCAGCGTATACTCGATCTCATGCGGGGTGCTCATGGCGACGGTATCGCCCACCACATCCAGCGGGGTGTCGAGAGCCGCGACGGGGATCTCGAAGGTAGAGTTGCCCTCGGTGTTGGTGGGCAGATACTTTTCGCCGTCCACCAGCATATAGTCGTAGTTGGGGCTGGACCAGACGATGGTGGCGGTCATCCTGCCGTCGGCCACGGTCAGGGCCGCGGGGCTTTCCACGGTGGCACGGCCGGAGCCGCCCTCGAGGGTCACATCGCAGGTGTAGGTGCCGTCGGCAAGGGCCTCCTTCATCGTGGGCTGTGCATTGCGGACGCTGACGGTGTGGTCGTACCACTTGCCCTTTTTGCCGAGGATGGCAACGGAGAAGTCCGTGTCCAGTGCCTCCACCGGGATGTCGAAGCCGTACACCTCATCCGAGGTGCCGTCGCTGTAGTTTACCACATCGGTGGTGGGCTGGAGCCAGTCGGCCTCGTGGGAGGCCGCGTCCTCTGCCGTGCCGACGTAGAGGTTGACGATGTTCTTGGAGGCGAGACTGACGTGGAAGGTCATCTGCCCGTTCTCCACGGTCAGGGTGCCCATGCCATCGCAGGCTTCGTTGGCGTGGAACATGCCGCTGTCGGTGTCGAACTCAGCCGTGTACACGCCGTCCGGCAGGGCGGCTTCGGTGCTTTCGGAAGCGGCGGCAGCGCTCACGGCAGAAGCAGCCTCACCGGAAGCGACAGAGGAAGCAGTGGAAGAAGCCCCGCCGCAGCCGGTGAGGACGGCGGCCAGCATCAGGGAAGCAACGGACAGGGAAACGAACTGTTTGCAGTGCATAAACAAAATACCTCAAAAATTCAGAATTTGAAATGGGAGTGTTTCTCCTCATGCGGGGAAGCTCTCCATAAAAAATGCCCGAAAAGATCTCTCCCTTCGGGCATTGGAATGCGGAATATTAGCCGTTCAGGGAATCAATGGCGGCTTTGGTGTGCTCAATGTAGCGCTGCTGGATGTCCTCGATCTCACCCAGACCGGCGATCTGGCACTCCACGGACGCGAAGTCACCGGATGCCTGGAACTGGCTCAGCCAGGAATCGTCATCCGCACCGGCCATATCGTTGTTGGCGTGGTCACCGGCAACGACCATCAGGGGGCGCAGGATGACCTTGGTGTAACCGGCGGCCTTGACAGCCTCGATGACGTTCTCGCAGGCGGTCTCCTCAGGCTCACCCTCCACCGTGCCGATGAACACGTTGCTGTAGCCCAGGGTCTGCATGGCGGTCTGCATCTGGCTGTAGCTCACCTTTGCGGTGTGGGAGGTGCCGTGGCCCATAAAGACGAAGGCGACCTTCTCCTCAGCAGCGGCATCCAGGCTGTCGAAACCGGCATCCTTCACAGCGGCAGCGGTAACGGCCTTGGCAACAGCTTCCTTGTCGGCGTTGATGGCGGCAGCGTCGGCACCAACCTCGCCCAGCAGGGGCTCGGCAACGGCGACGTGCTCGAACTTGTCCTTGTACTCGTCGATCATCTCCATCATCTCGTCGTACTCTGCACCGTGCATCAGGTGGGTGGGCTGGACGACCAGGTTCTTCACGCCGTTGGCCACAGCGCGGTCCAGAGCCTGCTGCATGTTGTCGATCTTCTCACCGTCGCGGGCCTGAACATGGTTGATGATGATCTGTGCGGTGAAGGCGCGGCGGACAGACCAATCGGGATAAGCGGCCTGCAGCGCATCCTCGATGCCCTTGATATCCTTCACTCGGCTGTCGTTGAAGGAGGTGCCGAAGGAGACCACCAGCAGCTCATTCTCGCCGATATCGTCCTGATTGCGGCTGTCGTCCTTGGAAGCATCGCCGGTGTCGCGGCCAAAGTAGTCAGGGTCAGCCTCTTCACCCTCGACCAGCTCCTTCTGGGCATCGGTCAGGGCATCCCATGCGGCCTTGGCGGCCTCACACTGGGCATCGGTATCATCGGTGCGCTCCTGCACATAGATGGCATCGATCAGGTCTGCAACGTTCTTTGCGGCCAATTCGTCAGCCTCCTCGCCAGAAACCTCGCTGCTGGCAGCAGATTCTGCCGTGCTGGAAGCAGTGGTGCTGCTTGCGGCACCGCCGCAGCCGGTCAGTACACCGGCGCAGAGGGCCAGAGCGGTCAGAGCGGCCGCTGCTTTGTGGATGGTGCGTTTTCTCATTTTTGTTCGTTCCTTTCCTGTTTTTGAACATGATTTTTGCTGAACAGAAGGTACAGGAAAGAGTGCCCGGCAAAACAAAAAGAGCCTTTCTGTTTGCGGGATGGCAAAGCAAAAAGGCCCTTTTCAGTTTTTTCAGGCTTTTTGGGTACAACCAATTCCTCGTGATCTGGGGCTTGCGCCCCCGTACCAACAGCGGGCAGGTTTCCTGGCTGAAAGCTCAACATCCACCGCCGCCTTCCCGGAACATGGGCTCCAGTGACCGGCGCAGCTGCACCCTGGCGGTAAACTCCCTTATCACAGTGACGAGATCGTGCGGGATTTGCACCCGCTTCCCTTTTAACGTGCCTGCCCCCGGCCAGAGCCGCGGGCGGTACGCACCTGCTGTTTTCTATTCAGTTCGCTGTTCAGTATAACATACTCAACGGAGGAATGCAATCACCACTCCGGGGAAACTTCCGGGCTCACAGGCGGTGTTTTTTCCCCGATCAGGGCCACCGCCACATCGTTGACATTGGTACCCGTTGCCCCGGTGATGATCAGGCCATCCACCGCTTTCAGGGCGTGGTAGGAATCGTTGTTCTGCAAAGCAGCGTATCCGCTCCAGCCCCCGGCCTCCAGCGCGGCAAGGGTATCCCCATCCACATAGCCGCCGGCGGCATCGGTGGGGCCGTCTGTGCCATCGCTGCCCACAGAGAACACCGCCGCGTTCAGCCCGGCAATGGCGGGCGCGGCCGCAAGGGCCAGCTCCTGATTTCTTCCGCCAAGCCCTTTTCCGGTCAGGTGAACGATGGTCTCGCCGCCCGCGATGTAGGCCAGCTTTTTCCCCTGCCCTGCCTGGGTGCGGACAATGGAGCCAAGAAAGCTGCCTGCTTCCCGTGCTTCGCAGCAGAGTTGGTCGGTCAGGAGAACCGGTTCATATCCCAGATTCCGGCAGGCGCTGGCCGCGGCACGGCAAAGCTCCCGCACGCTGCCGGTGATCCGGGTGGTCACATTGTCCAGCGTTTTGGGCGTTTCCTGCGCCAGCAGGGCCCGGGCCTGTGCTGAGAGTGCCAGATGATACTTTTCGGCAACGGCAAGCGCCTGGGCGCAGGTGGAGGTATCCGGCACCGCCGGGCCGCTGGCGATCATATCCAGCGGGTCCCCCAGAATGTCGCTCAGCACGATGCTGAACACCTGCGCAGGGGCACAGCGCTGCGCGAACCGCCCGCCCTTCACACCGGAAAACCGCTTGCGGATGGTATTCATCTCCACAATGTCGGCCCCGCTGGCCAGCAGCTGGCTCGTGATGTCCTGCAGCTCTGCCCCGGGAACGAGCGGCTGCTCGAACAGCGCACTGCCGCCGCCGGAAAGCAGGAACAGCACCGTATCCCCGGCGGTCAGCCCCTGCACCAGCTCCAGCGCCTTTTGGGTAGCCGCAAAACCGTTTTCATCCGGCACCGGGTGGCCCGCCTCATAGCAGGCCACCCCGGGGATCTCACCTTTCACATGGCCGTACTTGGTCACGACCACACCGCCATCCACCCGGCCCAGCGTTTCAACCGCCGCGTGTGCCATCTGCCAGGCCGCCTTGCCCGCCGCCACCAGAAGCACCCGGCCCTTCCCGGGCCGGAGATCCCGCAGCGCGCGGCGCACCGCCTCATCCGGCAGAACAGCGTTCAGGCTGGAACGAAGGATCACATCCGCATCCCGGCGCAGTGCAGCATTCATAGACTCGCCCTCCTTGCAGCGGTGCCCGCCCCTCCGGGACAGTGCACCGAAAACAGCTGAATAAAAAATCAAGACCGACGATCTCTTTTGAAATCGTCGGTCTTGTTCCAATCCGAGTGGCGAGAATCGAACTCACGGCCTCTTGAACCCCATTCAAGCGCGCTACCAAAACTGCGCTACACCCGGACATCTGATCGAGCTTGTCGCTCACAGCTCAATCAGTATACCCGAAGAATGGTGTTTTGTCAAGCACTATTTTCAAATTTCTTCTTCATTTTCGGCAATGGCCGTTGTGCTGCCCACCGGCTGCGGAAACTCCACCGTGGCCAGCGCCACAGCGAACACGCTCTGCGCACCGGCATCCAGCAGAGCCTGCGCGCAGGCCGAGGCCGTGGCTCCGGTGGTCAGGACATCGTCCACCAGAAGGATGCGTTTTCCCTCCACAGCCTCCGGCCGGGCCACCCGGAAGGCACCTGCCACATTGGCCAGCCGCTCGTCAAGGGAAAGTCCCTCCTGCCGCCGGGTGGAGCGGGCACGGGTCAGCGCGTCCGTGACCACCGGCACGCCCACTGCCCGGGCAAGGGGCTGTGCCATCCGCTCTGGCACATTGTAGCCGCGCTTTTTGCTGGAGGCCGGTACCGGAAGGATGCAGTCGTAACCCCGGTCAAGGCCCGGTACCGGTTCGGGCAGGGGCTCAGAGCCGCACATTTTGATCTCGCTGCCAAAGAGCAGGCGGGCCATCTCCACGCCCAGCTCCACAGCTGCCCAGGGCGCGCCCTGATATTTCGCCCGCAGCACTGCGCGGCGGACAAGGCCGGTGTATCGGTAGGGTGCGGCTGCCCCATCCAGCCGTCCCAGGTAGTGCTCGGAGCCGCGCAGCCGCATGGAGGGTGCACGGCGCAGCTCTGCCAGCCCATCGGCACAGTCCGGGCAGGCAGGCCGGCTGCCCAGCACCCGGTCACAAAAAGGGCAGCGGCGCGGGTAAAGCACCCAGCGCAGCTGCCGCAGTGTGCGGCTCAGGCCGCTGTAATAAAGCATCAGTCGTTCTTGACCGCAATGATGACGCGGACCTTTTTTCCGGCAGCGCAGCCGAAATTATCGTACCAGCCGGTCAGATGGTAGCCGTCCGCATCCACCTGAGCCAGCTTTGTGGGGTAATACTGGCCCTTGTACCACAGGTAGGCCTGCACATTGTCTGCCATCTCGTAGCGTTCATTGCCCGAGAGCACCGAGGCCGCGCCGACCTTGTCGATCTTCAGGGGCATCAGCTGCATCATGGCCTTGACAGAGCCGGTGGTCTCCCGCCGCACGGCAATGCCGCCCGCCAGCACCGGATACTTGATGGCCGTGGTGTAGCTGGCCGCCGGCTCGTCGCCGTGGAGCTCCACGCTCTTGCCCTTGAGCGCCGCGAGCAGGCTTCCCAGGTGCTTTTCTGCCCAGGACTTTTCCACCAGCAGGCTCTCCGCCGCATTGCAGACGCCCGTGCGCTGGGTCTTGGCGTTTATGACTATGGCCTCCGCCATTGCGTAGTCCGCCGTCGCGTCCACATAGACATGGCAGTTGCCTGTGCCGGTCTGCAGGACGGGTACGGTGGAGTTCATGACGGCGTTGTTTATGAGCTTTGCGCCGCCGCGCGGGACGATGAGGTCTATAAATTCGCGCAGCTTTAGCATCCTGTCCACAGTCTCGTGGCTCGGGTCCTCGACGAGGCAGACCGCGTCGGGCGTGACGCCGCTTTTCTCCAGCGACTCGCGCATGACGCGCACCAGCGCCGCGTTGGACTCATAGGCCGAGGAGCTGCCGCGCAGCAGCATGGCGCTGCCCGCTTTGAAGGCCAGGGCCGCTGCGTCCACCGTGACGTTCGGCCGCGCCTCGTAGATGATTCCGATGACGCCCATCGGCACGCGGACCTTGCGGATGACGAGGCCGTTCGGCCGCGTCCACTCGTCCATGACCCTACCTATGGGGTCGGGCAGGTCTGCGACCTGGTCCAGGCCTTCGGCCATGCCGGCGATGCGGGCTTCATTGAGCATCAGCCTGTCCAGCAGGGACTCGGGCATGCCGCTCTCGCGGCCCTTCTGCATATCCTTTTCGTTTGCCGCCAGGATCTCCGGCGTCCTTTTGAGCAGCGCCCCGGCCATTTCGCGCAGGGCCTTGTTCTTCTGCTCAGTCGTGAGCTGAGCTATCTCGAGGCTCGCGGCCTTTGCCGCCTGTGCGGATTCGACGAGTGTTTTCATTCCGATCCCTCCTGTTCAGTGTGAGCCCAGTTATCCTGGTGTATTACCTCCGGCGGCCTGCCGGGGCAGCGCGCGGCGGCCTCTGCCGAGGACAGCCCCGCTATGGTCTTGAGCTCCGAAGAGCTGTAGTTCACTATTCCGCGGCCCAGGAGCGCCCCGCCGCCGGAGAGCCAGACCCTCACGACGTCGCCGGGGGCGAAGTCCCCCTCCGCCGCCCGCACTCCCGCAGGAAGCAGGCTCTTGCCGCGCCTGCACAGCGCCTCCGCCGCGCCGGGGTCGATATAGATGTTGCCCTTCGCCTGGGCGTAAAAGGCCATCCACTGCAGGCGCGTTTTCATTCCGCTGCCCGCTTTGAAATAGGTCCCGCGCGCCGTACCCTCCACCGCACGGGCAAGGATGTCCGGCTCTGTCGAGCGGCATATCACCACAGAAACGCCCGCACCCGAGGCGAGCTTCGCACCTTCGACCTTCGTCGCCATGCCGCCCGTGCCGTTGGCGCTGCCCGCGCCGCCGGCCAGGGCCTCCAGCTCCGGCGTCACACGCTCCACCCTGTCTATATGCTCCGCCGCCGGGTCCGTCCGCGGGTCCGCGGTATACAGCCCGTCCGTGTCCGTCAGCAGTACCAGCAGGTCCGCGTGCATCATCGCCGCCACCTGGGCCGAGAGCATGTCGTTGTCGCCCAGCTTCAGCTCCGCTATGGACACCGTGTCGTTTTCGTTTATTATCGGTACGGCTCCCCGCGCCAGCAGGACCTCCAGCGCGGAAAAGGCGTTGTGGTACCTCCGTCTGTCGCGGAAGTCGTCCCTGGTGAGCAGCAGCTGCGCCGCAACGTAGCCGCGCTCCTGCAGGCAGCGGGTGTATTCCTCCATCAGCAGACCCTGGCCCACGGCGGCGCAGGCCTGCTTCGCCGCGACGGCCTTCGGCCGCTCGTGGTAGCCCAGCAGAGTGTAGCCCGCGGCTATCGCCGCGCTCGTCACCATGACCACCTGATGCCCCTCGTCCCGCAGCCCTGCCACCTGTGCGGTCAGCGCCCGCAGCCGCTCCGGCGAGAGCCTGCCGGATTTCTCCGTCAGTGAGCTCGTCCCTATCTTCACAACTATCGTCTTTTTCCCAGCCACAGCGGACCTCCGCAAACATTAATGATTAATTATTATATCATACCTCCACGCATTATCAAGCTGTCCCCGGGGCGAAAAGCGTGATATAATGTCCCCGAAGGGGGGCCTCGATGTGAAAAAACGCATACTCTTCATAGGCACCGGCGGGACCATCGCCTCCGAGATGTCGGACGAGGGGCTGCTGCCCGGCGTGGGCGCCTCGGCCCTGCTCGGCTATGTGCCGGACGTAGCGCAGCTCTGCGACGTGGACAGCGTCCAGCTCTATGAGCTGGACAGCACGAACATCGGCCCGGAGGAGTGGCTCGGCCTTGCCAGTACTATCCGGAACAACTACACTCGCTTCGACGGTTTTGTCATCAGCCACGGCACAGACACAATGGCCTACACCGCCGCCGCCCTGAGCTATCTCGTCCAGCTCAGCCCCTAAGCCCATCGTCCTCACCGGCGCACAGAAGCCCATCGGCTTCGACACAACCGATTCGCGCCAGAACCTGCGCGATGCCTTCGCCGTCGCCTGCGACGTGGGGATGCACGGGGTCTGCATCGTTTTTAACGGCCGCGTCATTCTCGGCACCCGCGCCAGAAAGACACATTCAAAGAGCTTTGACGCTTTCTCCAGCATCAACTACCCCAACATCGCGGATCTGCGCGACGGAAGGCTCAGCCGCTACATAGAGCCCGAGTGTCTGCCCGAGCCCAGGTTCTATTCCGAGCTGGACACGCGGGTTGGGCTGCTGAAGCTCATCCCCGGTACTGAGCCGGAGCTTCTGGACTATATGCTGAGCCGCTGCCGCGCCCTGGTGATTGAGAGCTTCGGCGTCGGGGGACTCCCGGAGCGCGGTGGGATGCACGCCGCCGTCAAGGTCGCGGCACGGTCCGGCAAGGCCATCGTCATGACCACCCAGGTGCAGAACGAGGGCTCGGACCTCGCGGTCTATAGCACCGGCAGCGCCCTGGCCAAAAGTCCCGGCATCCTGGAGGCCTACGACATGACGACCGAGGCCGCCGTCGCCAAGCTCATGTGGCTGCTGCCCCTGGCTTACGGCCCCGGCGACGTCCAGCGCATGTTCTACACGCCCATCTCCCGGGACATCCTGCTCTGAATACCGGCGCAGGGTCCGGGACCGCGAACGCCAAAATACCCTCCGACGCGCTCGGCTGAGCCGCGTCGGAGGGTGCTTCATTTTTATTTCTCAGTCCAGCTTCGCGTCGAGCAGCCTGTACAGGCCGTAGAGCGCCGCGATGCAGAGGGCAGCTGCCAGCGCATGTATCTCAAAAAGTGCGTATTTTATAAACACATTCGCACATGTACACGCCAGCAGCAGCACAAATATGAGCCCGAACAGCAGCGCCAGCTCCCGCTTTTTCGGCTTTCCTCCCAGCTCGAAAGCGTGTTTCGATACCGCCACCACCAGCATGAACGCCGCAGCCAGTATCAGCAGCGCGCTCAGGGCGTTCCCCACCGTGACCGTCAGATACGGCAGCGTCCCCGGCTTTACCAGCTGCTCCAGTATGTCGAACGCCAGCCAGATCGCAAGCAGCACCACCGCAGAAAGCAGCGTGTCCCTCAGCTGCGAGAGCAGCCGCTCGGCGGGGCTGAGCTGCGGCAGCTCCGCTATCACGCTGTCACAAAACGCCTTGTAGTCGCCGCCTATTATCTCCTCAACGGACTCGCCCCGGCGCTCTCCGTCCGCGATCATCTGCCAGATGTCCCTGCGCACCAATTCCTGGTTATAAGTGCTGATGTTTGCGGAGCGTATGTAAACTATCATGTCCGTCAGCGCCGCGCGGGCAGCCTCGTCCCGGATCTGCTCCTCAAGCTCGTTATTCTCCCGCAGCAGCAGTTTCGCTCTCTTGCTCATCGCTCTCTCCTCCTTTTACTGCGCGCAGCAAATGCTCTACCGCCGATGCCAGCTCGGCGTAGCTGGCTATAAACTCCTCCAGCGCCAGCCCGCCCTTTTCCGTCAGCACATAGTATTTCCGCTTCGGCCCCAGCTCCGACGCCTTGTAGGTCGCGCTTATGAGCCCGCCCTTCTCAAGCCTCAGCAGCAGGGGGTAGATCGTCCCCTCGGCCACCCGGCCAAAGCCGTGCGCCTCCAGCTGCTCGGATATCTCGTAGCCGTAGGTCTCCTTCATCCCGATTATCGCCAGCACGCAGCCCTCGAGCGTACCCTTCAGCATCTGTGACGGTATCACCGGATCACCACACTATCTTGTTTTGCATAATAGCTAACTATATTGTAATACAAGCTAGCCTCCCTGTCAAGCCTAAATACGGATAAAGACAAAAAGCTCCGCCGAGGCGGAGCTTTTTCTTTAGGCTGACATTCAGTTTTTGCTCTTGCCAAGCCTGGGCAGGATGGCGAGCGAGAGGGCGCCGCCGATGAGCGCCGTCAGGCCCTGGGGCCAGGAGAACATGATGGAGATCATCTTCACCTGCTGCTCCGGCACGCCGGAGAGCAGCCCCAGCACGGCCGGCACAGCGATCCACAGGAAGGCGCACTTCACAGCGGCGGCGATGACGGCCGCAAAGGCCCAGCGCCCGAACTGCCAGTCCTTGCCGTGCAGCAGTCCGAAGAACAGGGCCAGCACGGCGTTGCCGCAGGCGATGACGGGCGTCACCGCGGGTATTGCGGGACCGATGCCGATCA
>OLZA01001134.1_pt1 | contig 10183 bp, 4 predicted proteins | sample 1673431 | NCBI WGS metagenome assembly OLZA01 (sample SAMEA103958111, study PRJEB25191) | human gut metagenome | biome: human-associated habitat [ENVO:00009003]; feature: intestine environment [ENVO:2100002]; material: feces | place: Germany | collected 2013/2015 | reverse complement strand
CATGGCCCGGGCAGTCAACGTGGGCGTAGTGACGCTTCTCGGTGTGGTACTCAACGTGAGCGGTGTTGATCGTGATACCACGAGCCTTCTCTTCGGGAGCCTTGTCGATGGAAGCGTAGTCCTCGAACTGAGCCTGACCCTTCATAGCCAGATACTTGGTGATAGCGGCGGTCAGAGTGGTCTTGCCGTGGTCAACATGGCCGATAGTGCCGATGTTAACATGGGGCTTATTTCTTTCAAACTTCTGCTTTGCCATTTGAAATATTCCTCCTGTTATAATTGTTGATTGAATTTAATAAACAACTTTAGTCTGGGTGCTTCCGCACATCGTATACATCATACAACACTTTGCGGGGAAACACAAGAAAAATTTTTGAAAATTTACGTCAATTTCCTTTGGAAATCAGTCCTTGCCCCGGGACTTGACAATTTCCTCGGTCTTGGACTTGGGCAGCTCGGCGTTGTGGCTGGGCTCCATGGAGTAGTTGCCGCGTCCCTGCGTCTTGCTGCGCAGGTCGGTGGCGTAGCCGAACATCTCCGCCAGAGGCACGTTGGCGTCGATCTGGACAGAACCGGTACGGGTGATCTGACCCAGAATGTTGCCGCGGCGGGCGGTGATATCGCCGATAACGGTACCCATATATTCGTCGGGCACGTTGACGGAAACCTTCATGATGGGCTCCAGAATGACGGGGTTTGCCTTCTTGCAGGCTTCCTTGAACGCCATGGAACCGGCGATCTTAAAGGCCATTTCGGAGGAGTCGACCTCGTGGTAAGAGCCATCGTACAGGGTGACCTTCACGTCCACAACGGGGTAGCCGGCCAGAACGCCAGCCTCCATCGCGCCCTGAATACCGGCATCGACGGCGGGGATATACTCCTTGGGGATGGCGCCGCCAACAACGGCGTTGATGAACTCGTAACCCTTGCCGGGCTCGTTGGGCTCCACATGGATCTTGACGTGACCGTACTGGCCTTTACCGCCGGACTGACGGGCGTACTTGGTCTCCTGATCCACAGCCTTGCGGATGGTCTCCTTGTAGGAAACCTGAGGAGCGCCCACGTTGGCCTCGACCTTGAACTCCCGCAGCAGACGGTCAACAATGATCTCCAGGTGCAGCTCGCCCATGCCGGCGATGATGGTCTGACCAGTCTCTTCGTCGGTGTAGGTCTTGAAGGTAGGATCCTCTTCGGCCAGCTTTGCCAGCGCGATGCCCATCTTCTCGTTGCCGGCCTTGGTCTTAGGCTCGATGGCGACGCGGATAACGGGCTCGGGGAACTTCATGGACTCCAGAATGATGGGATGATTCTCATCACACAGAGTATCACCAGTGGTGGTGTTCTTCAGACCGACAACAGCAGCGATATCACCTGCATAGCAGCAGTCGATATCCTTGCGGTGGTTGGAGTGCATCTGCAGGATGCGGCCCATACGCTCCTTGCTGTCCTTCACGGAGTTGTAGACAGTAGTACCTGCCTCGACCTTACCGGAGTAGACACGGAAGTATGCCAGCTTACCAACGAACGGGTCGGTAGCGATCTTGAAGGCCAGAGCTGCGAAGGGAGCGTCGTCGGAAGACGGACGGGTCTCCTGCTCTTCGGTCTCAGGATTCACACCCTTGATGTCCTCGACATCGGTAGGTGCGGGCATATAGTCAACGATAGCGTCCAGCAGCTTCTGCACGCCGCGGTTCTTGTAGGAAGAGCCACAGACGACGGGAACCAGCGTATTGGCGATGGTCTCCTTGCGGATGGCAGCCTTCAGTTCCTCACGGGTGATCTCCTCACCCTCGAGGTACTTCTCCATCAGAGCCTCGTCGTTCTCAGCAACAGCCTCAACGAGGATGTTGCGGTACTCCTCGGCCTGCTCGCGCATATCCTCAGGGATAGGCTCGGTGCGCATATCGTTGCCCATATCGTCGTAGTAGACCTCAGCGTTCATATCGACCAGATCAACGATACCACGGAAGGTATCCTCCTGACCGATGGGCAGCTGGATGGCCACGCCGTTGGCGTGCAGACGATCGTGCAGCATCTTGATGCAGCGGAAGAAGTCAGCACCCATGGTATCCATCTTGTTGACGTACACCATGCGGGGGACTTTGTACTCATCAGCCTGACGCCAGACGGTCTCAGACTGAGGCTCGACACCGCCCTTAGCAGCCAGAACGGTCACAGAACCGTCCAGCACGCGCAGGGAACGCTGGACCTCAACGGTGAAGTCGACGTGGCCCGGGGTGTCGATGATGTTGATGCGGTGACGATTCTTCTTGAATGCAACAGGGTCCTTCTGAGTCTCAGAGTGGCTCCAGTAGCAAGTGGTAGCTGCGGAGGTGATGGTGATACCACGCTCCTGCTCCTGAACCATCCAGTCCATGGTAGCGCCGCCATCATGAACTTCGCCGATCTTGTGGTTGATGCCGGTGTAGTACAGAATACGCTCGGTAGTGGTCGTCTTACCAGCATCAATGTGGGCCATAATGCCGATATTTCTCGTCATCTGAAGAGAAACTTCTCTGGGAGTAGCCATGAAATTAACCTCCTACAGAACAGATCAATAACGGAAATGAGCGAAAGCCTTGTTGGCCTCGGCCATCTTGTGGGTATCCTCGCGCTTCTTCACGGCGTTACCAGTGTTGTTGGCAGCATCCATGATCTCGGCGGCCAGACGCTGGGCCATGGTCTTCTCACCACGGCTGCGGCTGTAAGCGGTCAGCCAGCGCAGACCCAGGGTCTCGCGGCGGGCAGGGCTGACTTCCAGAGGAACCTGGTAGTTAGCGCCACCAACACGGCGGGTCTTGCACTCGAGGCTGGGCATGATGTTCTCCATCGCCTTCTCGAAAGTCTCCAGAGGATCGTTGCCGGTCTTCTCCTGAATCATGGAGAAAGCCTCGTAAACGATCTTCTGAGCGACGCCCTTCTTGCCGTCCAGCATGACGCTGTTGACCAGACGGGTGACCATCTTGGAATTGTAAATAGGATCAGCTAAGACATCGCGCTTAGCAATGTTACCTCTTCTAGGCATCTTTCTTCCCTCCTTCACAGAATGATATCATCGGTACTCGAAAGTAATAAAACTCCCGTTGTGTCACAAAGAGCTGACCTTACATAAACTGTTGCCCTCCGCACATTTCTGCGGACTTGTTATTTATATAATGGAAAGCCGTTTATGGCGGTTCGTTCCTCAATTACTTCTTTGCAGCACCGGCCTTAGGACGCTTTGCGCCGTACTTGGAGCGGGCCTGATTACGGCCTGCCACACCCTGAGTATCCAGGGTACCACGGATGATGTGGTAACGCACACCGGGCAGGTCCTTAACACGACCGCCACGGATCAGCACGACGGAGTGCTCCTGCAGGTTATGGCCGATACCGGGAATGTAAGAGGTGACCTCGATACCATTCGTGAGGCGGACACGGGCGACCTTACGCAGAGCAGAGTTAGGCTTCTTGGGGGTCATGGTACGAACTGCAGTGCAGACACCACGCTTCTGGGGGCTGTTCAGATCAGAATACTGTTTCTTCTGAGAATTGTAGCTCTTCAGCAGTGCGGGAGCGGTGCTCTTGGTAGCCAGAACCTGACGGCCCTTGCGTACAAGCTGGTTAAAAGTAGGCATTTTGTTTCTCCTTTCTTAATAATGCACATCGGACTTTTTCCGACTTTTTTTGCCGCACTATCCCCATGAGGGATGCGCAACAGTTATATAATACTCGCTTTACAGGCGGATGTCAACAGTTTTTGCAAAGTTTTTTGCATTTATTCCAGATTTTTTCTTTTGGACTCTTTTTGATAAAAATCACCCTTGTTTTTCCCCTTCCCTGGCGTCCCAGCGCGCAAAAAGCCGCCCCGCAGGCATCTGCCCACGGAGCGGCTTAGAATTTTATTGGGTTACCGGATCATGTCTGCATCACTGTGCAGCGGCGGCCAGCTCGGCAGCCACCTCTGCATCCCGCTCTGCCTCACGGTTCTTCAGATCCTCACGGACTTCCGGCAGACCGGTACCGGCGGGGATCAGCTTACCGATGATGACATTCTCCTTCAGGCCGGCCAGCGGGTCAACCTTGCCCTTGATGGCGGCTTCGGTCAGGACACGGGTGGTCTCCTGGAAGGATGCGGCAGACAGGAAGGACTCGTTTGCCAGAGCAGCCTTGGTGATGCCCAGCAGCACCTGCTGATACTCGACCAGCTTGATGCCCTGCTCACCGGCGTCGATGCGCTTCTGCAGCTCGGCGTTGATGTTCTCGACTTCCAGACGGTTTGCCAGAGCACCGCCGATGAGGTCGGAAGAACCGGAGTCGGTCACACGGACCTTGCGGCACATCTGACGGACGATGACCTCGATATGCTTATCGTTGATCTCAACGCCCTGCAGACGGTAGACCTTCTGGACCTCGCTGATGAGGTAGTTCTGGACGTCGCTCAGACCCTTGATGGCCAGAATGTCCTGCGGATACAGGACGCCCTCGCGGGTGATGATGTCGCCCTTCTCCACGCGGTCGCCCGGCATGACGCGTGCGTGCTGGGTGAAGGGGATGGAATAGCTCTTAACGACCTCGGCGCCGGTCTCGTCCTTGCCCGTGACCTTGATGACGACGTTCTTCTTGGTATCGTCGTGAGAAACGACACCGGAGATCTCGCTCATGATGGCCATGCTCTTGGGACGGCGGCTCTCGAACAGCTCCTCGACACGGGGAAGACCCTGCGTAATATCCTCAGCCGATGCGATACCGCCGGTATGGAAGGTACGCATGGTCAGCTGAGTGCCCGGCTCGCCGATGGACTCTGCAGCGATGACGCCGATGGACTCGCCCAGCTGGACCGGCTCACCGTTTGCCATATCGCTGCCGTAGCAGTGTGCGCAGACGCCGATCTTGGCGCGGCAGGTCAGCAGGCTGCGGATCTTCAGCTTGGTGATGCCTGCAGCCTCGATGTCGTTGGCATCGTACAGGTCGATCATCTTGCCTTCGGGAACGATGACCTTGCCGGTGACGGGGTCGAGGACATCGCCCACGGCATAACGGCCGATGATACGCTCACGGAAGCTCTCGATCTTCTCCTTGCCCTCGTGGATCTCGGAGACCCAGAGGCCGTCGGTGGTGCCGCAGTCGATCTCGCGGACGATGACCTCCTGAGAGACATCGACCATGCGGCGGGTCAGGTAGCCGGAGTCAGCGGTACGCAGAGCGGTATCGGCCAGACCCTTACGAGCACCACGGGCGGAGACGAAGTATTCCAGAATATTCAGACCTTCGCGGTAGTTGGCACGAATGGGCATCTCGATGGTCTTACCGGCGGTGTTTGCCAGCAGGCCGCGCATACCGGCCAGCTGCTTGATCTGGTTCATAGAACCACGGGCGCCGGAGTCTGCCATCATGAAGATCTCGTTGTCCTCGGGCAGGTTTGCAGCCAGAGCCTTGGAGACCTTGTCGGTGGTGGCCTGCCAGATGTTGATGGTCTGGGCATAGCGCTCGTTCTCGGAGATCAGGCCGCGGTTGAAGAGCTTGCTGACCTGAGAGACCTGCTTGTCGGCGTCGGCGATCAGCTCGTCCTTCTGGGGCGGGATGACTGCGTCGCAGACAGCGACGGAGATGGCAGACAGGGTGGAGTACTTGTAGCCCTGCGCCTTGATGGCGTCCAGCATCTTTGCACACGTGCGGGTGCCGTTGCGGGTCATGCAGCGGGAGATGATGTCGGGCAGGGTCTTTTTGGTCACGCGGAAGCTGACCTCATACTCCAGCCAGTGCTCCGGGTCGGTGCGGTCGATATAGCCCAGATTCTGGGGCACGGGGTTGTTGAAGATGATGCGGCCGACGGTGGCTTCCACCAGACCGGTGCGCTCCACGCCGTCAATGGTCATGGTGCGGCGCACCTTGATGGGTGCGTGCAGGGTGACGATGTGCTCAGCGTAAGCCATCAGAGCCTCGTTCTCATCGCGGAACACCTTGCCTGCGCCCTCTTCGTTCTCACGAACGGTGGTCAGGTAGTAGCTGCCCAGGATCATATCCTGCGTAGGCACGGTAACAGGTGCGCCGTCAGAGGGCTTCAGCAGGTTGCCGGAAGCCAGCATCAGCATCTTGGCCTCGCGGCAGGCATCCTCGCCCAGGGGCAGATGGACTGCCATCTGGTCGCCGTCGAAGTCGGCGTTGAATGCGGTACAGGCCAGCGGGTGCAGCTTGATGGCACGGCCCTCGACCAGCACGGGGTTGAAGGCCTGAATGCCCAGACGGTGCAGGGTAGGTGCACGGTTCAGCAGGACGGGGTGGCCCTTGATGACGGTCTCCAGGCTGTCCCAGACCTCGGGCTTTGCGCGCTCGACCATCTTGCGGGCAGACTTGATGTTGTTGGCAACACCCTTCTCGACCAGGTCCTTCATGACGAAGGGCTTGAACAGCTCCAGAGCCATCTCCTTGGGCAGACCGCACTGGTCCATCTTCAGCTCAGGGCCGACGACGATAACGGAACGGCCGGAGTAGTCAACACGCTTGCCCAGCAGGTTCTGACGGAAGCGGCCCTGCTTGCCCTTCAGCAGATCGGAAAGGCTCTTCAGTGCGCGGTTGTTGGGGCCAGTGACAGGACGGCCACGGCGGCCATTGTCGATGAGGCTGTCAACTGCTTCCTGCAGCATACGCTTCTCGTTGCGCACGATGATGTCAGGAGCGCCCAGCTCCAGCAGGCGGCGCAGACGGTTGTTGCGGTTGATGACGCGGCGGTACAGGTCATTCAGGTCGGAGGTGGCGAAGCGGCCGCCGTCCAGCTGGACCATGGGGCGCAGGTCAGGCGGCAGCACGGGCAGCACGTCCATGACCATCCACTCGGGGCGGTTGCCGGAAATGCGGAATGCCTCCACGACCTCCAGACGCTTCAGGATGCGGACCTTCTTCTGGCCGGAGGACTTTTCCACCTCAGCGGTCAGCTCAGCGCTCAGCTGATCCAGATCGATCTCCTTCAGCAGCTCCTGGATGGCCTCAGCACCCATGGATGCCTCAAACTCATCGCCGTAGCGCTCACGCATCTCACGGTATTCCTTCTCGGTCAGCAGCTGCTTCTTTTCCAGCGGGGTCAGACCGGGGTCGGTGACGATATAGCTTGCAAAGTACAGCACCTTCTCCAGTAGGCGGGGGCTGATGTCCAGCATCAGGCCGATGCGGCTGGGGATGCCCTTAAAATACCAGATATGGCTCACAGGAGCGGCCAGCTCGATGTGGCCCATGCGCTCACGGCGGACCTTAGCCTTGGTGACCTCGACGCCGCAGCGGTCGCAGATCTTGCCCTTGTAGCGGATGCGCTTATACTTGCCGCAGTGGCACTCCCAGTCCTTGGTAGGTCCAAAAATGCGCTCGCAGTACAGACCGTCGCGCTCCGGCTTCAGGGTGCGGTAGTTGATGGTCTCAGGCTTCTTCACCTCGCCATAGCTCCAGTTGCGGATCTGGTCAGGAGAGGCAAGGCCGATTTTGATCGAATCGAAGACGTTGTTTTCCATGAAACGAACCCTTTCTTAATCTTTATAGTCTCGATGATAACAGTTGACGTTGGAAGACCCGCTGCCCTCCCCTGCCCTGCGGCGGCAGCACGCGCACCGCGCAGGGAAACACAGCTTTCTCAAAGGGGCCTTATTATTCGTCGATGTTCACTTCGTCAGAAGCGGACTCTGCAGCGGCAGAGTTGTCATCCTCCAGCACGGAGGGATCATCGAAACCAGCATCGGCGTCCTTGATGGTGTAATCGTTCAGCAGCTCGTTCTCGTTGGCGACAGTCTCGGTGCCGGCAACATCGCGCATATCAAAGCCGGTCTCTTCGTCGTCGAAGTTCTGGCGCATATCGATCTCGTTGCCATCCTTGTCCTGGACCACAACGTCCATACCCAGAGACTGCAGCTCCTTCAGCATAACGCGGAAGGACTCGGGGATGCCCGGCTGCGGGATGGGCTCGCCCTTGACGATGGCCTCGTAGGTCTTGACACGGCCCTCGACGTCATCGGACTTGACGGTCAGGATCTCCTGCAGGGTGTAAGCAGCGCCGTAAGCCTCCAGAGCCCAGACCTCCATCTCGCCGAAGCGCTGGCCGCCGAACTGGGCCTTGCCGCCCAGAGGCTGCTGGGTGACCAGAGAGTAGGGGCCGGTGGAACGGGCATGGATCTTATCATCGACCAGGTGATGCAGCTTGAGGTAGTACATATAACCGACGGTAACGCGGTTATCGAACTTCTCGCCGGTACGGCCATCGTAAACGGTGGTCTTGCCGTCGCGGTCCAGCTCGATCTTGGAGAAGTCGATGATGTGGCCCTTCTCGCCCATCAGCTTGGGGAGCTTGGTGGGATATGCAGGAGCATTCTCGCCGTGCCACATCTCGCGGGCGGTATCGAAGGTATCGCCGATGTCAGCCTCGCGGGCGGAGTCGAAGACGGGGGTCATGACCTTGATGCCGCAGGCCTTGGCAGCGTAGCCCAGGTTGACTTCCAGCACCTGACCGATGTTCATACGGGAAGGAACGCCCAGGGGGTTCAGCACGATGTCCAGCGGGGTGCCGTCGGGCAGGTAGGGCATATCCTCCTGCGGCAGGATGCGGGAAACGACACCCTTGTTGCCGTGACGGCCTGCCATCTTATCGCCGACGCTGATCTTACGCTTCTGAGCGATGTAGCAGCGGACGACCTCGCGGACACCGGGCTGCAGCTCATCGCTGTTTTCAGGAGTAAAGACCTTGACATCCACGATGATGCCGTACTCGCCGTGGGGCACGCGCAGAGAGGTATCACGGACTTCGCGGGCCTTCTCGCCGAAGATGGCGCGGAGCAGGCGCTCCTCAGCGGTCAGCTCGGTCTCGCCCTTCGGGGTGACCTTGCCGACCAGAATATCGCCGCTCTTGACCTCGGCACCGATGCGGATGATGCCGCGCTCGTCCAGATCCTTCAGGGCATCCTCCGAGACGTTGGGGATGTCGCGGGTGATCTCTTCGGGTCCCAGCTTGGTGTCGCGGGACTCGGTCTCATATTCCTCGATGTGGATCGAGGTGTAAACGTCCTCGCGGACGATCTTCTCGTTCAGCAGGACGGCGTCCTCGTAGTTGTAGCCCTCCCAGGTCATGAAGCCGATGAGGGCGTTCTTGCCCAGAGAGATCTCGCCGTTGCGCATTGCGGGGCCGTCGGCCAGCACCTGACCGGCCTTGACGTTCTCGCCCACCTCGACGATGGGGCGCTGGTTGATGCAGGTGCCTGCGTTGGAGCGGGCAAACTTGACCAGCGGGTAGTTGTCCACGCCGCCCTGTGCATTGCGGACGGTGACGTGGTCGGCATCCATCTTCTCAACGATACCGTCGTTCTTTGCCAGAACAGCGGTGCCGGAGTCGGTGGCAGCCTTGTATTCCATACCGGTAGCCACGATGGGCTGCTGGGTGACCATCAGAGGCACTGCCTGACGCTGCATGTTGGAACCCATCAGAGCACGGTTACAGTCATCGTTCTCCAGGAAGGGGATGCAGGCGGTAGCGACAGAGACCATCATTCGGGGCGAGACGTCCATGTAATCGACCTTCTCGGCGTCGATTTCCAGGATCTCATCGCGGCGGCGGGCAGAAACGCGGGGACGGATGAAGTGCTTGGTCTCATCCAGAGGCTCGTTGGCCTGAGCAACAACGTACTCGTCCTCAACGTCAGCGGTCATATACTCAACTTCATCGGTAACGACCTGATCGATCAGCTTGCCGTTTTCGTCGTAAGTCTTTTTGACCTTGCGGTAGGGAGCCTCAACGAAGCCGTACTCGTTGATCTTGGCGTAGGATGCCAGATAGGAGATCAGACCGATGTTGGGGCCTTCAGGAGTCTCGATGGGGCACATACGGCCATAGTGGCTGTAGTGGACGTCGCGGACTTCGAAGCCTGCGCGGTCACGGCTCAGACCGCCGGGGCCCAGAGCAGACAGACGGCGCTTGTGGGTCAGCTCAGCCAGAGGGTTGTTCTGGTCCATGAACTGAGACAGCGGAGAGGAGCCGAAGAACTCCTTGATGGCGGCAACCACAGGACGGATGTTGATCAGTGCCTGCGGGGTGATCACGCTCTGATCCTGGCTCTGCAGGGTCATGCGCTCACGGATGACGCGCTCCATGCGGGAGAAGCCGATGCGGAACTGGTTCTGCAGCAGCTCACCGACGCTGCGGATGCGGCGGTTGCCCAGATGGTCGATATCA
>OLZA01001122.1_pt1 | contig 10299 bp, 11 predicted proteins | sample 1673431 | NCBI WGS metagenome assembly OLZA01 (sample SAMEA103958111, study PRJEB25191) | human gut metagenome | biome: human-associated habitat [ENVO:00009003]; feature: intestine environment [ENVO:2100002]; material: feces | place: Germany | collected 2013/2015 | reverse complement strand
TGAATCGGAGGTCGGCAATGGCAATCAACAAAGTGGAAATCTGCGGCGTGGACACCGGGAAACTTCCGCGTATCAGCTATAAAAAGAGCACTGAGCTGCTCGAACGGATAAAATCAGGTGATGAATCGGCGCGTGATGAATTTATTCAGGCGAATCTGCGGCTTGTGCTGAGCGTTATTCAAAGGTTCTCAAACCGCGGCGAACAGCCGGATGATTTGTTCGAGGTCTTCCGTCCCTTTGAACATGGTGCAAGCACGATATTTCTCTGCCATGTTGAACAAAGCACGGTTTTCGCATTCCTGCTGTGCCCGTTGCTTGGCAGATTTCCATTGTGCATATATTTCATTGAGTAGTGTCCGTTCCATACGTGTCATTCACTATTTTTTCAGTTTTATTCCTTTCAGGGCAATGTCGTTTACCGTGTTTTTGACGGCCTGCATATCGCCCTCAATGCTTTCCAACTTCGACAGGTGCTTCGTGTTATCTTCGATGCCTGCGAGGTGATCGAGTATTCGTGCGCTGTTGGCAACAAGGAGTTTCGCACTCTCCACAAGTGAGTAAGTGTGTCCCTGTATCGCCGTCAATCGTCCGTTGCGCTCGTTGGCACTTTCCTGTGTTTCCGGCTGTATGCCCTTGCTTGACGCCTCACGGGACGCATCGCTCGTTACGGTAAACATATTTTTTACCGAATCGGGGAGATTGTCCCATATCATCTTGAACTCGTCGCCTACGGCGTTCAGGTCATTGGCAAATCCGCTCATAGAACTGATGATAGCATCAATGCCAGCAAACTCACCGTCATTGTACCACTTCGCCTTGTATTTATCGAAAATAGCCCCAAGAGGTTCTTCGAGATACTTGCTTACCAGCATCCGTTTGATGACGTCCGCAACTATGTCTTTCACTTTGTCGCCCCACGCCTCGGCTGCATCTTCGCCCGCTTGAAATGCGTCAATAAAAGCGTCAGCGAGTTCACTTGCAAGGTCGGCGGCACTACCGCCCATAATATCCTCGACAATCTCATTGATGATTTTATTGGCTTCCTCTCCGAGTTCCTGTATCTGTCGCTCCCAATCTGCAATTTTACCGTGGTCGGTTTTCTTCTTGGCATCCTCGTTCCTGATTTGTTCTTGCAGGAGGAGTTGCTGCTGGGCAATGTTTTTTAACTGCTCTTTTGCTCCCGTGAACTTTTCCTCTCCGAGAGCCTTGTCAGCCGTGTACGCAATATTTGCATAAGCGACAGCCAGTTTTTCGGCCGACTTCTGCATTATCTCGTTTTGATAGATGACACGCCCCATAATTTGATATAACCCGTTGGCATATCGGTTCGTCGAGGTATGCAGGCGTAAGACCTCCTGTGTCGTTTCGGCGTATACCTGCTTGACTTTCTGCATGACGTTGAACGTGTTGCGCTGTAATCGTACCACATCGGCATTATCGAGTTCCCATTGAAGTTGGTCGATACGGTCTTGCAACTTTTCGATTTCCTCCTGGTATTTCTCGTCGTTGTTGAATAGCCCGATAATTGCCGTTGCAATGGACATTGCCGCAGAAATAATCGTCAGGATGACGCTGGCTTTCTCCACCGTCTGAATAGCCGATGATGATGCCAATGCCGCAGTTTGCATCCCTGTTGTGGAGGCCGTTGTGAGTGATACTATACTGTTTATCATACTCAACGTCGAGGTAAGAACCGTCCCTGCCGTGTCGATGATTTTACCAGCAGTTCCTCCTACGGCATCGCCGATATTTTCAAATTCACGTTCCGCCTCCTGCAATGTCTTGTAGAGGTCTTCCCACTCTTTGATAGAGCGTTTTCCCGGCGACACTTCATTTTCGGCCTGCGCCTGCGTTACCTTTTTACGGGCGGTGTTCACTTTCGCACGAGCGGTGGATAGTTGCTTGCTATCGGCTGTCCCTGATTTTTCGAGAGCAGCCAATTCTTGCTCGGCCTGCGCCAATACTTGCTCCAACTGCCGCAACGTCATATTGGCAACGGCATTCATCCACGCCTGATAAGTTTCTTCCCGTGATGCAAATTGCTCATCAACGGCTTTCAAAGCCTCCTGCTCGTTACGGTTCAATTCATCGACATTACCTTGCGTAACGCCTTTTCGTAATGTCCCATCCTCATTATACAGGGCTTTCCGCTGCCGCTCGTATTCTTCTGTGATTTTATTCCTCTGCTGTTCGTAGGTCATAAAATCGGACATCATTTGTTCGAGCGAGGTTTTGTTGGCCTTGATGCGTATCTCCTCCGCCACTTTGTAATACTCGGCAATCTGCGCCTGCTGTTCAGGCGAGAGGTCGGCGGCGGTAACGGTCGAGCGGTCGAACGTCTCTCCCTTTGCTTTCGCTTTTGGATTTTTGTTCTCCCATTCCAATTCACGGGCATTACGCAACGCCTCGACCATTTCTGCCTCCCGCTGCTGGTTGGCAAAAATCAGTCGTTGATATGCAAGTTCAATTTGGGCTTGCTCTTTGGCAAAACCCTCCTCCATAGCATCAATGCGGGATTGGGAAATATCCAACTCCGCCTGCGTTATCTGTTTCTTGACACTCTCCTCGTACTCCTGTATCTTCTGATTCCGCTCGGCAGTTTCTCGCTTTATCCTTGCGGCTTCATTTTCCGCCTTGCTGGTCTGTCCCGCAGTTTGGGGCAACTTTGTTTTCAAGGCGTCTATACGGCTTTGCAATGCCTGATATTCGGGGTCGTCCTTACCGTAACCGAGCTGTTCTTTCTCCAATGCTTCGATTTGCTCTTTTACGTCCCGAATGACAGACAATTCTTTTTCACGAGCGAGGGTCTGGTCTTTTATCAGTTGTATTTCCCGCTCTTTGGCTGCAATAGCCGCAGCATCAGGGGTGTCTGCCTTTTTCAAAGCGGCGAGAGCATCTTGTGCTTTCGGCAACTGCTCCATGAGTTGTTGCAGGGATGCGGTCATCGCATCGAACTGCTTTGCTTCGCCGTCGGTCGCAGCCGGGGCAGAGCCGAATTTTTCCGTTGCCTCTTTGACGCTTTGTTCGGCAGCCGCCCGTACTTTGGCAAGGGATGACAGTTCTTCCCTGAGGGCATTTGCCGTGTAGGTGTATGAACCTATCCCCGTCATTGGGTCGCCCGGTATGTATCGAGTTCTGTCGAACTGTTTGATAATAGCTTCGATGTCGGACGTGATTTCAGCCCCGCCCATTATGACGGGTTTCAATTTGATAAGATATTCATCGGCAAGGTCAATTTTCCCGTCAGAACCTTTTTGCCCTTTGAACTCTTTTCCCAACAGCTTCTTTACCTCGTCATATACGTCGCTCTGCTTTTCTGAAACGATGTTGCCGGCTTCCTGTGTTACCTGCTGTATCGCCCTTGCATTGGCTGCTTTGGTGGCTTCCTCTGTTATCAGGGAGTAAGCCGCAGCAATATCGTTCAGAGCTGTTTTTTCGTCTCCGAGTTTTTTCAGATACTCTCCGTACTGGCTGATAATCGCCTGTTTCGCATCTTTATATTCGTCCGTGCCCTCTTTGGCTGCTTTCAACCGTGCGAACATCAAATTGATTTGGTAGAGTTCCGATTGTAGAGACTTATCGGCCTCTTTTATCGTCTCGTTCAATTTGTTTTGTGCCTTTTCCGCCTCGGTCTGATAGGTTACGAGTTTATACAGTCCATAACCGAGTGCAATGGCGGCGGCAGCAGCCAACGCATAAGGGTTCGCCATAATTACGGCGTTCAATTTGGCGGCAACAGCCATAAGGCGAGTTTTGGCAACAGTCAGGAATCCCGTTGCCGTAACATTGGCCGTCTGTGCTGCGGTATTGACCGCTGTTGCGGTCGTGTTGGCTTTGCGGGCAGCAGTTTCCACCGCCGTTTTCTTGGCGTTGAAATCACGGGCGGCGGACTGATAGGCAAGGGCGGCGGTTTCCCGTTGGGTTTCGGCGGTTGCCAATTTCCTTTGAGCCGTTTCTATCTGTTTGGCTGTGCCGGTTGCACCAATGTGCATCAATTCAGCCAACCGCTGCTGCTCCATTTGTTTGGCTGCAACATATTCCGCCCGTCGAGCTGCGACGGCTTGGCTGGCCGCAGTAACGTCGGAACGGGCTTTCATCAATGCACTTTGGGCAGCCTGTACGTTCGCTGCGGTTTCGGCTTTTACAAGGGCGTAATATTCGGCAGAAGTTTTCGCCAATCCTTGCTTGGCTATCTGCTCCTGCTGCTCCACCGTGAGGAGTTTATATAATTCGGCAGCCTCCTCTGTATGCTTTACGGTGGCAACCGAATTCTGTATAGCGGCAGTTGCAATAAGAGCAGCTCGATATGTGCCATAGGTTGCAACGAGGGCGGCAAGGGTTTCTCCAACTTCCTGATAATTCTCAATCAGGTACGATGCCCCTGAAATAGCACCGCTTATGACATCCTCATTCGCACTTCCGATGTCATTGAGCATCATATCGAAATTATCTTTCAAGTTCGATATTTGCCCCGTGATGGTCTTGCTCTGTTCTTGCATGAGGTTGTAGAACTTACCACCCTCGGACGTCATATTTTTGAACGCCTGCTCGACTTCGGGAAATCCGACCTTACCGGCGGATATGTACTTATTTACCTCGCTGACGGATACGCCGAGGACTTTGGCGAGTTCTTCGTAGATAGGCACACCACGTCCGGCGAACTGACGAATATCGACCAGCATAGCCCTGCCTTGCGATTTCAGCGTACCGTATAGGTACACCATGTCACCCAACGGGACGGACAGCCCCGCCGAAACATTGCCCAGCATTTCTACCGTTTCAATGGCATCTTCGGCGGCGGTTCCGTACGCGAGCAGTTGTTTGATTCCGTCAGCTACACCCAGTAAATCGTATGGTGTTTTTGCTGCGAAATTTACCGCCTGCGACAGGAGGGCATCTGACTTTGCCTTTGAATTGAGCATCGTGGTAAATGCAACGTCGAGTTGCTGCATTTCCCCTGTTACCTGAACGATTGAACGAGCAAAGGCAGTTGCTTGCTGGGCGGAAAATGCAACAGCGAGAGCAGCACCTATCCTGTGGGATATGCTGTCAATACGATTCCCTTCCGAAACAGCCGTGTCGCCGATACCTTTGATGATGTTGCGAGATTCGGCGGCGTCTGCTCGCAGTTGGTTATTATCCAACCCCAAACCGTAGTATAATTTGCCTTTGTCGTTATTCATTACTCACCGAATAAAATTGCGTGAACTTTATCCCTGTTGCGGGGGTCGCTTGCGTTTATTATTTCCTCCTCTTTGCTCTCTTTTTTACCGTCTTTGGGCTTTTTATAGCTTGGCAGAACTGCCCCGTACATAATCATATTGGCATAGCTCATATCGTACAGGACATATTCCAGCGGAAGATTAAACCCTTTGACAGTCCCTGCGATTACTGCCCAGATGCTGTCGTTTCCACCTCCCTCGTCTGTCGCAGCAGATTTATCTCGGTCAGGAAAGTGGTAAGCCCGAAAAAATCGGCAACCTGCGACCTTTGTAATAGCCGTGCGGCCAGGTTGTGGAGTTCTCTCGGCGTAATATCTTCCAACAGCGATTTTGCGAGGGCGGTTTTATGGTCTATGATTTCCTCGACCTCCACTTGCTCGGCTTCCTTGATAAGTCCCCAAAAACGGCGTTTTTCAACCGTTTTTACGGTCTTCCGTGTCTCGGTTAATCCTTTTGCGCCGAGTATCATAATGGCGACGATTTCGCCCATAGGCCGGCAATCTTTACCGATTGCCAATACCTCGTCCACGATTCGTTCCGTGTTGAGTTGAATTTTAGGCATCCGAGCAACGGCTTCCGATGCCAAAATCAGAGTTGCGGCACTCGGCGGGGCTGCTTTATATACTTTATCGCCAACGGTGATTTCCTCCGGCTGTTGGAGAATTGTTTGGGCGACTTTGGTTTCAATATTTTCCGGCATAACTGTATTTTATTTATGGCGAATTCGCCGTATTTTGTTTGTAGCGGGAGTTGGATTTGCACCAACGACCTCCAACCTATGAAATTGGCGAGCTGCTATCTGCTCTATCCCGCTATGTGCGGAGGTTTAACCCCCTCCGCATAGGGTTTACGCCGACTTGGTGTACGGTTTGAGGGTTTTACCCGTTTTCGGCTTTTTTGCGTCGAACGTGTATTTCCACAACTTACCGTCGGCAGATGACCACGATTCCGTTACCGATACCGTTGCATTCTCGATAAGGAAGCCCTCGCATTCCTCATCCTCCGGCGTCAGGCGGACGGCATAGTTATCGACGATAACACCGTCCTCGTCCTCGATGGGCTTCTCATCGCCTTTCTTGACGAAAATCTCCAACTCGAACGAGTATTTGTTTTTGCCTTTGCGAGTATCAACGAGATCGCCACCCTCCTCGGTCGCTTCCTTTTTCGTTCCCTCGGTTGTCGTCAGTTTGGCCGTGTCTTCCTTGATTTCGGGAAATGCCGTCCATGTGGGCGTCGGTTCCTTCGGAACTTCGCCATTTACACTTTTGGTAAACTCGACTTTGGGTTTACCCCAGCTTAATACAGACATATTCTTAATGTTTTAATGGTTTGTTAATCAATGTATTCGTACTGCAATTTAACCACGACGAAATGCTGCTGGATTTCAGGCTCTTCCTCCGTGTAAATTGTCTGCTGCAACTTGAACTTGTAATTCGATACGGCAGTCGTCAGGCTATCCACCCAATCCGCTGCGGCTTTTTCGAGCGTTTCGCAACGTTGGCCGTCCTCCACGAGAACTCCGTTTTCGTAAGGGTCGATGTCGGGACAATAGATATTTATGGTTACGACGCCTGTTTGTATCTGTCCGGGGAGGCCGGTCGTGAAAATCACGATAGCGTCCTCGGCTTTTGAATCCCTCGGGCGACAACCCTTGCGATACACTTTCCCCGATATGATTGAGGGGAGGGTGCTGCTTTTCAGCAACGCCAGCACATCGCTTTGTATCTGTTTCCCTGTCTTTGCCATTACCGTTTTGTAAATCCAAGTTGTTTCATAAGGCTCGGTACGAGTTGTTCTGCCAACAGTTCTGCGCTATCCAACACGTTATATCCCCTTGCCGATACATGGGCAGCATAGTTCATCCCTGCCACCACAATCAAGACAATGCCGGACGGGAACTCTTTGACGAGTTGGCGGGCAAATGCTGCCCCGCCTTGCGTTCCCTCTCGTCCATTTTTGACGGTAGCAAAATCGCTCATTTGAACAATCTTGCCGTCTTTGACTATCACGTAGCCAATAGAACTTCGGAGGTTTCCCGTTTGGTCTTTGTAGGAGTTGGTCGAACGGGCTTCGTTCAAGCAGCGTTCACCGACGTAGGACAGATTGTAGATGGTTTGTTGCTCAATCCTCTGTATCTGTTCTTCGAGGTACGCATCGACCTCGGACATCGGTGTTATCTGTTTTGCTCCCATATCAGACCAAAATCCGAATTTGACATACTCCCTGCAACGGCTCGACTTCGATAACGGAGAATTCTCCGAGGATTTTCCCGCCGATGTCCCGCAACCGCAGCATTTCAGCATTGTAGGGCTGTTCGTCTATGAGAATTTCATAGGAGGCGATTGTAAATGCTTCGCCGTTTGCCTTGCCTTTGTTGCTGTATTTATTTGCTCGGTATTGGCACTCGATAGGGTTGCCCCAAGAAACAGACGGGGCGATAGGATAGTCCGTATCAGGGTCTATCCCTCCGCCTGTCTTTATCTTCGTTTCGATTGTGCCGTTTGCAATAATCATAGTCTTGAACCTTTGTACCCGTAAATGGATTTCGGTTTGTTGCTCTCCTCCTGACATTCTCCGTACAGCCGATTTGCCCTGTTGCGGAACTGCACCCGCTGCTCGTCCGAGAAACTGTATGACTGCCCGCCCTGCGTAACATCGGGAGCGAGCGAAAGCCACAACAAGAGGTCGGCTTGGGCGAGTTTATATTTCGCCGTTTGCATAATCTCCTGCGAGACTTCTACCGTCATATCAAGCCCACGATATTCCGCTGCGTCCACAAGGGTACGCAACGGAATAGGGTAAGCGTTGATGCCTTTCAGCGATTCGAGAACTGTTGCCATGATGATTACTCTCCTGTGGCCTGCGTTACCGTCACTTCGGCGGAGTTGTTCTCCTTGTCAGTTACGGTAATTTTGGCCGTTCGTTCTGCGGTTGAGTTGGCCGTTACTTTGACCGATACTTTGTCGCCCTCGACGGTGGCTGTCGCCCATTCTTGGCTGGACTGCACCGTTACGTCGCTGTCGCTATGCACGGTGAACGTCTTGGTCGATGCCGATTTCGGGAATGACAACGACGTGGGTTCGACACTCAGTTTGCCGGTGGAGTTGGCATGCAGAATGTAGATGCCATCCACACCGTCGATAACCGGTAAGGCCAAAGCCTGTGCGGTCGTGAACTCTTTGAGCGGGTCGGTCTTCGAGTACTTCGCCACGAGGATATGTGAGCCCGATTTCTGATAGTTTACTCCGGCAACGGGGTTGGTTTCCTCGGCCAGCGTACCGTACACGAGGCGGCCTACGTTTTCGCCGGGCAAACCTACAATGTTGGCCTCTGCCCACGGCTTCACGGACGTATAAGAGCCGTCCGGCTTTTCGATTCTGAACGAGGAATCGACGATGCGGAACGTTGCGCCGTATTCGTCGGCCAACGCTTCCAGCATGGTTTCCCTCGACGGAACCGGCAGCAGGGATTCGTCCGTGATGACCTGCTTGTTGTAGTTCGCAGCGAGCAACTTGCCCTGCTTTGAGTTACGGAACAGGTTGAAATACTTTTTCGACAGCATAACGAGGGTGATAGAGTTTCCGTCCTCCTGTGCCTTGTCGAAAAGCTGCTGCACGTCGTCCTGCGGAACTGCGTCGGCCTCGCCCCATTTGGCTTTGGTTGCGTGGAATGTGTTTTCGGCCTTGTAACCGAAATCTGCCCGGATGCCCGTACCGACGTTTTCATCGTCGGGGACGAGAGTTACGCCGGTGGACAGAGCCTCTTGGAACATAATTTCCTTACGGACATCCACACCCTTGATTGCTTTCGGAGCGTCGTCGAAGATTTTGCCCACGACGGTTGTTTCGTCGGCTCCTCTTGCTCGCATTACGTTGATGTCGGAGATGGCTTTCTCGCCCTTGCTGAACTTGATACCGATTTTCGGGATAACGCCACTTGCGTTGCTGATTTTATCCCGCTTTTTCAGGGGCAGCGAGCTGTCCATAGCCACGACATCAGCGGCAACGACGGAGGTGTTCAGCTCGGTCGAACCCCAAGTGAGGTCTGCGGAGTATTCCTCCGTGAGCATCGTTTTGTGCAGTAGCTGCTCCTCCGTTTTCTTGCCGTTGATTTTCTCGGTAATCTTCCCGATTACGAGACGGAAGTACTTGTCGATGTACTCGATGAATAATGACGGATTCATAATTTATTCTCCTTTCTGTTTTAGGCGTTAAGGAACTCGATGCGGGGCAATCCCGTTTTGATTGCCGCCGTTACGGGGTACGGACTTGCTGCGGCATTGACCTGACCGATAGTCAGGATTGCTGCCCTCGGGTCTTTCTTCAGCACGGAGGCTTTCAGCACACCGAGGTACGAATGTCCTTCGGGCAGCGTATCATACGCCTCGGAGGTTACTCCGAGAGGCTTTACAGCTTTCGTCGTGTCGTTCTGAATCAGGATATGCCCCGACCTGATGACCTCGACATCAGTTGCCAGCCCTGATACGTCAAGGGTACGTCCGCCGGGAACATCGCCCAAGTCATTCACAATGACGATGGCATCCAGCCCGTCATTTACCTCAATAGAGGCTCTTTTCAAATCTGCGGTAGGCATTGTCTTTGAATTTTAGTGGTTTAACCTATGTTCATCCCGTCCACGACACGCTGCGCCTCCTCGTCCGTCGCCTCTTTGACGCCGTTCGTTGTGGTTTTTGTTGCGCCGCCTGTGGCCGGTCTGCCGAAAACAGCACCTCTCGCATTTGCACTCTTGGCGAGTTCCTCTACCTCCGTACCGACTTCGGACAAAAGGGTGTCGAACTCCTCGTCCGAAATGCTTTTGATGTCCGTGCGGGCATAAGGCTTACGGAGGTCTTCCGGTAGCTTGCCGATGATTGCATCGAATTTCTGTTTCCGGCTGGCGGTAACTTTGTCGCCCTCGATTGCGGCAAGGCGGTCGGAAAGACTTTTCTGCCCGTCGATAATTGCCTTTGCCCACGCAGGAGTATCGTTGTCTCCGTTACCGTGTTGATTGTCGGGTTCGTCGTTGTGTTCAGCAGATGCGCCCCCTTTGACCTGCTTGCCGTCTTTCAGACCGTGTT
>OLZA01001116.1_pt1 | contig 10345 bp, 6 predicted proteins | sample 1673431 | NCBI WGS metagenome assembly OLZA01 (sample SAMEA103958111, study PRJEB25191) | human gut metagenome | biome: human-associated habitat [ENVO:00009003]; feature: intestine environment [ENVO:2100002]; material: feces | place: Germany | collected 2013/2015 | reverse complement strand
TACGCACTCCACCGAGGCATAGAAACTTTTCAGGTCGATTGCCAGATAGGTGCGCGGCGCTGCCATACTTCAGCCCTCCTTTGCGAAAATCACAACTATTTATCTTATTATAATAAATCTTTACGCTGTTTTCAAGATGGAGCGCTATTTTATCTGTGATATAGACAACAAAAAAGAGTGGCAGCATTTCAAGCTGAAACGCTGTCACTCTGTAGGAACTGCGTAATGACTGACGATTATCCTTCTACTTTGACCGTAGCACGATCGCTCTTTGCGTTTCCATCCGCATCCAGCGTGATATGCACAAAATGTTCCGGCCTATCATAATCCTTCGTCTCGCCGTCATCGGTATAGTATTCATAGGATGCACCATCGGGAGCATAGGCAAGCAGGCGCAGATCTGCAAAATCCACATCGGCAACGCTCTGGATCTTTTTGCCGTCCTTGGCAAGGGGCAGAAGGTGTCCCTTGCGCATAAAGAACACCACTTCATCCAGCTCCACCGGAATGTAATGATGGCCTGCTGGCAGCACGCTGGTTTCGATGCGGTTGCTTTCGCTGCACTTTACCCGCACCTGCAGCATCTCCTCCGGCAGATAAACATACCGACCTCGGGCATTTTGCTCATATACCGGGGCGATCAACAGGCTTTCACCGATCATCACCTCATCCTCCACCCGGCGGGCAAAGTCGTCCTCCGGGAAGGCGAACGCCAACGGCATACAGTACATGCCGTCGTGCAGAGCAGCCTTCATGTACTCGCTGTAAATGTAGGGCAGCAGCAGGTAGCGCAGCTGTAAAATACCGGCAAAGGCAGCCTTGTTCTTAAAGCGGTAGGGTTCCTGTCGACGAGTGCCGTCGGCAGAGTGGTTCCGCAGCAGCGGAGAGAAGATGCCCATGCCGTACCAGCGCAGCACCAGATCCTCCGTGGTGTTACTGCCAAAGCCGCCAATGTCGGGGCCTTCGTACAGGAAGCCGCACATATTCAGGGAGGGCATCATGTGCAGCGCAAGCAGAATGTGGCTCCACCAAGAATGGTTGTCGCCGGTCCAGATGCCGCCATACCGGTGCATCCCGATGCAGGCAGAACGGGAGTATATCAAAATGCGCTTGTCCGGCTCCAGCCGCTCAAAAGCCTCGCCTGCCGCACGGGTCATGTTATAACCAAAAAGATTATGTACCTTGTCGTGCCGCATACGCCCCTGTTTGGTGTTGTGGTAGAACAGCTTATAATCGTTTTCGTTGTTGGAAAGCTCTGCCACCATGCCGGTAAAAGCACCAAAGCTGGAAATATCCAGGTTTTGCTTGTTGTATTTCTCAATTTGAGCAAAGGTCTTTTTCAGTCTTTCTTCTGCGTAGAAGATAGCAGGCTCGTTCATATCATTCCAGAAGCCCTCGATCCCCTGATCCAGCAGAACTTTATATTGACTGCCAAACCAAGCACGGGCTTCCGGGTTGAGCATATCGGGGAAGTGTACCCGTCCCGGCCACACACCGGCTACAAAGGGGGTGCCATCCTGATTCGTGCAGAAGTAGCCGTTTTTCACGCCTTCCTCGTACACATCATATCCCTCTTCGACCTTGACTCCTGCATCGATGATGGGGACAAGATGGATGCCCTGCGCTTTCATCTCGGCGGCAAAGTCTGCAAAACGCGGGAAGCGCTGCGCATCCACCGTAAAGTCCTTGTAACGCTCCATGTAATCAATATCCAGAACCACAGCGTCCAGCGGCATATGATTGGCACGGTAATTTGCCACCACCTCGCGGACCTCGTCCTCGTTCATGTAGCTCCAGCGGCTCTGGGCGTTGCCAAAAGCCCATTTGGGCGGAATATAACTGCGCCCCACCAACTGGCGGAACTGGTGCACAATATCGGTCAGGCTCTCGCCCTCAATGATGTAGAGATCGTAATTTTCCTCGGCCACCGTGATGCGTAAGGTATCCAGGTCGGTGTAGCCGCAGTCAAAGGTGACCTTGCCCGGGTAGTCGATAAAAAAGCCAAATGTATCCTTGCCGGACACGATCATAAAATTATAAGCACCGTACAGCGAGGATTTGCCCTCGGTATGGTTGCCGTCATCGGAGCATTTGCTTTCGTACACCCACCCGCGCTTGTTGATACCACGGACGTTTTCGCCAAGACCATACAGGACATCCTGCGGTTCCATGGCATAGGAGAAACCATCCGGCTCCTTGGTCAGATAGGGTATCGTTTCCATCATGGGCAAAAAAGAACCCACTACACTTTCGGTATCAAACGGTTGACCGTATTGCTTTTTGTAGATCATAGCAAAACACCTCTCCTTTGTTTTTTGAATCGTCACAGTGTAAAACGTACCAACGTATTTTTGATGGACAATTAAGGAACTCTGACGTTGGCTGGAGCAATTGGGGCTTCAGCCTTATTTTCAACCCAATCGCTGCGGTTGTGCAGCCATTTCAATACAAGATCCTTGAAACGTGATGTTCCTGTTTGCCCAGATATCACGCGCCTTTCTGCAATGCACAGATCACAGCCACTGTTTCAGCACATCGTTCAGCTTATTCAAATCAAGCGGTTTGGCGATATGCTCGTTCATGCCGGTGTTCTTTGCCAGCTGCACGTCCTCGGCAAAGGCATTTGCCGTCATGGCAATGATGGGCACTTTGCCCCGGCTGCCGGTAAGCGCACGGATCGCAGCAGTGGCTTCGTAACCATTCATGATGGGCATCTGGATGTCCATAAAAATGAGATCGTACCACTTTTCTGGCGCTTCCATCACCTTTTCGACTGCAATTTTTCCGTTTTCGGCAATGTCAATGGTCACGCCCGTCATGCCTATGATCTCGGTTGCGATCTCACGGTTCAGCTCGTTGTCTTCCACAAGAAGGATCCGCTTACCCGCATAGTTTTCCTTTGCAAAGTCTTCCAGATAGTTCCGGGCGTTTTCCTCCTTCTTCCCGGATGTAAACTGCCGCAGAGTTGCCGTCAGACGGGAACGGAACAGCGGTTTTGCCATAAACGCATTCACGCCCGCCGCTCTGGCTTCTTCTTCGATCTCGCTGAAATCAAAGGAAGTCAGGATGATGATCGTGACATCTTCTCCTACCCGTTCCCGGATTTTTCTGGCGGTTGCAATACCGTCCATTTCCGGCATCTTCCAGTCCAGGATCACCGCAAAATAGTCACTGTTGGTCTCATGACGCGCATAGCAGCGTTCCACAGCTTCCTTACCGGTCAGGACCCATTCGCCCGCTATGCCGATTTCCTGAAGGGTCGCAACGGTGCTTTCGCAGCAGGTCTTGTCATCGTCCACGACCAGTACCGGCAGATCGAGCAGTTCTTTTTCCTGTTCCTTCTCGTTCTCCTGAAGCTTCAGATAGACCGTGACCGTGATCTTCGTTCCTTTGTTGGGAGCGCTTTCGACCTGAATGTCACCATTCATCAGGTTGACGATGTTTCTTGCAATGGCCATGCCAAGACCGGTGCCCTGCACCTTGGTCGTCCGGTGATCGTCTGCCCGGCTGAACGGCTCGAACATGATCTTCTGGAATTCCGGCGTCATACCGATGCCGTTGTCCTCGATGGAAAACTCGTAGCAGCCAAGCTCCGAGAAGCCGTTCGGTTTTTCCTTGATCGTAAGGGTGATGTTTCCTCCATCCGGGGTGTACTTGACGGCGTTGCTCATCAGGTTCACAAAGACCTGCTGGATGCGCAGGCTGTCGCCGCAGACGGCTTCGTGCTCAATGTGCTCGACATGGACTTCGAGCTGATGGTGGTGCTCGTCAATTGCCGGTTTTGTGAGGGTGAGCAGGTTATCGACCAGCTCCGGCAGGCTGAAATCCTCCTCGGCAAGGCTTATTCGCCCGCTCTCGATTCTGGCCATATCCAGCACTTCATTGATCAGTCCCAACAGATGACGGCTCGACTTTGTGATCTTGCCAAGGCACTCGACCACCCTGTCCTGACTCTCGATATTCGCACCCGCAATGGCGGTCAAGCCAACGATTGCATTCATCGGTGTACGGATATCATGGGACATATTGGAGAGAAATTCCGTCTTGGCGCGGCTTGCATTTTCCGCCGCCCGGTACGCATCCTTCAGTGCCTTATGGGATTCGATCTCGGCCTTTTTCTCCTGTGACACATCCATAGATGCCAACAGTGCTTTGACCAGCTTTGTGCCATCCCACTCCAGCGGAATGAAGGAACCGATTTTATAGGTGTTTTCGTCTATGGAGCAGTATTCAAATTTGTAGATGTCGTTCTCGCCCTGCAGATTCTTTCGGATATTTTCCGGTGAGAACAATGCGTCTATCGCCGCCAATGGCTCCAACGTCTTATACCTTGCAGCCACCTGCTCCACAAAATCATGGTAGGTTCCCGTCGGCGCGTATATCATTTCACCTCGCAGATTATAGAACTGATACCGGTCATTCTCCAGATCGCAGACGACAAAGCGGTCCAGCAGACGCACCATACTCTTGATCAAAAGATCCATCGATGCGTTATCTGAGGCCATCTGCATCCGCCGTGCCATCTCTGTTTTGGACTCTGTGATGTCCCGCAGAAAAATCATCGCATATTCGGAATCTTCGATCTCGCCGCGCATGACCACGTTGCTGACCCATCGTTCCTCTCCATTCAGAACGATGCGGCACTCCTGACGCAGTTCCGTCTCAAGCCCTTTTAATTTTTCCGTGATGTAGGCGCGATTATAGAAATTCGTTACAGACTTTTTATCCTCTTCCACCACATAGTTGTCTACAAGGAATCGGACCAGTCCATCCCATGTGTGGTTCTGCTCAAAGGCCGTCATCAAAGAGGGCTCCACTTTGAAAGTATCAAAGGTGTTCTTTTCCAGATTTACATAGTATTCGCAGAGGTTTGCGCTGGTAAATGCACGGTGAAATGCCGCTGCCCGCTGCGCCTGCATCCGGCTTCTTTTTTCCGCGTCAATGTTGCTGATGATTCCGGCAATTCGATTGGCCGAGCCATCCAGACGGCGTATCACCTCCGCCGATGCCCGGAACCAGTGGTATTGGCCATCCTGTATTTTCAGCCGGTACTCAACATTATATTTTGTAGTATTGGTTTTGTCCGCAATCGTTTCCAAAAGCAGCTGCATTACCCGGTCATAGTCCTCCGGGTGCAGAAGGTTCGACCACGAATCCAGTTTGTTCGGAAAATCCAGAATGTCATGATATCCAAGGATCTGCCGGAACGCATGGCTCCAGTTCACACGAACGATCTCACCGTTTTCATTACACTCAAAATACCATAGCGCAGAATGGATGGATTCGTTGACTAACGCAAGGTTCTCATACGCCCAGTTCATCTGTACTGACATGATCCAGATCGGTGTTCCATCCGTATCGACTGCATCTTTTTTGTAGAGACGCACATAGACGGGAGACCCATCTGCCGTGAGGATCCGGCCTTCCCCTTCGCCTTGGAGCTGACGAAAGCGCGCATTGTCAAGGAATGTGGCATCTCTCTTATAGAAAAGATTCTTCAGCGAACCCTTTGTCTGCTCCATCAGGGATGCATAGCTGTGGTTCAGATTATGCAGCAACAGATCACTGACCGACAGGATCGACAATTCGGCATCATAGTACCCGGTAATGGTTCCGACACCGCCATTATGATAGATCGTCTCCTGCATGGCCTGAAATGCATCTTTTCCCAGCCTTACCGTATCGGAAGTGTAGATTTCATCTGTAAGTCTTCTATCGAATTTCATTTTCATCCTCGTAGGGTTTTGATTCTGCCGCGCACTTCAATTCTGGTATGTCTTTTATGGTCAACTGGCATACTGATTTTTGATCAAGCTTGTACAGCATAGCTAGTATAGTATACTTGCGCAGCATTTCGATTTCAAGCGCTAATTGGCATTGGCTGTGTAAAAAAGAGAGGCCAATCTGCGTGAAAATTTGCGCAAGTTGATCCCTGTACTTTTCCACGATCCGGCTATCCGTATAGACAGCCGCCCCTGCGATGCGGTATACTCGGACCAGATCAACATTTTCAGGAGCGGGAGACCATTTTTGACGGTGTGCCTGCCCGACGTCAGGAAAAAGGGCAAGCCCTCCTTCATAAATTATAGTAACAATTTATGATGCTTTGGGGAGGGGCTCGCCATGTTTTTATCTCTTTTGCAGTTTTTTGCCACAAAGTTTCTGTTTCTTGCGCTTCATCTGGAAAGCGGCAGCTTTCCCCGCCCGCTCAGCCCTCAGGAGGAGATCAAGACCTTTTCTGCTTTGCGGGAGGGCGACCCGTCCGCCCGGGAAAAGCTCATCCGTCATAACCTGCGCCTCGTGGCCCACATCGCCAAAAAATACTACGCTCTCCCCGGTGAGCAGGACGATTTGATCTCCATCGGCACCATCGGCCTGATGAAGGCCGTGGACACCTTCGACTCCACCCGCCGGGCCAGATTTTCGACTTACGCCAGCCGATGTATTGAGAATGAGCTTCGGATGCACTTCCGGCGGGAGCGGAAAAACGCCCCCACTCTCTCACTCCAAGAAACGCTGGAAGCGGGAAAAGAGGACTCCGCCCTCACCCTCGCCGATGTGCTGCAGGATGGCTTCTGCATGGAGGAGAGCTGCGAAAGGCAGGAGGACGCCCAGCGCCTCCGCCGCCTCATCGAGGGCCTGCCCGCCCGGGAGCGGAAGCTTCTATTATTAAGGTATGGTCTGGCGGGACAGCCGCCGCTGACTCAGCTGGAAACGGCAAAGCTGCTCCAGATCAGCCGGAGCTATGTTTCCCGCCTTGAGACCCATGCACTGGAGCTTTTGCGGGCCGGCTGGGAGCAGGACTGACTCCCTCTTGCATTCCTCCCTGAACTGTGGTATAATATTAAAGCACACGAATCGTGTGTCTTGTCGGACAGCGCCTGCTGCGTGGTTCGGCATACGGATGTGGGTCCTGTACGATGGAGCCGCAGTGAACCAGGTCAGGTGGGGAACCAAGCAGCCTTAAGCGGCGCGCCCCGTGCGTTTCAGTCAGCCTGCATCCGTATGCCGAGTTACGCAAGGCGGGGGTCAAACCCCGTCAGCGCTGCCCGGCTTTTTTGTTGAAAGGGGAGAAGCGGATGTATCGAGCCCTGTACCGCAAGTGGCGGCCCCAGCGGTTTGAGGATGTGGTGGCCCAGCGCGGCATCGTGACCGCACTGCGCAACCAGATCGCCACAGGCCGTGTGGGCCACGCTTATCTGTTTACCGGCGTGCGCGGCACCGGCAAGACCACCTGTGCCAAGATCTTTGCCAAGGCAGTCAACTGCCTGCATCCCCAGAACGGTGACCCCTGCGGTGAGTGTGAGATCTGCAGAGGCATCGACAACGGCAGCATTCTGGACGTGGTGGAGATGGACGCGGCCTCCAACAACGGCGTGGACGATATCCGTGATCTGCGTGATGAAACAGCCTACACCCCCAGCGCCTGTCATTATAAGGTATATATCATCGACGAGGTGCACATGCTCTCCACGGCAGCGTTCAACGCCCTGCTGAAAACGCTGGAGGAGCCGCCCGCCCACGTCATCTTTATTCTGGCGACCACGGAGATCCAGAAGGTCCCCGCCACCATCCTTTCCCGGTGCCAGCGGTACGATTTTACCCGCATCGGCCCCGAGGATATCGCCCAGCGTGTGGAGTACATCGCCGGGCAGGAGGGACTGGAGCTGTCCGGCGAGGGGGCGGAGCTCATCTCCCGCCTTGCCGATGGTGCCATGCGAGACGCGCTGTCCATTCTGGATACCTGTGCCGGTGTCACGGCAAAGATCGATGCGGACGTTGTCCGCCGGATGGCAGGTGTGACTGACCGGAGCTATCTGTTCCATATTTCAGATGCGCTGGAAGCGCAGGATGCCGCCGCGGCACTGGCACAGCTGGCTCAGCTGCGCCAGCAGTCGGTGGATGTGAAGCGGCTGACCGAGGAGCTCATTGCCCATTACCGTGCGCTGATGCTGGCGGCCCTGCCCGGCGGGCAGGCACTGCTCTCGGGTGTATCCCCGGAAGAGGAGAAGCTCTATCTGGAAAAAGGCCCCCGGATGGGGCAGCGGGAGGCGATCCGGGCCATCCGGGCGCTGGGCAACGCTCTGGAGCACATGACCCGGGGCAGCGACCAGCGGATAGAGCTGGAACTGGCCCTGTTCAGCCTTTCGGAGCCGCCCCAGCAGGTGGCGGTACAGGCTGTGCCCGCCGCCCGGCCTGCGGTCCCTGCACAGGAGGCCCCCAGACCGTTTGCGTCGGCACCGGTCAAACCTTTTGTAAGTGCACCGGCGGCATCGGCTCCCGTGCAGGAAACTTCTGTGGAACCGGCGCCGATGCAGCAGTCTGAGCCGGAACCGGCACCTCAGCCCGTGGAACCGCCCAAGGCAGAAGCAGCAGCTTCTGCGGAAGAAGAGCTGCCGCCCCTGCCGGAGGAACCGCCGGTGACTTCGGAGGCCCCGCCCCCCTGGGACGAGCCGGCCCCGGCTACGCCGCAGAGAGAAGCACCTCCGGCTCCCGCGCAGGAAGTGCCTGCGGCCCAGCCTCAGCCGGAGCCCAAGCCGGAATATACGGCTGACCCGGCGCTGAACAAGCCCCGCAAGGTGGCAGCAGAGGGAATCAATCCCTTCCCGCAATGGGCAGAGGTCATCAAGCTCCTGCAGGAACAGGATCCCATGCTCTACACCTACCTGAAAAAGTCCAAGGGTTACTTTGATGGTACCCGGGTGCTCATCGATGGCGGAAAGACCTTCCGGGATTTTATCCGCGCCAACAAGGAAAGCCAGAAGCTCATCAAAAAGCTGATCGCGCAGGTGTCCGGTGTGGCGGTGCCCATCGGCCCCTATGAATCCAAGACGGTCAATCGCGCTTCGGCCAACGCCGAGGAATCCCTCCGCAAGCTGGAACAGCTGGGGCTGGAGGTGTCGATTGAGGATAGTGAACGCAAAAAACGATAAATAAAAGGAGAACCAACCATGAAAGCAAGAATGCCCGCAGGCTTCGGCCGCCCCGATATGAACTCCCTGATGCGTCAGGCCCAGAAGATGCAGGAAGATATGAAGGCCAAGCAGGCAGAGCTGGAAGCTGCCGAGTACACCGGCAGTGCATCCGGTGAGATGGTCACTGTGAAGATGAACGGCAAGCACGAGGTACTGAGCATCACCATTAAGCCTGAGGCCGTGGACCCCGATGATATCGAGATGCTGGAAGACCTGGTGGCTGCTGCCGTCAATGCAACCGTCAAGCAGGTGGATGAGACTGCCGAGGCCGAAATGGGTAAACTGACCGGCGGCCTGAACATTCCCGGCCTTTGATCAAAGTGGAGGAGCACCATGGGTTATAATGCAGCCCCGCTGGAAAAGCTGATCGAAGAATTCAGCAAGTTCCCGGGCATCGGGCGGAAGGGTGCGACCCGGATGGCCTATCAGGTACTGAGCATGTCGGATCAGGATGCCGCCGCACTGGCGGGTGCGATCCAGAACGCCCACACCAAGCTCCACCGCTGCCGTGTCTGCCAGAATTATACCGAAGCCGAGCTCTGCCCCATCTGTGCCAGTGCCAAGCGGGACCGCTCTGTCATCTGTGTGGTGGAAACGCCCCGTGACGTGCAGGCATTTGAGCGCACCCGGGAGTACCATGGCATGTACCATGTACTCCACGGTCTCATCAGCCCCATGGATGGCATCGGTGCCGAACAGCTGACGGTCAAGGAACTGCTGGCCCGTCTGGGGGACGGTGAAGTGAAGGAAGTGATCATGGCTATGAACCCCACCGTTGAAGGTGAGGCAACGGCCATGTATCTGGCAAAGCTCATCAAGCCCTTGGGCATCAAGACCACCCGTCTGGCCTATGGCCTGCCCGTGGGTGCCAGCCTGGAATATACCGATGAGACGACCCTGTATCGGGCGCTGTCTGGCCGGGGAGAACTGTGATTATTTGTATTTCAAAGCCCTGCGTTTGCACGCGGGGCTTTGTGCTGTTTATGGGATAAAAAAGAAACACCTGGCCGGGGAAATGAAACAAATTCAAGAAATATAGAAAAAACTCAAAAAAGATGCAAAAAAGTGTTGACAGAAGGCTGGGGGTGTGGTATTATACTTGAGCGCCAAGCGCTGAGACAAAAGAATGACTTCTGAAAGCTCGGCAGGAAGCCCTTGAAAAGAACCAATAGACGCTGAAAAGTTCCGGCTGATACCGAGAAACTTAAAGCACTCCAAGTTCGCAAAACTTCAGAAGCTTCTCAAAAATAAAGCTTGACAAAAAATCACTTCTGTGGTAAAATAATCAAGTCGTCAGCCGCAAGGCTGAGGCGCACAGGACCTTGAAAATTGAACAATATCGAAAAACTTGTAACGGAACCTATTTTCGT
>OLZA01001111.1_pt1 | contig 10360 bp, 8 predicted proteins | sample 1673431 | NCBI WGS metagenome assembly OLZA01 (sample SAMEA103958111, study PRJEB25191) | human gut metagenome | biome: human-associated habitat [ENVO:00009003]; feature: intestine environment [ENVO:2100002]; material: feces | place: Germany | collected 2013/2015 | reverse complement strand
TAAATTATCATTACTTTTACTCATTTGAAATGACATTACCAAAGTCCTTAACCAAGGTCTGCGCGGTATGATGTTTCCAGATGTCCGTCTGCATTTGTTCAAAAGATTTCCACTGTGTCTCGTATTCTGGAGTCACAGAGAAATCATCAGTTCCACCCATTAAAGCTTGTATTACCTCAGCCACTGTTATAGTATTAGCATTTACCGCTGGCATATAAACTTCCGGTTCATTATCTTGTCTAACCACAGCTACCAACAAGCGGGCCTGCAACAGGACTTTTGAGACCTCTCTAACCAAATGTAAAGGCTGTTTCAATTGTCGTGCGACATCAGCAATACTATATGGAAACTGCCGGTCTACGTACCGTTGGCAATAGACCTTCATAACCAGAACGCCTAAAAACGTTTTATGCAAAGGTGTTGCACAAGTTGCCTGCTTACCATCCGTAAAAAACCTTATATTTTGATCTACGTAACAAAGATTGGCTCCAAACAGACAAATATACCACGAAATCTGACACCATAACATAAACAAAGGTAAAGCTGCAAAAGACCCATATATTGCATTATAACTCGTCACCCACAACTGAAAATGAATATATACATACTGTACAAGCTGAAACGCTATTCCCGCAGGAATACCACCAACCAACGCACTCTTAAAACGTACCTGAGTATTGGGCATAAAAATATAGAAACCCGTGAGAGCCAATACCATCAACAGATAAGGAAACAATTCAACCAAAACTGCATACGTTCGGCCAATGATCACATAATTCTGCAAATCATCCCAAACCGAGGATATAAAAATAGATATACCACCTGTTATGATAGCAAATAAAGGAAAAATAAACAACAAAGCGGTATAATCTGTTATCTTACGAAACAAACTGCGTTCACTATCCAGTTTCCAAATCTGATTAAATGTCTGCTCTATATTTGCAACCAAAGACAATAAAGTATACAACAACAAGCACAAGCCCATTCCAACAAAAACACCACCTTTCGTATGGTTCAAATAAGACAGAACAAAACCAATAATAGTATCAGCTACTGCAGTTTCCCCGGGCAAGGCTTCACGAATTTGCTCTTCTATAAATGTTTCCAATCCAAATCCCTTAGCAATTGCAAACAGGATTGCCAACAATGGAATTGTAGAAAACAACGTAGAATACGTTAATGAAGAGGCCCGCGAAGCCAAATCTAACCGCAGGAAATCACGCACGACCAATATGATTCGACATACTGCTCCGTGAAAACCTCGACTTAGACTTGTCTTCCCCGTATATTGTAATTTCCAAACCTTGTCTTGAAAATATTGCTTTATCCTGAAAACAAATGAATGCTGTTCCATGTCGTCAGCTTTTCTCTATTCTACATACGACTGCAAGATAACCAATTATTTATATCGCGCATTTCCACAAAAATAGTATAAATACGACAAATAATGAAACGTATTTGCACAAAAAGAAAAACTAAAGCACAAAAATCAGCCTCAATACTATCTAAATCGTCAGCATATTATTGTTAATCAACAAAAATTATTTAGCGCTGTTACCACGAATTTTGCATCATCAACGGTCATTGCCGGACTGATTGGTAAACTTAATTCCGTGCGATGCAAATACTCTGTGACTGGATACGTTAGTTTATTCCATTGAGCATAACATTCCTGTAAATGTGGCGGTATCGGATAATGAATTACAGTCTGTATCCCCTGTTTTTCCAAATATTTTTGTAGATCGTTACGACGCTCACTTAAAACAGGAAAGATGTGAAAAACATGACTTTTTCTACATGAAGATAAAGTAGGCAGTTGAAATTTTTGTCTATCAATATGACTCATATAATAATCAGCAATGACACGGCGAAGTTCGTTATCACTATCCAAATGTCGCAATTTTACATCTAATACTGCTGCTTGAATCTCATCCAGTCGGCTGTTACGCCCACAATATTTAAACACATATTTCTGCAACGAACCATAATTCCCCAAACAACGCACGGTCTTCGCTAAATCACCATCATTTGTAGTTATAGCCCCGGCATCACCTAAAGCTCCTAAATTCTTCCCTGGATAAAAACTATGCCCTGCAGCATGCCCTAAACTACCTGTATGAAGCGTACCATAACAACATCCGTGCGCCTGCGCATTATCCTCAATCAACTTTAACCGATATTGTTTACACAAATCACCGATTTTCTCTGTATAAGCACATTGTCCATATAAATGCACTAATAATATAGCTCGAGTTCTTGGCGTAATTAACGACTCAATTTGCGCATCATCGATCTGATAGTTATCAGACCGGACATCTACAAACTTAGGGACCAAGCCATTCTCTGTTATTGCCAAAATAGAAGCAATAAAAGTATGAGCAGGAACTATCACTTCGTCACCAGTTCTCATCTGCCCCAATTCAATGTATCCACGAAATATCAAATACAATGAATCCAATCCACTTGCACACCCAACACAGAATTTTGTTCCAATATAACTCGCAAAATTCTGCTCAAAACCTTCGGTCATATGACCATGCAGATACCTTCCAGAACTTACAACCTCACTTACTGCATGCTGTATTTCCTCACCATGCAAAGCTGTTACAGCAGCTAGATCCAAAAACGCTTGTGAACACTTTCTTTTCATTTCTGTTTCTTATAACGTAAGAATGCACTATAATCACGAATATAATCCTTTTCGTCATATTTTTCAGAAGCCAACACTAAGCATACCGACCCCGAAGAAAAGTCACTTAGGTCACGCCAAATTCCCGGTGGAATAAGCAATCCCTGAAAAGGCCTGTTAAGTAAAAAAGTCCGCTTAACCTCGCCATCATCTACCGTGACAGAAAAACTTCCGCTTGCCGCAACAATCAGCTGTTTCAGACGGAAATGAGCATGTGCTCCACGACATGCTCCCCCCGGTACGTCATAAATATAGTAAACACGCTGCACGTCAAACGGAACCGACTTTCCATTTTCCACTACAGTTAAATTACCCTCTTTACGAGGATGCTTACTCAACTCTAATACTGTACAATCAAAGACTCGACTTTCCCTCATGCGTTAGCGCCCATATTTTAAAATGTTCATAATCAAACTCATAATCTTTTTCATCATAATCTGTAGAAGCTAAAATTAAAGCCAACGAATTAGTTGAAAAATTATTCATCTCACGCCAGCACCCGCTGGGGACATATATTCCACAATATGACCGATTCAAAGAATATGTACGTCTTTCAAATCCTGTATCAAGAACGACATCAAAACTTCCTGAAAGAGCTACAACAAACTCTTCATTGTGAAAATAGGCATGCCCTCCACGTTTTTCTCCTCCGGGGACATCATAAATCCAATAAACCCGACGAATAACAAACGGAATCTGATTCATCTGTTCAACATAAGATAAATTGCCCCGCTTATCCAGGAATTTAGGAAGTTGTATAATTCTCGGCTTTTCTCTCATTCTTTTAAGACATTACTTGTAGTTTGTGCAAACTTACGATTTTTTTTACACTCTGTTTTCTCTTTCTATCATTTTCTATATATGTGTCTTTGATAGAACTTATAAGAATATCAGCACAACAATAAAAAGAAAAGAAGCGCAAGGCATGTATTTTTTTACAACCTTGCGCTTCCAGATATAAAGAACACACTTACTTATCAGCTTCCACAGATTGACGAACTATACCAAGTTCAGAAGAGTCAATAAAATGAGTTATATTCTCAATTTCCTCACTCATTGGTATCTGCTCTTTTATTTTTATAACAGAATCCTGCAGACTGAAATTGCCAGAATAAATTAACCTATAAGCATTTGCAATATGCCGCAATATACGGTCAGTAACATTTTCATGTTTCAGAATAACAGAATTAATTCCATGAAAACCTGCAGGATTACCACCTAAAATAACATAAGGCGGAACGTCTTTCTGAACACGACAACCACTCTGAACCAAACTAAAGATACCTGTACGGACTTTATGCTGGATAACAACCCCTGATGATAAAATCGTGCAAGAATGTATATCACAATCACCCGCAACACTCACATTAATGCCCAATACACAGTGATCATGAATCAAGACATCATGACACACATGTACTTTATCCATCAGGAAGTTCTTATTCCCAATTGACGTTGCTTTTCCTTCATGGTTGCTTCGGGCAATCACCACATTCTCACGAATAGTGTTGTCGTCACCAATTATCACATAGCTTTTAGTTCCCTTTTCATAATGAAAACTTTGCGGTTCAGCTCCGATCACACAATGAGAATATATCTTATTGTTCTTTCCTATACGCGATCCATTAAGAATACAAGTGTATGGCATCACTACACAACCTTCACCTATTTCTACATCGCCTTCAATATAGGCAAAAGGCATGACAGTAACACTGTCAGCCAATTTTGCCTTAGAATCTACATATGCTAATGGACTAATCATAATATTGTATTTTATGGTTATGGTTTCTCTTACTGACTATCACGTCCACCGCCTAGGGCTTGATAAAGACTTACTACTGCTTGCATCTTATCAAAGCGATCTGAAATCAGACTTAACTGCGCTGAAAGCAAAGACTGTTGTGCCGTCAACTTTTCCAAATAAGTAGTCGTATTGCCATGCGAGAACAAATATTCAGTCTGATCATAAGCATCCTGCAAAGCTTCTACCTGTTTTATGCGCTGACATTCCTGATCTATTGCCGTCTGATAAGAAGTCAGTGCATTGCTTACTTCTTCCCCCGCATTCAATAAGGATTGCTCAAAGTTAAGCAATGCTGTCTCCTGCTGAGCTTTAGAGATCTTAAGATTGGCTCGTAACTGGCCTTTTTGAAATAAAGGCTGAACCAAAGACCCTACAGCCTGTACCAAAAAATCTGCAGGGTTTTTAATAATTCCCAAAGCTTGATTAGACCATCCTAATGTTCCATTGATTGTTATATTAGGATAGAAAGCAGAATAAGCTTTATTTGTCTGATAAAAAGCTGCCTGCAAAGACATTTCAGCAGCCTTTACATCCGGACGGTTCTCTAATAACTGTACGGGAACTCCTTGAGACATTGAAGCTGGGAAACTCTGATCTGCAAAAGTTCCGCGATCAATTGGTCCCGGAGATCGGTGTAATAACGTAGATAATGAATTTTCTGTTGAACGAATATTTTGCTCTAAAGTCGGAATAGTGGTCAAGACTTCATAATAAGCCCCCTTACTCTGTGAAACTGCTGCTGCATTAGTAATACCTCCTGCTTGCAACATCAATTCCATAGCTTCAACGTTTTGCTTCCAAATTTCAGAAGTTTCTTTTGTCAACTTAAGCTGTTCATCCAACATGAGCAACGTATAATACATGTTGGCAACAGAAGCTATAATCTGCGTTTGAGTAGCTTGTTGATAAGCTTTAGTCTGCATCAACGATGCCTCAGCCATTCGCTTATCATTTCGTAATGAGCCAAACAAATCTACTTGCCAACTTGCCTGCAATGGTATGGAATATGATTTCGTTGCAGCATTGCCTTCAACCTTTGAAACAGTACCTGTCGGACTAAAAGAAAGTGATGGGAAATAAGCCAGTCTGGAAGTCATTAATCCAGCTTCAGCCTGTTCTACACTTAATGCCGCCGTTCTCATGTCCGTGTTGTTTGCTAAAGCTTCCTCAATTAAACTCTGCAGCTTGGGGTCTGTAAAGACCTCACGCCACGGAGTATTTCCAAAATTAATGGTATCAGTTGCCTTCATAGCCACACCAACACTTGCTGTATCCCGATATAAGCTATCAGTAGGCAAATTGGTTGGCCGCTCATAATTGCTATAAATATGACAACTGGTCAACATCATGGATGATGCAAAAATATAAAATAATTGCTTTTTCATTTTTTCTTATTTATCTCATTACTTTGTATACTGTGCAATATCTGCTTCTGCATCAGTATTATCAATATCATCCCACGTCATTGGTTTGAACTTCTCCTGAACATATTCGAAGATTACAAACAAAGCAGGCACAATAAAGATCTGACATATCATACCTATTAACATACCACCAATAGCCGTCGCTCCCAATGAACGGTTACCATTGGCTCCAACACCGAAGGAGAACATCATTGGCAACAGACCAATGATCATAGCCAACGAAGTCATCAAAATAGGACGCAAACGTGCACCAGCTCCTAACACAGCAGACCAAGTTATACTCATGCCCATCTTACGACGGTCAATTGCAAACTCTACGATCAAAATTGCATTCTTTGCCAACAAACCAATCAACATAATCATAGCAATTTGAACATAAATGTTATTTGAAGCAGCACCCAATATTGGCAAAATGTTATTCAAAGCTCCCATGCCTTGCACAAAGAGGAAACTACCACAAAGTCCGAACGGAACAGAAAGAAGAACTGCTAAAGGCAGGATGTAACTTTCATACTGTGCACTCAACAATAAATAAATGAAGACAAAACACAATACAAAAACAATTGCTGTTGTACTTCCACTACTACTCTGCTCCTCACGTGTAATTCCAGAGAACTCAAAACTGTATCCCTGAGGCAAAGACTGAGCTGCGACCTCCTCAATAGCTTTAATTGCCTGACCTGAAGTATATCCGTCTGCAGGAGAACCGTTCACTTTCATTGAGGTATACATATTAAAACGATTGATGTTGTCTGGTCCATACACACGCTTTAACGTTATAAACTGCGTAATAGGAGCCATCTCATCGCCATTTCTAACCTTGATTTTTTTCAACGATTCAATATTTGTACGGTCTGAAAAATCTGATTGAACCATAACTCGATATAATTTACCGAATCTATTGAAATTCGAAGTATACATACCGCCTAAATATCCTTGTAGAGTCGTCAAAATATCATCCGGACTTAATCCAGCTTTTTTACATTGTGCGACATCAATCATATATTGCGGGAAACTAGGATTGAAAGATGTTTGCGCACTAGCTATTTCTGGACGCTTCTCCAAATCTGCCAAGAAATTCTTAGCTACTTCGTAAAATTTGTCAAGAGAGCCTCCGGTTCGGTCCTGCAAGTTTAATTCAAATCCATTGGTCACACCATATCCAGAAATCATAGGAGGTGCAAAGAAAAGCACTTGCGCATCTTTAAACAACTCTTTTGAACGCAAATACAGATTTCCGTATACAGCCTGCGAACTCTCTGCCAAAGAACGTTCATCCCAAGGCTTCAACTTACATATAAATGAGCCATAACTAGCACCCTGACCTCCAATAAAACTATATCCGGAAATCATCGTTCGGCTTTCTATTGCAGGGCTTGCAGCTACAAGACTATCAATTTGACTCAATACTGCCTCTGTTCTATCCTGAGAAGTTCCTGGAGGTAAAGTCACAGTACCCATAATCGTTCCCGTATCCTCGTCTGGTACCATACCTGTAGGAGTTACATTCATCAAGAATACTAATAAGACAATACTAACTACCACAGCTCCCCCCGTTAACCATGGACGCTGGATAACTTTCAAGACACGCTTCTTATAACGTTGCAAGACTGAATCATAGAAAGCATTAAACGCCGTATGGAAACGACTTACAAAAGTTGTTTTTTTATGAGCGTTTGGATCATGTGGCTTCAACAACAGAGCACAAAGAGCAGGACTTAACGTCAATGCATTCAATGCAGAAAAACCGATTGCAATTGCCATTGTCAGACCAAATTGGCGATAGAAAGTTCCTGATGTTCCACCCATAAAACTTACAGGTATAAACACGGCCATCATCACCAAAGTAATAGAAACGATAGCACTGCCCAATTCCTCCATGGCATCAATTGATGCCTTCTTAGGTGAGGTATACCCTTGGTCCAACTTAGCATGCACTCCCTCTACAACGACAATAGCATCATCCACTACAATTGCGATAGCTAATACCAATGCACAAAGTGTAAGCAAATTCAAGCTAAATCCTATGATGTACAAAGCAAAGAATGTACCTATCAAGGCAACTGGAATTGCGATCGTTGGAATCAAAGTAGAGCGAAGATCCTGTAAGAAAACATAAACTACAATAAATACCAATATAAATGCCTCGATCAACGTTTTAACAACTTCATGAATTGAAGCAAAAAGGAAATCATTTACATTCTGAGCGATATTAATATTCAATCCGTCAGGCATATCCTTTTTGGATTCCTCCAAAAGTTGCGTAATATTCTCGACAATCGTTGTTGCATTAGAACCGGCTACCTGGAATACAATACAAGTTACACCTGTGTGGCCGTTTACTTTATTCTTGTACCCGTAAGTTACTCGTCCCAGCTCAACTTTTGCAATATCCTTCAAACGCAAGATATTACCAGAAGGATCAGCTTTAATAACAATGTTTTCAAATTCGCTAACCTCCTGCAAACGACCCTTATAGCGTAAAGTATATTGATAAGTTTGATTTCCTCGTTCTCCAATTGTACCTGGAGCTGCTTCGATGTTCTGCTCATTTAAGGCCTCGGTCACATCCGATGGCATCAAGTGGTATTGAGCCATAACATCAGGCTTTAACCAAATACGCATTGAATAATCTGCACCCATCACCATTGCGTCTCCTACACCAGGCACACGCTGTACCTCAGGAATTACATTGATCTTTGCATAATTCTCAATAAAGGTCTCGGGATACTTATCGCTCTCATCATACACAGAGAATACCATCAACATACTGTTCTGTCGTTTTGAAGTAACGACACCCACCTTTGTAACCTCGGCAGGCAACACACCCTGTGCTTTCGACACACGGTTTTGAACATTAACCGCAGCCATATCAGGATCTGTACCCATTTTAAACGTAATAGTAATCGTTGCCTGACCGGTATTTGTGGCTGTTGAGGTCATGTAATCCATATTTTCAACACCATTTATTTCCTCCTCCAACGGTGCGATAACAGAATTCAATACAGTTTGTGCATTAGCACCAGTATACGTAGTTGAAACCTGAACAGTAGGTGGTGCAATATCCGGATACTGGGTAATTGGCAGTGATACCAATCCTAAAAAACCCAAAATGACTATCAACACGGAAATAACCGTGGATAATACAGGTCTATTTATGAATCTATCTAACTTCATTGTCGTTAAGTTTGATATTTTAAATCACATTACATAGGCATCTTACCCTCTTTAACCTCTTGCTGAGCTTTGCGTTGTTTTTCCGCAGACTGAGCAGGAGTTATAGGTTTAATAACAGCTCCTTCCTTCAGACCAGAAACACCTTCAGTCACGATTTTATCACCGAACTTCAAACCTGAAGTTACTACATAATTCGTACCATCATTCTGGTCAAGTACCTCTATTTGAACCGATTTCACCTTGTTTCCGCTTTCAACAACATAAACAAATTTGCGATCCTGAATTTCAAACACAGCTTTTTGAGGTACAATAATCGCGTTTTTCATGTGAATCGGCACTAATACAGAACCTGAGCCACCACTACGTAACACTCGATTAGGATTAGCAAAAGTTGCACGCATACTTACAGAACCAGTTGCTTCATCAATCACACCTCCCAAAGTAGATACCTTTCCTTTTAGTTCATAAAGACTGCCATCACTCAACTGCAATTGTATTTCCGGCAACTCTGATATGGCCTTTGTTGTTCCACCCTTTTCACGTGTCATTTCCAAGACTTGCTTTTCTGTCATTGAGAAATAAACATACATATTAGAAATATTAGATACCGTCGTAAGGGCCTCGGCAGAAGATGAACTAACCAAACTTCCAACACGATAAGGAATCAGTCCGATTACACCATCAGCAGGACTCTTTATTGTACAATAAGACAAATTATCTCTTGCCTGAATCAATTGAGCCTTTGCTGCTGCAAACTGAGCCTTTAAACTTGCCAATTCGTTTTGTGCAACTTTCAAATCATAATCACTAATAATCTTTTTTTCATTCAACAGTTTTTTGTTCTGTACTGTCAAAACCTGACTATTTATATTTGCAGATAATTGACGGACATTAGCCTCTGCAGAACGAACAGCTTCACGATACTGCACATCGTCAATAGTAAACAACACCTGTCCCTTCTTAACAAAAGCTCCTTCATCAACTAGCATTTTCGTTATAAATCCGGAAATTTTCGGTCTTACCTCTATATCCTGCATACCCTTAATAGTTGCTGGATAAGAAACATTTAAATCAGATTCGGAAGCCTTTACGGTCTCAACCGCATACTCATTATCTGCTTCAGGCATTTGGTTTTTCTTTCCACAGCCAACTAAAGCCAGACATAGCATCAGATAAACAATTTTACTCTTCATCTTCATTACTTTAATTTATGTATTTGTTATATTTATTATATATGCTGAATTCAACTTGCAAATGCAACAGAAT
>OLZA01001106.1_pt1 | contig 10443 bp, 12 predicted proteins | sample 1673431 | NCBI WGS metagenome assembly OLZA01 (sample SAMEA103958111, study PRJEB25191) | human gut metagenome | biome: human-associated habitat [ENVO:00009003]; feature: intestine environment [ENVO:2100002]; material: feces | place: Germany | collected 2013/2015 | reverse complement strand
CGGTATACCCTTAACCAAATAAGCTCACAATTAAATATGCTGTCGCCAGCCAACGGCCGCGCATTTAAAAATACTGGCGAAGCGCTGCTTTGCCTGGACGGCGCGGCGACTCTGCCCAACTCCAAAGCTCCCGAGGCCGCTAAGGGCTTTTATCAGGCTGGCATTCAGGCATATAGAATAAATGAAATAACAGCCGAGCTTCATGAAAGAATTAAGAATATCAGCGACTTTCTTGCGGGGCGGACATCTGGTATGAAAATAAACCTGCTCTCCTTTGCCTGCGCTGTACTGCTTAGCTTTCTGCTTTTAGGAACTGGATTAATAAAACTGCCCTGGAGCCTGGATTTAGCAAATCCAGCCGCGTTCAAAGCCTCGGACCTTTTAGCGCCCGCTATAGTCGTATTAATTACAATGGCTGTCGCCCTCATATTAAGCCGTATAATACGCGGACGAAGAAAATAAATTTTCTGCTTTAAAAGCCCCAGGCAAATTGCCCGGTGTTGATAAGGCAGTAAAATGTAAAGAAGATGGTGTAACCCGATATGTGGCGGGTTACACCGTTTTCTTTTTATGCGGTGAGCTGTTTTGGGAGCTGTGATGTACTTCGTATCTGTTCCATTATCCTCCGGATTTCCTGCTCGTCCGGAAGGCTCACCAGCCCCACCGCTGTGAAATAGATGTCGACCTTCACCGATTTTCGGGCGTGCTTTTTTTCCAAATTGTGCACCTCAATGCGACGGATCAGCTTGTTGATAATCGTCGGCGTCAGCTCTTTCATATCGGTAAACTCCCGCAGCCCCTGCAAAAGCAGGCGCATATCCACCGATTTCTGCTCCATTTTGGATAGCTGCTTTTCTTCCTCCTTGACCTTTCCCAGCAGCTCTTTCTGCTCGGATTCATGCTCCGCCGCCATCCTTGCATAGCGTTCATCCGACAGCTTCCCGATTACATTGTCCTCGTAAATCCGGCTGAACAGCTTGTCCAGATCGGCGTTCCGCTTTCTGCTGCCTTCCATGGAAAGCTTCAATTCCTGCTGCCGCTTTTTCTGAAACTCCCCGCATTTCTGCTTCTGCATATAGAGAAATACCGACTCATAGCAGCGCGCAATATCCGCCAAACACGCAACCGCTTCCTTCACAATCATTTCCAAGACTACATCCCGAATGAAATGGATGGTACAGCTTCCTCTGCCGTCCTTGTAGTTGGCGCAGCGGAAAAATTCCTGATTGTGTTTGAGCGATTTGGCGACGCAGAAGTGCAGTTTCGATTTGCAGTCGGCACAGAATACCAGCCCTGAAAACAGGCTTTTCCGATTTGTTTTCGTCGGCCTGCGTTTGCTCTTCCTTAGTTCCTGCACCTTCATCCATACATTCTCGTCAATGATTGCCTCCTGCGTGTTTGGGATAATTTAGTATTCCTCTTTCGGATTCTCAATTACCTTATGCACCTTGTAGCGCTAACCGTCGTGGATTTCCCGTTCACCGTGCAGCCCTTGTATTGCTGGTTTTCCCAAATACGCTCCACGGTGCTTTCGTGCCAGCCGTAGATATTTGCCGGAACAGGATTGCTCGTCTTCCTTCCTACAGAATGAAAGTAGGCGGTAGGAACAAGGATTTTCTCTTGTTCCAGCTGCTTTGCGATCTGCGTCGGGCCTTTTCCGGCAAGGCAGAGAGCAAATATCTTTCGGACAATTTGCGCCGCAGGCTCGTCGATATACTACTGCTCTTTGTCGTCTTCGAGCTTCTTGTATCCATAGGCAACCGTAGAGGCAACCCGCCTGCCCTGAGAGGCTTTCAGTTCATTGACCGCACGGATTTTCTTGGAAGTCTGCGCCGCATACCACTCGTTGAAGATACTGTAAAAGGGCAGCATTTCCATTCCTTCGCCGGTCGTGGAATTGATGTTTTCCTGTATGGCGATAAAGGTAATGCCGAGAGACGGATAGACCACCTGCGTCAGCCTGCCCATCTCGACCTGCTCACGGCCGAAACGGGATACATCCTTTACAATAATCGTCCCGACCTCTCCGTTCTCCGCCATTCTCTGCATCCGCTGAAAATCCGGTCTTTGAAAAGTCGTCCCGGAAATGCCGTCGTCTACAAAGAAAACCGGGTGCAGATAGCCATGTTTTTTAGCGTAGTCCAGTAAAATCTGTTTTTGATTGGTAATGGAGTTTGACTCCATATCCTTTTTGTCATCGTCCACCGATAAACAGCAGTAAAGGGCGGTGATCTTTTCTTTTTCCTGCCCGTTTTTGTTTTGCGTTGTCATTGATTCTTCAGTCTCCTTTCTGACAACCGGGCATTGCAGGGTATTGCCAGTATACCGTGCAATGCCCGTACTGTCGAATGTGCAGGGTTAAATATTTTGCAGTTCCAGAAGCAAGTCCCGGAACTGCTTTAGGACGGTTTCTCTGCCGTCTGTATCAAAATGGGTGGTCACTTCATAGACCGTGCCGCCGATCTGCATGGAAAAGGAATCGTTGTCCGGCGAGCGAAAATAGGGGACGAAACTTCCCAAAGGAATCACTTTATCGTCCATTTACCGTTCCTCCCTTGCGTTTCGTTCTCTCTGCCGCTGCCACTTTTCCAGCAGTTTCAGAATGGTATTCTGCATATCCTTGCCCGTATAGCTTTTCGGAAAATACTTTTGCAGTTCCTCTTTTGGAAAGCGAATCTGCTCCTTCTGATTGGCTTTTTCCTCGCTCATCACCGCAAAGATTACATCGGCGGTGAGCCTGCCCTGACGGGAAAAGCCACGAAGCCTCTGCGCCTGTGAAAGGGACGGCGTAGCGTCCGCATATTCGATTTCGTTCAGAAGCAAATGCTGTTCCTGTTCCGTCAAATACGACAATTCCACCGCAGGCGTGAGGGCGATCCTGCCCTCGTCTACCATGGAAAGCAGTTCGGAAATTAAGTAAGTTAAACGGATATACCGGTTCGAGGTGTCCTTGCCGATACCGAAGCTTTGAGCAATGACATCATCGTTTCTCATCCTTGTCGCAGCCTACGACAAAGTCTTTTCTGATTTTTTTGCCGCTTCCCATTTCATTTTGTAGGCGAACTTCTCTGTCCCGCAGCTTGAACAGGTGATTCCGAAAGGGAACCAGATGTTTTAAATCCAGATATTCAATCGTTTCTTTTTCTTTCATATATTGTGAAACCTCCATTGCTTTTCTTCTTTTTCGGGTAGTAAGTATTCTTACTCGATTCGTCTTAATAGCTTCTGCTCTTCGGAACTTTAGAAGTCCGAAAATCCGAAGTCAGAACTTTTTCAAGTAAATAATGCTCGGTTTGCCCTGTCCCTGCCGCTTGCGGACAATCAGGTCTGCCTGCTCCAGTTCCGAGAACAGCCTGCATATCTTTTCATGCCCGAAGCGCAGCTTTTCCTGTGCCTCTTTGACGGTAAAGAATTGATAGACACGCCCACGCTTGTCCGTCCAGCCGTTTTGGCGGAGAGGTGAATCCGGTCGAGCAGCAGGCCGTAGAGCATTTTGGCGTCGGTGGAAACCGGCTTGTATTTTTCCTCTGTGAACAAAGCCTTGGGGACTTTGTAGAAGACGTAGCTTTCCGCTTCGGATAATTTGAAATACGGATTCAGAAACTCACCTGCTTTCTGTCACGGTTTTAAACCGTGATTTTGTATGTTCGGGTATTACGGTATTCCTTGCGGCGTTTTCGCTTGAGAAAAGCCTTGATTTCTGCGGCTTTGCGGCTTCAAAAAGCGTGACATAAACACTCTGTTTTCATCCGTTTCAAGCAGCAGAATATTCCTTTCTTAAATCTCCGCCCTATCGGAACGAGCAGACTGTTTGTACTCCTATCGTCGCAAAACAGTATCTCTCGTCAGGGCTGCGCCCTGAAACCTGCTTGAGACTGCACTACCCGTTTCCTGCGCTGGCGCTCGGCGGCTTTCTTCCGCTTTTGGACGGCGGCGCAGTTCGGGCAGTAGCGCTGGTTTTTTCCCTTGGTACGAAGTACGACTTGCAGATTTGGCATCTCTTTTGATGGCTTGGCTGCACGATTTCGGCAAACAGCTCCCTGTCTGCCGGAAGGACTGCGTTTTTGAAATAGCTGCAGTAGATTTCGTACCGGCTGATGTACTGCACGCAAGCGTGCCGCCGTCGTATAGTAGAAGGCAGCTGCTATCTACATAGTTGCAGCAGAGCTTTTTAATGAGGGCGTTGATCCGCTTTGACTGCTTTGGCGTGATTTTTATGACCATGATTTTCACCTCCTCACGATTTAATCCATTGATTTACAGAGCCTGCTGTTTTCTCCGAATGCCGTTCCTGCCCCGGAGTCTCACCGCAGCGTCGCTTCGCTTCGTCGTCACAAACTTTGTTGCGCTCATTTCCGTGCAATGCACGAAAAGTTCGCTCACGCCGTTGCTCCTCCTCTCCCCAAAAAGTCTTACGACTTTTCGGGGACCCCGACTGTCGTGGCACAGTCATATCCCATTCGGACCGTTATTCAGTTTTCAAGGTACAATGAAAAGGTCTTTCACTTATTCCCACTAGGAAGCGGCAAGTGGCAACCCTAAACGGGAAAATATTTGCGAATTTGAAAATCCCTCTCACTTATTTGCACAAAGGGTATCCAAATGCACACCCGTTTTTTGGCTTTTCCGAAAAAACTTTTTGAAAAATTTACCCTTCCACCTATTCCCACTAGGAACAGCCAAATGCACCTCCTAAACTGAAAAATGTTTCCTAATGAAAAAATCTTCTCACTCATTTGGACAAAGGGTACCGAAATGCACACCCATTTTTGAGATTTTCTAAGAAAAATTTTTATTCTGTGAAAAGCCCTCCTCACTTATTTGGAATTGCAAAGCCAAATGACACCCTATTTCCCAGAAAAAATGAGAAAATATTTTTTCGGTTGCGGGTGCTTTAGTTTGCTTGTCCCGAAAAACCCCTTCACTTATTCCCACCGTGAGCGGTCAAATGCACACCCTGAAGCGCAAAAAATTTTACCCCTTCACTTATTTGGAATTGAGAGGTCAAAACGCACCCTGTTTTTCAGAAAAAAGGCAAAAAAATTGCCCGCCAACACAGGCGGGCACACTTTCGATACAAAAAATATAATTGGCCTTCTTAAATACAGCGAACGCATACATATTGGTTGAATAATTCGTCAAAAAGTGTTATAATAAGGCATCACATTATGGATTTTACCGTTTATCGGGAGGTTATATGCTATGGCAATCAGCTATAAAAAGCTATGGAAACTACTGATAGATAAAGACATGAAGAAAAAAGATCTGGAGCAGGCGGCGGGAATCAGCCATTACACCATTGGGAAATTGAACCGTGGTGACAATGTTACTACTGAGGTGCTGGCAAAAATCTGCATTGCGCTTGGCTGCACGATGGATGATATCATGGAGATTATTCCGGAACATACGGATAAGATAACGGAGGAATAACAATGGCACGGACAGCAAAACCGAAAAAAGAAATATCTATGGAGGAAGCGCTTTGGAAAAGTGCGGACAAGCTGCGTGGCTCGGTAGAGCCTGCGGAGTATAAGCATGTTGTCCTGAGCCTGTTTTTCCTAAAATTCGCCGGTGATAAATTTGACGCTCAGAGGGAAATGATTACAAAGCAGTACGGCGAAAAATTTGTGGACACGGTGGCCTTCTACACAAAGGACAATGTTTTCTATCTGCCCCCGGAAAGCCGCTGGTCTTATATTATGGAAAACGCCAAGCAGGACGACATTGCTCTGAAAATCGACACGGCGCTATACACCATTGAAAAATCAAACCCGGCGCTGAAGGGCGCTCTGCCGGACAACTATTATTCCCGCTTGCAGCTCGACACAGCAAAGCTGGCTTCCCTGCTGGACGAGATTAACCGCATCAATACCGATGATAAAGAGAATGACATCATCGGGCGCATTTATGAATATTTTCTCAGTAAATTTGCGCTTGCCGAAGGAAAAGGCAAAGGCGAATTCTATACACCGAAATGTATTGTCAATTTGATTGCTGAAATGCTGGAGCCTTATGACGGAATTTTATACGATCCCTGCTGCGGTTCCGGCGGTATGTTCGTGCAGTCCATGAAGTTTGTGGAGGCGCACCACGGCAACAAAAAGCAGGTTTCTATTTATGGGCAAGAATATACCAACACTACTTTCAAACTGTGCAAGATGAACCTTGCCATTCGTGGCATTTCTGCAAATCTTGGCGAGACGGCGGCGAATACCTTTACCAACGACCAGCACAAGGATTTGAAGGCCGATTACATTATGGCAAACCCGCCCTTTAATCAAAAAGCATGGAGAGCGGAAAACGAATTGATTGACGATCCCAGATGGGACGGCTATGAAGTGCCGCCTACCAGCAACGCAAACTACGGCTGGATTTTGAACATCGTGTCCAAGCTTTCCCAGAACGGCGTCGCTGGCTTTCTGCTTGCAAACGGCGCTCTGTCCGACGACGGAACGGAGCTGAAAATCAGAAAGCAGCTGATTGAAAACAATCTGGTGGAAGCGATTATCATCTTACCGAGAAACCTGTTCTATACCACCGACATCAGCGTCACGCTTTGGATACTGAATAAAAATAAAAAAGCCCGTGTTGTAGAGCAAAACGGGCAGATTAAGCGCTATCGCAATCGGGAAAAAGAAATTCTCTTTATGGACTTGCGGCAGATGGGCAGTCCCTATGAGAAAAAGTATATCGAGTTGACGGAGGAAGACCGGGCAAAGGTTACGGAAGTGTACCACAACTGGCAGCAGGAGGGCTATGAGGAAACCTACGAGAATATTCCGGAATTTTGCTATTCCGCTTCTTTTGAGGAAGTCGCAGAAAAAGGCTTTACCCTTGTGCCCAGCCGGTACATTGAATTTGTCAACCGTGATGAGAATATCGACTTTGATACGAAGATGAAAACACTTCAGGCTGAGCTGAAAGAGCTGCTTGTGCAGGAAGAACAGTCGAAAGCTGATCTTCTTGCAGTGTTTAAGGAGTTAGGGTATGAAATCGAATTATGACGCTTTAGGCAATTATATCCGATTGGTTGATACACGCAACACAGACATTGTTACGGAGCAAGTCTTAGGTATAAATATAGACAAATATTTTATGCCATCGGTTGCGAATGTAATCGGTACGGATTTGAGTAAATACAAACTCATTACCAAAGGCAAGTTTGCCTGTAATCCCATGCATGTCGGTCGTGATAAAAAACTGCCTGTTGCTTTATACACTGAGGATGAGCCTGCAATCGTATCTCCTGCATACTTTATGTTCGAGATTATTGACAACAGTATTTTGAATGAGGATTACTTAATGATGTGGTTTCGCAGGCCGGAATTTGACAGGCTTTGTTGGCTCCGCACTGACGGAAGTGTTCGAGGCGGTATTACTTGGGATGATATTTGCAGGATGAAAGTTCCTGTTCCTCCGCTGGATGAACAAATTGAAATAGTGCAAAGCTATCAAGCAATCACCGACAGAATCGCTTTGAAGAAACGGATAAATGATAATTTAGAAGCAACTTTAAATGCGACGTTCTGTGAGTTGTATGAACAGTTAAATGATAACGATAGCGTTTCTTTGGGTACGATTTGTTCTTTAGCTTCAAGTAAGCGTGTATTTGCCGATGATTACTCCGAAACGGGCATTCCATTTTATAGAGGTAAGGAAATCACTCTAAAACAAGCTGGACAGCCTATTACAGAACCTTTATATATTGAAAATGAACATTTTGCTTCTCTAAAAGAGAAATATGGTATCCCGATGAAAGGCGATATTCTTATTACCGCTGTCGGAACAATTGGGAACAGTTATCTTGTTCGAGATGAGGAGTTCTATTTCAAAGATGGAAATATCATTTGGCTAAAAGACTTTAAAGAAAATCTGAACTATTATGTTTACGATTTTATGTAGACAAATATTTTCAAGCAAATGCTTGATGGTATTTGTATAGGTTCAACCCAAACTGCTTTAACCATTGTAGCTCTATCAAATCTTCAAATTAGAATACCTGATAGTAGTCTTTTGGCTGAATACACGAAACAAAGCATAGTGGTAAGAGCTCGAATTGAACTGAATACAGATGAAATCTCCCGTCATTACGATCTTCAGTCTGTTTTACTTGCAGAATTAAGCCGCTGAATTATCATTTTTAGGAGAACATGTTTATGAATGAAATCATTAATTGGTGTAATAACAATGATGGCTTTATTATGGCAATTTTAGCTTTCTTAAGTTTGCTTTTAAGTGCAGTTGCTATTATTGTATCAATAAAGACTGCTCGTATGCCATATAAAAAAGGATTAAAGCTCGGGTCATCCTACAACATATTATTTAGTCAGGATCTAATTACTTCTAAAGTAAACAGCCAGATGGCAGGAATGTCTATAACTGCCGTAAATATCGGTGCTAGGGATGTGAATATTTCTTTTTTGGGATTAGCGGTAAAAGATAAATCATTCGGGAAAAATAAAAGAATTCTGTCTGGAATTAACGCAGATATTGGGGGAAAAGGTGTTGTTCACCCTACTGAACTTAATAAAGCAAATTATAATGCTATTGATCTAATTTCAGCATTGGCTAAAATACCAAATGCTAAAGTTTATATGTATGCAACAGATTCAGAAGGAAAAAGCTACTGTCACTTTATCGGGAAAGCAAAAAGTATCGTTAAAAATTTATCAGTATAAAATTTCTAAAAAGTAGGTGATTATAGTATTGAACATTAATGAAAATATATCAGAACTATTTAAAAACTGGAATTTTTGGTTGTCATTAATAACCGGACTAACTGCGGTTATTGCCCTTGTACTAACTTTGATACAGATTCGTTTAAGCAACAAACAAAGTCTTTTTGAAAGGCGATTGGAATGTTATCTTAAAATTGATGGGTTGATGCAATTATATAAAGAAAATCAGAAATTGCTTGAGAGTGAACGCAAAGATGAACCGATATTTGCGGTAGATTTGGAGTTTTTATGGCTTACAAATAACACTTATTTGGAAGAAGCAAGTGAAGCAATTAAAAAGCCATTAAAAAATCCGGGACACAAGAAATTTCTGTTAAAGCGTGAGGAACTGAAAAAGCTTTCGACGGAAGTAGAGCTTATTTTCAAAGGAAGAGCGGCAAAAACTATCAGTTGTTTTATTTCTGATTATGAGCAGTTGCTCTTTAAAATGTATCAGTACCAAATTCTTTTAAATAATATGCGAAATTATTCCGAACAGTTCAAAGCGACATTAGAAATGGCTCAAAAAGGAGTTAATGAAATAGCTTATAGAGAAAAATTACTCAATGCTTATGCGAATATCAAAATGGCATATTTACAGGTAACTCTAAATCATGCAATGGAAAAAATAAAAAAGCAAATCAAACTATAATATGAAGAATTCATGGACAAAGGAGTGACCGCAATGGCAAACTTTAACGAACACGCCTTGGAGCTATCCATCATGGAACTGTTCAAGGATGAAGGATACACTTATCTTGCAGGAGAGCAGATCCACCGGGAACGCACGGAAGTTCTGCTTGCCGATGACCTGCGGCAGTATTTATATAACCGCTACGCCAAGGACGGCATCACTCCCGGGGAAGTGGACGGTATCCTTTTGCGGCTGCAGAACATCTCCGGCACGGTATATGAAGCGAACAAGGCGGTAGATAAGTTGTTGTGCGACGGCTTTATCCTAAACCGTGAGGACAGGACACAGAAGGATTTATATATTGAGCTGATCGACTATGACAACCCCGAAAACAACATCTTCAAAGCGGTCAATCAGTTTGAAATCGAGGGCGTGGGCGGTCAGCTCCGCATTCCCGATGGCATAGTGTTTGTCAACGGCATTCCCGTGGTGGTTCTGGAATTCAAAAGCGCCGTCAAGGAAAACACAACGATCATGGACGCTTACAAACAGCTCACCGTCCGCTACCGCAGAGATATTCCGGAATTGCTCAAATACAACGCCTTTGTGGTCATCAGCGACGGAGCGAACAACAAATACGGCTCTCTTTTTAGTCCCTACGACTATTTCTATGCGTGGCGGAAAGTTGAATCTGAGGACAAGGAGCTGGACGGAATCAACTCTCTTGTCACCATGATAAAAGGGCTGTTTCGCAAAGACCGGCTGCTTGCGGTTATCAAGGATTTTATCTATTTCCCCGACAACTCGGATAAAGAGCTGAAAATCGTCTGCCGTTATCCGCAGTTTTTTGCTGCAACGAAACTGTTTGAGAATATCAAGCTGCATATGCGTCCTGACGGCGATGGAAAGGGCGGCACATATTTTGGCGCTACCGGCTGCGGCAAGAGCTATACTATGCTGTTTCTGACCCGTATGCTGATGAAAAGCCAATACTTTTCTTCCCCGACTATTCTCATTATTACAGACAGAACAGACCTTGACGACCAGCTTTCCAAACAGTTTGTAGGTTCAAAGAAATATATCGGGGATGAA
>OLZA01001097.1_pt1 | contig 10509 bp, 10 predicted proteins | sample 1673431 | NCBI WGS metagenome assembly OLZA01 (sample SAMEA103958111, study PRJEB25191) | human gut metagenome | biome: human-associated habitat [ENVO:00009003]; feature: intestine environment [ENVO:2100002]; material: feces | place: Germany | collected 2013/2015 | reverse complement strand
TCATCGAGGCGGAACGTGCTGCGCTGGTCGGAAAGCGACTGATTCTCGAGCTTTGAGAGCATGAGGATGTTGCCGACGAGCGTGGAGAGGCGATGCGTGTTATAGAGAATCTTGTCCAGATATTCGTCGCGCTCCGCCTGCGTCAGGCCGGTGTCCTGCAGAAGCATGGCATAGCCCTCGATGGCGGTCAGCGGCGTCTTGAATTCGTGTGAGACGCTGGAGACAAAGTCGTTTGTGACGTTGTTGATCCGGTTCATCTCGCGCACGAGTGCGTTGAAGTTCCGCAGGGTCGTCTGCACCTCTTCAAGCTTACTCGGGTCTTCGACCGTGATGCTGTAGTTGCCGCGCGCGACCTCGCGCGAGGCCTTGCTCAGCTTGACCATCGGGGCCAGCACGCGCCGCCCGACGAGAAAGCTGGCGCTGCCGCTTGCGGCGGCCGCCACGAGCAGCAGGGCCACGAGCGTGGAGACGTTGATGTGGCCGATAACGCCGAGCTGCTGCAGGGCCGTCAGCGCGCCGACAACGGCGCCGAACGAGATGATGACGACGATGGCGATGATGAGCAGGTAATACGTCCGCAGACGCAGGGAAAAGCGTTTATCCTTCTTCATGCTTCCGCTCCGCCTTATAACCGATGCCCCGAACGGTTATGATCTCAAAGTCCTGATTCTCCCGGAAGCGGTCGCGCAGCCGGTTGATGTGCACGTCCACCGTGCGGGGGTCCGTGTGGGTGTCGATGCCCCAGATGTCGTCCATGAGCTGCTGCCGCGTGAAGATGTGCCCCGGCGAGGAGACGAGCTTGTATAACAGCAAAAACTCCTTCTGCGGCAGGACGGTCTGCACGCCGCCCGTCAGAACGGAGAACGAGTCGAATTCGAATGTCGTTGTGCCAAGCGTCTGCCGCCGGTCCGCGACCATCTGCGCGCGCCGCAGCAGGGCGTTGATGCGCAGCACGAGCTCGTTGACGTTGATGGGCTTGACCAGATAGTCGTCCGCCCCTGCCAGAAAGCCGAACTGCATGTCCTGAAAGCCGTCGCGCGCCGTGATCATCAGCACGGGGATGGTATTGCCGCTGTCGCGCAGGCCGCGCACCAGCGCATAGCCGTCCAGCTGCGGCATCATGATGTCCGAGACGATGAGGTCGATATAGTCGCGCTCGAGGACCTGCAGCGCCTCCACACCGTCGGCTGCGCCGATGGGCTGGAAGCCGTGGCGCGTCAGCACGCGGCAGAACAGCTGCCGCAGCTCGGCGTTGTCCTCGGCAACGAGAATCTTGAACATGGGGATCCCTCCGTTTCCGTCCTCTCAGTATACCACAGACGGCCGGATTTTGGAACGGAAAATTTCCGGTTTATGAACTGAAATTCATAATCGGTTGACGCAGAATTGATAATTCCGGGATATGATATCGGTAGAAACATGAAAAGGACGGGAACGGAATTGAAAAATAAAATGTCGCGGCAGGAACGCCGCGAGGCGCGGCTGCGCCAGGAAAAGCTGCGCCTGCAGAAGAAGAGCAAGCTGACGCTCATCGTCTATGCCGTGATCCGGCTCATCGTGGTCGGCGTGCTCGTCCGCTCGGCCTTCAACGGCCAGATCGAAAGCGTCTACACCTGCCTCCTGACGCTCGTGCTGCTGCTCCTGCCCTCCATTCTGGAGCGGAAGCTGGGGGTACGCCTCCCGGCCGGTTTGGAGATCACGGTTGTCGTCTTCATCTTTGCAGCGGAGATCCTCGGTGAGATCGCCTGCTTTTATGTGACGGTCCCGTTCTGGGATAAGGCCCTGCATACGACGAGCGGCTTTATCTATGCGGCGGTCGGCTATTCCATGGCGGACGTTCTGAACCGCCACAAGAAGGTCAGCTTCGAGCTTTCACCGCTGTTTCTGGCGCTCGTGGCGTTCTGTTTCTCCATGACGATCGGCGCATTGTGGGAAATTTTTGAATTCTCCGTGGATAACCTGTTCCACAAGGATATGCAGAAGGACACGGTCATCCAGCAGATCACCTCCGTGGCGCTCGACCCGACGAACCGCAACATTCCCATCACCATTTCAAACATTCAGGATGTCGTTGTGAACGGCGAGAGCCTCGGCCTCGGCGGCTATCTGGATATCGGCCTGTATGACACCATGGGCGACCTGATCGTCAATCTCATCGGCGCGGTCGTGTTCAGCGTCATCGGCTATTTCCATCAGAAACACCGCAAAAAGTCCGTTGTGACGCAGCTGTTCGTCCCGCAGGTGGACGAAAAAGAGGAGGATGTGCAGCATGAATGATAAGGAGCACCGCAATCTGGAGCGCGCGGGAAAGGCGGATACGGACCGGATCCTGACGATCCCCAATGTGCTGAGCTTTTTCCGGCTGGCGCTCATTCCCGTGATCATCGTACTGTATGCAAAGAATGAGGTCTGGTGGGCGTTCGGCATGCTCGTGCTGTCCGGCGTGACGGATGTCGTGGACGGCTGGGTCGCGCGGACGTATCACATGGTCTCGAATTTCGGCAAGGCCATCGACCCCGTTGCCGACAAGCTGACGCAGATCGCCGTGCTGCTGTGCCTCATGCCTATGAAGTGCTGGTGGGTCGTCGGCATTCTGGTTTTGAAAGAGATCTCCATCGGCATCATGACGCTCCTGACCCTGCACCACACCGGCATGGTCTACGGCGCGGGCTGGTACGGCAAGCTGTGCACGGCCGTGATCTACCTTTCCATGTTCGTCCTGATGCTCTGGCGGACGGCGCCGGACTGGTTCCTGTATGCGGATGCCGCGCTCTGTGCCTGCCTGATCCTGCTGGCGTTTGTGAAGTATGCCATCCGCTACGGCGGCATTCTGCGGGAGGCGCGCGCAGACGGCGCGCGGAAGCAGGCATGAATGCGCCGATCCTCTCGTTTTTTGCGGCGCATGCCCCGCGGCAGGCGCTGCACCGCGGCCGCAGGAGGCGCTTCTTCCGCTGCCCGGCCTGCAGAGCCGTGCAGATCGTCCCGGCAGGCTGCGGCCAGACGAAGATCGTCTGCCGCAAATGCGGAGAGATCTTCTTAAGGAGAACCTGAATAATGACGGACCGCCTCGGAACACCCTTCGAAAGGAAGGTGCTCCGGGGCGGTTTTTCTGTAAGAGAGCTTTCAGACAGTTTAGCAAGCAGACGATTCAGTTTCCTGCACTGCGCTGATAGCCCGTTATCAGAATGTACGGGTTTTCCTGCGGGTCTAGCCACAAGAGTGTGTTTACCATATCGGCTTCGGGAAGCCCGATGCAGCCTCCCGTTGCACCCTTGCTGCAATGAAAGAATATTGCACAGCCGCGTTCCGGAATGGTATAGGGAGCAGTGTTAAAACGGATGACGCAAGCATATGCATAGGCGCTCTGATAGTCTTCCAGATGCTCAACATCATCGCTCCACAGATCGAGGATGGACGGGTCGTCGCGTTCCTGCCACGAATTAAAGTAAATGGAATCTTCGTCACATACCCAATCTGAGCTTGGCGTAACGTCTCGCCATGGCATCTTCAGTCCATCTGGCTTTGGAGAATTTCCGAAAGCCAAACCCAGCGACCAGAGTCCCGCAGGAGATGTGTTGCTCCCGCGTTTGCGTCCGTGCATAATGCCGTTACCTCCAACCCAGCCATGCATCCTGCTCAGACCGGATACAGGCTGCCAGGCTCCGCCCGCCTCCCGCTGATAACACACGGTTTCCGTCTGAATGCCATCCGTCTCCTGTGCTACGACCAGCACCAGTTGGTTACACTCGCGAGAGTCAAGGCCTTCCGGCGTAAGCCCCTCAACTGCCATCCATTTTTCCAACAGCTCCATCTCATTGCAATTCTGATCAGCGGGAAATGTTTCTGCCAGTTCAGGCTGCCATGTAGCCTGCGTGTCTCCCGGCTGCGGCGAAATTGGTACACCGTTTTGATAGAAGGATTCGTCCCAAACGGCGTATGTGCGCTCAGGCTCCGTGGCAATGACCGATGGCGCCTCCGGCATATGGGTGCTGTTCTCGGTATTCTGTGGCTGGGAGGGAACGTTTCCTGCCTCTGTGGCCTCCGTGGGTGCGGTACGGGGTGGAATGCTCTCCTGTTCGATGGTTGGTATATTTCCCTCAATGTCGTGAAGTATATCTGAACAGCAGGCGGAGAGATATATTGACAAAATAGTACAGCATGCACATGGAAAAAGCAGTGCAATAATGCGTTTGCGAAATCCTGCCTTCATCAAATGTAGTAGTAGCCGCCAGTAATATGAGCAGTTGCAAAGCAACTTGCAGAATAGCTGCAATACTGCGCAAGAGGCATATAGGCAGATGTCGTCGAACTCGAATTTGCTGCTATGCAAAAATTACTCACGCCGCGTGAACCAACTGTTCCTGTTGTTCGTGTAACTACCATTGCGTGATCATAGGTTCCACTGTCTACACTTCGCGTGCCAGCTGTGTCCCAGATAATTACATCGCCAACACACGCTTTGGCTAAGCCCAGCCAATAATAGCCTTGTGGACCGGATATAGTATGATCACTGAGCCAGATGATTTTGAGGAAGCCGTTTACATTATCCCATCCCCAATTTAACCAATATTTATCACCATAGTAGGTAGTGTATTGATTTCTGCACCAGACATTTGTAGAATTAGTGCCTGTCCAAGCTGTAGAAACAGCGGGGAATGCAGTTGTCGAAGTACCTGAAGCGCCACATCCAGATAGAAGTCCGGCCCAAACACATTGCGACGCGAAATTTTGGCAATTAGAACTGCTTGCACCAAATAAACTATTAGTTTTATTGTAATATTGCTTGGCGTAATTTACTGCCGCCGTCGAGCTATATGATGTTGTTTGGTATGTTGCTGTGGTTGTAGCTGTGTTATTCGTGTTGGCGGGCTTTTCCATTGTCGAAAAAACATGGTCACCGACAACGGCCAAAGCGGCTGCGTGGGCATCGAATGAGTCATAAACAAACCCGTCTGCTTGTTCATTCGGCATACTTGTCTTTGCTGTGACGATGCCCCAGTTTCCGTTGATTTTTTCCAGTGTCAGATAATAAACACAGTTTAGATAAAATGTATCCTCGAAAGCACCTTCCATTTCATAACAATAATGAACGCCTATTTCCGCGGTGCAAGTATTCCCAGTTAATACGCCCGAGAAATTTTCAAATTCAATACTATCAGAAATGATCTTAAAATCGCAAATATCAGCAATTTCACGCTGGTATTGATTCTGGCTTTCGATATATGCGATCGTGCTGTCAACCTGCTCATTCCGAATAGACTGAACAGTAAACGTAGTGCAGTTGTAATCACTATCTCGTCTGCTGGCATAGATTGAAGAAATAAAAAGCTCACAGGTCGCCTGTATTTCGGCAGCTGTTCCCGCGTTATCAGTCAGACTTGCCCAAGTGCGTTTGTACTCATCTTGTGAGAGTTGTGTCGTGCCTGCAACAGGTATAACTTGATTTTCGTTATGAAGCACAGTCGCATGGTTTGTCTCCGGGTCATAAGAGGCATTTGCTTCAACAGCGGAAGCAGAAAATGCTGTTGCAATGAGCAGAGAAACAATGGACAAGAGGGCAACCACTTTTTTGATTTTTTTCATGACACTTTCTCCTTTCAGAATCTTATCGTTATGAGCAAATGTGCTCAAATTAATGTATGTACGTCTTTATGATGGTAAATTAAATCAATCAGCACTGAACCAAGCAATGGCTATGCGTTAGCACTTTTAGAACCTCAGTAAACGTACTGGATATTTCGATGAATCAGTTATAAAAATCAACTTTTGTATGTTGCATAGCTGGTGTCGGTTATGTATTCAACCGTAGCTGCGGTTAATACAAATTGCGACGTTGCCCGATATTGCCCCACACTATCAAGCGCGACAATGTATTCTTGACTAAAAGATTGGCTCGTAGTAGAATATGTCCAAGTATTATTTGGTGCTGGAATATTCACCCGAATCCACGTACCGCTGACCTTTTTTTCAAGATACGTTGTCACATACGCTGATTTTAATCCGTTTGTCCCGTAACACTTAACAACAACTGCTTTTCCGGAGCTACTGATAGAAAGAAGAACCTCCGCCTGTCGAGCATTTGCGTATTGTGGCCGAATGCTATCTGCCCGAAGTGCTTGCACATTATATGATATTGAAATAGTAACAATAATTGCAATTAGAAAACTGAATACACGTTTCATTATTTCACCTCCTATTTCTGTATGGTGTATGCTACGCTTACCATTGCCTCTATTTTCTAAGACAGCTGCTGGGGCAAAAATGATACAACTTTTTCGCTTTTTACATACATTTTGGACAGATGGGTTGCTTGACAGTGTGCGGCGTGCGGGGTATCATGATGAATAGTTGGGAGGTGCGTTTCCTTGCTGATGCTGTATTTTGCCCTGATTGACAGCGAAGCCGACCAGCTTCGCTTCTCCGATATTTACAGCAACTATCAGAAGCAGATGCTGCTTGTGGCGAAGCGTATTCTGCACAGTGATGAAGATGCGGAAGATGCTGTTCAGATCGCATTTCTGGGCATCGCACAAAGGATAAAATCCCTGCCGGTTGATGATAGGCGTTTACGGGCTTATGTACTTACCGCAGCCAAAAACGCTGCACTATCGTTGCTTCCGCAGAAGAAACGGCAGGACAATATGCTTGACATTGATGAGCTTCCAATAGCCTCTGACGAGGATTTGTTTGTGAAGGTTATGCAATCTCAGGACTATGACACATTACTGCGTGCTGCGAGAATGCTGCCCGCTCCATATCGTGAGGTATTGCTGATAATCTGCGTAGAGGGGCAGACTGTAGCTGCATCAGCGGCCATACTGCATCGCAAGCCGGGGACAGTGCGCCAGCAGCTCAATCGCGGGAAAAAACTCCTGATTGATTTTTGTCGGAAGGAGGGAATGTGCTTTGAAGAGCAGGGCTGAAACGCCGTTTGAGCGGGCGCTGATCGATGCGACGCTGGAGGAGTACTCGGATGTACCAGATTGTGAGGATAAAATTGCAATTCAATTGTCGGATCACTTTATCCGAAAGACAGAAAAGCTGAACAGGAAGACAGTATCCAAAGGTTGGAAGTATCAGAATACAGTGTGGAAGCGAGTGGCCCTTATTGCAATCCTTGCGGCAGTATTGGCGGCAAGCGCAATGGCGATTCCGGCAGTCCGTGAAGCAATTATCAAGTTCTTCCTCCATGATGAGGGCACCCATTATGAGGTTTCATTCGACCCAATACAGGCGGCTTCTGCCCCGGATTCTATCGAGACAGTGTATCTCCCAACATATATACCGGATGGATATCAGCAGGAATTCAAAACAGTCAGCATTGCAGCTGTGTCAATCGGCTGGCACAATGCGAACAATTGGTGGATTTGCTTTGATCAAGTCCCCATGCCGGAGGACTACGAGAATGCAACAAGGGGAGGCATTAATTCGGAGGGAGCAACAGCGGAATCAACCGGCATAAATGGATTTGAGGTGATCAAAATTACCGATAATGAGGTCATAACCTACATCTGGACAAATCATGAGTATATGTTTACGCTGATGTGCGAAAAAGAAATCCCGGAATCGGAGATGTTGAAGATATTCTCCAGCGTGCAGGCGGATGATCATGCGATCATTGACGGCATGCAATAGGTGCTTTATTAGAGAATGATTGTTGGAGAGCGACTGCCTCCTTTTTGCGGGAACTTCCGGTGCTCTGCTGCGTCTAACCAGCAGAACATCTGCAAAGGAGGAACCACGCATGAAGCTGAAACAACTCATCTGCCTGCTGCTGGCAGCACTGCTGCTCGGCGCCTGCGGCAGTCCTGCCGGACCGACGGAAGCAACGGAGGAAACAAAGCCGACCGATGCCTGGCTGGACCCGGTTGTTCCGACGGATGCTGCCGAATCGTTGGGAAAGCCGGAGCCGGTCGAGGATCTGACCGTGCCGGATCAGACCGCCGCTGTGGGTGGGGCGAATTTTGCACTCGATCTGCTGCGCGGCGCAGCAAAGCCGGATGCCACAACGATCCTCTCACCGTATTCCGCCCTGCTGGCCCTCGGCATGGCCGCAAACGGTGCAGGCGGCCGAACGCTGGAGGAGATGGAATATGCGCTTGGCGCAAGGCTGGAGGATCTGAATGCCTGGCTTGCTTCCTGCCGCGCGGCGGAGGACGGCGAGGTCGTCTCGGCAAATTCGATCTGGACACGGAATGGAACCGTGCAGCTCCTGCCGGAGTTCCGGCAGACCATGGAGCAGAAATACGGCGCGGAGGTCCATGCAGGAGAAATCAGCGCGGCGGCAATCAACGAATGGGTCAGTGAGAATACGAAGGGGCGCATCAAAAAGCTCCTGGAGCAGGACAATGAAGCGATCCAGACCTATCTGATCAACGCCATGACGTTCGACGCGGAGTGGGCCAGCCCCTATGATCCGCAGAGCTGCAGCGAGGGCACGTTCCACGCGAGCGACGGCACGGAGCAGACCGTGACCTATCTGTCCGGCGAAGAGCGCGGCTATCTCGAGGTCGCGGGCGCGACGGGCTTTGTAAAGCACTATTCCGGCGGACGCTATTCCTTTGCGGGCCTGCTTCCGGCCGAAGGGAGCACGCCGGAGGAGCTGCTCGATCAGGGCATCCGCCCGAACACCATCCGCCTGTCCATCGGCACGGAGCATGCCGATGACCTCATCGCCGACCTCGAGGCGGGCTTCGCCGCCGCAAAGGGCTGATAACAGTCAAGTGCAGCCATCGGCTATGTCGGTGGCTGCACTTTCTTTTATTATGGGTTCACCGGAGTCAATACGCCGTCGGATAATTCGTATATCCCGTCGTACCGGTCCCGCAGTGCGGGGTTCGGCTTGTGGCAGATGTGAAGGACCATCGAAGGCTCCTCCAATAGCAGCCGCTCCACCAGCTCGGCATTCGCCTGATCCAGTGCGGAGGTCACCTCATCCAGCAGGTAGACAGAGGGCCGTCCGACCATCGCCCGCGCCAGCGCCACGCGCTGCCGTTCTCCGCCGGACAGTGTCTCCATTCTCTCCGGCGTCAGCTCCTGACCGTGATACCGGTCCAGCAGATACTCCAGATTCAGCTTCCGGATCACATCCAGATAGATATCCCGCGGGATCGGGCGGCCGACGCAGATGTTGTCCTCCAGCGTGGCATAGAAGAGATAGGGCTCCTGAAAGACGGGGCAAATACTTTCATAATATGCGCCGTATGGGATCGTTCTGATTTCGTGCCCGTTATAGAGGATTCTCCCGCCATACTGAAGATCGCCGATCTGCGCGATCAGCCGGAGCAGGGTGGATTTTCCGCTTCCGCTCTCTCCGGTGATCAGATACTTCCGCCCGGCCGTAAAGCGGGCGCAGACGTCCTTCAGAATGGCGAGTTCCTCTGCGCGGTAAGAAAGATGGTCAACGGCCAGCTGCTCCAACGCCCCGGCGCACGCCGTCCGGCGGTCGTCCCCTTCCGGTTTCCGCCCGATCATGCTCTGATACTGTGCAAGGATCGGCAGAACCTCATTCCGCCCATGCCGCAGGTACGCCAGAACCTCGATCGGGGCGCTGATCACCTCTGCCAGCTGGATCACCGCGACAAGGCTGCCGACATCGATCTCCTTTTTGGAGATCAGATAGAGGCCGATCAGCAGGATCAGGACTGTTTTTGCAACCTGCAGCGCGGTCGTGATTCCCTGCGTGACCAGCTGATATTTCAGCAAGGTCATTTCGCTGCGTGCAATGCCGTCGTCGGCGGAATCGACGGACTCCGCCGCATATTTCCGGCAGCGGTAGGCCTTCACAAGCCGCAGGCCGTCCAGGATCGATCGCAGCGTCGTATTGTAGTTTGCCAGCACGCCTGAATAGCGCTTTCTGGCCGCTCCGCCTCTTTTCCGCATCGTATTGGGAAGAGCGACGATCAGCAGGCTCACGCCCACGATGACAAGAGCCAGCACCCAGTGAATATAGAGCAGCGACAGCGCGGAAAACGCCAGAATGCTCATGCATTTTATCATATCAATGGTGCCCAGAACATACTGCTCCGCCACGCTCGGGATATCGTTGTTCACAAACGACACAAAGGCGGAGATATCCTCGCGTTTGGCGCTGTCCTGCGCGGAGAAGGCATGAAACGCATTCCGGCGCATCTGCTTCTTCTGCCTTATTTTGAGCGTATTGCCCATGTACTCATCCAGTTCGGCAAAGCAGAGCTGAAAGAGGCTGATGAGCAGAAAGATGCAGAGCAGTTTCGTGCGATTGGCGGAATCCGCGACAACGGAGGTGATCAGCCGGCCGGAGATCGTGGGGATCGCGACGCTGATCGCAGAGTAAACGATGCCGACGAGCAATGTCAGCAGGAAAAACCTTTTGTTTTTGTCTAAAAGCGAAAGAGTTTTTTTCATTTGAAACGTGTCCTCCCTGATTGTGGTTCCTCCATATCCGGGACTCCGTTTCCTCCGATCCGGAGCCTCAGATCGCGCGCTCCGGGAAATGATACAGCAGTCTGACGATCCTGTAGAAGTGCA
>OLZA01001085.1_pt1 | contig 10634 bp, 9 predicted proteins | sample 1673431 | NCBI WGS metagenome assembly OLZA01 (sample SAMEA103958111, study PRJEB25191) | human gut metagenome | biome: human-associated habitat [ENVO:00009003]; feature: intestine environment [ENVO:2100002]; material: feces | place: Germany | collected 2013/2015 | reverse complement strand
ATGTTGTATTAAACTGAACTTATAGGGGCGGAGGCGGGCATCGACCTCTGCAGAAAGAAAATCTGACCAAATCAAATTTGACAAACCGCTGTGCCTTGTGGTTTAATAAATCTACATGTGCAAAAACTACCACTGTTTTACTATAAATTCGGCAGCTTTTAATGCACCTTCAGCAAAAATACTACGTGAATATGCTGTATGTTTAATTTCAAGGCATTCATTTTCATTAAAAAACATAACACTATGTTCACCAATAATGTTTCCGCCACGAATACTAGAAAATCCAATTTCATTTGGATTTCTTTTTTCATGCTTTTGCATTCTATCGAATTTATAAAAATATTTATTATTATTTGCAGATTGAATTGCATCTGCAATTGATAATGCGGTCCCGCTTGGACTATCAGTTTTTTCACTGTGATGTGTTTCGATTATTTCAATTTCTGAATTTGGCAATTTTTGTGACAAATTACTTACAATATCTTTCATTAAAGAAATTTCATAAGACATATTAGCTGAGAGAAAAATAGGAATCTCATCAGAAGCTTCTAAAATTTGATCCTTTTGTTCTTGGTTAAAACCTGTTGTGGCTATGACAAGTGCAATCTTTTTGCTTTTAGCAAAATTAAGAAAATTTATTGTTGATTCTGGTGCAGAGAAATCTATAACAACATTAGGTAATTCAAAAATATTATTAAAATCATTATAAACAGGAAAACCAAGATTATGAATTATATGTCTGTCGAATCCACCTAATAAATACATATTAGGATGTTTTTTTATTTGTTTTGCAACTTCAGTTCCCATTTTTCCATTAATGCCATTTATTAATATTTTTATCATAAGAACCTCCAAGAATATAATTTTAGGGACGAAGTAAAATCATATTTTATGTTAGAAAGTAAATAATGATTTTAACTACGTCCCAGTAATTATATTCTAAAAACAACCAAACTTAAAAATACATAAGCATATTTATAGAAAGTTTTTGAATGGAAAATTTGTGATAAGTGACGAGATGTTTCAAAAATAGCACTATATTTATCAGCAAAAGTTACTACAACTGTTTCTTTATAGTGAGGAATTTTAATAGTAACTGGCCACATGTGATTAACTATTACGTCTTTTTCAATATCATTTAAATTAAATATTTGAGTTGCATTTCTTAAAGCAATTTTAGGGTGCATAAAGGCATGTTGACCTTTCCAGCTTTTATCTTCTCTAATGTGAGTATGCCAGTCATATAAAAATAAATCATGAAGCATTGCACCACGAGTAGCTGATATGTAATCTAAATTTAAACGTTTACAAACTATATATGTGTAATAAGCAACTTGCATACAGTGCTTATAACAAGAAGTACCTGCATGTTGATTATATATTTTCATTTCTTGAACTTTTGAACTTTTTAATAAGTCATTTATAATAGAGAAAAATTCTTCTAATGAAGTATTTTCAGCTATTAAATCTTTTGTTATCATAAGGTAAAATCCCCTTTTCTTAATATACTTAAATTATATCACAGTAACATCAAAAATGATACTAATTTAATATAATTTTAATAAATTGACAGAAGTCAACAAATCCATTAAGACATGCATGCATGAAACCATGACTAATGATTTCATGCTTGAAATCATTAATAGAGTGGTAAGAGAGCAGACAAACGAAATTCAAGAAATGATTGAAGAGGTTGTTCAGGAGATTGCAAATGCAGCCTCTTTTTTCTATTAAATTAAATCTATATCAAATTAAATTTTTGCATTTCAGTTTCTAAAATTTTCTGTTTTTCTAAAGACATTGTAACTAAAGGTAAACGAACTTTCATACTATCATAGCCCATCATAGACAAAGCAGATTTTACAGGAATAGGGTTGGTTTCACAAAATAGACTATCTATTAAAGAAATTGATTTTATTTGAGAGTCCTTTGATAAAGTATAATTACCACTCAGGTAATCAAAAACCATATTATGAACAAGTTTAGGAGCAATATTTGAAAGTACAGAAATAACACCAATTCCGCCTAAAGATAAAATAGGGAGGGTTTGGTCATCATTGCCAGAATAAATATGTAAATTATCTCTACATAAACTGGCAATTTTAGCTATTTGAGATATATTACCACTTGCTTCTTTTATAGCCACAATATTAGAAATTTTAGAAAGTTCTAAACAAGTTTTAGGTTCTATATTTAAACCTGTTCTACTAGGAACATTATATAAAATAATTGGCAAAGAAGTATTTTTAGCTATTTCTGTGTAATGCATAATTAAGCCATTTTGAGTAGTTTTATTATAATATGGTGTAACAAGTAGTAAACCATCTGCACCAATGCTTTCAGCATATTTACTAAATTCAATTACATCTTTTGTGTCATTTCCACCAGCACCAACAATAACAGGAATTTGTCTATGTACATTATCAATAGCAAATTTAGCAACTTGCTTTTTTTCTTCTAAGGTCATTGTAGAAGATTCACCAGTTGTACCAAGAATAATAAGAGCATCAGTACCTTGTTGAATTTGAAAATCAATAAGTTTTTTTAATATGTCAAAATCGACGCCATCTTCAGTAAAAGGGGTAACTAAGGCTGTACCACAACCAATAAATATATTCTTTTTCAAAACAATACCTCCATATTTTTTTATATAATATGTAGGCACAACAAAAAATGCCAACTAAAAATTAGTTGACATTTATAATTTATTTTAAAAATCCACTTATAATTTGCTCTTCAGCTTCTTTTTCTGTAAGACCAAGAGTCATAAGTTTAATAAGTTGTTCTCCTGCAATTTTTCCAATGGCAGCTTCATGAAGCAAACTTGCATCAATATCATTTGCTACTATTTTAGGAGTAGAAGTAACTTTTGCCTTATCCATAATAATTGCATCACATTCAACATGTCCAAAGCATTTGTTATTTCCATTAACATTTGAACTAAATTCTTGAACAGAGTTGTCTCTTGCAATAGCACGAGAAGCAACATGTACACTAGAATTTTCACCATTTAAGTCAATATCAAAAATGCTTTTAGCTATTTGATTTGCAGAAGTCATAACTCTTTCTGTAATAACTAAACTTGTATTATCGCCAAGTTCACCTTTGGTTTCACGAACTGTAGAAGAAACACCTTCAATTTGAATAGTTTCCATTTCTAATGTAGAACCTTCTTCAAGATTTACAATTGTTTGAGGGTTTAAGATTCTATCTCCAGTTCCATTACCTTCTCCATAATGTTTTTCAATGTATTTTACCTTAGCTCCTTTTGATAAGTGGAATGTATGAATACCATCATGTTCTGAAGTTTCACAAGAGCTGTTATGAATACCACAACCTGCTACAATTACAACATCAGCATTTTCTCCAACATAAAAATCATTGTATACAACATCATTAAAACCTGCTTCAGTTAATATAACTGGAATGTGTACACTTTCATTTTTAGTATTTGGTTTAATAATAATATCAATACCAGGTTTGTCTTGTTTTGTGACAATATCAATATTGGCAGTAGTATTTCTAGCAACACCTTTACCATTTTCACGAATATTGTATGCACCAATTGGAGTTTTTTCGATATCAGCAATGGTTTTTAGTAGATTTTTTTCAATTGCATCTAATTTATTTTCAATTTCATTACTCATATTAGTTACCTCCTTTTTCAAGCATCACTTTACATGGCTTTTGAGTGTTTTTTAAAAGTAGGGGAAGAACCTCTTCTTTTTGACCAACGGCTTGTACTTTTCCATCAACAAGTAAAATAATTTCATCTGCAATATTTAAAATTTTTTCTTGATGAGAAATAATAACTATTGAAGAATTACTAATTTCAGAATGCATTTTTTCAAATACAGAAATTAAGCTATTAAAGCTCCATAAATCAATACCAGCCTCAGGTTCATCAAATACAGTAAGCTTAGATTTTTTAGCTGCAAGCATAGCAATTTCAATACGTTTTAATTCACCACCAGAAAGTGAATTACTAACTTCTCTGTTTAAATAGTCTTTTGCACATAAACCTACATCAGAAAGATAATTACATGCTTCTGAAACATTTATAGTATTACCAGAACTTAATTCTATTAAATCTCTAACAGTTAAACCTTTGAATTTTACTGGTTGTTGAAATGCAAAACCAATTCCAAGTTTAGCTCTATCAGTAATTCCCATAGCAGTAATGTCTTTTCCATCAAAGAAAATGCTACCAGAATCAGGTTTTAAAATTCCCATAATAATCTTAGCAAGAGTGGATTTACCAGAGCCATTAGGACCAGTTATTGCAACTAACTTGCTATTATCTATTTTTAAACTTATGTTATCTAAAATTTGTTTATTGTCTCTGAAATAAGAAACATTTTTAAGTTCTAACATAATTTTACCTCCTTAAAATTTAGCACATATATTGTACCACAAAGTGAGCAAAAATACCAGATTTTGATAATATTTAATAAAAAAATAGATTACAGCATAAATTCTGTAATCTATTTTTTAATCCATTTATTTAAAATATTTGTAGCAATTTCTTTTGTAACATTATTTTTATCAAATAATGGATTATATTCAACTAAATCAGCTGATTTAATAATATTACTATACTTTGTAATCTCATCTGCTAAAGCATAAGTTTCTTCTAAATTAATGCCATTTTTAGCTGGAATTGAAACACCAGGGGCAACAGTAGGATCTATTAAATCTAAATCAAAACTAATATGTACTCCATCTGTTCCGTTTGAAGCAATAGCAAAAGCTTTTTTACAAATTTCTTCAACTCCATATTTTTTAATATCTTCAGTAGAAAATACAGTAACACCTGCATCTAATACATTACCCCATTCCCATGGATCAATATCTCTACCACCAACAATAACAGCATTTTTGAAATTGTAAAATGGACCATCATGAAAATCAGCTAATATACTTTTTTCATAATGTGTAGCAACTGCTAGAGGCAAACCGTGTAAGTTACCAGTAACAGAAGTAGGGTAGGTATTGAAATCAGCATGTGAATCAAACCATATAATTCCCATATTTTTGTTTTCTTTTATAGAACCTAAGCTTGAACCAATTGCAGTAATATGGTCTCCACCTACAAGTAAAGGAAATTCACCATTTTGAATAACTTTACGAGTTATGTTGTATAACTTTTGATTAAATTCATTGATTTCTTCTAAGTTTCTTTTTTCGTTTTTTGAATCTAGCGCTTTAACTGCTAAAACTAAGTTATGCATTTTTGTGTAGTATGCATCCTTTTCTGCATTATTCATATTTTCTTCAAAATGAATTTCATGCATTTCTAGTAACAAATCATCAAATTTTGATACAAAACTATTAATATCATTTGAATCGGAATTTGAGTGAGATTCTTCACTTTTTTTGCTACCTTTCAAAATATAATTTTGAGAAATATTGCTTGGTTTTAAACCTTCTGTTAAGGCTTGTGCCCCAAGCTCAGCACCATCAATCTTTAGACCTAAGTCAGTGCATGCACTTATAATTGATATTTTTTTCATTTTAAACCCTTCTTTAAACTTTCACTAACATGATGATGATAATTATCAAACATCAGAAGTATGGCAAAAATTATATCAATAAGCTAAAAAAAAGTCTAGTGTTTTAATAAAAAAGTCCTTCTTTTATGGAAGGATTTTTTATTGTATAGGAAAATGTTATATACAAGGGTTAAGTTACACTGAATTGTGTGTATTTGTATAGCAAAATGCACGTATGAAGAAGCAACTATTCATATTATTTAATTTCAACTACAGTTACTCCCATTTCACCCTCACCAAATGTACCTATACGAAAACTCTTTACATGAGGATTTTTTTTCAAAAATGAATGAATGCCTTCGCGAAGCTTACCAGTGCCTTTTCCGTGAACAATTCTAACAGGTGAAATATTTGCAGATGCACAATTATCTAAATATTTATCAATAACGTAAATAGCTTCATCAACATTTTGCCCAATAACATTTATTTCAGGAGAAACAGTTTTAGCTTTTGATTCTTTATTTGTAGTAACTTTTCCAGATTCTTTAACTTTAACACTATTAGTTAAACTCTTTCTTAAATCTGAAAGTTTAATATTCATTTTCATGTTGCCAACTTGAACTTGGATCTCATTGGATTTATTAATTTTATTACCAACAATATATCCATTTGAACCAAGAGAAGCAATGTAAACATTTAAGCCATCTTTTACATCTGACTCAGCTAATGCTTCAAAACTATTATTTGGCTCAGTATAATGAATAGAATTTATAGCTTTTAATTTATCATTTAGTTTATTTCTTAAATTATTTGCCTGTTTTATATCAGAAGAACTATTAAGCTCATGTATAATTTCTGTAGCTTCTTCTTTAGCGGAAAGCAAAATATCACGTGCTTCTAATTTAGCATCTTCAAGCAATTGTGCTCTTTTTTCTAAAACATCATCTTGTTTTTGTTCTAAACTTTTTCTTAAAAGCTCAACTTGTCTTAAATTTTTTTCAGTTTCTTCTTTTTGTTTTTCAATTTCTAACTTATTATCATAAATACTTTTTAATAACTCCTCAATTGGTATTTTATCATCTTTTAAATGACTATTTGCTACATTTAGTATTTGTTCATTTAAACCAAGTCTTTTACTAATAGCAAAAGCATTGCTTTTTCCAGGAATACCAACTAATAGCTTATATGTTGGTTTTAGATTTTCTATATCAAATTCAAAACTTGCATTTTCAAATCCATCTGTTATTAATGCATATTCTTTTAATTCTTGGTAGTGTGTAGTGCAACAAACTATGCTTCCAATATCTTTTAAATAACTTAAAATACTAATTGCAAGTGCAGCACCTTCTAAAGGGTCTGTGCCAGAACCCAGTTCATCTAATAAAACCAAACTATTATTATCAGTTATATTAGTAATTTCAACAATATTTTTTATATGTGCAGAAAATGTACTAAGAGATTCTTGTATACTCTGCTCATCACCAATATCAGCAAATATATGCGAAAAAACACTTATGCTACTACTTTCACTACAAGGAATAGGAATACCGGAATAAGCCATTAAAAGTAGTAATCCAACAGTTTTTAAGGCAACAGTTTTTCCACCTGTATTTGGACCAGTAATTAAAAGCGAAACATAGCTTTTACCTAAAGAAATATCTATAGGAACAACCTTATCCTTGTCAATTAAAGGATGTTTTGCTTTATATAAATCAATGTATTTGTTATTATTTAAAACAGGAATAATTCCAAAACTGTCAATTCCAAAATTAGCTTTTGCAAAAATCAAATCAATACTAGCAATAAGAGCTAAATTGTTTTTTAATTGATCAACATATTCATATAATGAAGAAGAAAGTATTTGCAAAATTCTTTCAATCTCAATATCTTCTTCAATTTTTATATGATTAATTTTATTATTTAGTTCAAATATACTTGTTGGCTCAATATATAAAGTAGAACCACTACTAGAAGTATCATGAATAAATCCTTTTATATAACTTCTATATTCTTCTTTAACAGGTATAACATATCTATTATTACGAATTGTAACAATTGGTTCCATTATATATTTAGCATAAGTACTAGAATGAATAAATCCATTTAACTTATCTTTAACTTCTTGCTCAAAGTTTTTTCTGTTTCTTCGTAAGCTAGCAAGCTTACTAGATGCATTATCAGCAACAGTGTTTTCATCAATTATTTTATCAAAAATATTTTTTTCAATAGAAGGGTTTGAATAAAGAAAGCTAAAATATTTTTCTAGATATTCAAAAGTAACAGAAGAATCATCATAAAAATATTCTTTTAATTCTCTGCACATTTTTAAAAGCACAGCAAAATTAAGTAATCCTTTTATAGATAAAGTTTGATTACTTTCTAAAACTTTAATATATTTTTCTAATTCTTCAGTTTCGTAAAATGGTGGAATACCTTTTTGATGTAAAAGGGTATCAGCTTGTTTTGTTTCGTTAAGCAAAACATCAACTTGTTCATAAGAAAAATTAGGGACTAATTGCTCACACAAATTTTTCCCTAAATAAGTTTTACAATATCCACCTAAATTTTTTATTATTTCATTATATTCTAATTTATTTAAAATAGCGTCCATAATTATAACCTCACGTACATATTATGCCATAAAATACGTGAAAAAACAAGAAAAACAACATACTCAGGACAAAAAAAGAATAAAATGCTTAAAAATACTTGCAATTGCTATAAAAGTAGGGTATAATAATAATGCATATTGAATTACAAGAAGAGTGGGAACAAATCCCACTCTTCTATCATGAAGAGAGGAGAAAAGACGTTAATTGGTAGCAAAATGAGTTAAAAACTGACAAGATATCAGTTAAAGAAACGTCTAAAAACTAACATGGAAGAAAAAATTGAAACTTTAATTAGTGAAACAATAGAAAAGCTTGGATATGAGCTTTATGATGTTATTTACGAAAAAGAGGCAAAAGACTTTTACTTACGAATTTTTATAGACACACCAAATGGTATTAGTTTAGATGATTGCGAAAAAGTAAATGATGCGATAAACCCTATATTAGATGAAGCAAATTATATAAAAGATCAATATTTTTTAGAAGTTTCTTCACCAGGTGTGGAAAGAAGGCTTAGAAAAAATAAGCATTTTGAAGCAAGTATTGGTAAAGAAGTTGATATCAATTTATATAGTCCTATAACCTTGAAACAAGATGAAATAAATGAAAAAAAGAAAAAAGCGTGGATTGAAAAACGTTTTGGCGGGATTAAGTCAAAGATTACATCCAATGGAATCTTGTGTGCTGAGAAGAGACGACTATTTTATATGGGCGGATTTTTGGCATATCCGGAGAACTATGACAACCGTGGTGGCTATATATATGAATTTGATTATGACACCGGCTGTGCATTGAATGAATATTCCCTGCGATATTATTTCTTCCGAGCATATGAACTGCGGATGAATATGCAGGATCTGTCGAAGGCGATGGATCTGTATGAAGAGCCTTGTGTTGGCTGGCTGCAGCCATTTGAAAGATGGGAAGAACCGGTCAGCCGTCCCGAGAAAAAGACATCGGAGGCACCGATACAATGCAAGCAGGAGAGAATCCGACTTCGTTTAGAAGATCAGAATCTCCAGATAAAATCCAGAGATCATTTGATCGAGCAGGTTGTCGTAAAGGGCAAGCGGAATACGTATCAAAAAGATTTCCGTAATCCGCCGAGAGAGCAGGATCTTGCCGCCGAAATGGAATATTATGTGTCAATTCCGTTATACAATCTGTCAGACGATACGTATGAAGTATACGTTCGTTTTGGTGGAGAATTGTACGACAGTGGAGAGACATTTACAATCCACAGCCGGAGATAGAAGGAGTAAATGAAGTGAGAAGACGATGTGTTCCCTTAGGGATCATAGCAGGTCTGGGAGTATTGATGTTATTGTTGCTGCCGGTGCAGGCACAGGCAAAGCGGAGAAGTGTGCAGGCAAATAGTGTCAGTGCCTTGGAGCAGGCAACAAAGAAATTGGAAAAAACCGGTGGGATCATATGGCTGGGAAATCGGACATACCGTTTGAAAAAGAGTATAATGATTCCCTCCAATGTTACTATACGAGGCCGGAAGAAAACAGTGATTGACGGTTCGATGTTAAAAGGCAGAACGGCATTTGTGACAAAAGATTCGAAAGAAGTCCATGTACGTTGGATCCATTTTACGAAAATGCAGAAAGGAAGTGCAGTTAAGGGCATCCGAAGCCGGAATATGCGGATTACAGATTGTTCGTTTACCGGCGGAGATTATGGCGTTTCTTTTGAAGGCTGTTACCGCCCGATTGTAAGCAGCAATACATTTACCAAACTGGGGCAGCCAATTCGGTTTACCATTTCCAAAAAGACAGTAAAAAAGAGAGCCGGGAGACGCATTATTAAGCGGACGGTCATTACAAAAAACAGTATCACCGCAAAGCGCATCGCACAGATGAAAAAGAATACGGTGAAAAAAGTAACGCATTATTATGTGACATTTTCCAACGATGGAAAGAAACAAAAGCGGCTGTTTTATTACCGGGATAAGTCGGATAATAATCTGTATTTGCGGCCGGAGACGCGTCCTTACCGTGAGCGGTATACCGATGAAGACACCTACCGCGGAAATACGAAAGGGTATTATCAACTGCGTTCTTATATGGAACAGTTGGAATATTGCGGCGGCGGAACATTGACTTTGAAAAAAGGAACATATTATATCAGTAATGCGGTGTGCATTCCGTCAAATGTAAAAATTGTGTTTGAGGACGGTGTTGTGATCACCAAAGCTATTTACCAGACAGAACTCGATAACCATAAAGTTATCTTTATCTTTGTGCCGCCTTCCAAGGAAAAGAAAAAAGAGTCGGTAAGCGGTTACGGCGGAACGCATGATGTGACAATGACAGGCATCGGAAATGTCGTGATCGACTGCAATAACAAACTGCCGGGGCGTGGTATGGATATGGGGCACTGCCGGAATATTGTCATAGAAAATCTGACATTTCATAATCAATATGGCTCGCATTATATTGAACTCAATTCATCACAGAATGTCATTGTAAGAAATTGTAATTTTTGGAAATTCCGCGATTATAAAGGCGATACATACAAAGAGGCC
>OLZA01001084.1_pt1 | contig 10637 bp, 10 predicted proteins | sample 1673431 | NCBI WGS metagenome assembly OLZA01 (sample SAMEA103958111, study PRJEB25191) | human gut metagenome | biome: human-associated habitat [ENVO:00009003]; feature: intestine environment [ENVO:2100002]; material: feces | place: Germany | collected 2013/2015 | reverse complement strand
GTCGTAAAACTGCACCGCGTTCAGATGCAGATCCCGCATCCACTCCACGTCCAACCTGTCCCCATCGCCGGAGGAAAAATCCGACAGGAAGCCGTAGCGAATTTCGGTTCTGCGGTCGGAAACCACATCAAACGCGCCTTCCCAGACGCCGTCTTCTGTGCTGATGCGCACACCGTAGCCGCCCACCGGCACATCCGTCAATACCAACACGTCGCCCTCCCGGACGGCTCGCAGCGTGACCGGACGCTCCATACGGAAGAACGTCGCTGAAAGAAGCGCCGAATGCGCCGGCAGGATCAGCCGAACCGGCTCGCCGGGCAGATATTGTGCTTTGTCAAAATGACAGGTGATTTTCTGCATTGGCTTATCCTTTCACTGCTCCCTGAGTCAGTCCGCCCACGACCGTTTTCCGCTGGAAAACCACAAACAGAACGATCACAGGGATCAGCGCCATGATCGACGCAGCAAACACCCACTCCCACCGTGTCGCATACTGTCCGTTCAGCCGCTGGAGCAGCAGCGGGAAGGTGATCATTTTCTCATTCGCGCCCACCAGAACCTTCGCCGTAAAGTATTCCTCCCAGAAGCCCTGGAAGGCAAAAATGGTCATGGTGCCCACCGCCGGGGCAGAGAGGGGCAGCATTACCCGGAAGAAAATGTCCTTGTGACCGCCGCCGTCCAGCAGCACCGACTCCGCCAGCGAGCTTGGCAGGCTGCGGAAAAAGTTGCGCAGGAAGAAGGTGTGTCCGCAGACATTGGTGGCGACGTAGACCAGAATCAGCCCCGCCCGGGTGCCGATCAGGCCGTTGGGCAGGCCGGGAAGCGTAAGCTGCTTAAGCACCAGAAACTGGGGGATGATATTCAAAAAACCCGGCATCATCAGCGTAAACAGGTAAACCGCAAACAGCTTGTCGCGCCCGGGAAAACGGATGCAGGCGAAGCCGTAGGCGGAGAGCGTCGAAACAAACACCGAGATCACAACGGTAATGACGGTATTGATCACACTGTTTGCCAGTGCCGTCGGGAAAATGTCCATACTGAGAATGTGCCGGTACGCCGAAAAGTCCAGCCGCGTGGGGAAAAGCTTCGGCGGATAGGGCAGCACATAGCTGAACTCCTCAAAGGAGTTCGTTATCATGAAGATGAACGGCACCGAGAAGATGAGCAGCGCCGCGATGAGAAAGACCCAGAGCAGTATCTGGCCTATCGTTTCCGACATTTTCTTGCCGCGTCTCATGTCAGCCCTCCTTCTCCACGTCGTCGAGCCTGAGCCTGCGGTTGAGCAGGAACGTGATGGCCACTATGGTCACGGCCGAGATGAGGCCGATGGCCGAGGCCTCGCCAAACTCAAATTGGTTGAAGGCCCGGTCGTAGAGCAGGTATTGCAGCGCCGAGGTCTTGCCGTTCGGGTCGCCGCCGGTCAGCATCATGACCTGAATGAACACGTTGAAGGAGCCGATTATCATGTTCACCATGACGTAATACGTAGTCGGCCGGAGTGCCGGGATGGTGATGTACACGAACTTCTTCCACAGCCCTGCGCCGTCGAGTTCCGCCGCCTCATAGAGCTCCTTGGGAATGCTCTGCAGGCCAGCAAGATAAATTATCATGGCCCAGCCCATGTTTTTCCATATGCCCATCAGCCAGATGGCCGCGTTGCCCGACCACTCGCGCAGCAGCCAGGGGACATAGTCGTCCATGACGTGCAGCACATCCACTAGGAAGTAGTTAATGAGGCCGCGGCTGGAGTTGTTGAACATGTACTGGAACACCAGGGACACGATGACCCAGGAGGTGATGACCGGCAGATAGAAGCCGACGCGAAAGATGCCCTGGCCGCGGCGGAGGTTGTTGATGAGATAGGCAAAGAACATGCCGCCCAGGATGATGAAAGGCACGGTCACGATGGCGTAGAGGAAATTGTTGCGGTAGGCATACCAGAAGCGCGAGCCGCCCGCGAGCACGTTTTTGAAGTTATCCAGCCCGAGGAATGTTATCTCGCCCTGGACGATCTTGTACTCCGAGAGCGAGATCCTTATCGTGAACAGCATCGGGTAGACGACGAAGACGGCGACGAGTATGAGCCCGGGCAGGATGAACGGCAGGGCCCTCAGCCAGCCCTGCGCACCCTTTTTTAACCGCTTTTTTCTTGCCGCCATTAACGTATCCATGCCTCAATGCCTCCTCTCGTCGGGTGCGGGGCCCGAAGGCCCCGCACTTTTGCCGTGTCAAGCGAGTTGCTCGTCGATGAGCGCCGCCGCGTTTTGCAGCTCTGTGGTGATGTCTGCGCCGCTCACGAAGATGTTGGTCACCATGTCGCTCCAGATCTGCTGGATGTTGGAGTTGTTGGGCGAGGGGATGCGGGCCTTCGCCGATTCCATCTGGGCCATGTAGACAGACCAGACGGGGTTGCTCTGCACCTCGTCGCTGTCCACGAGGGACTTGAGTATTGGGAGTTGTCCGGCCTGGAGCAGCGCCAGCTGCGCCTCGGTAGAGGTGAGGAACTTGGCAAACTCATAGGCCGCATCCGGGTTCTCGCTGGTGGAGAACACCGCGACGTTCTCGCCGCCGACGACGGAGGCGCTCTTGCCGTTGTAGGTGGGGATGGTGGCGGCGACTATGCCCTTGGCCTCGCTGTCCTCGTAGGAGCCGAAGTACCAGGGGCCCTCAAAGAACATGGCGTACTCGCTGTTGATGCCGTCCCAGGCGTCCACGGAGCCGTCCACGTCGCGGATGGTGAGTATCTTGGCGTCGTGCAGCTCGACTATCTTCTCCATGGCGGCGATGCTCTCGGCGCTGTCGAGATAGCCCGTGGCCTGGGTGAAATCTTCGTTGGTCAGCACGCCGCCGAAGAGCCAGAAGTAGGGGTACATATCCCAGTCGCCGACGCCGGAGACGTTGATCGTGTAGCTGCCGCGCCCGGAGGCGGCCTCGATGAGCTCCTCGAGCGTCTCAGGCACGGCGTCAAGGCCGAGCTCGGCGAGAACGTTCATGTTCACGACAGCGGCCTTGCAGTTGGTGTCGAGGGGCAGGCCGTAGTACTTGCCCTGATAGAGGTTCGTGGAGAGCGGCGCGTCCATGTAGTCGGCGGAGATCTCCGCGAAGTCGGGGTAATCCGAAAGGGCTACAAGCCCGCCCTGAGCGGCGTAGGCCGCAATGTTCGCGATGTCCACGCGGGCGACATCCGGGCTCGCGCCGGTGCCGAAGGAGGTGACGATCATCTCATGGTACTGGCTGCTGTCCTGGCGCACGGCCTCGACAGTGATCTCGGGATGCAGTTCGTTCCAGAGCGGGAGCACAACGTCAAGCAGCTGCGCCTCCTCGCTGTCACTGTACGTATGCCAGAAGGTGATGGTAACGGGCGGCATCGGATGCCGGTGCGCCGGATTCGGGAGGAACGGAGGGCTCTTGGACGGCCTCACCGCAGCCGGCAAAGCTGCCGAGCACGAGTACCGCCGCAAGCAGCAGGGCAAGGGATTTTAGAGCATTCTTTTTCATTTTTTCAAACCTCCATATCGAATATAATGATAGTGAATTTACACAATTTGTGCAAGCTCGTTCTGCTTCTTTGTATGCAATATTACGCCTTGGCAGTCGCCTTTGTAAATTAACACAGGCGACTTCGTTTGTACAATACCGACTTTTTCGCTTTTGTCAGCCGGCGCCGCTCCGTTTGAGAAGAAAAACTGTTACGTTCACTTTTTCGGTTCTGTAATTGAAGAAAAATGGGGGATGCGCATGGACATACTCATGGGCAACCGTTGTTCGGGCAAGACCGAGACAGCCATGAACATGGCCCATGCTCTCGATGGCGAAGGAGAAACGCATGCAGGTCATCGACCTTTACAGGATAAACGACTATTTCCGCATATCCGACCATATACAGCTGCTCATCGACAAGTGCATAAACGTTGGCTCGCCCTCCTTCGCCGGCAAGGGCGTGACGCAGACGATCATGCTGGTACGAGTGGCCTCAGACTCGTGATACCACAGTCAACAAGCGGATGGCTCTTGCTTTTATCCGCTTTCTTAGGCTCGTCGAACATCATGTGCTCAAAGCTCTTGGGGCTTTTCAAGTGCGTTATGTGCATTCCGCGCGCGCGGTAAAGGTGCTTCTCCATCTGCTTCGGCGTGTAGGAGCGCGGGAAGTATTTACGCAGCCTGTCGCGGGTGATGGTGATGCGGTCTATCTCCGGCTATTTCCTCGGACATAATTGCCCGAATGATTTCAGCGGTCAGCTCTCCGCTCTGGGAGAATTGCTTGAGCCGCTCCAAGGCGGAGTTAACGCTATTTTCTTGCTGTCAACCACTTCTTGAAACTCTGGTGTAAGCTCTGTAAGGCGAATGAAGCATTGAATTTGAGTATAGCTGTCCGGCGAATTTTCCACAAGAATCTCACGTAAAGTCCTTGCTTCAGAATTCTGCCCAACTTGGACAGGATTTTCTTTTGCCTTTCCTTCTGCCTGACGGCGGAGAGCATCGTGCTTTATTTTGTAGGCCTGAACGCATTTGGAAGGGAGGATGTTCTCGCGTTGCAGGTTTGAATCCACCATAACGTTGTTGGCAGTATCATCGTCGAGATCACGGACTATCGCGGGCATGGCGTCAATACCGGAAAGCTCGCACGCCCGCTTGGGAGAGCTTTCGGTTCACATCCGAGAGGTCGAGAGTTCAAGCCTCTTCAGGTCCAATAATAAGGCCGGCAAGCTTTTAGCTTGCCGGCCTTATTATTTATTGCCCCTTTTCCCGCGGCGTTCATACATGGAGCGGCGGTGCAACATGCCTTGTTAGGTTGCTTTTATGGGCGGACGAATCAGCGCTTGTCAAAGTTTATGAGTCCGAATCTGAGAGCGTTCATTGACCGGCTGTCCTCAACGTCTATGCCAAAGTTGCTGTGCAGTTTTTTGAGCCTGTAGTTGAGCGTGCTGTGGTTGATATAAAGCTCGTTAGCCGCAGCGGTCACTCTGTTGCCGGAGGACAGATAGGCGCGCAGGGTGGCCAGATATTCGGTGCCAAAGGTCTGGTCGTAGTCCGATATCTGCACGAGCTTTTGCAGCAGAAAGACGTCCATGCCCAACTCAGCGTTTATCCGCTCAAAAAAGAGCCCGCAATAGTGCTCTCCAGCGTAGACGATATCGGTATCGGACTTCGCCATATCCAGGCAGGCGAGGGCCTGGCGGATGTAGAAATCCCTGTCGGAAAGGCTGTCAAAGCAGTCAGAGACGCCGCACTGGAGTTTATGCCGCTGGGCAAATGTTGAGAGTTCTTTTCTAACGGGGGAGGGGAGTGAGCGGCCGTCCGGCTTGAGCGAGTGCAGGAACATGAGTATGACGTTCTCGCGGATTATGTGCAGCGCATTGTGAAAGAAACGGCCCAAATCTCTCTCGGCATTTCTCAGCTGGCGTATCTGGCGCGACGGGCTGAGAAAGGCGCAGAACACATAGCCGCCTCTGAGCTTTTCGGCAACCCCGGCGTCGGCTGTGATATCAAAGTCAGTGTTCGCATTGAAAACAGCTCCGGTGAGCCAGAGACTCTCATAACTGTGGCGCTGAGAGGAGGAGATCTCCGCGTTTATGAAAAAGGCGCAGAATTCTGAAAGCCTGACCGAGAGCGAGTGCAGCTCCTCGCGCGAGAGTGCGCCGTCACGGGCGTATACCACTATTATACCGAGTTGTACCCCGTCGCGGATTATGGGGCTCACGCAGTATCGACGGCCTTCAGGGTCCACGGAAAAATACTCGGAGCGCAGCCCCGCTTCGGTACCCGAACTGCTTGCAAAGGCGTTTTCAAAGCTGCCTGGCAACCGGGCGCGGGCATTTGACAGCAGTGGCTGAAGGTCAAGCGAGTAGAGCCCCAGCTCAAGGCCAAGTGCGTCTTCAAGCTCTGATATGATCTGCGTGAGCTGGCGTCCGCTGTGCAGGCCGTCAAGCAGCAGACTGTCAATGGAGGGCTTATCCAAGCTCCCTCACCTCCTCCAGACGGCTGACAAGGCGGTACAGCGTAGTCTCCAGCAGCAGCGCATCCATCTGAGCGCCGCTGCCGGGGTCCAGGCCCAAAGTCTCTGCTATGCGGCCGATTCTGTACGCGACGGTGTTTTTGTGTACTCCCATGGCCTGGGCTGTCCTGAGACTGTCAAAGCCGTTTTTGCAATAGGCCTCGAGTGTGGAGATATATTCGGGGTGCTTTTTGGGAAACATGTCGATGAGCAGGGAGATGTTTTTGAGGTAGTAGCGTGCCTCCTCACCACAGCTTCGCACAAGGGCGAGACAGAGCGCCTCGGGGTAACAATCGGTGAAACGGGAGACGCCCGGACCTCTGCCCATGACGCGCCTGACATCCGCACTTAACCTGGCCTGAAAGATGCCGGTCCCTACGGAGTCGAGCGAGTTAAAGAGGTCGGAGAACCCGATGCAGCAGGAGTATCTCTCGCTCAGCCGGACCATTACGAGCTGATTTGGAATTTCGCTGCTGAGCGGGTCAAGAGAGCTGAACAACAGGCGGATATCGCCCTCGGTATCTATGGCTGCGGTACAGCCGCGCCGACTATTGATGCGGCTTTTAACATAGTTGCGCGTCGCTTCGCCCATGCTGCCCGCGCGAATTACGGCAAACATATAGGGAGCGCGCCTCCGGTTCGAAAAGGCTGAGAACAGAGCCTCAGAAACGGGGTGCCCCAGGAGCAGACTTTCACCCGCTTCCTGCTCGGAGGCGGGGATATTTTTTGCCGTGATGGCTATGGTACGGCATATGAGGTCGTTAAGCTCCAGCACCTCGTCCATATAAGCATCCTCCACCACCGTGGCGATGTAGGCATAGAGCTTGTTGTCCACGAACACGGGGCCGAAGGCGGTTTTGTACTCGGCCACGCCGGCGGTATCGACTATGAGCGAAGCGCGGTTCGTCAGTATCTGCTCTTCAAGCGCCAGGAAATCGTGCGAGAGGACGTGCTCCTCGGAGAAGATGCCTAGCGTAGCCAGCTGCTCCCAGCCCTGAATATAGAAAGGCCTTGGAAAACTGTAGGCAAGAATGTTGAAGGAGATGTCGAAAGCTATCACTGGCAACCTTGTTTGCTGATAGACCCTCGCCAAGAGCTCGCCAATGCTTCCGCCCTCCAGGATATTGTCCAGGAGAAAGGTGCTGAGCGCTTCCAAATCAAGATGCCTCAAGTTCACGCATCCTTTCAACAGTGAGTTTGGTAGATTATAGCCCTTGCGGCAGAGACTGTCAACGGCGTGAGAATAATTTTGTGCAATCGGTTGAAAATGCATCGTCAAAACCACGGGCGGGCTAATGAACTTCGTCTGTGCTTGTGTTATTTTGTTTGTGCATAAACAAACAATGCTCCGGAGATGTTCAGATTATAAGAGGAGGAGACGCATGAACTTGGACATGTATAAGGCGCTGTGGGAGCCCATCGAGATCAACGGCGTGGTGATCAAAAACCGCATCAGCATGTCGCCAATGGGTACCTTTGCTTATGACCAAGACGGTACCGACAGCGAGCAGGGTCTGCGCTATTTTGAGGAGCGGGCCAAGGGAGGGATAGGCCTTCTGCACACCGGTTCAGCCTACATCAACACCCGTTTGGCCCAGGGCAGCCCCAGTATACATGTGGACAACATCCACTGCATACCCAAGGCGACAGTGCTTGTAGAGCGCGCGCACAGGTGGAGTGCAAAGTTCTTCCTGCAGCTCAGCCCGGGTACAGGCCGAAACAGCAAGCTCGACCTCGGCAACCCTGAGCCGCCCGTGTCTGCTTCTGCGGTCCCGGCGCATTTTGACCAAAATGTCATATGCCGCGCGATGACCCGAGATGAGATAAAGGGCGCGATGAACGACTTCAAAGTGGCCGCCGAGTTTGCCAAAAGAGCGGGATTCGACGGCGTCCAGATCCACGCGCATGCCGGTTATCTCATAGATCAGTTTTTGTCTGAAGTGTGGAATAAGCGCGATGATGAATACGGCGGAAGCTTTGAAAACCGCTGCCGTTTTGCGCTTGAGGCCGTGGATGCCATCAGAAGCGTGGTAGGACCGAAGTACCCGATAACCTTCCGTATTTCTCTCGACCACCGCTTTGCCGGAGGCAGGACCCTGGAGGAGAGCATGAAGATCCTCGACGTGCTCGATAAGTCCGGCATAGACGCCTTCGACGTGGACGCGGGCAGCTACGACACCGAGGATTATATCTTCCCCAGCCGCTACAACGGCGACGCCTGCATGGCCTATGTCTGCAAAGAGGCCCGCAAGCACCTGAGCAAGCCTATCATCAACGCCGGCAACCACTCGATGGAGAGCGCCGCGCAGCTGCTGCTCAGCGGGGACGCAGACATGGTCCAGTTTGGCCGCCAGTCCATAGCCGACCCACAGTTTGCAAACAAGCTCAAGCTCGGCAGGCGTGAGGAGATAAGGCCGTGCATCATCTGCAATGAGGAGTGCATAGGCCGCATTTTCGGGCGCCGCACTCAGCTCTCCTGCACCGTGAACCCCGCCGCGGGCTTTGAAGAGAGCATGGAGGTCACCAAGCTCGAAAAGCCGCAGAAGGTCGTCGTTATCGGCGCCGGACCCGGCGGAATGGAGGCCGCCCGCTGCGCCGCAGAGCGCGGCTGCTCCGTCACCCTCTACGACAAGGGCTCCGAGCTGGGCGGTACCTTCAAGGTAATAGCTACCGGAGACTTTAAGCACCGCATCCGCGAGCTCATCGCCTGGTATGAGCTGCAGATCAAAAAGCTCGGCGTCAAGGTCGTGCTCAACACTGAGATAACGGGCAGCGAGCCCGAGCTGGCCGAGGCCGATGCCATCTTTGTCGCAACCGGTTCTCTGCCGCTCATCCCGCCCATCCCCGGTATGGACGACCCGAAGGTCATTGACGTCTATGACGTACACAAGAACGGCCTGCCGGAGGGTAAGAACGTCGTCATCTGCGGCGGCGGCCTTTCCGCCTGCGACACCGCGCTCGAGTACGCGCCCGAGGGCAGAAACATCACCATCGTGGAGATGCGCTCCAAGATCGGCGCCGACGTCATGTATATAAACGCCATCAGCATAAACCGCCTGCTCAAGCAGTACGGCGTGACCTGCCTGACCGACACCCGCGTGGTAGGAGTGAATGATGAGGGCGTGCAGGTGGAGACGCAGGACGGCATCCGCGTCCTGCCTGCGGACGTGGTCGTAGGCGCATTCGGGCGCAAGCGCAATATGGGCCTCGCGGACGCCGTGCTCCACGCCTATCCGACAAAGACCACCATCATAGGCGACTGCATGGAGCCGGCCAAGGCCGGCAACGCCATACGCGAGGGATTCTATGCGGCAATGTCGCTGCAGGACTTTTGAAGGGGCGGTGGACCGGTATGCTGAATAAATTCGGTTTTGAATATCTGTTTTCCTATTACGCGAACATCGGCGACTTCTATAGGATGCCCAAATCCCCCTTCGGACTCAGGCAGATTGGATACATCACAGACGGCCGTGTCTGGGGCGACAAGGTCAACGGCGAGCTCGCCCCCGGGGGCGGCGACTGGTGCGTCGTCAGAACGGACGGCGTCTCCATGCCGGATGTCCGCACCATGATACGCACGGACGACGGCGCGGAGATCTATATGCACTACACGGGCAAGATGGACACCGGCAAAGGCGGGTTTGAGAACTACTGCAAGGGCATTTTCCCCGACATAAACTACATCTACACTTCCGTTGAATTTGAGACCGAGGCCGAAAACTACCTCTGGCTCAACCGCTGCCAGTGCTTCGGCGTGGGCATCGTAGACAGAACCAAGACACCGCTTATGGTGCAGTACGACGTCTACGCCCTCACCGGGCCGAAGATAGACTGAGGGGCGGAGTGCGAAATGGACCTGAAACTAAAAGACAAGGTAGTGGTCATCACCGCCGGAACGGGAGGCTGCGGCAAGGCTCTTGTGAGGGCTTTCGCTGAGGAGGGCTGCCGCATTGCGGTGAGCTCGACCTCGCAGGCGAAGCTCGACGCCTTCATTCCCGAGCTGGGCCTTGAGCCCGGGCGCATTATGACCGGAGTTGTAGACATGCGCGAAGAGGCCGAGGTGAAGGGCTTCATCGAGGCCGCATACAACCGCTATGGACGCATCGACGCGCTGGTCGTTAACCAGGGCTACGAGGGCAAGCGCGGCCTGCTCGAGGACGCGGACATGGAAAACTGGATGCAAGTGTTCTCCGTGAACACCTTCGGCGTGCTCTACGCGCTCAAGTATACGGCCCCCATCATGAAGAGACAGCACAGCGGCGCAATAGTCATCAACTGCTCCCACGGCGCTTATCTTGGTTCGCCCGGACTGAGCCAGTATTCCGCCTCCAAGCACGCGACCTACGGTCTTGCCAAGTCGGCAACGCTGGAGCTCGCGCCCTACGGAGTGCATGTGAACTGCATTTGCCCCGGCGGCATAGACACCCCCATGATTCAGCGCATAGAGGAAATGCAGATGCCTCAGCTTGCTGGCCACGAAGAGCGCATGGCGGCCATGACTGCCGGTACTCCTGACAAGCGCTATTGCCGACCCGAGGAAGTGGCGTTCATGGCGCTGTATCTCGCCTCGGAGCTTTCCGCACATGTTAACGGTTCTGGCATACGCCTAGACGGCGGAATGGACGCCAGAGACTGATAAAAA
>OLZA01001074.1_pt1 | contig 10684 bp, 13 predicted proteins | sample 1673431 | NCBI WGS metagenome assembly OLZA01 (sample SAMEA103958111, study PRJEB25191) | human gut metagenome | biome: human-associated habitat [ENVO:00009003]; feature: intestine environment [ENVO:2100002]; material: feces | place: Germany | collected 2013/2015 | reverse complement strand
AAGGAAAAGCAGTCTGCGCCCTTTGCAGGGTACAAACCTACCTTTCGACTTATTACTTGGAACTTCACGTAAATTTACCAGATTCAGCTAAGCCAAATAACTTGTCTACAAGTCGCTTGCAATATGTCTTTAATTTCTTATGTCTGTTTCGATACCTCCTTTTTACTTTGGTTCGGTTACAAAGTAACGGATAAAATTCGAGAAAGACAAAGATTTGCAGGACAATATCGCAGACTGCCACACAAATTTAGGAACAAAGCCCTACATACATTAAGTTATAAGCATAAAAAGTCCAACCACACATACGCATGATTGGACTTTCTTGTTCTTTATTGAATCACCCTATCGGCAACCATTCAGGTTTTTGAAGAAGTTCACCGTAGTACAGACGTTCGGTAAATCCACACAAGAAATCGTTGAAACGGTCGGAATCCGTTTGTTTGCGGGTATTGTAACGGAATGCAAATTCTTGGAGGTACTTGGGCAGATGTTTTGCACTCACAAGGTGATAGATGCCTCTGATACCACGTTTGAGAATGCTCCAATATCCCTCTATGCCGTTGGTGTGGAAACCTGCTTTGGTAACATATATCTTCTTAGAATGGTTAACAACCTTGTGCTTGTATTTCTTCCCAAGCCATCTATAACCTTTCCAACCGTCAGTAACCACAGTCACACCCTCTTTGATAAGGTTGTATATGACACCTTGTAGAGTGTCTTTTCCAGCATTTGGGATGACCCGTGTATGCACTTTCCCTTTTGAGAGCAATCCCATTACAGGAATTTTCTGTTTCGTGCTGCGTCCTTGCCCGCCTTTGTTCCTTTTGGTCTTTCCGCCGATATAGGTTTCATCGACTTGTGTCGTATCGTCAAAATCAATGTCGTCGTCTTTCATATTATGGCGGATGCGTTGCAACATAAACCACGCCGTTTTCTGCGTCACTCCGAGTTCCCGTGCAAGTTGGCAACTGCTTATGCCTTTCTTGCTTATAAACACCAAGTAAATGGCATGAAACCATGTTCTCAAAGGAAGATTGGAATCTTCAAACATTATTCCTTGCCTTATCGTAAAACGCTTCTTGCAGTCACGACATTTATAGAGTCCTTTGAACTCTCCGTTTTGGGTCAGTTTGTAGTGATGTTCAGAAATAGAACCGCAATGCGGGCAAACCGGCTTGCCATTCCAACGCAGAGTCTCCAGATATACCCTGCATTCCTCTTCGGTTCGCAAGGTATCAAGCATCTGCTTGAGTGATTTGAATGACAACGGTTTCATAGAACTAATTCACTTATCAATTTTGTATAGTGAATTATACTCGCAATCATGCGGAATTTGCATTTCAAATGTTAAAAATCATTATAGTACGCATTTATTTTCTGTAATACATATTCTATCAATATCAAAAACGGTAGAGTATGAAACACTACATCCTTACTGAATCCATAGGGCTTCACCCTATATCCTCGTGTACTTCCGACAAGATAGGAATTCCAGAACTCCGTGACATTCTCAAAGAATACTACGGCAATAATGAAATATCCTATACTGCGGACTATGACAGCGAGATATGGGGTGAAGTCATGTCGTATTTTGAACGGGATTGCAAGCTGATTAAGGAAATGGAATTGGAATCAGGACTTGCTACTATTTATGAGACGGATGTAGTGAATGAATTTCTTGTAAGGTTTGAATGGGACAAGGGAGGAAAAAACTTTCTGTTTTGGATAAAAGAAAATACCAACGATTTTGTAACGAGACAGTAACTGTACTACTAAAGAGAAAACTCTAATTATACAAAACCGTTGGTACAATAAAGTATATAGTTGCGCCCCATACGATAAGATACTGGCATAAATTCATTATACCGAACTCTTTTTTAATTAATGAACCCGACCGACATTAAAAACGATATTTGGTCAACTTCATTTTACTTAAAATGCACTTGAAATATCAAGCACACACATAATATAACTTTTGAGTTTATTAATACCCAAAGGCTCTTTTATTTATCCTTTTCGAACAAGCTTACAATCTCGTCACTCCAGTTGAGCGTACGATGTGTCCATGTGTCGGCAATAAGCACTTTTCCCGTCGAACAATCTATAAGGAAATGTGCCGGAACCCCTTTCACTCCGTACTTGTCGCATATATCATCACCTACAATAACATTCCGCCACTGTGAATAATCCTTGATAACTTTAAGCCATGCTGTGCGGTTATCATCTATCGAAGCAGCGAAGACCTCAAAACCTTTGTCATGATACTAATTATATAAATCCGCAATTACAGGCATATCGGCACGGCATGGCGCACACCATGTAGCCCAAAAGATCAGCAGGACATAGGTGTTCGAGTCATCCTCTACAACACCTTTAAGTGACACGTCCTCGTCTGATGGCGATTTCCCCGTAAAATCCTTATAGAGATTTCCCGGAAACGACTCACGTGCTTTGGCGGCACGCTCTTTTTCTTGTTCAATTCGCATCAGTGTTTCTTTACTAAGAGCTGCATAACTCGCCTTCTGCCCCACAGACATGGAGTTTATCAGGTCCAGTTTCATATCCCACGGCATGAAAAAATGATAACGGTCGAAAAGGAAACCGCCAACAGGGTTATCAATATTTTCCCCTATGTACGAGGCTATAAAAGGGAACAGAGAATCCGGATTATTGACATACAACATCATTTCACGGCTGAATTTATCAAGAACATTATTTAGCGAAGTTCCCGTCGCAACATGAAGATGGCTTGTTTCAGGGTCAAATCCTTCGATTGAAATGTTACCCGGTTCCAGTATCAAATCCATAGATATTTCACCTTCACTATTCAACGTATCTACTACTGCCACAGTTGCCGCCCTTATCGTATCTGAAACGCCACGAAAAACAAAAGAATTGTTTTTACACACTGTAGAGTCAATAAATACAGGCTTTTCGTTGGTATCTAAATAAAAAAGGTAGACTTTATTTCCATCAGCAAAATCACTGGAACTTCCTTTGATTAAGTAGTCTGTTTTATTCGCACAGGACATTAACACGACCATCACTAACAGTACAAACAGTACATACAGATGCCTTTTCATCATATTCAAAATTTGCGTAATTCTACGGTCCTTCGGATTATGGTTGTAAAGATAAGGATAAGCCGGTTCACGACCAAACTCCAGTTGAAAATAGGCATCGTCCATTTCTTTTCAATCACCAAAATCTGGTCACCGGACTTATTGCATATAATTTTTACCAAAGAAATCATCTTTGAACATCGACATCATCGACAAAAGCAGACATATTGCATAATTTCATTATACCGAACTCCCACTCTGACCAATATCCGAGCTAAAAAATACAAGATGCCTTCCAAGAAAAACAAGCCGGCACCTTGTAATTTTTTCAACCCGCTCCCGGGAAAAGGCTTTAAAGACAAAATTTTCTTTTACACAAAAAATCGGATGAAAGTGCCAGTAAATAGGCTTTTTTTAACTATTTTTGCGGTAATTCCCCCTACTTACAGTAAAGCTACTATAATTTTGTAATTTTACAACCGTATGCCTCATAGCGTAAAAGTAATCATACCTGTCTATACCACCCGACTCAACCGTTTCGAAGCTCTTACTCTGCAGAATAACTACCAGAAGCTGCAGAATCATCCCATCGTTCTGATTGCGCCTGAAGGGCTCGACCTCTCAAACCTGCTCAACTTATATCCGCGCTGTCAGGTGGAAACCTTTTCGCCCGACTACTTCAACAGCATCAGCAGCTACAACCGCCTGATGATGTCGGAAGAATTCTACCGCCGCTTCAGCGATGTGGATTACATTCTGATCTGCCAAACCGATGCCTACATCTTCCGAGACGAACTGGCCGAATGGTGCGAAAAGGGATACGATTATGTAGGGGCCCCGTGGCTGGTACGCCCGATTTACAAATTTCCACTCTTTGTATTCACCTCCTGGCTCAAACGTACCTATTGTTCATGGTTCAACCGCCCCAATTCCCAAATCACCAACTTCAAGGTAGGCAACGGCGGTCTATCGCTGCGCAAAGTGTCGAGCCACCTGCGTGTTACCACCAGTATGAACGCCATAATCCGGGAATATCTGCAACATCCCGGCAACCATATTTTTAATGAAGACGTATTTTTTAGCGTCGAAGTAAACCGCCACGGAATGGGATTCCGGTATCCGGACTACATGGAAGCACTACAATTCAGTTTCGACAAATATCCGGCTCTGTGCTACCGTCTCAACCATGAGCAGTTGCCCTTTGGCTGTCATTCCTGGTACAAAAGAAAAATGAAAAAATTCTGGTTTCCCATTATTCTTCGTGAATCACGCTCATGAAAAAACAACTGATTCTGAAAAGAGGCCTGGCTCGCCTAAAAGCCCTCTACTACCGTCTGCGCGAGCAACTCCAGCCGTCGGCCATCAGCCGGGGTACTGACGTGCCGATTATTATCAACAATTTCAACCGGCTTACCACGCTGCAACAGCTCATCCGTTCACTGACACAACGCAACTATCGCCACATCTACATCATCGACAACAACAGCACCTATCCGCCCTTGTTGGAATACTATAACGCATGCCCGTACCCGGTCATACGATTGTCTGAAAATGTAGGATTCAAAGCACTGTGGAAAGTAAAGGAACTGCGAAAACGCTTTTGCGGCGACTATTACATCTACACGGATGCCGACGTTATGCTTGACGACAACTGCCCGACCGACGTGGTGGACCACCTGCTCGACCTTCTGAAAAACCGCTACCCCATGGCTGCAAAAATAGGATTATCGATACGCATTGATGACCTGCCCGACTGTTATAGCCACAAACAGCAGGTAATCCGTTGGGAACAACGCTATTACGCACATAAGGCCAAGAACGACGACACACTGTTCCGCGCTCCTGTTGATACAACTTTTGCTCTCTATCGTCCACGCGTCGGACTTAGCCGGAGCCGGGCAGTCGAAGCCTACCGCACAGCGGCACCCTACCAGATACGCCACTTGCCCTGGTATACTGATTCAAATAATCTGACAAAGGAAGAACAATACTATATCAGTCACTGCCGACGTGCCACAAGTTGGAGCAGTCAGGCACGCAGTTAAAGTTCCAACCGGAACTTCAACTCATGACGGCGGCGGTAACGCTGCCAGAACTTACGTCGGTAGTGCAGCACCCATTGGCAGCACTGCTCCGGTTCTGCATTTCGGGCAGCAGCATAATCACAAGCCAACTGCTTAAAGAAATCCACCTGCCCCCACAGACGTGCAAAATTGGCACACCCCTGCTCTACCGAAACCGTGCCGAACCGCATCCGGTTAATGTCAATCAGCGAAAAGCGCCATTCATTCTCCACACGGTCAAACAGAATATTACCCGGCGAATAATCAAGATGTAATATACCCGCATCATGCAACCGGGCAGAAAACTTTGCAAAAGCGCTTACCACATCACGACAGTCAGCAATCCGGGCATCGCCAAATTCATAAAAATTACGGGTATAGGGACATTGGATACTTACAAAATACGAATAGTGCAACAAGCCGCCTCGCCGTTCCTCAATATAAGCCACGGGATGAGGAGTTTCAATGCCAGACGCCAACAATCGGTCAGGGTAGGTATAGGCACGCCAGCCCTTTGATTTCCGGAAAAAAGTATAAATCAAGCGATTGAAAAATGAAGGCACACCATAGCGCTTCACGTTCAATTCAATTTCTCCGACTCTCATTTTTCGTATCACATTACGTCGGGCATACAGCACTTCACCTTCATGATCAAAATGCTGCGGAATTTTTTTTATAAAGTCTGACAAACAACGATATTCCGGACGGATAAAAATTCTCATGGCTCAAAAACAACAAAAAATTCGGAATGTAGTATAGCCTATTTCAAAGAAAGAAACAGATTACGGAACCTATTAACATAATCGTCCACCTTAAAATCGCGAATAATACGCTGCCGGCCAGCCTGTCCCATAACCTGCCGTAACTTTTCATCAGCAATCAGACGTTGCAATTTGGCCGCCAAGTCTGCAGCATCACCCGAGCGGAACAACAATCCCGTTTCGCCATCCAACAACAAGTCACGCGCTCCCGGAATGTTACTGACAACACAAGGTAATCCGCAAGCCATGGCTTCCCGCACCACGCGAGGCGAAGCATCGCGCAATGAAGGCAACACAAAGATATGAGCCCCAGGCAGATAAGCCAAAGCATTAGTCTGGAAACCCTCTAAATGAATGCGGTCTGCAGCCGGACTTTTACGTGCCAGCTCAATGTCAGCATCATCACAATCACCAACAAAAACCATATGAGCACGTGTATCCGCAATTAGCCCAAACGCTTCTATAAACAATTGCAGGCCCTTAAATGGACGTCCCTTACAACATCCCACATAAACACAGGTCACGGCATCAGAAGGCACTCCGCTAACCTTTACCGGATGCTGGCAGGCCTCCTTCACCCAATCCACATCAAACGGCTTTAAATTAACCGACAGTCGATTGGGGGCAATAAAACGCTGCAAATATTCCCGAATATCTTCGGTCTCACATACAATATGACGCACACGCGGATTCAAGATACCCAGATAATACGTAGGATCAGACCGACGCACCTTTGCCTGTGTTCCCCGGTATCCTACATTACGCGCAGAGGTTCCTATTGAAGCAAGCAAAGCGTTAGACAGACCAGCACTACCAGGAGAAAAGATAACGTCAATGGCATACTGACGCACATAACGGCGCAATAATTTGATAACTTGCCATTCTACCTTAGAACGAATTTCGGGTAATGATAACGCAATACAACGCCCACCTATGTTTGCACGTTGTCGCTCGGAACTAAACGTGACATATATATTAAAATCCGAGTCATAAGACAAGCGTTGCAACATGTCATAACCCGCCATGTCCAACTCGCGATGAGTTACCAGCAAATTCATAATCCTTCCTTTTTAATATATCAAGTATGCTTGCATGATACAAATATCCAGTAAAATATACAAGACCAAATAACTTTTACTCTTCGCAAAAATACAGATAAATCCTGAGAATAACCGTTTACTTCAGACAAAAGAAGAACTCACCACTTTCCGAATCATGCTGAAAACCCTCAAAAGAAAAATATTTCAATTCTTCAGGATCATCAAACTGACGCTGTAAGATAAAGCGGGTCATGGCACCGCGACACATTTTTGTATAGATTACAATGTTCCGCAAGCGTCCGTCTTTCCAGACTCGGAACTCCGGAGTAATTACCCGCACGTGCTTTTTAACCTTACGCCAATCCACCATTTGTTGCATTTCCTTACTGGCCAGATTAACCAAAACGCCTCCATTTTCCTTAATTCGCTGAATAAAATAGTCTGTCAGCAAAGTTTTCCAAAATGCAAACATGTTTTCTCCGCCACTATCCGGCAACACAACCTTTCCTTCCAGGCGATAAGAACAAATCAAATCCAACGGCCGCAGCATACCATAAAGAAAAGAAGCTATCAGCACGTGCTCCTGGGCATATTCAAGTTGTTGGGCAGTCAAAGTGGGCGCCGAAAGCTTACGGAAAACCATGCCATTGTATGCAAAGGCTGCCGGAAGGCGCTGATCTGCCTTCCGCTCAAAAAAATGCTGGTACATATGCCAAACTTCAGCTGCCATTTCGCGTTTTATATGCAATTGTTCCGACCAGTCATCAATCGTCAAAGACATCAAATTCAACACATGACGCTCTGCCTGCGCCTGAAAGAGCGGATCACCTGCGCCTTCTACCCGACCAACCGGAGCTGAAGACATCAATTTTGCACATGAAAGATAAACCAGCATAACATACAAATTAAGGAAACGACAAAAACAAAAAAGGGGAGCATTTTACTTGCTCTCCTTTTGGGTGGGTGGCCGGTGGGATTCGAACCCACGACATTCAGAACCACAATCTGACGCTCTCTACGGCATAGAAAAGCTGCGCTTTCCTATGCAACCAACAGAACTACAGCCACTTTTGTCGCTAATATTAACAAGTTAATGAACTCTATTAAGAATGAATTAGTCAACAGTTAGTCAACATTCGTTCTTGTTGCAAAGATAGTGATTCTTATGGGTTTATGCAATGATAATGACTTATTGTTTAGGTAGATGCACTTACTTTTTCCTATAAACCAAGATAGAATAAATCTAATGATAAGATATGCACAACATTCTCACCTTTTTATTTGTTATCAACAGGAATAATCCGTAATTTTGTGGTATTCTAATAGAATGTGTTATGTCAAGTGATGCAATCAAACAAGAACTGTTGGCAAAGCTAAAGCTGGAGCATTGCTTTTGGTCGTACAATGAGGATTCAATCAAGGATATTCCCGATGATATGCTGATTGAAAAGACTTTGTTGCATCTTGACTTGGATGAAATCAACCAGCTTTTCCTGATTTATCCTTTTAAGAAGATAAAGCAAGTATGGTTAGACTACCTTATTCCGCAAGAAGAATATCTCTACACGTTGAACCGCTTTTTTGCTTGGTACTATTTCAAGGCGAAGAAGCCGGATGCCTATATAAAGTCTATGGCTACTCGTCACTTTAATAAGATGCTTGCATGAAAGGTTTAGCACCACACACCCGACAAATCTTTGAAGCAGTTTCTAAATTAGACTGCATCAAGCCCTATCTTTTGGTGGGTGGTACAGCCTTGTCCTTGCAGATAGGCACACGGCAGAGTGAAGATTTGGATTTTATGAAATGGCGGACTTCCAAAACTGAAAAGATGGAAGTGGCATGGTATCAAATAGAGAAAGAACTTGCCGCTGTTGGCGAAATCCAGCATAAAGACATTTTGGATATAGGCCATGTGGAGTATGTGGTAGCTGGAGTGAAATTCTCGTTTTATGCCTGTCCCAAGTATTCTCCTGTTGATAAGCCTGTGGATTACTTGAATCATGTACGATTAGCTGATGTAAAAGCCATTGGAGCTATGAAGATGGAGGTGATGTTGCGCAGAAGTAATTTTCGTGACTACTATGATATTTACTCCATTCTAAAGTCTGGTGTTTCTATTCATGAACTAATATCTTTGGCACTTACTTATTCAGGACATCGGCTTAAATCCAAGAATCTGCTTGCCATGTTGACCAATGGCAACCGCTTCGCAAGAGATGCACACTTTGAACAACTTGCACCTGTGTATGCTGTCACTGCCCAAGAAATAGAAGATTATATTAAGTCGTGTTTGAGATAGTTTCATAAATCAGAATTTTTGTTGCGTCCACACTCCTTTTCAGATATGGATTCTTTATAGTCTGTTCTTCCAACAAGTCCACTTCCCTGCCAAACAATTCCTCCAAAGCGTATTTGAAATCAAAGTAATTGTCGAAATAGTCACTTACCTCTGTCTTATTGAAAGAAACTCCCAAGTCCACATCGCTATTGTCATTGAAACGGTCAGTAAGTATGGAGCCAAACACAAACAATTTATGAGAACTTTTTTCTACCATCCTCTTATAAAACGGGCTATTCTCGAAAAAAGTCCTTTTCTCGAATTCTCCATTTCTGACTCTAATTCTTGAATATCTTTTTCTATGCTTATCAGGCCTGTATCATCACGTACCAAATAATATGAAAGAACTCTTACATTTTCCCATTTTACTTCATCTTCTTTTATTTTAAGCCCACGTGATTTCACAAGGTTTATCAACCAGTCACGAAAATTTTCGCCTTGTGCTGCATAAATTAGGGCATAGTTCTTTTTGTCATATTGTATGCTCAATTGAGTTCCAATAGCCTCATTGGTAGCCTGATAGCCATAGTAGGATTCCACATCGTTTTGAAAGGCGTAAGCGACAATATAAAGTCCACCGTAAGCATGAGCTATCTCTTCTTGTTTCCATTCCGCATCGGTTTCTAAGACTATGTTGAGGATATTTAAAGGACTTACCACTGACCCGCAGCCATTAATGCGTTCATATTCACCCTCAAAGTATTTCCAAATTCTTTCTCCCTTTTTATATTTGTACAACTCTTGAAATGTGTGATTGTCACCTAAACATTCTATTAAATATAAACCGTCTATTGACGCAGTTGCATCTTTTGATATTTGACCGTTGGCATCCTTATTGAAGCTATTTTCTAAAGCAGCTCTTATTTGGTCTTTTACGTTTTCTGCAAGCCCTTCATAGACTTTTGGACTGTTAGTATATGGTATGCTTTGCAATCCGTTCATTTCAATCAGGTTGTAGTGTGGTATATCATGTTCTTTGGCTTCTTCTTTTCCGTCAAAACCATTAAAAGTTATATAATCGGCATTGGGTATTCCATCCTCTTTCATCTTAATGATGGACTTTCTTCCACCACCTCCAACTCCTATAATCAATATCTTGCTCATAATTATCTTTTTTTAATATGGTACTTCCTTATTCCTCCCTATAAAATGAATTTCTTTCAAATAATGTACTCCTGCTCTATGTCTAATCTTCAACCTTTCTCATTTCTTCTTTTAAGAGCATCAGGAAGAAAAATTGGACAAATAAATAAATCTATTGTTTTCAGTTATCCAACCACTGAACGGTCAATGATTGGTACACATCTATATGACTTGGCTATCTCATTTAATGATTCCTCTGTTGCCGATTTGTATCTTACAATGCGTGTAACACCTTTATAGGCGAACTTGTCTGTATGCAATTCCAAGTATGGAC
>OLZA01001070.1_pt1 | contig 10736 bp, 9 predicted proteins | sample 1673431 | NCBI WGS metagenome assembly OLZA01 (sample SAMEA103958111, study PRJEB25191) | human gut metagenome | biome: human-associated habitat [ENVO:00009003]; feature: intestine environment [ENVO:2100002]; material: feces | place: Germany | collected 2013/2015 | reverse complement strand
ACAAAGTTATATAAGAAATATAGAACATTATTTAATCAAAAGACAAAAAAAGAATATTTTGCAGAATGTTTTAAAGAATATGTTGGTGGTCATCAAGAAAAGGTGAAACCATTTCATTCATATATGAAGACAATTACTCAAAAAATACGCCAAAAAAATAAATGAGCTATGCAAAAAGCGTGACTTATGAATAAAAAAACGATATAATGTGTCTAAAAAAGAAACCAATAAATAGGTTTTGATAAATGATATTAATGCACTTTAAAATATGATAATATGTTATGGTGAGGTGAAAATGATGGATGATTTTATTAGACCGCCAAAAAAAGAAGTAAAACAAGAAACAAAACAAAGACCAATCAAAGAAGTTTTAATTGTTATTTTGATTATTGTCTGTCTTGCAATTGGGTATTTTGCAGGCTATGTTTCAAAAAAGAATGTTATTGTTAAAAGTAAAAATGATAGCAGTATTATTAATGAAGTTTATGATACTTTAGATAAGTATTGGGTAAATACGAATGATCAAGACGTAAATTTAAATACCTCTGCTATTGAAGGAATGGTTGCAGGATTAAATGATCCTCATTCAAGTTATCTAACAAGCAAAGAAGCTGTTGAATTTAATCAAACAGTTGCTGGAAATTATCAAGGCATCGGTGTAGGTTTTTCTATGGTAGAACAAGGGGCCATGATTACTAAAGTATATAGTGATTCACCAGCAAGTAAAGCAGGCTTAAAAGTTGGCGATATTATCACGAAAGCGGATGGAAATGAATTAGCACAAGCAAGTACTGATCAAGTAAGAGACTACGTGCGAGGTGAAGATGGAACAGAAGTTACATTAACGATTTTAAGTAATCAAAAAACAAGTGATGTGACAGTTACAAGAGGCGCATTAGATACTTCTGCTTTTTATGAAATAAGAAAACAAGGAAATGTATCTTTTGGATATATTGAATTATCAACTTTTGGAACAGATACTGCTAAGCAAGTAGAAACAGCCTTAGAAATGTTTAAAAAGAAAAATATTCAAACATTAGTTATTGATTTAAGAGATAATGGTGGAGGCTATTTAACAGCTGCTACAGATATTTTAGATTTATTCTTTACTTCAGATGAAGTAATTTATCAAATGAAAGAAAAAAATAGTGCAGCAAAAAAATATTATGCAGAATCAGATAAAAAATATGAATTTGAAAATGGTTATATTCTTGTAAATGAAAATACAGCAAGTGCTTCTGAATTAACAGCAGGAGCTTTACAAAGTGAAAAAGGATATCAACTTATTGGAAAAACAACTTATGGAAAAGGAAGTGCACAAACTCAAAAAACACTTTCTGATGGATCAGTTTTAAAGTATACGTATGCTAAATGGATGATTCCTAATGGGACATGTATTAATGGAAAGGGTCTAACACCTGATGAAGAAGTTGATAATGTTTCATTATCAGGAATTACAACAAAAGATGTAAAAGAAACCTTAAAAGTTGATTGTGTAAATACACGTATTAAATCTATGCAAAAGATGCTCAATATTTTAGGATATTCTGTTGATCGAGAAGATGGTTATTTTTCAGTTAATACACAAGCAGCATTACAACAATTTGAAACAGATAATCATTTAAACGTAGATGGAGAGTATAGTCAAAGTGATAAACAAATGCTGGTTGCAAGAATGATGATTTATATCAATAATCATGAAAATGATAAACAGTATGATCAGTTAATGAAAATCATAAAATAAGGTGGTGAAACTATGTCTCAGTTTAAACTCGTTTCTCCTTTTCAACCAATGGGAGATCAAGTTCAAGCTATTCAAGAACTTGTAGATGGTTTAAAAGCAGGTAAAAAGGAACAAGTCTTACTTGGGGGAACTGGAACAGGAAAAACATTTACTGTTGCTAATGTTATCAAAGAATATAATAAACCAGCGTTGGTTTTAGCACATAATAAAACATTAGCAGGACAATTATATTCAGAGTTAAAAGAATTTTTTCCTGAAAATAGAGTAGAGTACTTTATTTCAAACTTCGATTTTTATCAACCAGAAGCTTATATTCCAGGTAGAGATCTCTATATTGATAAAAATGCAAAAACAAATTATGAAATTGAAATGTTGCGTTCAGCAGCAATGAATTCACTTATTGAAAGAGAAGATGTCATTGTTGTTGCTTCTGTTGCTTCTATTTATGGACTTGGAAATCCTGAACAGTATAAAGAAATGATTTTCTCATTACGTGTTGATCAAGATATTGATCGTAGAGAATTATTGACATTTTTAGTCGATCGTCAATATCAAAGAAATGATATTGAACAAACTAAAGGAACTTTTAGAGTTCGTGGTGATGTTATTGAAATTGTTCCAGGACATAGTGAAAGTTATTTGATTCGTATTGAATTATTTGGAGATACAGTAGAACGTATTTGTGAAGTAGATCCCCTTACAGGACATATTTTAGGTTCTTATAATACGTATACTATTTATCCTGCTTATGGATATGTAACGAAAAAGGAACAAATGTTAAAAGCTTGTGATACGATTTCTAAGGAATTAGAAGAACGATTACAGTATTTTAAAGATGAAACAAAGCTATTAGAGTATGAACGTCTTGATCAAAGAACGAGACATGACGTAGAAATGTTAAGAGAAGTGGGAATGTGTCCAGGAATTGAAAATTATTCACGACATATCGATGGACGAAAAGCAGGTCAAAGACCTTATACATTGATTGATTATTTTCCTAAAGATTTTTTACTTGTCGTAGATGAAAGTCATGTTATGCTTCCACAAATTAGAGGAATGTATAATGGGGATCGTTCTCGTAAAGAAACATTAGTAGAGTATGGTTTTAGACTTCCAAGTGCTTTGGATAATAGACCACTTGTTTTTGAAGAGTTTGAAGATTTGATTCATCAAGCTATCTTTGTTTCTGCAACGCCAGGTGATTATGAACTAGATAAGGTTCATCATCAAGTTGTTGAACAAATTATTAGACCAACAGGACTATTAGACCCTAAAGTTTCAGTAAGACCAATAGATACACAAATACAAGATTTAAAAAATGAAATCAAAAAACGAGCAGAAAAAGACGAAAGAATTTTAATAACGACACTTACCAAGAGAATGGCAGAAGACTTAACAGACTTTTTCATTCAAGAAGGCATTCGCGTTCGATATCTGCATAGCGAAATCAAATCAATAGAAAGGGTAGAAATTCTAAGAGATTTAAGGCTAGGTGAATTTGACGTTTTAATAGGAGTAAATTTATTAAGAGAAGGACTTGATATTCCTGAAGTATCACTTGTTGCAATTATGGACGCGGATAAAGAAGGATTTTTACGTTCAGATACAAGTCTCATCCAAACCATAGGACGAGCGGCCAGAAATGCCTGTGGTGAAGTCATTATGTATGCAGATAAAATCACAGATTCCATGGATAGAGCAATAAAAGAAACCGAACGCCGCAGAAAAATTCAAATAGAACATAATAAAAAATACGGAATTATCCCTCAAACAATAAAAAAACCAATAGAAAATAATCTTCTATCCCTTGTTGCAAGTTATAGAGATTTAGAAGATATTGTTGCTGAAGAAATGGTTGATTTAGGAATCGAGAAAAAAGATTTACCAAAACTAATAGACAAACTTGAAAAAGATATGCATAAAGCAGCAAAAATTTTAGACTTTGAAAGAGCAGCACAAATCCGTGATCAGCTTAAAAAATTAAGAGAGATGAAATAACAAAAAGTACTGATTTTTAATATCTCAGTACTTTTCAGGTTATACTATTATATTAAACTTATTTTCCGTTTAATCTTTCAGCAGCATCATCAATAACATTGATTTGTACATGCTCATCATACTCTTCATTGCTACCTTTGATATGTTCATAAGAAGCCTGTGCTAAATAATTTGCAAGAATAGACAAATTTACAATAAAAGCGAGAGAACAATATAATACAAATCCCCAATGAGTAAACGGGAGCTGAAAAAAATAAAACAAATAAGCTACAGGTCCAACTAAAACAACATTTGCAATTAGTAACTGAGGAATAAAGAATAAGAAACTTATAAATACATCAATACAAGCTTCCAATATAAGTTTGTAGTTAAAAGCCTGCTCCACTTTTAAATATTTAGCAAAAGACATATATGATGTCAAAAGTATAGAAAAAATAATTGACCAGACTATAATAGAATAGATTAAAGGAACATGTGGCAAATCTATAGGAATAGCGACCTTAGTAATAATAAAATTACCAATAAACCCCCAAATAATAATCTGCGGTACCATAACAGCAGCCGTTTTTAAAGTTGTTTTTAACAACTCCATAGGATTTAAGGTTAAGATTTCTCGCCTATTCATACGGACATTATGAATCCCATGCGTTAAAACACCTAATAATAGAATTCCTGTCCAAAAACCATAAAAATAGAATAGACTCATCTGTCCTACAAGAAAAAACTTAGTACAGAAATACACAGGAATAGCATAAATAGCTATTTTAACAAATGATAAATCTTCACTTAGTGCCTCATTAAATGCATCAACAATTGACGCCATAAAAGGTACCTCCTCAATTATTTTAAATTAAATCTATTCTAACCTTGTATCAAACGTTTTAATTCTGCAGGTTTTGAAGATTTAGAAAGGGCATCCTCAATAGTAACCAATCCCTTTTTAAACAACTCTGCAAGAGCAGATTCAAGTGTTTGCATACCAGAACCAGAACTTGTTTGAATAGTAGAATAAATTTGAGCAGCCTTAGCTTCGCGAATAAGGTTAGCAATAGCAGGAGTAACAACCATAATCTCCTGAGCCATTACACGCCCCTTTCTTGAACCGTCAGGCTGACGTTTTGGAAGAAGAGTTTGTGAAAATACAGCTACTAATGAGTTAGCAAGCTGTACACGAATTTGTTGTTGTTGTCCTTCAGGGAAAACGTCAATAATACGGTCAATTGTTTGAGAAGCAGAAGATGTGTGCAGAGTTCCAAATACCAAGTGGCCTGTTTCTGCTGCTGTCAAAGCTAACGCAATAGTTTCGTGATCACGCATCTCACCTACCAGAATAATATCAGGGTCTTCACGGAGTGCTGATTTCAAAGCATTTGCGAATGATCGAGTATCCATACCTAATTCACGCTGGTGAATAATACTAACCTTTGATGTATGAACAAATTCGACAGGGTCCTCAATTGTCAAAATATGTTCAGCTCTTGTTCTGTTAATATAATCAACCATAGCTGCAAGTGTAGTAGATTTACCTGAACCAGTAGGACCTGTAACCAAAACTAATCCACGCGGTTTTTCCGCAATTGTTGTAACTACAGGTGGCATACCGAGTTCTTCAAGTTGAGGAGCTGTAGTAGCAATTGTACGGAATGCAGCTGCATAACAACCTTTATCTTTATAAAAGTTCACACGGAAACGGCCTATACCTTCTACACCATAAGAAAAATCCAGTTCCCATTCTTGTTCTAAATGTCTTCGCTGTTCATTAGACATCATTGGAAATAACAAAGATTCAACGCCTTCCGGTGTTAACGGGTCATAATCTAATCTTACAAGTTTACCATCAATACGTGCTACCGGAGGCAATGCATTTGAAATATGCAAGTCGGAACCTTTTCTTTCTACTAACTCTTTTAATAAATCTTCAATAATCATAATCAAAACCACCCATTTTATTCTGTATAATTCATAATTGCATCATTTTCTTTTGAAGCCATTTCAATTAACAAATAGGTCATATACGCACCTAATGCTACAGCTTTGGGATCCAAATCTGTTTTATTAGCAGCTTCAATAATCGCAGTATTTATCTCCGGATTTTCATCCTTTATATAATGAATCATTTTTTTACGCCAAGCAGGCATATCCTCAAATATTTCACTAAAAGCAGTATTTGCTATCTCTTCTGATATTACTGGTAACATCCAACCAATCCTTCATAAAAATACATCTACGATAGTTTTATTATACACTAAATTTCTATTCAAGTCTATATTTCAATAAAAATCCTATATTTGAAGTATAATTAAAATATGAAACTCAACAGCCTAAAACTCACAAATTACAGAAACTGTAAATCTTTAGAATTACAATTCAATAAATCTAAAGTACTTATAATCGGAAAAAATGCTCAAGGAAAAACAAATATACTTGAAAGTATTTACTTTCTCTCAACCCTAAAATCCCCAAGAACATCAAACTTACAAGAACTTATCAATTTTACAAGCGAAAACTTAAAAATAGAAGCTGATATTATTAAATCTGAAACAGATATAAATATTATGTATTCATACAACTCTGAGAAAAAAAGAGAATTAAAAGTTAACAATCTAAAATCTACAATTAAAGATTTTAAATCAGTTTTGAAAACCGTACTATTTTCAACTTCAGATCTTTTACTTTTGCGCGGAGCCCCGCAAGATAGGAGGGATTGGCTTGACAGAGCAATATCTCAGGTTTATCCTGCCTATGATGACAGATTATCAAAATATGATAAAATTAGAATACAAAAAAATAATTTTCTTAAAGAATGTGCAAAAACAGGAAATTTTAATGAATCACTGCTAGAAGTATTTAATGAACAATTATCTGTTACCGGTAGTAATATTATCTATATTCGAAAAAAATTTCTAAGAGAAATTGAAAAATTAGCAAAAGAAAAACATAAAACTATCAGTGAAACAGAATCTCTGTCAATCAAATACGATTCTAATTTTTTAGGCACCAATAATGAATTTGAGGATATAGAAAGCATACAATATGCATTCCTAGAAGCATTAGACAAAAGAAAAAATGAAGAAATACGCAGATGTCAATCCTGTATTGGTCCACATCGCGACGATATTATATTTTACATAAACAATCAGGAAGCAACAAAATTTGCCTCTCAAGGCCAACAAAGAACAATTGTTCTGGCTCTTAAATTATCAGAATTAGATATTATAACTGATAAAACAGGTGATGAACCTATTTTATTGCTGGATGATGTTTTAGCAGAACTTGATGACATAAGACAAAATTACCTTTTAAAATCCATCAACTTAAATACTCAAACAATAATTACATCTGTGGATACAATATTATTCGAAGATGAGTTTTTAAAAGATGTTGAAATATACAAAATAGAAAATGGGACACTACAAAACTGATTCGTACATTTTATTCTTTAATCAGTTTTGTTAATATAGCTGCAACCAGTAAACATAAAGCGCCAATAAAGAATGAATATTCATAATGATTATTCATATAACCACCGACTTCAACAACTGATTTATTAATAATCCATGCTACAAGTGTACAAACAAAAACTTGAGGACCAGCTATGAATATATTAAATAACCCCATAACAGAACCTTCTGTACCAGGCTTAATATATCTTGAAAGCATTGCAAAAGGTAATGCACAAACACTTGCCCAACCTATACCAGATAAAGCCATACCAAAAGCAACAATTAAAGGAGATGTTTTAAAAATTCCCATAATAAGATAAGCCACAACCATAGAAACCAGAGACACTATGTGAACTTTTTTATTTCCAAATTTTCCAGCCAAAATTCCTATAGGAATAGCTATCAAAAAACATACCAAATTAAAGATTGCAAAACAAATAGATGAATAATTTGTTGCTGATATTTGAATCGCAGTAAAGGATTTTTGCACATCTAAAGATAGTTTTGTCAAATCCGGAACACCATAAACCGTATGAATTGCAAAATTTGTAAAAAATATCATTAAACACATCATACCAATCCAAGTAAAGAATTGCATAATACAAATTTTAGAAACTTCCGGAGATAAAGCAAAAAATTCTTTCATAGAACGCCAAAAGCCTATTTTTTCCGAACTTTCCTTTGTTAAAACTCCATCAAGCGTACTCTTTTCCTGAATAGTAAAACAAGTCCAAGTCATAGCCAATGTAAAAGCTAGAGCTGCCATAATAAATTGTGCGGTAATTGACATTTGATAATGAAAAACAAGTTTTAAAACAGGGGCTGTAGCTGCAGCAACAACAGATCCTAAACCAATTGCTAAACTTATATATGAATTAGCAACAGAATGCTGTTCTGCAGGAACAACATCAGGAATTAAAGCTCTATAAGGACCTTGAGCAATATTAATACAAGCATCAATTATCCATATCATAACTGCAGCAAATAACAAACCTGCCTTTGGATACAAAGTATTCCAACCAAAAAGATTTGCAATATCACCTGAATTAGGAAACAACCACAGCGCTATCGATGCAATTAAAGCACCACTTAAAAGATACGGTCTCCTACGACCAAAACGGGATTTGGTATTATCAGACAATGCACCTATTAATGGTTGAACCACCATCCCCGTAAAAGGGCCGGCTAACCATATAAGCCCGTACAAAAAGGCATCTGCGCCAAGATTTTCAGTAACAGGGGCTGACAAAATAATCCTCATTTGCCAAGCAAATTGCAATCCCAAAAAGCCCAGTGCAAAATTAAGAAAGTTAACTGTTGAAAACTTCTTCAACCCCAAATTATTATCCATCAAATATCTCTCCCTGATTATTATCTAACTAATGTATAACAAAAATACACGGAACAAAGCTCTGCGTCAAGCAAAAAAGACAATAAAATTTTCTCTAATAAGTTAAAACTAAAAACAATTATTTAACTTTTATGCTTTAATGCAGCATCTATTAATCCCTTAAATAACGGATGAGGTTTGTCCGGACGGGATTTAAATTCCGGATGAAATTGACAGGCCACAAACCAATCCAGTTTTGGCAGTTCTATAACTTCAGCTAACATCCCATCAGGAGACATACCGGAAAATACCAAACCTGCCTTTGTCATTTTTTCAATATATTCATTATTAACTTCATATCTGTGCCTATGCCTTTCAGATATAACCTCTGAACCATAAGCTTTTGCCGCGACAGAGCCTTCTTTTAAATGACACTCATAGGCGCCTAATCGCATCGTTCCACCGTATCCTTTAACATTTTTCTGTTCAAGCATAATATCAATAACAGGATATGCAGGATTTTCATCAAACTCTTTAGAATTAGCACCTTTTAAACCCACAACATTTCTTGCATACTCAATAACAGCACACTGCATCCCCAGACATAATCCTAAAAATGGCAAGTTATTCTCTCTTGCATATCTAATGACATTTAGTTTTCCCTCGATACCTCGAACTCCGAATCCTCCAGGTACAACAACAGCATCAACATCAGCTAACAACTTTTTGCAATTTGTATAATCAACACATTCCTCAGAATTTATCCATTTTATGTCTATTGCAGAAGAGTCAGCATAGCCTGCATGTTTCAACGATTCTACTACAGAAATATACGCATCGGACAATTTTGTATATTTACCTGCGATAGCAACTTTCAATGTTGTTTTAGGATTTTTTATTTTATTAACTAATTCTACCCAAGAATTTAAATCAGGTTCTCTTTCCTCCATTCCCAGCATTTTAAGTACAACAGAACACATTCCCTGCGCTTCCAAAGCTAAAGGAACCTCATAAATAGTTTTCATATCTCTGCATTCTATAACTGCATCTTTCGGAACAGAGCAAAACAGTGCTAATTTTTCTCTCTCTGTTTTTGGGATAGGCTTTGAAGTCCTACAAACTAAAAGTTCAGGTTGTATACCGTAACTTCTCAAAACATTTACACTATGTTGAGATGGCTTTGTTTTTAATTCGCCAGAAGTAGAAAGATATGGCAACAATGTACAATGAACAGAAATAGCATTTCCAATACCAATTTCTGATTTAAATTGCCTTATAGCTTCAATAAATGGTAAACTTTCAATATCACCAATAGTTCCGCCTATTTCTATAATGTGAAAATCCGGCTTAAACTGTTTTGTTGCTGCAACTATTTTTGTTTTAATTTCATTAGTTATATGCGGAATTACCTGAACAGTTGCACCTAAATAATCTCCACGCCTCTCTTTATTTATTACTTCCTGATAAATTCTACCTGATGTAACATTATTAACTTGCCCGAAACTAGTATCGGTAAATCGTTCATAATGTCCCAAATCCAAATCTGTTTCTGCCCCATCATCAGTTACAAAAACCTCACCATGTTGAAACGGACTCATTGTACCAGGATCAATATTAATATATGGATCAAATTTCTGAATAATAACAGAATATTCTCTAGCTCTGAATAAACGACCTAAAGAAGCAGCAATTATACCTTTCCCCAGAGAACTAACAACCCCGCCGGTAACAAATATATATTTTGTCATAACTTTTACCCCTAAAATTTTTCTATTAAATATCCGGGTTTATAAAACCACTTAATTCCAATAATTATACTAATAAACCAAGTTGTACAAACAATGTATTCTAAAAAGATATTGATATTAGCCGATTTTTGGAACTTTAAAAAATCCGTTTTCCTCTTCAGGAGCATTTGACATCAAAGCTTCTTTTGAAATTTCCTGACAAGGCACATCTTCTCTCATAACGTTAACAAAATCAATAACTTGAGTCATTGGTTTCACATTTGTGGTATCAACTTCATTCATTTGATCCACATATTTTAACACATCACCAAGCTGCTTTGTATATAAAACTTTCTCTTCTTCTGTTAACTCTAATCTTGCTAATTTAGCAACATGTTCTACATCTTTAACCGTAATCATGATTTGCTCCTATTTAAAATAATCTATATGCTGATAATAACATGAAAATATTCCAAAACCATTATTTATTAACG
>OLZA01001063.1_pt1 | contig 10788 bp, 5 predicted proteins | sample 1673431 | NCBI WGS metagenome assembly OLZA01 (sample SAMEA103958111, study PRJEB25191) | human gut metagenome | biome: human-associated habitat [ENVO:00009003]; feature: intestine environment [ENVO:2100002]; material: feces | place: Germany | collected 2013/2015 | reverse complement strand
GCGAAGCGACAAGAACTGCGGTACCGTGATGGCGTCGAGGTTGGCCGAATAGCGGCGGAGCCGCCGGGCCACGATGAGCCAGTTGAGCCAGGTACCCAGCGCAAGGCCGATGGCCGTCCAGCCCGGCGAGGCAATGCCTGTCAGATAGGCCAGACCCGGCATCCCCATCAGCAGCCAGCTGGACATATCGCTGGCCTCGGCGCTCATAGCCGTGACCAGCGGACCCATCTTCCGGCCGCCGAGGTAGAAGTCGGCGCTGTCGTTGTTGGTCTTGCTGTAGGCGAAGCCCACCAGCAGCATGGCCGCAAGATAGACGATGATGGTGACGATGATACAGATCTCACTCATATACATTTCCCCCTTTGCTGCTTTCTCTATAAAAGCGTGGCACGATTTTACCACACTAAAGCAGCAAAGTGCAACCCTCTCCGACAGATTCTTCCCCTATGACCGAAAATTCGTCTTTTCCAGCGTCCAAAATCGCTCAATATGCCAACAGGCCGCCCCCTTTTCAGGGGACGGCCTATTGGTTTGGATGAAGAAAATGATGAAAATAGAGAAGATGTCAGCTTATTTTGCGGCCTCGCCCTCGGGGAAGATGATCTTGTTCACGAAGAAGAAGATCACCATCGAGATGCCGCCGTTGAGCACGGTGGTGCCGATGTTGTAGATGAAGTCGGGCACCAGCAGACCGGCCACCGCCACCCAGATGCAGTTGATGGAGTTGACGATACAGGTGATGAGACAGAAGGCCAGCAGGTACCAGCCGATCTGTTTTGCCAGATTGCCCTTGCTGCGGAAGACGAGGCTGCGCTGGATGGGGAAATTGATACACTCGCCGATGATCATGGCCACCATGTAGGCGCAGAAGTAGGGCAGGCCGCCGTGGGCCGCATCGTAGCCGAGGATGTTCCACTTGAAGGTCTCCCCGAAGAGGGTGATGTCGATGCCCGGCCAGCCGAAGTCCACCACCGGCAGACCGGCAAACGCTTTGGGCAGAAATTGCAGCAGCAGGTACTTGAACACGGTGATGAGGTTGGACACGATAACGAACAGTCCGCCCTCCCGCACCCATTTGGCCGCAGCCGGATGCTTTTGGGCAAAGGTATTCCAGAAATTCACGGTCGTTCCTCCTTCTCAGCCCTGACGCAGCCGCTTTTTCAGCTGGGCGTTCAGGATGGCGTTCTTGATAAATTCGTAGATGACCCGGACGATGCCCACCAGCCAGAAGCCCTTCAGCTCCCAGACGAGGCCGTCCACCATCCCCATGCTGACCATGCCGTTGGTCATCTTGGCCAGCGCACGGAGGGGCATATTGTACTGGAAGACGGTGTTCAGGTCGGGCTTGCCCTTTGCAAAGCTGGCGTCGAGACGGCTGCGCAGCACCTTCTGGGCCAGCCAGCCCAGCGGGCTGCGGCCATGGTCCATCTCGCCCAGCGTCATGTTCCGGTCGATGCGGACGACATCCTCCGGCACAGGGTGGCCCAGCAGAGCCTCGAACTCGGCGTCGGTCACATAGGTGATCTGACCGGAGACGTAGTGGGTCAGGCTCAGGCCCGCGTAGGGGTCGGGGGCGTTGGTTCCCTTGACGGTGATGTCTGCCGTCAGGCGGATATCCACGCTGGACGCGCCCACCCGGAGCTGGTAGATGCCGCCCTCGACCTCCCATGCGTTGGTCTTGACGTTCCAGTAGCGGAACGCCTTATCGTCCAGCGCGATGGCCACGGTCTTGCTCTCGCCGGGAGCGAGAGAGACCTTTGCAAAGCCCTTCAGCTCCTGCTCGGGGCGGAAGATCTTCGCATCCGGCTTTGCGACGTAGAGCTGGACGATCTCGGCACCGGCACAGCTGCCGATGTTGGTGACGGTGAGGGTCACACCCTTCTCGTCTGCCTTCAAATCACTGTACTCGAAGGTGGTGTAGCTCAGGCCGTAGCCGAAGGGGAACGCCACCGGCACACCGGCGGTCTGATAGTACCGGTAGCCCACATACAGGCCCTCGCGGTACTCCACGTTCCGGCCCTCGCCGCCGAAGTTTGCCTTGGCGGGGGTGTCGTCGTGGGCCTTTGCCCACGTCTGGGACAGCTTGCCGCAGGGGCAGAGCTTGCCGGTGAGGATGTCTGTGGCCGCGCCTGCACCTGCCTGTCCGCCCAGTGCGCCGTAGACCAGTGCCTTGCACCGGCCCACCCACGGGGTCTCCACCGGCGCACCGGCGCTCAGCAGGACGACGACATTCGGGTTGACGGCGGCCACTGCGTCCAGAAGCTGCTGCTGGTTCTCGGCCAGCGCCATATCGGCGCGGTCAAGGCCCTCGCTCTCCCGCAGCTCATCGAGGCCGAGGCAGAGCAGGACGGTGTCGGCCTGCTTTGCGAGGGAGACGGCCTCCTCCTGCTTTTTGGGGTCTGCGGCTCCCTGACGGTCGAAGCCGGAGGCGTAGCCCACGAAGGAGATGCCGCTGTCGCCGGCTTTGATGCAGTCCAGCAGAGCATCTACCTGAAGCGCATTGACGGCGCTGGAGCCTGCGCCCTGATAGCGGGGCGTCTGGGCAAAGTCGCCGATGACGGCCAGCTTTTCGCCCGCCTTCAGGGGCAGGATGCCGTCCTCGTTCTTGAGCAGGACGATGCTCTCGGCGGCGGCGCGGCGGGCCAGTGCGTGGTGGGCAGCCGCGTCAAAGGTGCGGGGGGCTTTCTCCACTGCCGCGTGGGTGGGGAGCACCAGCTCCAGCAGCTCGTCGAGGCGGGCGTCGAGGTCGGCCTCGGTGACTTTGCCGTCCTTCACGGCCTTCATCAGCTCCCGGATGGAGTCGCCGCCGGGGCAGGGCATCTCGAGGGTGGAGCCGTTCTTCACGCCGAGGGCGTGGTCGTTGGAGCCGCCCCAGTCGGTGACGACCGCCCCGTCGAAGCCCCAGTCCTTCCGCAGGATGTCCTGCAGGAGATGGGCGTTCTCGTTGGCGTAGGTGCCGTTGATGAGGTTGTAGGAGGTCATGATGGTCTTGGGCCGGGCCTCCTTGACCACGATCTCGAAGCCGGTCAGGTACAGCTCCCGCAGGGTGCGCTCGTCCACCACCGAGTCGGAGGCCATCCGGCGCAGCTCCTGACTGTTGACCGCGAAGTGCTTGGGGCAGGCCGCGATGCCTTTTTTCTGGATGCCCCGCACATAGGCCGCAGCCATTTTGCCCGCAAGGATGGGGTCCTCCGAAAAATACTCGAAGTCACGGCCGCAGAGGGGGCTGCGCTGGATGTTCAGGCCGGGGCCGAGGAGGACAGCCACCTCCTGTGCGGCGGCCTCCTCGCCCATCGCCTCGCCCACGGCCTCGCCGAGGGCCTCGTCCCAGCTGCACGCCGTGGCGGAGGAGGTCGGGAAGCAGGTGGCCGGGACGCTGGGGTTCAGGCCCAGATGGTCGGCCGCCCCCGCCTGCTTGCGGACGCCGTTGGGGCCGTCGGACAGGGTGATGGACGGGATGCCCTTGCCGGGCAGGGCACGGGTGGTGAAGACCGTCTCGCCCGAGAGCAGGGCACATTTCTGTTCTAGGTTCAGTTTCCGGATGATGTCAGTGTGCTTCATCGCATTTTCCTCATTGATCCCTGAGCGGGGCAAAGGCCCGCTGTTCGCTGCAGCGGGCCTTTGCCATCAGTTTTGTTCAGGTGCTGCACGGAGAGTGCTTACGTCTTAGACTTCTTCCTCTTCCTTGCGCTTTTTGTAGTTCTTGATGGCGGTGTACTCCAGACCCACGATGAGCAGTGCGGCGACGACGTCTGCACCGATCAGGACGATCTTCCACTTTGCCATACCGGGGTTCAGGTTCTCCTCATCGTAAGCGCGGCTGTTGACCACGGTGTAGAGGATGTTCTTGGCAGAGGTGCGCATTGCCTGCTTGCTGCTGTTGGTCAGAACAGTCATCTTGTTGAAGTCATTGCCGGTGGTGCAGAGCATCAGATCGCTGCCGTTGCGGACGCCCTGATCAGCGGTCATGTAGCCGTAGACACCGAAGTAGTCGGTCTCGACGAAGCCGAGGAAGCCCCACTCACCGCGCAGGACGTTCTGCAGCAGCTCAGAGCAGCCGCCGGCCCAGCGATTGCCGATGTAGTTGAAAGAGGACATGACTGCGTGGCAGTCTGCATCCTTGACCGACATTTCGAAGGGCTTGAGATAGATCTCACGGATGGCCTGCTCGTTGGACCAGGTGGCCGCCATGCAGTTGCGGTTGCCCTCCTGATCGTTCAGGGCAAAGTGCTTCATGTAAGCGTAGACGCCGTGCTCCTGTGCGCCTGCGATGGCACTTGCGGCCATTTCGCCGGACAGGACGCCGTCCTCCGAGTAATACTCGAAGTTGCGGCCGGAGAATGCGGTGCGGTGGATGTTCATGGCCGGGCCGTACCAGCCGGAGGTGTTCATCTCGTTGGCCATCTTGCCGATGCTGTCGCCGAAGTCATGGGCCAGATCCTTGCTCCAGGTCATGCCGATGAGGGTAGCAGCCGGGAAGCCGACCGAGCCGACGCCGGTGAAGTTGTTGTTGATGGAGGCGGGGCCATCGCAGTCGTTGGTGCGCACCTTGCCGATGCTGTCCACAGCTGCAGTCTGATAGCCGCCGAAGCCGATGGTCTGCTGCAGGTCGTCGATGCTCATCTCGTCCAGCAGGTCATCCCACTTGGAGTCGTTGTAATCCACGCCGCGCAGGTCCGCCAGCTTGAGGCCGTTCTTTGCGCCGGTGGTAATGTCCTCTGCGTTGGGGTCCTCGTCCTTCTCGTAGCCGGACTCGGTGTAGGTGAAGCAGTTCTCGAAGCCAGCCTTGACCTCGTCGCTCATCTCGTAGGTAGCAGGAGCGGCAGTGGCCTCATCGTAGTTTGCGAAGCCGTCTGCACGGGACAGATAGGTGATCTCGCCCTCAGCGAAATCGAACTGGTTGGTGGCCACGACCTCATCGCTCTCGCGCTTGTTGGACTCGTTGTAGACGATGTCCGAAGCGAAGGTGCAGGTCTTGGAATCCAGAGCGGTGTGGGAGTCTGAGTTGGTGCTGATGATGTAATCGCCAGCCTCCAGCACATAGCAGCCGTTGTTCTGGTAATCGTAGGAAGCCAGCTCCTCCACCGGGATGGTGAAGTCGATGGTCTCGCTCTCGCCGGGAGCCAGCTCGTCGGTCTTGGCGAAGTCCAGCAGGTTTGCGGAGGCCTTCTCGATGCCGCCGTTGGTATACGGAGGATCGCTGTAGATCTCGACAACATCCTTGCCGGCAACAGAGCCGGTGTTGGTGACGGTGACGGAGAACTTCAGGTCTGCGCCATCATTGGTGATGTCGCTCATCTTCTGGGTGAAGGTGGTGTAGCTCAGGCCGTAGCCGAAGGGATAGACCACTTCCTTGTCGTAGTCGATGAGGCCCTCATCGGCAGCCGTCTCATAGAACTTGTAGCCGACATAGATGCCCTCAGCGTAGTTGACGAAGGATGCAGTAGCGCCTGCGGGGTCGAAGAAGCTGGAATCGGAATCCAGCTCGGTGGCGTTGGTGTACTTGAAGTCACCGAAGTTGTTCCACCACGGAGAGGCGGTCAGGTCGGTGACATAGGTATCTGCGGTGCGGCCGGAGGGGTTGACCTCACCGGCGACCACGCGGCCAAAGCCCTCAAAGCCGGACTGGCCGGTGCCGGGGCAGAGCAGAACGCCCTTGATCTGGGGGTAATCCTTGACCCAGCCCATCTCAAATGCGTTTGCGCCGTTGTAGACGACGATGACGTTGTCGAAGTTGGAAGTGACCAGATCGATCAGCTCTTCCTCGCGGTTGGACAGCTGCAGGAAGTGGTCGCCTGCATCCCAGTCGTTGCCCTCGTTCAGGGTGTCGTCATAAGAGCCGTTGTAATAGCCAGCGCCGCGCTGAGAGCCGCGGTAGTCTGCCACACGGCGGACCCAGCTGCCGTCCACGACAGCAGCCATATCGGTGGGAAGGTCTGCGCCCTCACCGCCGACGCGGGTGATGACCACCATGGCGGTGTCAGAGTATTCCTTGGCATTTGCCATCATCTCGTCGGTGTACAGGCTGACGTTCGGCTCGGGCAGGGTCCAGTCCTGCTGTGCCATGCCGACGCTGGGACGGGTAGCGCAGTAGTCGGTGTAGAACTTGCTCAGCTCGTCGTTGGTCTCGATGCCCGCATCGTGCAGGCCAGTCAGCAGGTCGGTGACGGGATAAGCGTCGTTCAGTGCGCCGGAGCCGGTGCCGCCGTAGCAGGGGCTGGTGGAGGCCCAGCCAAAGACGTTCAGCTTGGAACCGGAGGCCACAGGCAGGATGTTGTCATCGTTCTGTGCCAGAACGATGCCCTCCTGCGTGATCTCGTTCACCAGCTCGGTCGCCTCTGCGGAGGTCTCCTCGCTGATGGAGCCTTCACCGGAGACCAGATCCAGCATGGTGGACATGGGGCCGATGCAGATGAGGTTGACAACGATGACCAGTGCCAGCAGAATGGCGACACCAGACTGCGCACGGACCATCTTCTTCTTGGCTTTCGGCAGCTTCTTGGCCGCAAACATCGCAACGAGTGCGACCACGACCACGACGCCGAAGGCGATCAGGTAGTTCTGGATGTTGGAAACCACCTGCATTACATCATCCATATTGACGGACAACATAATTCTTCCTCCTTATTCTGAATTCATATTTCCCGGGCACAGCTCCCGGACTGTCGGCATCCATTATAAAGGAATTCAATGAAAATTTACAAAGATTTTCACAACCTGTCATTTCCGAGGCATATTTTGCAGAAGTTTCATTTTGGTTTCAGATTTTATTGTGCTTATCCACAAATACAGGCCCGGCTTTATTGTGCAAAACAGAAAAACCTCTCCGTCATTGCGAAGCAATGCCGGAGAGGTTTTTCTTTATTCCGGGATCGGCAGCAGGATCCGCAGCGTGAACCAGCCGTCGGCCCAATGAAGGGTCATAGTGCCGTCGTGGTCCTGCGCTGCCGCCTGCACGCCCCGCAGGTCGTAGCCGCCGTGGGTGTTGTGGCGGGGCAGGCCGTCTGCGCCCAGTTCCACGGGCTGGGCGCAGTAATTCTCGAAGCGGAGCATCACACAGCCGCTCTGGTCATAGACGGCCACCCGCAGCAGCCGCTTTTCGGGGTCCGGCTCTGCCGTGACGCACTCGATGGCGTTGTCCAGCGGCGCGCCCACGAGGGTGCACAGCTCACGGGTCGTCAGGAACCCCAGCTTGCTGCCATCGGCCACGCTGGTCATGTTGATGCCCCGCTGCTGGCAGTCCATGCTCTTTGCGGTGAGCAGGGTGTCCAGCACCGGATTGCCGGTCTTGTTCTCGGCCTCATACCGGCGGATGCCGCTTTCCATCCGGGCCAGCGCGGCGTCCTGCTTGGCCCGGTCGCGCTCGGCACGGATGTCTGCGATCTGAATTTTCAACTCATGGTAGCGGCTGTTGATGAGCCGGATGCCCTCTTTGCTCCGCTTGTACTGCTCATACTGGCGGTGGAGCACCTCGTCCATCGCCGCAAGCTCGCTGTGGAGGGCCGCCTCCCGCAGCTGCTCGTGCTGGACGGTCAGGATGAGGACGCCGCAGATGTCCACCAGCGTGCGGATGTAGTAGACGCTCATGTCCACCTCGCGGTCGCCCAAGAAGAGCAGGTTGCTCACCGCGAAGACCATCGCCGCCATGACGACGGCCACGAGGCCCGCTTTTCCGCTGATGACGATATGGCCCTTGGGACTTTTGTGCTTATGCTCCAGCACCCAGATGCAGCCGAAAACGCCGCCATAGACCACCACCAGAAGCAGCAGTGACAGGCCGTCGGCCCCGCTGCGCTGAGGCCATAGGAAGCAGTGCAGCTGCCACTCGGCGCTGGCAGCCAGCTCTGCCAGAACGAAGGCCCGGGCGCAGACATAGCCCGCCTCCAGCAGGGAGATGGTGCGGGTGACCCAGAGGTATAAATACTGTATCCCCACAGCTGCCGCCATGCAGGGGATCCACCACGCCAGCGGAACGCTGCCCGTGGCCTGCAAAAAAGCACTCAGGGCCAGCGCCCATGCCGCACTGGCAGCGATGGTGGCCGTTTTGCCGAAGCGGATGCCCAGCGGCAGGGCGTAGATGCCCACGGCCAGACACTCGGCCAGCGCCGTGTAGAGGCGCGGGATATTGGGCAGCGCCGTCATGCGCCTCCACCTCCGATGTGGTCGGCCAGCGCCGTGAGGAAGGCTTTCCGCCGGGGCCGGCTCAGCTGCAATTCATAAGGTCCTACCTGCACCATCCCCTGCTGCACGCTCTTCACCTGTGCCAGATTGACAAGGTAGCCGCTGTTGCAGCGGGCAAAGGGCCGCTCGGCCAGCTTTTCCTCAAAGGCTTTCAGGGTGCCTGCCGCCACGAAATCGCCCTCTTCGGTATAAAAATGGACGCGGTGTCCCTCGCTTTCCAGATAATAGATGAGGGAGGAGTCCAGCCGCCGAAGCCCGCCCTCCACCGGCAGGGCCAGATAGTGCCGCACCCGGCGGCGCAGCTGCTCCTCCACCTTCCGGAGCTGCTGCGAAAAGGCAAAGTAGGGCACCGGTTTGAGCACATAGTCCAGCGCACCCACCGCGTACCCGCCGATGGCGTACTGGGCCATATTCGTGATGAAGACGATGATGACGTCCTTGTCCAGCTCCCGCACCCGCCGGGCCGTCTCCATCCCGTCCAGATGCTTCATCTCCACGTCCAGAAACAGGACATCGTACACCGGGCGGTAATCATCCAGCAGCTCCATCCCGTCGGCAAACTCCGTCACAGCAAATTCGGTACCATACTGCCGGGTGTGCCGCTGCACATAGCCTTGCAGCTGCGCCCGCACCTCTGCCTCGTCCTCCACAAGAGCGATGCGTATCATTGCCGCACCTCCTTTTTCCGCAATTTCTCTGGTTTTTATTGTAACACGAAACCGGGCCGGTGGCAAATGGGAAGGCCCTTTTTCTGCCGCGTCCCGGACGCATTTCATACAACTCTGCCCTTTTGCCAAAACTTTTGACATCCTCGCTCCCCTGTAAAAAATTTATACAATGGGGTCTTTTTGCTCGTTGTCCGGCGATGTACCGCAGACTATACTATAGACATCGACGGGGATGCAGGACGGCGCCTCACAAAACCTTCACCGCCATTAAGGACATCTTAAACACTCTTTCGGGCATTTTCTAAGAAATGGCCGGTATACTATGAAGCGTCGACCGGAAGCGTCCCGCCGGGCGCTCCCTGTCTTGCAGCAAGAAATCTATCGTTCCCTCACGGGAAAGAAAGGATCACATTATGAAGACCTCCACGAAAACCCTCGCCATGCTCACCCTGTCCGCCTGCGTCATCACCGGCAGCGCGGTCTCCAGCTTCGCGGCGACTCCCGTCACGGCGGGTGCTGCTGTCCTCGGCCACCAGACCAGCACCTGCGGCGATGATGACCACTCGAATGCAGAGATTCTCGCCCGCTTCAAAAATGCAGACGGCTCCACCAGCTTCTATACCATCTGCGCCGAGGGCGGCGAGGTCAACGGCAGTACGGCCCTGACTGAGCTGACCAGCGCCAGCTCCAACTTCTACGGCACCCGCGTCTACACCGGCACGCTGGACAACGGCCAGCGCGTCATGACGGTGGCCTGCATCAACGGGAACGGCGCGATGACCGGCACCACCGCCGACGTCCGGGTCCCCAACGACGCGGTCAAGGGCTATGACCTCTATCTCGTCGGCTCCGATGGCACCGAGACCAAGCTGAACGTCTCGAGCCGCAGCAATTCCAGCTGTTCTGTCGTCCGGGTCAATATGCAGGACGGCGCGGCCCTCATCCATCTTGTCCCCCAGTCCAACAGCTAAACACAAAAGCAGCAGCCTCACTCTGCGTTCGGTGAGGCTGCTGCTTTGTTCTTTCAGGGAAGATCTCAGTTCGTCTTGACGGCCACGAGGATGCGGATCTTCTTTCCGCCTGCGCAGCCAAAGTTGTCGTACCAGCCGATGAGCTTGTAGTCCTCGGTGTTGACCTTGGGCAGCGAGGTGGCGAAATACTGGCCGTTCGACCACAGATACACCTGCATATCGTCGGCGGTCTCATAGCGCTTGTCGCCGCTCATGACCGAAGCTGCGCCCAGCTTATCGATGACTACCGGCGAGAGCTGGAGCATCCGGTTGATGGCCTTGCCGTCGGCAGAGCGGCCGATGGCGATGCCGCCCGCCACGATGGGATACTTAGTGGCGGTGCTGTAGGCCACCTGCTTGCCGCCGGTGTAGCAGACGTAGGTGGCGCCCTCACCCAGATAGTTGAGGAAATCGCCCAGCGTGCCGCCCACACTGTCGCCGGTGCGGCGGAGCACATAGCTGAAGAGCTGGTCCGTCTTGCCGGTAAGGGTGTTCCAGGTAGAGCTGACGACACTGCCGTCGATGAGGCCGTAGAGCACATCGCTGGTGCTGGGTACCAGAATGTTCTTCACGTCCTGAAAGGTCTCCTCGTCAGTCTTCTTCACCGTGGTGGTGGTCGTTGTCGTCGTGGGGAGGCCTGCGGCCTCCTTTGCGGCGTCCTGCGCCTTCTCGCTGATCTTCTTGTCGATCTTCTTAGCGGCTTCGTCCGTCAGGCGGCGGACGGAATCCAGCGCGGCATACTCCCACAGGTCGCCGGTCACATCGTTGAGGATGACCCGGTCGATCTCACCGGCGGCGTTGGTGGTGTAGTAGCGGACGTCGTTCTCACTCAGCGTTACCCCCGATAGGCGGCTGGGGCGAACTGCCCCAGCCACACCCTCCGACGTCGTATCAAGGATCTGCACGTTGTCTGCAAACGGGGTGTCGCC
>OLZA01001054.1_pt1 | contig 10885 bp, 10 predicted proteins | sample 1673431 | NCBI WGS metagenome assembly OLZA01 (sample SAMEA103958111, study PRJEB25191) | human gut metagenome | biome: human-associated habitat [ENVO:00009003]; feature: intestine environment [ENVO:2100002]; material: feces | place: Germany | collected 2013/2015 | reverse complement strand
GCAGCGAGGGCTTAAATATTGCAGAAAATCCGGAAATCTTCTTTTGGGGAGATTTAAGCAAAACCGATTTGGATTTTGTTCACCAGCAGCTTGATATTTCAAAAAACTTCAGCCCGACAGTTGCATATCAGGTAAGAAGTTTAATAACACAGTATATGCATGACGCAATTTGGGTGCAAAAATCTCATCACATGCAGCCGATTGTACAAAATTTGAATGAAAAAATAAAAAAAGAGCAAGAATCCGGGCGTTCTGTTATACTTTACGGATATTCAGCAGGAACTTTTATTACTTATGAATATTTGTTCAACACGTTGACATATATTAATCTTTCTGAACTTTTCAACGCAATTAAAGTTTCTGATGAGGTAAGAGAATTTGTTAAAAACAATCCCCGAAAAGATACTTGTATTGCAGCACTCGCCGAAGGCAAAATCGGAGTTGTATCTTCTGGCGGAAAACTTATTTTTGACAATAATGACGAGTCATTAAAAAAACATTATCTTGAAATAGACAGTGCAACAGAAAAAGTTTGTTCGCCCAAGGGCGCGGTTAGAGGTGTTGTAAATTTTGCAAGTCCGCTTGTGCTGTTTTACTCTGACCTTGCTGATTCAGATTACGAATTAACCTATTATAACAAACTGATGTTGAAATATATAATGGAGAACGGACTTTTCATGTTAACGGTAAATTTCCGTGAAGACCCGCTCGGATTTCCGACTTCAAAAAATCTGACTTATGAAGAAATGGAAGAACTGCTTAAGTTTCAGTTTGCAAACCCCTCCGGCTTTGTATTTGATAATTCCTCTGCCTGGAGCTGGCGTCCGTTCTTCCTTGCTCATACTTCATACTGGTCTGCTAAAAAACAGTTTTCAAAAGCAGTTGTAAACAGCATTGTTGAAGGCTACAGATACCAGTATGATAAAACTTACAGAGCAAAAATGCAGAAAAAAAGCAAAAAATATGAATTACTATAATAAATACAATGAGGAAATAAAATGACAGAAAAATTTGATTTTACAGAAGGCGTTCAATTTGACCCGGGATTTATTTGCAACCTTAATGCTTTTGTACCAAGTATAGATTATATTTATTCTGATTTAAACAGGCTCAGAAATTTTAATCAAAAAAAATTGAAATTCAAAATGTATTATCACAAAATCTTAAATTTAATTGATAATTATATCGGATTTTATCTTGGCTGCATTCTTTGGGCTGCCTGCATAAATGATTTGGACAAACCAATATTGAATAATCTTTGCTTTGGCGCAGATTACGAGGAAAAAGAAACAATTGGTGAAGTTCAATTCGTAAGAGAATATCTTGCGCAATTTGTAAAAGATGTTAAATATTATCTCGGGCAGGATTATAAAATTAATGACTTGCAGATAAAAATCCTTGATGAATATGAAGAATTTCTAAAACTAAACAAAGGTTTCACAACACTCAAAAACGCAAATGACCTTGTTCTGAACAAGGGAGTTAAAACCTTAAAAGGCGCAGAAAAAGATTTAATTCTTGAAAAAATTGCTGAGGTTGTAGAAAGCGGAAATTTCAAAGAATTTTATCCGTTGAACGAAAACCTTTTTGCTCAAAAAGCAGCGGTTTAGAAAGACCAAATTGCAGAAAAAATGGATTTAAAAGACAAAGTATATTCAATGTTCATTTTAGGTACAGCCGGCGGCGGATATGAGAAAGCTCTCAAGCGTCCGCTCGGCGGCCTGATATTTTTTACCTATGATATTGAGTCAAAAGAACAATTTAAAAAGTTAATATCAGATATAAAAAAGAAAGCTTCACATCCGCTTTTTTTATCAATCGATCAGGAAGGCGGCCGTGTAGAAAGAACTGAAAATATACATAACGGCAAAAAATATTTATCAGCAAGATTTGCCTTTGAAAAAGGCGGGGAGTTTCTAAAAAACCAGACAAAAGAAATTGCACGGGAATTGGCGGAATTCGGGATTAATCTAAATTTTGCCCCCTGCATTGATGTCAATACAAATCCCGACAATCCTATTATCGGCGAACGGTCTTTCTCAAACAAATGCGAAGATGTAATTAAAGCAGAAAAAATAGTTTCTGAAACCTATTTTGAAAATTGCATTATACCATGTGTCAAGCATTATCCCGGACATGGCGATGCTGACACCGACAGCCATTTAAGCCTTCCGGTTATAGATTTGCCGCTTGACGAAATGGAGAAAACTCATATCGCGCCATTTAAATCCGCAGTTGAAAACGGTATTGAAATGATTATGGCAGCGCATCTTCATTGTACCTGTTTTGATAAAGAAACTACTCCGGCTTCATTAAGTTTAAATGCCTTATCATATCTTCGCGAAAACCTTCACTATAACGGGATTATAATCTCTGATGATATGATTATGAAAGGCGTTGCAGGCTACGGCATGACTGAAGCCTGTATCAAAGGTATTAAAGCCGGGCTGAACATGTTTATTTACAGAAATTCAAACCCTGAAACTATTGCTATGATTGAAAATCTGGCAGAAATTGCCCAATCGGACAACGAACTCAAAAAAAATATCTTAAACTCTTTTGAAAAAATCGAAGCTTTAAAAAAACGTACAATAAACTCTTTTTTGTAAACTAATCTTATGACACTTGAAACTTGCTTAAAACAAGGGTTTCAGACATAAAATAGCCTTTCTGCAAAGCTTGTTTTTTAAGTTTTTGTAACGATTTGACAAAAAATAAAACATGTTTTTATTGGTTTTTGTTAGTATTAAATAGTTGGTAATTTGAAATGGTATGTTTACCCTGCTAACCCAGTAAGCTACCGAAAGGAAATTTTTTAATGAACAAACTTTTTATTGTACTTTTGACACTTCTATTTAACGTACAACAGGCAAATGCAATGAATGTAGATTTATTTATGGACAAATACATTGCTCCGGTTTCGGATACGGTTGCCTCATGGATTTTTTATCCGGTTAAAATAGGTTCGTCAAGCGTACCAATAATTATATTCTGGATTTTAGCTGCCGGAATATTTTTCACATTGTTTTTCAGAGGAATTTCAATATGGGGTTTAAAACATGCTATTGATGTTGTCTGCAAACCGGCCGACAAGTCTTCTGACGGCAACGGTGAAGTTTCATCATTTCAGGCGCTTGCAACTGCGCTTTCAGGAACAATAGGAATCGGAAGTATTGCAGGGGTTGCTATTTCAATTTCAATAGGCGGACCCGGTGCAGCCTTCTGGATTTTTGCAGGTGCAATCCTTGGTATGTCTATTAAATTTGTAGAAGCTTCGCTTGCTGTTAAATACAGAAGATTTAACCTTGACGGGACAGTTTCCGGCGGACCGATGCATTATATTGCGCACGGTTTAACCAGAAAGAAAATGCGCTGGCTTGGACAACCGCTGTCAGCTGTTTTTGCAGTGCTTTGTATAGGCGGCGCTATCTCAGGCGGAAACATGATTCAGATTAACCAATCTGCACATCAGTTAATTCTGATTACAGGCGGCGAACACAGTTTTATGCACGGATATACATGGGTATTCGGGCTTTTGATAGCAGTGCTTGTGTGGCTTGCTGTTGTTGATGGGATTAAAAGTATTTCTAAAGTTACGACAATTCTTGTTCCTGCAATGTGCTTCCTATATATAGGAGCAGGTCTGGTTGTCATTCTTGCAAACTTTGTACACATACCGCATGCGATTGCACTTATTGTAAGAGAAGCTTTTTCACCGCATGCAGTTGCCGGAGGTATTTTCGGAACAATAATTATCGGACTCAGACGCTCCGTGCAATCAAACGAAGCCGGAACCGGTGCTGCAGCAATAGCTTACGCTACAGTTAAGACTAATGAACCCGTTTCACAAGGCTTTGTAGCTCTTCTGGAAACATTATTGACAGGTATATTATGTCTTTTGACTTCCTTCGCAATTGTATTTTCAGGAATATTAGACCAAACACAGGTCGGACAAATTTCAGGTATTGAACTTGCAAGCTCTGCGTTTGAATCAGTTATTTCTTTCTTCCCGTATATTTTATCAGCAGTTGTTATAATGTTTGCACTATCCACATTAATAAGCTGGGCATATTACGGACAGAAAGCCTGGACCTTCCTCGTTGGTGAAGGACACAAACGCAACCTTGCATTCGACGTTGTGTATTGTATTTTCGTTGTTGTAGGTTCAGCAATGAACGTAGCTTCAGTAATTAACATTACGGATGCAATGATGATTGCAATGTCTGTTCCAAACATTATTGCACTGTACATTCTGGCTCCGGAAATTAAAAACGACTTAAAACTTTATTGCAAAAACCACAATATCGGCAAATTCATAGTTCCGGATTGGATTAAATCAGTAACGCCGGCAGCTATTGCGGCAGAAGAAGGTGAAACATGTCCGATAACCAAATAATTGTAACGGTTTCCGGTGTTGACAAGGTCGGAATTGTAGCAAAAGTTACAGCCGTGCTCGCACAATACGAAGTTAATATTGAAGATATAAAACAAACACTTATGCAGGGACATTTCGTAATGTTTTTGCTCGGAAACATTGAAAATTCAAAATATGCATTTAAAGAAATCAAAGACGCTTTAACACAAGCAGGCAAAGAACTCGGAATGGAAATATGGGTTCAGCGTAAAGAAATTTTCGATAACATGCATAATGTATAAAAATTAAAAACCAACCTTTCTTGATAAACCTAAAAAAGCTCCGGTTCACGAAATACGCCGGAGCTTTTAAATATACCTGCAATCCCGATTTTCTTAACAAAACCCTTGTAAAAGTTGCGTTTTTGTCATAACATTAGGTCATAGGAATTTAAGGAGATATTATGAACGAGGTTTTAAAAAAATCAGCAGCCGAACAGAGCAAAGCTTTAAAAAACAAAGAAATTTCAGCGGTTGAACTTACAAATGCCGCTTTTGAAAGAATAAATGAAGTCGACGAAAAACTTGGCGCCTTCAATTCTTTAACAAAGGAAAGAGCGCTTGAAACAGCAAAAAAAGTTGACGAAAAAATTGCAAAAGGCGAAGAACTTCCGCTTTTAGCCGGAATTCCTCTTGCGCTTAAAGACAACATGAACCTAATCGGGTCAAAAACAACAGCATCTTCAAAAATTTTGGAAAACTTTGTTTCACCTTTCAATGCAACGGTTAGTGAAAAACTTTTAAACAACCTTGTTCCGATTGTCGGAAAAGCAAACCTTGATGAATTTGCAATGGGTTCTTCAAACGAAAACTCAGCTTTCAAAAAAGTTCATAATCCGTGGGATTTGAAGAAAGTTCCGGGCGGCTCATCCGGTGGTTCAGCAGCAAGTGTTTCCTCTTGCGAAGCAACACTTGCGCTTGGCTCTGATACAGGCGGTTCAATCCGTCTTCCGGCATCTTTCTGCGGAATTGTTGGTATGAAACCGACTTACGGACGCGTTTCCAGATACGGTTTGATTGCATTTGCATCTTCACTCGACCAAATCGGACCTTTCGCAAGAACGGTTGAAGATGCGGCTAATCTGCTTGAAGTTATCTCCGGCCACGACCCGAAAGACAGCACTTCTTTAGATTTGCCGGTAGAAAATTATGCAGCGCACCTTAACGATGACATCAAAGGATTGAAAGTCGGCGTCATTAAAGAACTTATGACAGAAGGTTTGTCTGATGATGTTGCGGCGGCTATGCAAAAAGCAATTGAGGATTACAAAAAATTAGGTGCTGAAATTGTTGAAATTTCATTGCCGAATTTAAAATATTCAATCGGAATTTACTACATTTTGGCAACGGCCGAATGCTCCTCAAACCTTGCGCGCTTTGACGGCGTAAAATACGGTTACAGAACTCCTGATGCCAAAAACTTAATGGAAATGTACACAAAAACAAGAGCCGAAGGTTTCGGGCCGGAAGTTAAACGCCGAATAATGCTTGGAACTTACGCATTGTCATCGGGCTATTATGATGCTTATTACAAAAAAGCACAACAAATGAGGGCTCTGGTAACTCAGGACTTTGTTGAAGCGTTCAAAAAAGTTGATATACTTATTTCACCAACCTGCCCGAACACGGCATTTGAACTCGGTGCAAAATCAAGTGACCCGCTTGCAATGTATTTAACAGATATTGCAACAATTTCTGCAAACCTCGCCGGAATTCCCGGAATGAGTGTTCCCGCTGGATTTGACAAAGACGGAATGCCGATTGGTTTACAAATTCTTGCGCCTCAATTGCAGGAAAGCAAATTATTCAACGCGGCTCACAAGTTTGAAAGAGCAAATGATTATTATTTGCAATTGGCAAAAATTTAAAAGTTTATACCATAACAACCAGCGAAAAAGCGGCTTAACGGCTGCTTTTTTGTTTTAAAAGCTAAAAGCCAGACCCGTGGATAAGTTTCTGGAAAAAGACAAATACGCAATAGCCGAATCCGCCGACTATTCCAAAAAGCCCGAGCAAATACCAAATATAATTCGGAATTCCTTCTTCAAGAAGTTCTTCATGAATTATTCTGCAAGGCTTTCCCATATCACGCATTATTGAGCAGATTTTTTTAACGTCTTTTTTAAATTGCAGATAAATTACAGTATTAGTTTTTGTTTCCAGTTTAAACATAAGTTCCGCATTCACAAGCCTCACATACTGCGAAAACAAACACGGAAACCAAAACATTGTAGGACGTTCTTCCATCTCTATCCTTACACGCTCAACTTTATCAAGATTTAAACGAACCCTGTCATCAAAAATTACAACTTTAGCATTTGTATCAATAACCATTTTTTTAAAGCCGCCCATATCCCAATACTTAAGCATTGGTTTATAGAGGAATATGTCGTATAGGATTAACATAAAAAATGGCAGAAAAAGAAAATTGCTTTGCTGGTAAAAAGCAACAGCAACCCAGCCATAAACAAAAGATATGACCATCGCAATATACATAATCGTTTTGGTATATAAATATGAAGTTTTTATTTGCGGATAAAAAGTGTATTTTGCCATGTAATTAAGAATAGCCTTTTGTTTTTCAAAAGTCAATAAGCGTTAAACTTTCATGTTTAACGCTTATCCAGCTTAGAACTTATGTTGCACTTAATCTGAAACTTCGAATATCTACTTTTTTCTCAAAATCGAGTTTAAATTCTTTTGCACCAAGCGTAATTGTTTGAGGAAGTTTCATAATATCCGGCTGCACAATTAGCGAGAATGTGTTTATTCCGTTGAATTCTTTCAAATCCTTAACGATTTCTTTTGCTTCGTCACTGTCTGCGCCATATTTTGCCGAAACAATACTGTACCAATATTCTCCGCTTTTGGGTTCATAAGTTTCATAGCGCTCGGACAAAATAATTTTGCCATCGTTTGATTCTTTGTTCAAATCTGCCATAAATACTCCTTAACTATTTGAGACGAAATTAATTTATATATGCCACAGTCAGAGAAGAATATAACATTATCATCACACTTTATGGTTAAAACCTTTTTCTTCAGGCTGAATTTCTTCCAAAGTGGTGTTTTGCGACCCAAATCCGAAGCCGAAAAGTGAAAATTTAAATTTATTTTCAGCATGCTGCGGCTGATTTACAGAAGTTCTTGCTTCTTGAAGTTTGTTGAGTTCTGCTAAAGATCTCATAGCGCTAATGTTTGTCATAACTGACTCCTCTCTTCTGACTGATAAAGTGCAACCATTTATAATTTATATAAAAATTTTCAGAAGCCAGGATTTCGGCATGGATTTATATTGTTACATTACGTAACATGCCGTTAATTATCCTGAACAAAATGGTTTTATATATTCAAGGGGAAATAAGGAATATTTATGAATATTTGTACTTTAAGAACATTGGTTTATAACGGCTGGAACATCGCAAACCGAAAAGCTTTACAAAAATGCATAGGAAAAGAAGAATTTGCTAAACTGGGAAATGCTTTCAAAAAACTTGATGAAAGAAGGTACAAACGCGACTTAAATCCTGTTAGAGGAGATATTTGGATACCAACAGGCGAAATCTCATTATCTAAACGTGATGGAGAATTTTTACTGAAGTTTCCGGTATCATTAGAGGATATATACGTCAGAAATGATACTCAAACTTTTATTGGCAAAGATATAAATTTAAAAACCGTCACGGAACGCGTAAATGAATTTCAGAAAAAAGTTATTGATTACTTTAAAAGTGCAAAAGAACTGCCTGAATCCGCGCTTGAATCAAAAACAATGCGCAAACTTTACACACCGGAATTTAAAGCCGCAAGACGAATGAATGAAGACGGGTATTATGTGACTACAATTATAGACAAATCAACCGGAAAGCCAAAAGAAGCTTATGTACAATGCATTTCAAAATCACACGTAAAACCGGAAGGAGCGGAACTGTCAGAAATTACTCAAAAAACACTTGAATTAGAAAATTGGGGAATTTACACAAAAGATTCTCAAGGTAAATATGAACTTATAGGAAAGCGCTCATTTAAAATAGACAGGGAAAATAATAAACTTTTACCGGACTGGATGGATTCACAAGGCGGCTCGGACAGATTTGATGGCATCGGGCTTAGAGCCCACCAAATCGGCGTTGAAAGAATGATGCAGGAAAATCTTGAAACCGTAGAGATTTGTGCCGAAGCGCCGGCTTTTCCATTTCACTACAAATCAGGTTTCAGAGTTGTTCCTATGCCGCAAAAAGTGCCTCAGGAACGTATAAATAGAGTATTAGATTTTTGGGTAGAAAAAAGCGGTATAAATAAAGAAATTTTAGAAAAAGCAATTGTATATAAAACTGTTGACGGGGAAAAATTGCTGGATACACAAACAATGGAAAATTGGCGTAAACTCTTATACTTAAAAAACAACGGAAAGTATATAATGGGGGACACACCTATGAATTTACATGGTGAATGGCTTGACAGATGGATACAAATGGCAAAATCACAGCCTATACTGATTGACATATAAAACAAGAGCGGAAACTAAATGTTTCCGCTCTTTTAAATTATACAAAATTCAAAAACTATTCTTTTGTATATTCTGCATCAATTACGTCATCATCTTTGTTTTCAGTGCTTTGTGAAGATGAGGCGCTTTCGCTTGACGCTGTTGACTGTTCTTCTTTCTGAACAGCTTCGTAAGCTTTTTGTGAAATTGAGAACATTGTTTGCTGCAATTCATCTGACAATTTTTTCAACTCATCAGTTGATTTGTTTTCATCAATTGCTTTTTGAAGAGCGGCCTTTTGTTCATCAAGTTTTGATTTGTCAGCCGCATCGATTTTGCCTTCAAAATCCTTTACAATTCTTTCGGCAGAACCGATTAAGCTTGTTGCATTGTTTTTAATTTCAGCTTCTTCTTTTTTCTTCTTGTCTTCAGCTGCGTTAGCTTCGGCTTCTTTAACCATTTTGTCAATATCAGCTTCTGAAAGGTTAGAAGAATTTGTAATAGTAATTTTTTGTTCTTTGTTTGTTGCTTTGTCTTTTGCTGAAACATTTACAATACCGTTTGCATCGATATCAAAGGTAACTTCGATTTGCGGCAAACCTCTCATTGCCGGCGGAATACCGTCAAGTCTGAACATACCTAAAGATTTGTTATCTTTAGCCATTGGTCTTTCACCTTGAAGAACATGAATATCAACGGCAGTCTGGTTATTTTCAGCAGTTGAGAATACTTGTGATTTAGAAACCGGAATTGTTGTGTTTCTCGGAACAAGAGGTGTCATAACACCGCCTAAAGTTTCAATACCCAAGGTCAACGGTGTTACGTCAAGAAGAACGATGTCTTTAACTTCACCTGCAAGAACGCCGGCCTGAATTGCAGCACCTACAGCAACAACTTCATCAGGGTTAACTGACTGGTTAGGTTCTTTACCTGTGTATTCTTTTACAAGCTGTTGAACAGCCGGAATACGGGTTGAACCGCCGACTAATACAACTTCGTTAATATCTGATTTTGTAACACCTGCATCTTTTAAAGCATTTTCAACCGGAGTTTTACATCTGTTCAAAAGGTCACGGCACAAATCTTCAAATTTAGCTCTTGTTAAGCTCAAATCTAAGTGTTTCGGGCCGTTTGCATCAGCCGTAATGAACGGAAGGTTGATATTTGTTTCCATAACTGATGACAATTCGCATTTAGCTTTTTCAGCGGCTTCTTTAACACGCTGCATAGCTTGTTTGTCACCGCGAAGGTCAATACCTTCCTGTTTTTTGAATTCATCGCAAATCCAATCCATAACCTTCTGGTCGAAGTCGTCACCGCCTAAGTGAGTATCACCGGAAGTTGAAAGAACTTCGTGAACACCGTCGCCTATTTCAAGGATTGATACATCGAAAGTACCGCCGCCTAAGTCGAATACAAGAACTTTTTCTGATTTTTCTTTTTCTAATCCGTAAGCAAGAGCGGCTGCTGTCGGTTCGTTTACGATACGAAGAACGTCAAGACCTGCGATTTTACCGGCGTCTTTTGTAGCTTGTCTTTGAGCATCGTTAAAATATGCCGGAACTGTAATTACAGCGGAAGTAACTTTTTCACCCAAATATGCGCTTGCATCATCAGCTAATTTTCTCAAAATCATAGCTGAAATTTCTTGCGGAGTATAATCTTTTCCATCAATATTAACTTTATAATCTTCGCCCATGTGTCTTTTAATTGAAGCGATAGTTTTATCAGGGTTAAGAATTGCCTGACGTTTTGCTAGTTGACCAACAAGTTTTTCACCTGTTTTTGAAAAGCCAACGATTGAAGGGGTTGTACGAGAACCTTCAGCGTTAGCTATAACTGTTGGCTTACCGCCTTCCATGACTGCTACAACCGAGTTTGTTGTACCTAAGTCAATACCAATTGTTTTTGCCATAATATCAATCCTCCAAAATATATCTTACAAAGTAAAATTCAATAAAGTAATGTTTGTTTTAGTTTGCA
>OLZA01001053.1_pt1 | contig 10888 bp, 14 predicted proteins | sample 1673431 | NCBI WGS metagenome assembly OLZA01 (sample SAMEA103958111, study PRJEB25191) | human gut metagenome | biome: human-associated habitat [ENVO:00009003]; feature: intestine environment [ENVO:2100002]; material: feces | place: Germany | collected 2013/2015 | reverse complement strand
AGATCCCACAAAACCATGGATACCGGTTATTAAAATTTTCATTTATATAATTTTTCTATTTCTTTTTGGTATTTATTTCCTGCTCTATATTTATTTAATTTTAGTTTGAGACTATATCTGATAGTTTGTAGTATATCAATTTGTTGTTGTGGAGTAATTTCTGAAAGACTTGTAGAAATGTCAGATTCTGTTAAACTATTTTTTGAGCAAATTAAATTTAAAAAATTGGAGATTTTGGGGCTATTTAAGTTTTTATTAATTATATCAATTCCTCTTTTATTATATTTTGGATTCAGTACTCTTTCAAATAATTCCAGTGTAGATTGCATAATAATACCAATATTATTTTTTGATATTTTGTTTTTTATATCAGTTGGTACAGATAGGATATATCCATTTATGGTCAAATTATTTGAAATATTAAGTGAAGTATTGCTGAATGGGGTATTTTGATTGCTGAGAACTGTTAAATTTATATTTTGGGGTACATGTTTTTTTAGAATCTGAGTAAATATATTTAGAGAAACATCACCATAGGCAAATGCGCCTTTGAGATTATTAAAGAATTGATTGTTTAGCTCTGTAGCTTTTTTTCTTCGTGCGATTATTGAACCTTTTGCTTTTTTTAATGGTAAATGTGTTTTTGCGTTGTTAATTGTTATTTTTATCATAGTAAGCATGATAAAATCCGTAAATTAAATTTTTTGCTATTCGTATAAGAAACATTTACAATTATGAGTATTTGAAAATTCTGTATATTGTGGAATTTTTATCTTACATTTTTCTTTTACATAAGGGCATCTTGTATGAAATTTACACCCTTTTGGTAAGTTTTCTGGAGATGGAAGTTCTCCAAGTAGGTTAATTTTGTTTTTCTTATTTTCCGGATACAATTCCGGAACTGCACTTAATAGTGCCATAGTATACGGATGTTTTGGTGATTTAAATATTTCTTCTGTTTTTCCAATTTCAACAATTTCACCAAGATACATGATTGCAATTCTATCTGATATGTATTTAATCACGCTTAAATCATGTGAAATAAATAAAAAAGTTAAATTATAATCGTCTTTTAATTGTTTTAGTAAGTTTATAATCTGAGCTTGTATACTAACATCCAGAGCACTAACAGGTTCATCTGCTATAATAAATTCGGGGTTTAATATAAGTGAACGAGCAATTGCTATTCTTTGTCTCTGTCCTCCTGAAAATTCATGCGGATATAATTTTAGGGCCGATTTTTCAATCCCTACTTTTTTAAGATTTTCTTCAATAATGTTTTGAATTTCGTTTTGGTTGTATTTTGTATTTATTAAAAGAGGTTCTTTTAATATTTCTGATATTTTCATTTTGGGATTCAGGCTGGAATAGGGATTTTGAAAAATCATTTGCACTTTTTTATAGAAATTTTTGTTTTCATCTCTTGTTTTATATTTAAGGATATTTTGACCGTTAAAGAGAATTTCTCCACTGTTGCTGGCAATTAATTTCATTATTGTTTTTGCAAGAGTTGACTTGCCGCAACCTGATTCACCTGCTATTGCGAGGATTTCTCCTTTTTTTATGTTTAATGAAACATTATTTACAGCATGAACAGATTGTTCTGTTCCCAGAATGCTTTTTTTTGTTTTATAAATTACGTTAAGGTTTTTAATTTCTAGAATATTTTCATTCATAACATTAAATATAAGCTGTTTACCACTAAAAAAGAAAGCTCCAGTTAGTTAATTAATTTCTCTTCTTCCTTCTATGGCTTTTGCAATTGTAATTTCGTCAGCGTATTCTAAATCTGCGCCAACAGGTAATCCAAAAGCTATTCTTGAAACTTTTATGTTAAAAGGTTTGATAAGTTTTGTAAGATAAAGACTTGTCGCTTCGCCTTCAACAGATGGACTTAGTGCAAGAATCACTTCTTTTACTTCGTCGTTTGTTAGTCTGCTCAAGAGTTCTTTTATTCTTATATCTTCAGCTCCAATGCCATCCATAGGAGATATCAATCCTTGGAGAACATGATATAGCCCTTTATATTCATTTGTTTTTTCAATTGCAATCAAGTCTTTAGTTTCAGCTATAACACAAATAGTTGACCTGTCTCTTTGCGTAGAAGAACAAATTTCACAAGGGCTTGAAGCCGATAAGTTGAAACAAATTTCGCAAGTATGAGTATTTTGTTTAGCTTCAATGATAGCTTTTGCAAAATTTTCTACATCAACTGTAGGCATTCTTAAAAGATAAAAAGCCATTCTTTGTGCTGATTTTGGACCTACAGATGGAAATTTTTGAAATTGTTCTATTAGTGTAGCTATTGATTTGGGATATATCATTTAAATTCTTCTCTCCTTGTATACATCCCCTCAAAATAATAGAGGGGATGTATTTATTATATGGATGAGTATTTTCTTATTATTTACCAAATAGTCCAGGAATTTTTAATCCGCCTGTTAATTGGTTCATTCTTGATTCCATTTCAGCAGAAGCTTTTTCGTTAGCTTGTTTTATTGCTGTAGAAATTACATCTTCAAGCATCTCAATTGTTTCAGAATCGACAGATGAAGGGTTTTCCGGATTAATAGCTTCAGGTTTGATTGAAATTGATTTAAATCTTCCTTGACCATCGCATATAACTTTTACTGCTCCACCTGCAGATTCTCCGGTAACTTCCAAGTTTGCAAGTTCTTCTTGGATAACTCCAGCTTTTTTCTGAACATTTTGAACTTGTTTCATGATATTCATTAAATCCATACCCATAATTTTTCTCCTTAGTCTGTAATATCTTACTTTTATTCTCGTGTGTTTTATTATACAATAAAAATATGGAGAAGAAAACCTATTTACAAGAATCAATAAAAAATGGTCGTTTAATTAGGTGGAATATGATGCCATTAAAGGTTTATATTGCTCCTATGAAGTTTTATTCAAAAAAAGGACAGGATTTAAAATACAAGCAATATGTAAAAAAGGCTCTTGATGAATGGCATAGGGTTTCTAACGGCAAAGTTTCTTTCGTTGTTGTAGATACATTACTTGCCTCAAATATTAATGTTGATTGGAAACGGGTTGAAAGACAGGCTTTAGGACATTGTTATTTTCAATATGATAAGGCAAATAGGCTATACAGTGCTGAAGTTGCAATAGGTCTTACGGAAGGACTCGTCCATGCTGATTATATGGATGAAGAAGAGGTATACCATACTATTTTGCATGAAATAGGACATGCGATAGGTTTAGGTCATAGCCCTTTTAAGAAAGATATAATGTACACTCCTCATCAAAAAGGAATTGTTCATGTTGGAGAGGGCGACAGATTGTCTGTAAATTGGCTTTATACTTTCCCACAAGGTAAAACCGTAGCTGAAATAGCTTCTAAATATGGAGTTAGTGGGAATGATTTGGATGAAGTTGTTGCCAGAATTATATCAAAACAGGCAAAAACAGAATTTGAAAAGGTAAAAGATAATATTACAGTTCAACCTCAAAGGGATCTTTTAGAAGAATCAGAAAATATTGCCAATTTGCGAAAATATCACATGACCCTTCAAAATATTAAAATTTCTAATGATTTAACCGAGCAAATACGTAAGCATTATAGGGATTTGAATCAGTAATAAACTATCTTACATATTTCTTACTTTGTAAATAATATTTATCCTTTTTGCCAATAAAAATTTTTTATGTATAATAAAATTTGTAGATAGATTTTTCTATCTTTAGGGATATAAGAAGGTATATAATATGACAGTTCAAGATTGGTTTGAAAAGCGTAAAGAGGCACAGATTCAGCGCAGAGCATTGGAAGCCAGGGTTGAAATAGAGGCAAATCCTGATTTGTGGACAAAATGTGTTCATTGTAATGCTCAATTGTTGAAAAAAGATATTGAAGAAAATTCAATGGTCTGTCCTGTTTGTGATTATCATTTCAGGATTAATGCAAGAACAAGAATTAAGCAATTGTTTGACGAAGGTTCTTTTGAAGAATTATTTTCTGATATCAAACCTACAGATCCGCTTGAGTTTGTTGATACAGAATCTTATAAAGACAGATTAGCGGCTGCTCAATCAAAAACAGGTTTAAATGATGCTGTTATTGCCGGAATTGGTTCTATTGATGGTCATCGCGTAGCTACTGCTGTTATGGATTTTGATTTTATGGGTGGCTCAATGGGAAGTGTTGTCGGTGAAAAAGTTACAAGAATTATGGAAAAAGCCATAGAACTAAGGCTCCCTGTGCTTGTTGCTACTTCATCAGGCGGGGCAAGAATGCAAGAAAGTGCATTGAGCTTGATGCAGATGGCTAAAACTTCATGTGCTTGTGCCAGATTGGATGAAGCCGGATTGTTATATATTAATCTGATTACAGATCCTACTTTTGGAGGTGTAACCGCAAGTTTTGGTACCTTGGGTGATATTATTGTTGCAGAACAGGGTGCACGTGTTGGTTTTGCTGGTCGTAGGGTTATTGAACAAACAATCAGGCAAAAACTTCCAGCAGATTTCCAAACTGCAGAATATTTAATGAAGTACGGTCAGGTTGATGTTGTATCTTCTCGTAAAGATTTGAAAGCTACATTGGCAAATATCTTGGCTATGCATGAATAAGGAGTATTACGTATGTCAACAGCTTTAGATTTTGAAAAACCTATATTGGAAATTCAAGAAAAAATTGAGGAACTAAAAAAAATGAGTTTGGAGTCCGGCATGGATTTAAATAAAGATATTGAGACATTGGAGCAAGAAGCTGAAGATTTTAAAAAGGAATTATTTGCAAATCTTGATCCTACACAAAAAATGCAAATCGCGCGTCATCCTGAGCGTCCTAAGTTTTTGGATTACGTAAATTTGATGTGTACCGATTTTGTGGAACTTCATGGTGATAGGGTTGGAACTGATGATCGAGCAATTGTTGGCGGGCTTGCAAAGCTTGATGGAAAGCCTGTGATGATTATTGGTACTATGAAAGGCAAATCTACAAAAGAAAATTTGGAATATAATTTTGGTATGCCGCAACCTGAAGGTTATAGAAAGGCTTTAAGATTATTCAAGCATGCAAATAAATTTAATATTCCTATAGTTACTATTATTGATACTCCGGGAGCTTATCCAGGTATTAGTGCAGAAGAGCATGCACAAGGTGCAGCTATTGCTATGAATTTAAGAGAAATGGCTAAATTGAGCGTGCCTGTTGTTGCAATTATTTCAGGGGAAGGTTGTTCCGGAGGTGCATTGGGATTAGCTGTTGCAAATAAGGTTTATTTATTAGAGCACGCTTATTATACAGTAATTTCTCCGGAAGGATGTGCTTCTATCCTCTGGCGTGATGCTTCAAAAAATTTGGAAGCTGCTACTGCTCTTAAAATTACTGCTCCGCATCTTTTAAAATTTGGTATTATTGACGGTGCTATTAAAGAGCCTACAAGAGGGGCTCATACTGACTATGAGCTAATGGCTGCAGAAATGAAAAAAACTATCCTGCAGGCTTTGGATGAATTATCTGGTTTGTCAGGAGATGAGCTGAGGAATCAACGTTATGATAAATTCAGAAAAATGGGTGCTTTTTTAGAAGGATAATTTTTCGAACAGATATAATTTTCTAGGATGTTGTAAGTTATGATAAATCAATTTTGAATAGTTATAACAGATTTTTAGTCGGGATATATAGTCCCGACATAATTTTAAAAGGATATGTATGGACAAGAATTATTTTGAATTAAGATTAAAAATAAATCCCGAAATGGAAGATATTATTTCTGAAATCTTTTTTGATAATTTTGATTGCGAAGGCATTGTTTTGGCTGAAGAAGCTTACAAAGATTTGGAATTGGTTAGTTCTACAGAAGGAACATTGAGAATTTTTTTGAGAAATGATAACAATTCTATGTATGAAGATTTAAAGTACGATATTGAAAATATTCTTGATTTATATAGAGCAGAATTTATTTCCAGAGGTTTATCCGAAGAAGATTTGGGTAGCTGGGAGTTTGAACTCGAAGAAAAACAAAATGAAGATTGGTCTCAAAAGTGGAAAGAAAAATGGGATGTAACCCATGTTACCGATAAAATAGCTGTTGTTCCGGATTGGATTGACTACAGTCCTAAGAAAAATGAAATTATGATTAAATTGGAGCCCGGCTGTGCATTTGGAACTGGTACACATCAGACAACACAATTATGTATGAAAGCTCTTGAAAAATATATGAAACCTGGGTATAGAGTTGCTGATGTTGGTATGGGGTCTGGCATTTTGTCAATCTTAGCGAAGAAGCTCGGGGCATCTTATGTCTATGGTTGTGATAATGATGAAACTGTTATTGACGTTGCACGTGAAAATTCTGCTAAAAATAATGTTGAATGTACCTTTGAAGTAGGGACTGCAGATAAAATTAATGACAAATTTGATTTTGTAGTTGCGAATATATTACATTTTGTTCTTGCTGAAATTATGGGAGATTTGAAAAATATTATGAAAGCTGGAGCATTAATGTCATTAAGCGGGATTCTTTATGAAAAACGAGATATGGTCATTGAGGCCTATGAACGTGAAGGGTTGGAACTTGTGGAAGAAATTCAGCAAGATCAGTGGACTTCATTTGTCGTAAAGAAGAGGTAAATAAATGGATATTTTATTGCAGCCATTTATAAATTTTTATAATAATATAACCTCGGGACAGCCAATTGTTTATATTATATTGTTCGTTGTTATTATTTCTGTCATTGTAGGTTACAAATTAGGAGTCAGACAAATTAACATTGATAAATATTGGAGGAATAAAAAATAATGTCAAAAACAGCAATAATAATACCTGCCAGGTACGGGTCATCAAGATTAGAAGGTAAACCTCTTATTGAAGTTATGGGAAAACCCGTAATTCAGTGGGTTTATGAAAAAGCTAAACAGTCTAAATTGGCGGATATGATTATTGTAGCAACCGATGACAGTAGAATTTATGACTGTGTTACTTCTTTTGGCGGTGAAGCTGAAATGACATCAATTAACCATAAATGTGGTTCAGATAGAATTATGGAGGTTGTATCCAGACATCCTGAAATTTCATATATTTGTAATTTACAAGGTGATGAACCATTAATTAAGCCTGAAAGTATTGATGATGTTATTCGTAATGTCAAAGAGGATGATAACGCGGATATTTCAACTCTTTTAAGAATTATAACTGATGAACAAGAAATAAATAATTCAAATCTTGTCAAGTGTGTAGTGGATAACCAAGGTTTTGCTCTTTATTTTTCGCGTTCAAAAGTCCCTTTTGAACGTAACACCGGTATTGCAACTTTTTATGGTCATTTGGGGATTTATGGTTACAAAAGATCAGCATTAGAAAGAATGACTAAGCTTAATCAGACTCCTTTAGAACGAACAGAAAGTCTTGAGCAATTACGAGCACTGGAAAATGGAATGAGAATAAAAACCTCTTTGGTTGATTTTGTTCCTGTTGGTATTGATACAAAAGAAGATTTAGAAAAATTCAGACATATTCTGGAGTCAAAATTATAGATATTTTTAAAAATACGTGCTTGCAATTTTTCGTAACTTAGTGTAACATAATGTTATAAAAATATAGAAAAATAAACAAAACGTAATATTTTTCATAAGTAAAGTGGTGTAAGATTTTGTAAAGTAAGTAAGGAAAAGACTATGTCAGAAAATGTTGAAGTGGCTAATGAAACTGAGGATCGTCAAAGAATTCTTTTAGCAGATGATGAATCCAGTATAAGACGTATTTTAGAAACTCGTTTAAAAATGGCCGGATATGATGTTTATACAGCGCAAGATGGAGAAGAAGCGGTAGCTGCATTTAATAAGTATAATCCGGATTTAGTAGTTTTAGATGTAATGATGCCAAAAATGGATGGTTATGGCGTTACAAGGGAGATTAGAAGATCTTCAGATGTTCCTATTATTATTTTAACAGCTCTTGGTGATGTATCTGAAAGAATTACCGGTCTGGAATTAGGTGCGGATGATTATGTTATCAAGCCATTCAGTCCAAAGGAATTAGAGGCCAGAGTAAAGGCTGTTTTACGTAGAACAAATAATCGAGAAATGGTTACTCCATCAGGTAAAGTTACTAAAAATGTTATAACAACAGGAAATATTAAGATTGATACTGCTCGTCGTCAGGTTTATAGAAAAAATGAACGAATTAGACTTACAGGAATGGAATTTAGTTTGCTTGAACTATTAGTTAATAATTCTGGTCAAGCCTTTTCGAGAAATGAAATCTTACAGCATGTATGGGCTTATCCACCTGATCATAGGATTGATACACGTGTTGTAGACGTTCATATTTCAAGATTACGTTCAAAATTAGAAACTGATCCGGCAAATCCTGAGCTAATACTTACGGCCAGAGGTATCGGTTATATGTTTCAAAGAATAAATTAATAATAAGAAAGGCTCTGCAAATGAGCCTCTTTTATTTTAAGAGTATACTTTTATTTAACTTTATTGTTTTTATATGTTTAAAAAAGAAATTATTATTATTAGTTTTATTTTAATGCTTATAGCTCTATTTAATATTAAAAGGGATGAACTTTTTGTTTGTAAGGCTAAATTGAATATGTGCAAAATTTCTAGTGTTAATATGTTTAATATAGAGCAATCCAGATATATCTTTATAGCAGATAATATTGTCGGGACAAAAGTTGAAAAATATAGAAAAGTTAGACGCAGAAGACATCGTTCACCGAGAACTCTTACAAGGTATAGATTAATAGTGATTGATAAATCAGGTAAAACTTCTACAATATTTGATGATTATTCCTATGAATCATTAGCTAATAATACTGGTGTAATGATTATGAAATGTTTAAAAAATGAAAATTATCCTTGTGTATTTAAGAAATACCATAATGAATAATTACCTCTTGATTTTAGCTTTTTTTTTGATAATATAGAATTACACGAGATGGCGGGTGTCGCCAAGCGGTTAAGGCCTCGGATTGTGGTTCCGATATGCGTGGGTTCGAATCCCATCACCCGCCCCATTTTTTAGAAGTTATGTTAGAGAATTTTCGAAGTAAAGGGTATTATAAATTTGGCGGTGTTATTTCTTGGATTATAGCACCGTTAGCTTTGTATTGTATCATATATGCAAAATTACCTCATGGCTTTGCTTCTCTTGGTGCAGGATTCTTAAGTGTTTTCTTTTTTTTAGGATTAGTAATATTGTATGCCATACTGTTATTAACAGCTATATTTGATTTCAAACGTATTGTAGATAAGTCAACAAACAATATTATTGATACAGGCTATATTTTAGGACTTATTACGATTATATCTTTTATTTGTATAATTGTATTTTAGTAGCATTTTAATTGTGTTTATAGTATATTCATCATGTAGCAGGTGATGAGCTAACTTCACACAATAAGGTTCGAAGTTCAACCCATTGCTTGCCCCATTTATTGAAATTGACCCTTCGGGGTCTTTTTTATTAGGTATAATTTTATCCTGAGATTGAATGCATAATTCTGTTTTTGCGGTTGTTTCAACGTTAAAGGAATCCTTTGGGCATGTAGTTTCTTTATTTTCGAAGAAGATGCTTTATTATTTGAAGTCAGAAAATGTCTTATTGCGAGTTTATGATGTATTAGATTAATTTTTCTTCAAGTTCCTTTTTTAATTCATTTGATAAGTAGGACTCTTCATTATTAGCAACTTTTAGGCCGAGCTGCAAGTCTTCTTTAGCTCCAATATAATCTTTGATTGCTGACTTTGAGAGCCCTCTGCTATAATATAAAGAACAGTCGTCATCGCAAAGATTAATTGCTTTGGTATAATCTTCAATTGCCCCCTGGTAATCTTCAAGTTCGTGTTTTACATATCCTCGGTTACAATAACCATGAGAATTTTCAGGTTCTAATTCAATATATTTGTTCCAGTCTTTTAATGCTAAGTCATATTTTTTTAACAGATAATATGAACTCGCTCTATAAGAATAGGGTTCACTCCATTTGGGTAATAACTTTATTGCTTCTGTAAAATCTTCCAAAGACGTTTTATCAACGGTGCCATAACTAATACCTTGAGAAGTTATTAATAACCTTTGCTTTGCTACACCTCTTTTATAATATATTTCAGCGTTGCTGGGCTCTAAACCAATTGCCTTAGTGTAATCCTCAATTGAACCTTTATAATTATTCAGTTCATCTTTAGCGAGTCCTCTGCCATAATATGCATGACTGCAATCTGGATTTATTTGAATTGTAGTAGAATAATCTTTAATAGCTTTATCATAATTACCTTCTTTATAATATGCCAAAGCTCTATATGCATATGCCATGTAGGAATTGCTGTTAACTTTAATTCCGTTATTCAGGCATTGTATAGCTGTTTTATAATCTTGACCTAAGTAGTCTATTAGCAATCTTGCCTTATTAAAATAGGCTTTATCCCAAGTCGGATTAATCAAAATGGATTGTTCAAAATCTGCTTTAGCACCTTCATAGTCATTGAGGTATATCTTTAATAAGCCTCTATTATTAAATGCTTTATAGTGTTGTGGATTCAGCTCAACACATCTTGTGTAATCGTCTATAATTGAATTATAAATAGTTTTATAATTACTTTCGTTTAGCTTATTTACATTAGGATTTGCTTTAGCTCTTAGAAAATATGCTTCTGCAATATTTTTATCTTGCTCAAGTATGGTATTTATAAGCTCTGTTGCTTTGTCATAGCATTCATTATCAATGTATTTTTTAGCTTGTTCTAATAAAGTATTTATGTTTTTAGTGTTTTTGTTCTGCAAGATTATCCCTCCTTATAACTATTAACTTTTTGTTGGAATATTATTAGTAGATGCAACAAGTTTTAAATTAACCGAACTTGTTGTAATATCTTCATTATTAATTATAATATTACCTGCTGTTA
>OLZA01001019.1_pt1 | contig 11155 bp, 9 predicted proteins | sample 1673431 | NCBI WGS metagenome assembly OLZA01 (sample SAMEA103958111, study PRJEB25191) | human gut metagenome | biome: human-associated habitat [ENVO:00009003]; feature: intestine environment [ENVO:2100002]; material: feces | place: Germany | collected 2013/2015 | reverse complement strand
ATAAACGAGCTATCTCTCGGATATCTCATCCATAGCTTTTGTATATACATAATCTATTAAACCAGAGATTTTGTAATCCTTCAAAAAAATGATTACATATAAAATGTTTATGCTGAAATAATATAATTTTAATATATTAGCCGCATGGACAGGGTGAAAGTTTCTGACTTTGGATAAAATATAATTGATTTACTGCTAAAAATATACAAAAAATTTGATTTATGTGATAAGATATAATTGTGGAGAGACAAAGAAGGGAACTTAAATATGTGCAAAGCTAAATATATATTACCAATACTCGCAATTTCAGCAGGATTAAGCTTTACAAGCGCAATAGCAAATACTGCCGGTATTAATCTTGAAAATCCGTTAATTCAGGTTTCTGCTGTAAATCCTGCCGCAACGGCAGTGGCTAAAAATTATATGCAGGTTCAGCCGCTGGAAATGGTGAAAAATCCTTCTTTTTATCTTAATAAATATGTAAAAATTAAAGGGAAATTCGATAAATTTTCAACCTTGGGGCTTGATTACAAGCCTGCAATGAAAAGCTCCGAAGACTATATTTCATTTTTAATTCAGAGACCGGATGTTACAGATCATAATATTCCGCTTTCAGAATTGAAAATTTTCCTAAAACGCGCAGAAGCTGAAAAGCATATTGACTTAAATGCCGGCGATGAAGTTGAATTTACCGGTAAAGTTTTTTCAACTGCTTTGGGTGATGTATGGGTAGATGTTGATCAATTTAAAGTTTTAACTGCAAAACCTAAAGAAACAGATAAAAAATAGTGTTATATGATTAAGGAGCAATATCGGGAGTTAAGATATGACTGATGAAAACAAAAATAAAAAGTTTTTAACTATACATGGACACTTCTACCAGCCGCCGCGTGAAAATCCGTGGCTGGAAGCAATTGAGCTGCAAGACAGCGCGCTTCCTTTTCATGATTGGAATGAAAGAATAAACAAAGAGTGTTATAACCCGAATTCAGTCTCCAAAATTGTGGACAGCCGGAACCGTATTCTGGATATTGTCAATAATTATGAACATATGAGTTACAATTTCGGCCCGACGCTTCTTTCATGGATGGAGCAGTTTGCACCATTGACATACGAAAGAATTATAAAAGCTGATATCGAAAGCATTCAGGAGCATGGCGGGCATGGAAATGCCATGGCGCAGGTTTACAACCACATAATTATGCCGCTTGCAAATGAAAATGACAAAATTACACAGGTAAAATGGGGTATCAGAGATTTTGAATACCGTTTTGGCCGCAAACCTGAAGGAATTTGGCTTGCAGAAACTGCCGTTGATGATGATACCTTGAGAGTTTTGGAAGCTAACGGTATCAAATTCACTGTACTTTCACCTTATCAGGCGCAGTCAATCAGAAAAGAAGGCGATAAAAAATGGACTGATGTAAGCTGGGGTAACATTGACCCTGCACGTTCATACCGATATTACATCAAATCTGCTCCAGGCAAATATATTGATTTATTCTTTTATGATGGCGCAATTTCACGCTCGGTTGCCTTTGATGAACTTCTAAAAGACGGCAACAAATTTGCAAGAAGGCTTAGAGAAGGCGTTTCAGATTGCCGTGACTATTCACAGCTTGTAAATATTGCAACAGACGGTGAAAGCTACGGTCATCATACGAAATTTGGCGATATGGCTCTTGCTTATGTTCTTCAAATTAAGGCAAAGGAAGAAGGCTTTACAATAACAAATTACGCCGAATATCTGGCAAATTACAGAAGCGATTACGAGGTTGATATCAAACAGGCTTCAAGCTGGAGTTGTTTCCATGGTGTAGGCCGCTGGAAAGAGGATTGCGGCTGTTCTACAGGCGGACATCCTGGCTGGAATCAAAAATGGAGAAAACCGCTTCGTGAAGCTTTAGATTATTTGCGTGACGAACTGGCCGGACTTTTTGAAGAAGAAGGAGCTAAATACTTTACAAAAGACTCCTGGGAGGTTAGGAACAACTATATTGACGTTATTCTTGACCGTAACATAATGAATGTACAAAAATTCCAGAGTGAGAATTTTAAGCATGACCTTTCTGACGACAAAAAAGTTAAAGCCATGGAACTACTTGAAATCCAACGCCAGGCAATGCTTATGTACACAAGCTGCGGATGGTTTTTCTCTGAGATTTCAGGAATAGAAACTGTCCAAATCATGAAATATGCAGCCCGTGCAATGCAATTGGCTGCCGGCTTCACAAAGAAGGATTTTGAAAGCAGATTTACTGAAATTCTTTCAGAGGCAAAAAGCAATATTCAGGAATACGGCACCGGAAGAGATATTTTCAATAATTTCGTGAAGCCGTCAATTGTTACACCAAAGCAGATTGCAAGTTTATGGGCGATTTCATCTTTGTATGAAGATTTTGAAGATGAAGAAAATGTGTATTGTTACATGATTAAGCGCGACGATTATCAAAAAGTTCAAAAAGGTTCGTCAAATCTTGTAATCGGACACATTGAAATTCAGTCAATGATAACTCTTCAAAAATCAAATTTAGTTTTTGCCCTAATGCAATATTCCGGCGGCGACTTCCATTGTGCAATTAAAGAATATTCTGATGACAGCGAATATAACAAAATGAAAGCAGAGCTTATTAAAACATTTATGCTTAATCCGCTGACTGAAATTATCAGAGCTTTGGATGAATATTTCGGCAAAGATTATTTTACGCTTAAAGATATATTTATTGAAGAAAGAAGAAAAATTCTTCAAAGACTTCTCAAAGGCAAAATGCAGCGTTTTGCCCAGATTTATCAGGACATGTACGACGAAGGCAAAAGTTCAATTTATCATATGCAGTCGCTTGGTCTTGCAATTCCGGACGAATTTAAAATTGCAGCAGAATATGCCCTCAGCCGTAAGTTTAACGAACTGATTAAACATTCGGCAGGCTTTATGGACCCTTCTATTTTGCAGGAAGCGTCTGATATAAACTTTGAAGCCAGAAAAATGGGAATAAAACTTGATAAACAAACTTCAAACGCTATATTCGGAAAGAAAATTGTTCAAAATATTAACCGGCTTGCCTACAGTTTTGAAATTCAGCAGGCAGATGTTGTTTTAGAATTGTTTGACTATGTTGAAAAGCTCGAGCTTGAAGTTGATATTTCCGAAGCTCAGAATATTTATTACTCAAAGATTTATCATAAAATCGGAGAAATTATTGAGGTTAGCAAAGGCTCATCACGCTCAAGCGATAAGAAGTTTGTAAATATGCTTCTAGATATTGGCGTAAAACTAAATATAAACACAGAATTTTACCGTACTAAATTGTTAAAAGTTTAGAATTAATTTTCATTGTAAGTATGCAGTTTAGTTGGAATATAATTTGAAAGAAAGGAGCTAAAAGTATGAAAAAGCAGACTATGATTGAATTTTCGGGGGGGGGGGCATACTGTAACCCAGCTCCTGTAAGGGTTTTCTCTAAATTTACGAGGTTGGGGTTATTAGTATCGTACTTGAGGAATTTATTTTCTCAAACACGCTCGCTAGCTCGCTATCGTTTCGAAAACAAATTCCCCAAGTACTTCTTCACGAAGAAACAGAGTAAAAATGAAATGAACAGCTCACCGCTCACTGTTCACTCTTCACTAAATAACGAAACGGCCTTTTCACGTTTTACTTCTCACTTTTCACCTTTCAAAAAGTCCGCCTTTACAATGGCAGAGGTACTAATCACCCTCGGCATAATCGGCATTGTTGCTGCAATGACTCTTCCAATGCTCATGGCCGGGTATCAAAGGGCAGTTTTAAAACCTCAGATAAAAAAGTTTTACTCTGAATTGTCAAATGCTTATAATACCGTAAATTATGAAAATGGTGTTCCTTTTCAATGTTATCAGGTGAAGCCTGAACAAAATTCTTTGATTAAGGAAATGATAAAAAAAGATGAATGCTCTCTATTCTGGAATAATGTTTTTGATAAACTGAAAATTTTACAAACATGTAAAGGTGCAGATTGTTTTCCTGAATACAAGACAGATTCGCAGGTTATCACAGAAGGAGGCGGTAAAGGAAATTCTGGTTGTCCGAATCTTTATAGTTTGATATTTAATCCAGGTACGAAAATGTATACACTTGCTGATGGAAGCGTTCTTTACAATATATCTGCGATAGAATTCGCTTTTGATGTAAATGGAGTTAAAGGCCCTAACAAGTGGGGTTACGATCTTTTTTATGCAAGAAACCTTTTTTATAATGAACAAATTTTAGTTACTGATGCTGTTTGCGGAGGAATGTGGGAAAAAGGAGGAATGCGTTTAAAAGACTATCTCTTGGATAGGAAAACATTGGAGAAGAATGCAGGTTACTGGTGGTAAATCTAAATTAAGGGAATTATCTTTTGACTTACATGTAACTTTCCTAAATATGTCATTCTGAGGCACAAAGCGCCGAAAAATTTTAGCAGAATTGTGGGATTCTTCGCTGCCGCTCAGAATGACAGTATTTTCCCTTAGGATTAATACTCAACCTGCATGAAGGATTTTAAACTTCTTCCAGCGGCATCGCCTTTTGTTGAAATCACTTCAATCTCATCTTTGTAATTCAATGATGTGGAACTTCCGCCGTCAAAAGCCATTGCCCTTTCAAATCCAAGCTTTTTGCAATATTCCTGAACTTCATACAAATCCATTGGATGTTCATCAGTAATAATTAAAATATGCGCTTCACCATCCTTAAGCCCGATAACTGTACGCGCTGTTTTATGAAGAACAGAACAGGATTCTCTAACTATTTCACCGTCTTTTTTGACAACAAAAAACTCTTCTTCAAGTCTTAATTCCGGCAAAATCAGCGGCCCGCCTTGTGCTGAAGTTTTTATTGAGCAGCTAAAATCTACTGCGGTGTTGTGCGGAACAATTTCATATCTTAATTTGTCATCATCGTAGCATTCCAAAATCCTGAATTCTGTGCGGTTGAAGATTTTATCCAAATTTTTCCTTAAAATTGGGTTCTTAAGGAGATTTTCATTAAACCGCGGGTCTTCCGATGTAATACTGTCAGCCACTATATATGAAATAGATTTTCCATTCTCCGGGTCAAAGTATCCGGCATTGACAGTAAGCTTAGCCTTGGTTTTTTGATGAGCTTCGCGGTTTGTTATCAGTCCTTCGCTTGAAACAAATTTAATCTTCTTTTTTATTTTTTCGCCATGAAGAATTATGTGATAAATTCCGTCGTCATGCAAAATTTCAATGGGTTCTGCCGCAATTGAGCAGTTACCGATAAGTAATAATGAAAGAAAAAGAATAAATTTTTTCATATTTATAAATCCTTAGACTTGTAAAATCCTACAATTCCTGCAAAGAAGGCCAATGGCGGGAATAATGCCGTAATCAACGGGTGCAGAATCCCTTTTTCTGCAAGCAGGTCGAAAAACGGAAGAGTAATATAATACAGAAATATACATCCGATTGCTATAGTAAAACCGACTAATCTTTGTTCGCGCGGCTTGCTGAAACCAAGCAGCGTTCCCATAATCGCAAGTAATACACACACAAACGGATGGAAAAATCTTTGCAAATACTTATTCAGCATAAACCTGTATTCTTCTGTGAGGTTTTCGCTCTTAAGAAGTGCTATGTAATTTTTCAAATCATGGTTTGTAATGTCTCTGTCGCGTTTAATGCTGTAAGTCATCAGAGTGTAAGCGTTTTTCGCGTCCTGACCTTCCAAAACAGTCATGTTGTCAAGTTTTTTGATATCTTCAAAGATTCCGTCAGAATTTATTTCGTATTTAGTAATATCATCCAAAATCCATTTGTCTTTTAAGCAATTTCCATGTGCCGCAACGTAGATTTCAGACAATTGGTGAACATCATTGTACTGTTTTTTTGAAAAATCCAAAACGATTACATTAGACATTTCATCCATTGAAAACCTAGATACAACAACAGCTTTTGTCGGATGGCCGTTTTTGTCTTTCTGAGTGTAAATATATTGAGTTGTCGGCCTGATTCCCTTGATTGCATCAAGTTTGCTGCAAGAATACGGGATAAGCTTGTCGTAAGTCACAAAACAAATTCCCGTAACTATTAAACTCAAAACAAATACCGGCGCAAGTATTCTGAAAAAGGACATTCCGACAGCTCGAAAAATTGTAAGTTCACTGTCTTTGCTGAGCTTGTCAAAGGTGAAAAGCGTTCCTAAAAGCAATCCGACAGGAAATGCTTTTCCTAAAATTTTCGGCAACTCATAGGTAAGCACAAGCACAGCAGTTTTTGCGGTATAAACCCCTTCCAAAGTGCGCTTAATTGTGTTGAGAAGCATTTCCGGTGCAATCCAAACAACCGTGAACAGCAAAATCGCAACAAAGGTCGCAAAAAATACCTGCGAAAAGATATATCTGTCATAAATTGTAATCCGCGGAAATTTCATTATAAAGCGAAATCCTTTCCAAGATAAAATTCTTTTGCAACAGGGTCAACTGCAACATCCTGACTTCTTCCCTGAATTTTAATTTTGCCGTCGAAAATTACATACGCGCGGTCTGTGATAGAAAGTGTTGCCTTCGGGTTGTGGTCGGTGATTAACACACCCAAACCTTTGTCTTTTGATATTTTTCTTATGTTGTCTTTGATTTCGCCGATTGCAATCGGGTCAATCCCGGCGAAAGGTTCGTCCAAAAGCATAAAATCAGGACTTGCAGCAAGCGCTCTTGCAATTTCAACACGCCTTCTTTCTCCGCCGGAAAGCGAAACTGCCGAATACTTTCTCAATTTCAAAACCCCGAATTCTGTCAAAAGTTCTTCGAGTTTTCTTTTTTTCTCGTCAACAGTAAGCTTTTCATTCATTTCCAGAACGAGTTTAAGGTTGTCTTCAACCGATAATTTTCTAAAAATGGAGGCTTCCTGCGGAAGATATCCGATACCGGCTTTTGCTCGAATATTCATAGGCCAGCTTGAAATATCTTTGCCATCCAGAAGGATTTGTCCGCTGTTCGGTTTTACAAGCCCGACAACCATATAGAAGGTTGTGGTTTTTCCGGCGCCGTTCGGCCCGAGAAGACAAACGACTTCACCTTTATTCATATTAAATGAAATATCGTTCACAACACTTCTGTCACCGTATATTTTAACTAAATTTTTTGCTGTAATCTCCATTATACTTCCCCGTTTTTAATAACAATATTTTACTTGAAAGTTTTTTGCAATGCAATTTTATATTAAGCTTTGAAACGAAAAATCTGCGACAAAATAGGTCGATTGATATCTTTAAGATATGTTAAATATATAACAAATATATGTTATATAAACTTTCAATCAGGGCATACCATGATTATAAAACCATTTTCTTTTTCTTTATTTTCTCCTACACACTAACCTTTTACAATGAGATAAAGCCGCGAAAGCGGCTATTATTTTGCCATTTTTGTAATGCTGCATGGTTTTGGTTTTTCGTGATAAAATTTCATTATGGCGGAAGGTCAAATTTATAAAATTCATTCGGACTTTTACTACATCGACACCGGTGTTGAAACTTTTGAATGCAAAGCCCGCGAGGTTTTAAAAAAACGCAAAGAAAAAATTCTTGTAGGTGATTTTGTGGAATTCAATGACGGCTATATTGAAGAAATTATTCCCAGAAAAAATTACATAAGCCGTCCGGCCGTTGCAAATCTTGACCAAATTATAATTGTTTCAGCGCTGAAAGAACCGGATTTAAGTTTTCAGCAGTTAAACCGTTATATCGCGCTTGCAAAATATTACAAAATTCCGCCGGTTTTGTGCTTTAATAAAAACGATTTGAAGTTTGATAAAATCCTCAAATCGCGTATTCACGACATTTACGAACCTTTGGGATACAAAATAGTTTACACATCAGCCACAGAACATAGCGGAATAAAGGCATTTGAAAAGCTTTTGAAGGACAAAACCAGCGTGCTTTGCGGAAATTCAGGCGTCGGCAAGTCAAGTCTTATTAACGCAATCAATCCGAACCTTAATCTGCGCACCAAAGTCGTAAGTGAGAAAACCCAGCGGGGTACTCATACAACACGCCATTCTGAAATTATTAAACTAAACGACACTTCAAGAATTGTCGATACTCCGGGCTTTAGCAATGTGAAATTCGATTTTCTTCTTCCGGCGGATTTGGATTTGCTTTTTGATGAAATCGCACAATTCCGCGACGGCTGCAAATACGCGGATTGTCTGCATTTTCATGAAGATGGCTGCAACGTTCTTGCGCACCTTTCACAAATCGACGAAACGCGGTATGACAGTTATCTTGCGTTCGTTGAGGAGGCCAAAGAGTTTAAGGAACGCATAAAATATGAAGGCCGCAAAACAGAACATTCAAAGAAAACCGTAAACAACCGCACAATCGCAAAAATCAGCGGCAAAAAACGCGAAAGCGCACGAAATACGTTAAAACAAAAAATTATCAGGGAAATTGAAAATGAAGATGAAGGAATTAATTGAACTTATTGAGAAAAAACTCGATGAATATATGGGGATAACTTATCCGCATAAGATTTTTAAATCTATGAAATACACGGTTCTATTGCCCGGAAAAAGGTTAAGGCCGGTAATGTGCATAGAGAGCGCACGGCTTTTTGGTGCGAGCATTGAAGACGCAATGCCGACAGCCTGTGCGATTGAAATGCTCCATTCACAAACTTTAATCCATGACGACCTGCCCTGTATGGATAATGACGATTACAGACGCGGAAAACTCACTAATCATAAGGTTTTTGGAGAAGCAATGGCGGTTTTGGCAGGCGATGCTTTGTTAACTTTCGCCCCGCAGACAATTCTGAAAAATTCAAAACCTCTCGGGGCTGAAAAGCTGATAAAAATTATGGAGGAATATTTTCAGGCAGCTGGCGCCTACGGCGTGATTGCAGGTCAGGTTATGGATATTGAAAGTGAAATGCTGAACGGGCCTTCAACATACGGCGAAATTGTCACTGAAAGCAGTGAAACTAATGACGAAGATTTCGAATTTAAGTCAGAATTGCTGAAATATATCCAAATTCACAAAACTTCTGACCTGTTTAAGCTTGCGCTCAGAACAGGTGCAATAATTGGCGGCGCTGATGACAAATCTCTTGCTGCGCTCACGGAATTCGGCGAAAAGCTGGGAATTGCTTTCCAAATTGCGGACGACATTCTGGATGAAACCTCGACATTTGAAGAGATGGGCAAAACTCTCGGCAAGGACAAAGCTTCTGGAAAGTTAACTTACGTGTCGCTTTACGGGCTTGAAAAGGCAAAAGCTGATTTGGCAAAACTCATTGATGAATGTTTTGAAATATTGCATGAAAATAATTTCGAGTCAGAAATTTTCAGTGAAATTTTAAACAAGATAAAAAAATGTTGAATTTGAACGACTTGAAAAATTTTTCTGAAATGATTTTGAAATAGGTTTGTCGAAAGGCGCGGCGCGCTTTAAAAAATTTAAACCCTGAAATCCTTCACAAAATCTGCAATGTCGCAGGCGTCAATCGTTCCGATTACGATTTCAAAATCAAGTCCCGACGATTGGATTTCGTTTTCAAGCTCACGCTTCATGTGCGCCAAAAGCCCCGGAATAATTATTTTGCGGTTTTTTACTTTTGATGCCAAATCGTATTTTTTCAAAGTTTGAACAACCATTTTTGCGGTGAATTTTTCAGCCGACCACGCGGTTAAAACACTCATTCCGTCAGCGGGCGTGACAATTAAGTACGACGGACGCTTAAGATTTTCCAATTCGTTTGCAACCGCAAAAAACGTAAGCGCAAAATTCGTCGTCATAAAAATCAGCGAATTTTCGTCAACTTCATTAAATTCATAAATTTTCGGCTCAACTTTTAAAGGCTTTTGCGGGTCGGTGAAAATATTTTCGCGCAAAGTTATAAGTGTTGTGAAAAGCGCTTCGTCAAAGTCTTCAAAAATCAGCGCATTTGCGTATTTGCAAATGTAAAATGACGCATGCGCACAAATTTCGTTCAAATTTTCTTTTGAATTGCCGGCTGTTTTTGCAAAATGCACGCAAACCGGATTGGAAAATTTTTCGTCCTTTTCTTTAATTGCTTTTTCGCGGATGAACTTCAATTCCTGAGCGGTTTTTGCAAATCCATCTTCCGAAATTATTTTTATCGGAAGTTTTTCGAATTCCTCCAGCGAAATCGTGTTTGGAAAACTTTTTCCGCATGAATTTTTCAAAATAATTAAATCAACTTTTCGCGAATTGTTTAGAACATTTATCCTGAAACCTTGCACACGCTTTAATTCGTTTTCAAAGTCCGGCGCCTTACAATCCAGCAAAACACAAAGCGCTGTCGGGTTTATAAAGGTTTTTTCATGTCGAAAAAGAACATTTTCGCCGCCGATTTTTAAATTGTTAATTTCGATTGTTTTTTGCGCGGCTTTTCGTGATTTTTCAAAAATTTCTTTCAATTCTTGCGGGATATTTTCGCAAGCGTCGATTTCAACAGCGCCTTTTGCAAGTTTCAGCGCAAAAGCCATGCAGGTCGGACATCCGCATTTTTTGCAGTTGGAATTTTCGGCTTTTTTCGCGGCCGGAAGATATTTGAAAATCTGCATTCCCGAAAGTTCCATCAGTCAAGTCCTTTCATTGTTTTGAGCGTCTGCGGATGATTAATTACGATGAGATTTGCGCCTGCGGCTCTGACGGCGCTTGCCGCGGCTGTTTCAAACATTATTCTGCGCGTTGAAAGGTTTCCGAAAGAGGGCGGAAAGTCGTTGGATTTTGCTTCTTTTGTTTTTAGCGCCTCTTCGCATGCAAATGAGATTATCGGCATGTTCAAATATTTGTCGTTTGCGCCTTCAATTTTGATTTTTTCGATAATGCTGTAACCGTATTCAAAACCGTAGCCAAGCCCGCCAATATCAGTGTCAATGAGAATTTTCTCCAGCGGCTGACCCAAATCCGAGGACAAAATGTTTATTTCTTTTGCAAGATTTATGTCAATCGGCGAACGCAAGACCACAAAATGCTTTTGCGCTGTGTGCGGAATAATTTCTTTGTAAGTATTTTCGTTTGCGGAAGCTATTATGCAGGTTTGTGGCGCGTTGTCGGCAAGCGCAGGCAAAAGAAGTTTATCAAGTTCATCATCTCCGCACCCGCGAAGCATTAGTGGGATTTTTGTTTGGCCAAGAATTTCATTTA
>OLZA01001017.1_pt1 | contig 11182 bp, 9 predicted proteins | sample 1673431 | NCBI WGS metagenome assembly OLZA01 (sample SAMEA103958111, study PRJEB25191) | human gut metagenome | biome: human-associated habitat [ENVO:00009003]; feature: intestine environment [ENVO:2100002]; material: feces | place: Germany | collected 2013/2015 | reverse complement strand
TGCCTTCCCGAGATTGCCACGGCCCCTCCGGGGCCTCGCAATGACAATTCGGAGGCGTTCACCATTTTAACGGTGGCTTGTACGGACTGCAAGTGCGTCGCCGGGAGCGGCATGCCGCTCCCCTACAACGCATGACTGGCGGCCTCGTGTCATTTTCCGCTTTCCATTTCCCGCATCCCCTGCCATGCTCCATCAATGCCCCGTTTATGCACAGCAAAAGCGGGCGGCATGAGCCGCCCGCTTGAGGCTATCTGGATCAGACCTTCGCCTTGCTGTTTTCCACGGGGAAGAGGTTCTCTTCCGTCTTCGGATCGAACAGGTGCATAAGCTCCGGATCGAACGTGAAGTGCGCCGTGCCGCCTGCGCGGACATCGTCGAGGCTGAGGCCGGCCGTCGGGATGACGGCGATGACATCGTGGCCGGAGACGGTCATATGCAGGTGCATCTCGCTGCCCATCATCTCGGACACGTCCACAGTGGCCTTGACGCTCGTCGCGCCCTTGTCGCAGAGCATGATATGCTCGGGGCGCACGCCCAGCACCACCGGACCGGCTGCCGCGCCGTGAGCCCTCAGGCTGGCCTGCTTCTCCTCGGAGATGGCGAACTCCGTGCCGTACAGCATCACGCTGTATTTGTCGCCGGTCTTTTTGAGCTCGGCGTCGAAGAAGTTCATCTGAGGCGTGCCGATGAAGCCCGCCACGAAGAGGTTGGCAGGATGATTGAAGACCTCCTGCGGAGTGCCGATCTGCTGGATGAAGCCGTCTCGCATGATGACGATACGGTCGCCCAGGGTCATGGCCTCGGTCTGGTCGTGGGTGACGTAGATGAAGGTGGTGTCGATGCGCTGACGCAGCTTGATGATCTCAGCACGCATCTGGTTGCGCAGCTTGGCGTCCAGGTTGGACAGCGGCTCGTCCATCAGCAGCACCTTGGGCTCCCGGACGATGGCGCGGCCGATGGCCACACGCTGACGCTGGCCGCCGGACAGGGCCTTGGGCTTGCGATCCAGGTACTGGGTGATGTCCAGGATCTCAGCGGCTTCCTTGACCTTCTTGTCGATCTCGTCCTTGGGAGCATGACGCAGCTTCAGAGCGAAGGCCATGTTCTCGTAAACGGTCATGTGGGGGTACAGAGCGTAGTTCTGGAAAACCATGGCGATATCGCGGTCCTTGGGGGCAACGTCGTTGACCAGACGGTCGCCGATGTACAGTTCGCCTTCGGAGATCTCTTCCAGACCGGCGATCATACGCAGGGTGGTGGACTTACCACAGCCGGAGGGGCCGACCAGAACGATGAATTCCTTGTCCTTGATGTCCAGGCTGAACTCCTGCACTGCCACGACACCCTTGTCGGTAATCTGCAGGTTCACCTTCTTCTCGGTGGTCTCCTCGCCCTTCTTCTTTTTCTTCTTCTTTGCGTCGTCGCCGTTGAAGGGGTAGATCTTCTTTACGTTCTTCAGGGTTACACTTGCCATACTGTTTCGACGCCGAACGCACCTACCATTTTCGCATGCGTTCTCACTGACCGGAAAGCAATATTCCGGGAGCATTACGACAGGTCTCCACACTGCCGCACCGTGCGTCAGACGGGTTTATCCTCCTTTATTTTAGCGGTATTCTGTCTATTATGTGGAGTAGACAGAATCCACCTGGATAAATAAATGTTACCATATTCTGCAAGAACACGCAATGGTTGGTTTCTACAATTTTGGATAATAGTTTTTGGGCAGTTTGCCAATCCGGGCTTTTTACAGGATGGAAAAGCCGCTCCCAGTTGCTTCCAGTGTCGAGCCGTAGTAGGCGGCCATGGCGGTTTCTAAGTCGATGGCGTCGGACACTGCGGCCGTCTCGTAGCACGAGTGCATGGCCAGCTGGGCAAGGCCGATGTCCACCGTGGGGACGCTCACGTGGGCAAGGGAGATTCTGCCAAGCGTAGAGCCGCCGGGAAGATCCGCCCGGTTGTGGTAGGTCTGCACCTTGACGCCCGCCCTGCCGCAGATTTTCCGGAACACTGCGGCGCTGACGCTGTCGGTGCAGTAGCTGAGATTGGCGTTGTACTTGATCACCAGTCCGCCGCCCATGACCGGGGCGTTGCCGGGGTCGGCATACTCCGGGTGGTTGGGGTGGACGGCGTGGGCATTGTCCGCGGACACCAGAAAGGACTGCGCCAGCATCCGCCCACGGTTCAGCTTCAGGCCGTCGCAAATTCTGCCCAGCGTATCCTCCAGCAGAGACGAGCCCGCACCCTGCGGGGAAACGGAACCGACCTCCTCACTGTCGAAAACGCACAGAACCGGGATGGACGCGCTGTCCCTGCCCTTGAGGAAGCCCTGCGTGCAGCCCCATGCGCATTCCAGATCGTCCAGCGCGGCGGAGGAAATGTATTCTTCGTCAACGCCCCAGACCGACGCCTTCTGCCGGATGTAAAGATACAGGTCGTGTCCCAGAATCTTTCCGCCCGCTTCCTTCTCCAGCAGCGCCGGGAGCTTGCCTGCCGTGCCCGCGCTGCCGATGAGGGGCAGGGTATCCACTGCCGGGTTCCATTTGTAGCCTTCGTTCGCCTGACGGTTCATGTGGATGGCGACGTTGGGGATGAGTAGCAGGTCTCTGTCGATGTCCAGCAGCTTCGTCTCCACACCGGCTTCCGTCTCCACCGTCACCCGTCCCGCGATGGACAGGGGACGGTCCAGCCATGGGGAGATCAGCATTCCGCCGTAGCGCTCCACAGCCATGCGGGTGTAGGCGGCGGCAAGCTCAAAATTCTCCTTGACCTTGAAGGTGGGACGGTCGGAATGGCTGGCGCTCATGAGGAAGCCCTTGGGGCTTCCCTGCGGCACCCGGAACGCCACGAGGGCAGAGCCGCCCCGGGTCAGGAAATACTTTCCGCCGGGGGCAAGCGCCCATTCGTCCTGCTCGTACAGCCGGGTATAACCGGCATTTTTCAGCGTCTCGGCCAGATACGCCTGGGCGTGATACACGCTGTGGGCTGCATTCAGAAAATCACACAGTGCTTTTGTCCGGCTGTCCATTACTGTTTTCCCTCCTCAAGAAGTCCGCAGACCAGATCGATCTGCTGGGCGACGGTCTGCAACGCGCCGCGCCAGAATTCCTTGTCTGTCAGGTCAATGCCCGCCACCTTGGCGACATCCTCCGCCGTGGCGACGGTGGTGGTGCGCAGCAGCTTCTTGTACTTCGGCACGAAAGCCGCGCCCTCCCGCTCGTACTGGGCGTACAGTCCCCGGGCGAACAGACCGCCGAAGGCGTAGGGATAGTTATAGAAGGTCGAGCCGTAGTAGTGGCTCTTGCAGACCCACATATAGGGATGGCGGAAGCTTGCGTCCAGACCGTCGCCGTAGGACTGCTCCTGCGCCTTCAGCATCATGCCGCACAGAGTCTCCGCGTTCATGAACTGCTTCTCCCGGTTTTCCAGCACCATGCTCTCAAACAGGTACCGGGAATAGATGTCGCAGATGATCTGAGTGACGTCCTGAAGCTGGGACTCGATGAGCGCCAGCTCCTCGTCGTGGGATTTTGCCTGCCGGATGGCCGCCGCCATGACCACGCACTCGTTGAAGGTGGACGCGGTCTCCGCCACGGGCATGGAGTAATCCCGGTTCAGCGGCCGGTGGGTACGGATGCACTGGTTGTGGAAAGCGTGTCCCAGCTCGTGGGCAAGGGTCACGATATCGCCGAAAGTGCCGTCGAAATTGGTCAGAATGCGGCTCTGGCCGATGCTCGCCACCCCGGCGCAGAACGCGCCGCCGGACTTTCCGTCCCGGGGATAGAAGTCGATCCATTCCTCGTCAAAGGCGCGCGCCACCATGTCCGCCAGCTCGGAATCAAAAGTGGAGAACAGCTCCACCAGAATCCTTTTGGCGTCTTCCGTGGTGTACCGCGCAGTAGATTTGCCCATGGGCGCGAACAAATCGTACCATGGCAGGCCGTTTTCGTGGCCCAGCGCCTTTCCCTTGGCGCGGAGGTACTGCCGGAATTTGGGCATGTATTCTTCCATCGCCCCCAGCATGGCGTCTAAGGTCTCCCGCTTCATGTCGGACTTTTCCAGCGTCCGGTCAAGGGGCGACGCATAGCCACGGAGCTGGCAGTCCGAAATGGTCTCCAGCTTGATGGAGTTCAGGGCGAAGGCCACGGCGTCCTTGATCCGGTCGTAACAGCTCAGCTCTGCTTCATAGGCCGCTTTCCGCACGGCTGGGTCGGGGTCATAGGCCAGATTGCGGATGGCGGACAGATTGGTCGTCCCGCCGTTGTAGCTCACCGGCACGGTGCTGGTCAGATATTCCTGCAGGTCGCTCCACGCGCTGGAGCCGGACATGGACAGCTTGGCGCTGATCTGCTCGCCCAGACTTCCCAGCAGATGGGAGCTGTTTCGCAGCAGGCTTTCAAACAGGAAGGTGTAGTCCTTCAGCGTCTCATCGCTGCCCACAAGCGTCATCAAATCGGGGATTTCCGACACCCACTCCCGCCACTGCGCCTGCGCGCCTGCGGCGCCGGTGAGGATCTGCATCACCTGTCCCAGTCGGGAGCCGGCTTCCGCGTCCCGGGTGTTGCCCGACTGGCGCAGAAAAGCGTATTCCACCAGCTTCCCGGAAAGCTCCGACAGGGATTCTTCCAGCGCGACGCCTTTTTTCAGGCCGTCCAAGGGCGTCTGCTTATCCAGTTCCCCGGCAAAGGCCACATAATCCTGTACAAGCTTCTCCAGCTTTTCCATGTCCGCGGCAAAGGCGGGGTCGTCAAAGCCGCGGTAAATAACGTCCAGATTCCATACTTCGTTCATGATTTGTCCCTCCTGACAGTATTCACGGCCATTTTACACCAGTCTTCCCCTTCCGTCAACTGCCCGCACGGACTGCCGCATTTTGTCGAAAAATGTAGAAAAGTTCTCGATATCCGTCGAAATTGTCGAAAATGCGCTGTTTTTGACGAGCGATTATTTTTGTTTTTCCTTGCAAAACTGCGTGCTTCATGGTATTCTTTATTTGTCGCACACGGGTTTTCGTGATTCGTGGCATTGGGGAGCAAAATCTAATCTTTTACATGACAGGAGAGGACTGTATATGGAACATGTAACAACCGTATTGATCGCGGACAGCGCGGACGACTTCTGCACCGCCCTGACCGCCGCATTGCAGCACGCCGACGGGTTTCAGGTCGTTGGAACGGCCAACGACGGGGAACAGGCCATTCGCATGGTGGAGGAGCGGAAGCCCGACGTTCTGGTGCTGGATCTGATGCTGAGCAAAAAGGACGGCATCAGCGTTCTGAAAGCCGTATCCGGCATGGAGCGCCGCCCCATCACCCTGGCGACCTCCGTCTTTGTGACGCAGTACGTGTCTGCGGCGGCGGCCAATCTGGGGGTGCGGTATCTGATGCTGAAGCCCTGCGATATGACCGCGCTGGTGGAGCGGCTTGAGGAGATCCGGGGCGGAGACGGTCAGAAGGCCGCGGAAAAGCGCCGCCCGGACAAGACCAGCATCGAGTCCATGGTTACGGGCATCATCCACGAGATCGGCGTTCCCGCCCACATCAAGGGCTACCAGTACCTGCGGGAGGCCATCATCATCGCGGTAAACGACATGGACGTAATCAACGCCATCACGAAGGTACTCTATCCCCAGGTAGCGAAAACCTTCGGGACGACCCCCAGCCGGGTGGAGCGTGCCATCCGCCACGCCATCGAGGTAGCCTGGGATCGGGGCGATCTGGATACCCTGCAACGGTTCTTTGGGTATACCGTGAGCAATACCAAGGGGAAGCCTACGAATAGTGAGTTTATCGCCCTGATCGCTGACCGGCTGCAGCTCCAGCTCAAGAGCGCCGAGGCGGCGCAGTATTGAGGGATGCACTAGGGAATTTCGATTTTTCCATTTGAATATCGCAAGTAAATTTTATCGTTCTGAAAATGCTCCTGCCTTATTGGGAATTTTACACCCAATAAGGCAGGAGCGTTCTATTTATAGTGATCTATTCGCCGCTTAACGTAAGCAGCTCTGCAATTACTTTATCCAGAAGGGGCAAATATTTCTCATCAATCCGGCGAATGGCATCGAGCCGCTTGGAATCTTCCGGCCTGTCATTGCCGAACAGAACATAATCCGCCGACAGGCCGAGCACTTTACAGACCTTGATTAACATTTTTACAGAAATCCCGGTTCTGCCGCGTTCCAGCTCTGCCAGATAAGAGACACTGACGTCCAGTTTTTCCGCGAATTTCTCTCTTGTGTAGCCCAGTTCCTCACGCGCTTTGCGAATTCGCATATACATTTACTGTCACCTCAGCATATAGTATCGGTGATAGTTTCACAAATTAACATCAACTAATATTGTATAAATTACATATTGCATTACTTGATATTTTGCTGTATGATACTGTTGTGTTCAGATACACTTATTATTATGAGAGGGTGAAAATACATGAAACGAATTCTATCAGCAATTCTTGCCGCCGCGCTTTGCCTAAGTCTTGCAGGCTGTAAAAGCAAAGCAGAACGAGACTTGGAAAACTTGGAAAAGGCCGCGGAGGAATTCCGGAAAGTGGCAGAGGATGCCGCAAAGCAGTATGACGAGGTAAAAAACGACTTTGACGACTACAATCAAGCGTTGGAAAGGATTCAGGGGAAATAATATGAGAAAAATAGTCACTTTGGCCATGGCAGTGATGTTGTGCATTTCATTATGTGCTTGCACCAAAACCGAAACAGTAAACGAACCGACATCTAAAGCGCCGGAACAATCACAGCAGGCAACGGTTTCCACAGAAGCAGGAAACAGTGTCCATCTGCTTCAGCTTGGAGAGAAAGCGGACGCAGGGTTTGTATCGTTGGAATTTTCTTCGGCGGCACTGACGTATTCGGTCGGCGGGCATGGCTTTTCCACAACCGCCGGGGATGGGAAAAGATGCTTCAGTCTGGTGGGCATTGCGGAAAACACTGGAAACGCACCGCTGCCGATTGAGACCATGTGCGCGGAAATGGTGTTTAATGACCAGTATACGTATACCGCGCATGGCAAAATGATAGACAGCGATAGGATACCCGCATCCCTTGCTCCGCTTGAGCAAAACGGTTTTTGGGTATATGCCGAAATCCCGGAGAATCTGGTTGACCAACTGGAAAGTTGCGTGGTACGTTTCTCCTTTAATAAAGACTGCGCCACGTATCCGAAGACGGTTGACGATGGCGATTTCGTATACGAAGTAAAGCTCAGTGAAAATGACTGTGCGGCCGCATTGGATGCAACCGGTACGGCAAGCATTTTCTTTGACGAATGCCCCATTCTGCCCACACCGGAAAGTTTTGAGCCGGTCAGCATAGCCTCCTCCGGCTCTTCGTCGTTGAATGGAAAGGCATCGTCTATCTACTACTCCTATATGGGTATACTTGGCAGAAACGATAATATGGAGGAAGTATTTCAGGATTACGTTCAGCATATTCAGAAACTTGGGTTTGCCGTGAAGGAAAACGGCGCAGACTATGATGTGTATGCCGGAACTGTAAAAGTAGCAACCGCATCTGTCAACAGTCAAGGCATGAAGTTTGACATCGTACCCGGAAATGAAAGCATTGATTCTTCTGTTCTTGGAGAAGCAGACAATTCCGAGAGTCAGCCTGAGTCCGTTCTGGAAATAGGAGATACCGTTGAAACGGATTATTGCCGGATGACGCTTGACAAGTATGACAGTGGCATGGAAATAACCTCCGGGACAGGTCAAAGTGGATCCTATCGATACTATACATCGGAAAACGGAGACCCATATTTCTATATCTTTGGTTCGTTTAAGAATTTAAGCGGAAAGCCTGTGGATATTCGGAATATCTACGTGCAAATGTGCTTTGACGGGACATATAATTACAGAGGAGAGATTTCCGGCGTAAGTGATGCAATCGGCAACTTCATAACTGATGTTTCTCCGCTTGCCGAAGTGAACTATTACATTTACGCTGCTGTACCGCAGGAGCTGATTGATTCTTATAAAACTTGTGAAATAAAGGTGGGCTTTACGGAGAACTTTGACTATAAAGTAATCGATGTAAACGACTTACCTCAGTTCAAAATGTGCGACGACATTTTTACGATTGTTCTCCCTTAAAAGCCACCACACAAAAAACTCCCAACCGATTCCCCTCGGTTGGGAGTTTTTTTCATCATTCAGACGCCGCTGTATTCCAGATATGTACCCCGTCTGAGCAGGGCGGCGGCGCATTTTTCGCAGAGGTAATCCTCCGTGAGCAGCGCTTCCGGCGCGCCCTCCGCTGTCCCGCCGCAGCGGGCGCAGGCTGGGATCGTTACGATCTTCTTTTCAAAGATCCAGTAGGCCGTCCCCGAGGGAACCACCGTGGAAAAGTCGAAGCGGTCGGTCTTGTGGCCTTCCAGCTTTCCGTAATTGTAAATGTTGGAGTCCCGTACCTGAATCACATCGTCGTCGAACATCTTTTCCAGCAGCAGATAGTGTCCGCCCCGGGTCCAGTAGCCCTTGGTCTGGACGCAGACCACCACATAGCCCTCCCGCATGGCGTCTCTGGCTTCCCGCCACTCGAAGGTCTTTTTCTTCAGGTAAAAGCCCATCTGCGCCGGGGCGACGACGAACAGGCTGCCGTCGGTGCCGTGATCGTAGCAGTAGCCGCCGTAGCGACGGCACATCTCCGGCGGCGTCAGCTCGGTGTCGGCCATGTAGGTCGCCAGCATGGCCATGGTGGTGATGCCACAGCCGTGGGTGACGATCCGGTACGCGCCGTACATGGTGGTGGGGTAATCCTGCTGGAGATAGAGCTGGGCTTCCGGGTAGCGCTGGTGCCCAACGTCGGGATAGAGCAGGTCAGAGGCAGTCACCGGGGCGGTCTGCGCCGCGGTGCCCAGCGTAATGGCGCTGTAGTCGATCTCGGCGGGGTATTTCTCCCGCGCCTGCGCGATCTTCTCCCCGCCAAGGGCGGCGGTCAGGTCTTCCCGGGCGGCGTCGTACCAGATGTCGGTGCTGCCCTTGAAAAAGACGATATGATAGCCCAAACCTGAACGGAGGATGTCCACGTCCCCGCTCTGGCGGGCATCGTCAAAGCACCAGTCGTCCAGCACGGGGGTCAGCTGCCCCTTATGAAGCTTCTGGTACAGTCCGCCGTCCAGCGCGGAACCGGCGTCCGCGGAATTTTTATTGGCCAAATCCGCGAAGATGGCGTCATTGGTGGATCTGTTGTCGCCGCGCCTGCTGTCCGCTGCCAGAGCTTTCTCGTAGTCCTCCACCAGTGTCTGGGCGGAGGCAAGGCACGCGTCCCACAAATCTTCGGAACAGGTCACGGTGCCGTCCGGCGCCACGGTGACGGTTCCCGTCCCGTCCTCCGGCACCTGCGGGATCAGCAGAATGTGGCGGATGTCCACCAGCTTGCCGCTGCGGGTAATGCCCGCTTCGGCATAATCCGACTCATGTTCCGTGAAGTAGGCTTCCACCTCTTCCTCAGTGGGCGCGATGTAGTAGCTCAGGGCGGTATCGTACATATAGCCCCGGTTGTACAGCTCCATGCAGGCGGTCAGGTCTTCCGCCGACGCACCGGCGATATCCTTCGCCAATGCGGAAACGTCGGCAAAGCCGTACTTTTCCGCCAGAGCCGCCAGCGCCTGGGGAATGTCCTCCAGATACTGTTCGTGGAGAGTGTTGAGCCGGTAATTCTTATTGTAGCCGTAGAGATAGGCCGTGGCAGGCTTGCCGGACATGTAGGTCTCGTGGTTTTTCATGTTGGGCTGGTAGGCTTCCTCTGTGGGGATGCCCTCGTCCACGCTTTGCAGCGACAGCGCTAGAGCGCTGTGCCAGCTGAGAAGCGCCCGTTTCAGGAAATACTGCTGCCAGCTGGCGACGCTGGTGTCAATTTCACAGGGCTGGGTGTCCAGAGGCTTATCAAAGTCCGGGGCAGTCTCGTGCGCTGCCTGACGGTAAGAGGCGACTTCCATCCAGTAATAGACCTGCAGCTGCCCGTTTGTCAGCTGCTCGTTTCCAACGGTCGCCACCACGGCAGAAGCGTTGACGGAATCCGCCGTATAGCTGCCCTTGCAGGTCACGTCGCCGGGATTGCCGTCCTCCGGCATCGTTGCCGGGACGGTGGGCTGGGTAGTCTCCGCCGCGGACGGGGCGGTAGTCTCCGTCTTCACGGGGGGCTTTTTCCCGCAGCCCGTCAGGCCCTCCAGAAGCATAACGGCACACAGGGCTGCTGCCAGATATCTCTTTGTATTCACTGTCATACCCAGATTCCTTTCTGATTCCATGCTCCTCCCGGCCGGTGCCCCCATTGACTTTGTTTCGGAGGCATGATATAAAACGATCAGACTTTGGGGGAGGAAGCGAACATGCGCGAACAATTTATCCGTACCGAAATGCTGCTGGGCGCCGAAGCGCTGGAGCGGCTGCAGAATGCCCGGGTCGCCCTGTTCGGGCTGGGCGGAGTCGGCGGCTACACACTGGAAGCCCTGACCCGCAGCGGCGTGGGGCAGCTTGATCTCATTGACAACGACACCGTGAGCTGGTCCAATCTGAACCGGCAGATCCTCGCGACATATGATACCGTGGGGATGCGGAAGGTGGACGCGGCAAAGCAGCGGGTGCTTTCTATCAACCCCGCGTGCGTCGTGCGGACTTATGCCGTTTTCTATACCCCCGAGACCGCGGGGCAGTTCGATTTTACCCAATACGACTACATCGTGGACGCCATCGACACCGTCACCGGCAAGCTGGCGCTGGTTCAGAACGCCCACGACGCCGGGACGCCCATCATCAGCTGCATGGGCACCGGCAACAAGCTGGACGCGTCCATGTTTGAGGTTGCGGATATCACCAAGACTTCCATGTGTCCTCTGGCGCGGGTCATGCGCCGGGAACTGAGCAAGCGGGGCATCCGCCACTTAAAGGTGGTCTATTCCAAAGAGGAGGCCCTTACCCCCACCGGCTGGGAGGCGGAAGCCGCCGCCCTTGGCAAGCGCCAGATCCCCGGCAGCTCGGCCTTCGTGCCGGGAACGGCGGGGCTGATTCTGGCAGGGGAAGTGGTACGGGACATCGCGATGGCTGCACCGGAGGCTTGAAAAAGCAGCCCAAAAACGGCTGCTTTTTTCCGGGCGGGCAGCGCTGCCCCGGCCTGATGGTTTTTAATCTTCCTCGAAGGTCAGGATATCCTTATACTTTTCCTTGAACA
>OLZA01001015.1_pt1 | contig 11226 bp, 9 predicted proteins | sample 1673431 | NCBI WGS metagenome assembly OLZA01 (sample SAMEA103958111, study PRJEB25191) | human gut metagenome | biome: human-associated habitat [ENVO:00009003]; feature: intestine environment [ENVO:2100002]; material: feces | place: Germany | collected 2013/2015 | reverse complement strand
ATGGAGAATTGTAACATAATTATAATCTGCGGGCAAGGAGAAAGGCCTGGAAATCGGGGATAGAGCGGATATTGGGAAAAATTGTCAAAAAGAAAACGAAGAGTTTGTGAAAAACGTAACGTCCGTTAGAGAATTGTTAAGACAAAACAAACAAAAAAAGTTAGAATGTCTAAAAAAAATTGCAAACAATGCAAAAAATGCCATTGCTTATTTATAGAATATCGAGTATAATCTATTCAAGTTGTACAAAATTCAAGGGGATAATTTCGGTATTTCACGATTGTATTTATAAAAAAACAACAAAAAACACCCAGGTGTTTGATATACTATTGACAAGGAAAGGAAGATGGTCCATGAAAGACTGGCAGTATATTTTGAAAAATCTTTCACTACTCAGCCAGATGGGGATCTCCTTGCCGTTGACGGGGTTGATGGCGTAGACGCCCTCCAGACGGCAGCCGGACTTGGTTTTGTTCAGCTCCGTGCGGTCCATGTCGCTCTTCTTCACAGACTCGTCGATGTACGATTGAACCGCTTCCTTGTTCTGCACCCGGTCCATCAGGCTCTGCACGATCTTGCCGTCGGGGGCAAGCACCATGAAGGTAATGCCATAAATCGTCTCGATACAGGTGGTGTAGATGGAGAATTCGCCGCCGCCCACCAGCTGGAAATCCACCTCCACACCGGTGGATTTGCCGATCCAGTTGCGCTGGATCTCCTTGGTGGATTCCGGCCAGTCGATCTCGTTGAGACCTTCCAGCAGCTTCTCCGCGAAGGCGGGCTGGTCAATGACCCACTGCATCATGTTCTTCTTGACCACGGGATAGCCGCCCCGCTCGGACTTGCCGTCGATGACCTCGTCGTTGCTGAGCACGGTGCCCAGCTCCTCGCACCAGTTCACGGGCATCTCGATGCGCTTGGCGTAGCCCGCCTCGTAGAGCTTCTTGAAGATCCACTGCGTCCACTTATAGAAGGACGGGTCGGACGTGGCGATCATCTTCGACCAGTCGTAATCGAAGCCAAGCTCCTTCAGCTGAGCGGAGAAGGTCTCGATGTTCTTCTGGGTAAATCCGTTGGGATGATGGCCGGTATTCACGGCGTACTGCTCCGCCGGCAGGCCAAAGGAGTCATAGCCCATGGGGTGCAGCACGTTGTAGCCCTGCATCCGCTTCATGCGGGAGACGATATCCGTCGCCGTGTAGCCCTCGGGATGACCCGCGTGCAGGCCGACGCCGGAGGGATACGGGAACATATCCAGCACATAGTATTTGGGCTTGGAGAAATCCCACACGTCGGTGTAGAAGGTATTATGCTCCTGCCAGTACTTGTGCCACTTGGCCTCAATTTTTGCGTAATCGTAATTCATGCCGAACACACCTCTCAAACCGGCTGCATTTCGGTCAGCCGGATATATACTAATTCTCTTCGATGATGATATCCCGGATATCCACAAGTTCCGCGTCCGCCCACAGGCGTTCCAGATCGTAGAACTTCCGGGCTTCCTCGGTAAAAACGTGGACGACGATGCTGCCGTAATCCAGCAGCTCCCAGGAATTGCCCCGGTGGCCTTCCCGGCTGAGCATCTGCTCCCCCAGCTGCTCCAGCGTGTACTCGGCATAGTCGCAGAGCGTCTTGACGTGGGTGTTGGAGGTGCCGGTGCAGATCAGAAAGTAATCCGCAAGAGAGCTGACCCGGTCAATTTTCAGCAGCTTGATGTTCTGTCCTTTTTTGGCGTCCAGCGCCTTGGTAACCTCGTAAGCGATTTCTTTTGGGGTTAACATAACTTCTTCCTTTCTACAGGGCTTCTGCTTCCTGACGGTTTAGCCAGTCCAGAGCTTCTCTGGACTCCGGCGAAACCTCGTTTCCCTGCTCCTTCAGATGTTCCAGCGTCATTTCCAGCCCCAGCTTCAGCGCCGCGGTCAGGTCGGAAAACGCCAGCTCCCGAAGCTCTTCCACGCCGGGAAAGCTCCGGTTCGGCTCCATATAGTCTGCCACATAAATGATGGTTTCCAGCAGATTCATGTCCGCTTTTCCCGTGGTGTGGCTGCGGATGGCGGAGACCACCGCTTCATTTTCCCCGAAAATCCGCTCCGCCACCATGGAACCGGTGAGTGCGTGGAGGGTTCGGGGGTATTTTCTGGAAAATTCGCCTAATATTTTACCATATTCGGCACAGACTGTCAACTGCAGCGGCCCGTCCAGCGCCTTGGTAATATCGTGGAGAATGCCCGCCCGGGCGGCGTCGGTCACGTCCGCACCCCAGCGTTTGGCCAGCGCCACCGCCGTATCCCGGCAGCCTAAGACGTGCGCCACCCGGTTGGGATTCAGCAGCCGGATGACCACCTGCTCCAACTCCGCCATGGGGAGATTTTTCCACTGGGCGTTCACATCGTACAGCCCATGTTCCCGAATGTACGCCGCCACGCCGGGGGACAGAAACGGCCCCGCGCAGTGGAACGCCAGCATCCGCCGCAGCTGGGTGGAGGAAATATCGACAATGTCGTTTTCCACCAGACAAATCTTCGCCCCCCGCTGTTCCAGCTTTGCCTTACTTTCGGCAACGGCGGTTTTTTCCCCCTTGCTGCCCCGGTAGAAAACGCCCAGCTCTACATTCCTCATAATGTCATCAGTCTGCTTCCACTGATCGAAGCACAGGAACATATCGCTGCCCATGAGCAAAATCAGCTCCGCGTCAGGGCAGCGCTCCTTCAGCTCCGATACGGTCTGGAAGGTGTAGCTGATGCCGCCCCGGTTCAGCTCGATGTCCGAAACCTCGGCCTTCGGGCAGTCCGCCGCCGCAATGCGCAGCATTTCGAGACGCTGCCGCGGGGTGGGCGAGTGCTCCGGTATCGCCTTGTGGGGCGCAATACTCGTGGGGACGATCACGAGCTTATCGAGTTTCAGCGCCGTGACCGCCTGCTTCGCCGCCTGAATGTGGCCGGCGTGTGGGGGATTGAAGGTTCCACCGTAAATGCCGATTCGTTCCATTTGCACCGCTCCTGTACCTGTTTATCCCGCAAAATGCGGAAGAAAAATTCCGCTGCTGTTCCTTTGTGGCACCGTTCGGGTTATTTCTGTTTTCTCTGCTGCCGTTCCCGGCTTTGCTCAATGGACTTTTCGATGGCCTGTTCCCGGAAATACTGGTTGCGCTGCTCCCGCGCCTGACGGGCTGCCTGACGGCGGGCGCGAACGCCCTTGCCTACCGGGTCAGCCTTGGACTTGGGGGTCTCCTTGTGTTTGGCACGGCCGGTCTGGTTGCGCTCGGCCTGACATTTTTCGCTGAACCGCCAGATGACGAACTTGGAACCGACGCAGGAAATGCCGTCGGCACCGGTGGCCTCGCAGATGGCGTCGGACACCTCGCGCGCGCTCATCAGTGCGGTTTCCAGCACCTTGCCCTTCACCAGCTCCCGTGCGGTGAGCAGCTTGTCCGCTTCCGCGACCACCGCCTCCGTCACGCCGTCCTTGCCCACCATCAGGGTGGTTTCCAAGCTGTTCGCCTGCGCCCGGAACTCGGCGCGCTGTTTACTTGTCAGCATAGCCTTCCTCCTTGAGTTTGTCGTAAAATGCCCGCAGCGCCACCGCCCGGTGGGACACCTGATTCTTTTCCTCAGGCGTCACCTCCGCCAGCGTCTTGCCGAAGGGCGGATAGTAGAAAATGGGATCATAGCCGAAGCCGCCCGTCCCGGCGGGGGCGCGCAGCAGCTCGCCGTGCACCTCACCCCGAGCCTGAATCACCTTACCCTCAGGCGTGACCATGGTGATGACGCAGACGAACTGCGCCTGACGCTGGCCGTCGGGGACATTCTCCGTGTTTTTCAGCAGCAGCTGCAATCTGCCCCAGTCGTCCAGCGTATCGTCGAAGCCGTACCGGGCGGAGTAGATGCCGGGTTCCCCGTTCAGGGCGTCCACGGCAATGCCGGAATCGTCCGCCAGCGCCGGAAGCCCGGTGGCCCGCATGACGGCGTTGGCCTTCAGAAAGGAATTTTCCTCAAAGGTAGTTCCCGTTTCCTCCACGTCAATGTCCACGCCCAGGTCGGACTCCATCACCAGCTCCATATCAAATTTCTCGGTGATTTTCCGGATTTCTTCCCATTTATGTCTGTTTTTGCTTGCCAAAACTACTTTCATGATACTTCCTCAGATCAATGCTTCCACGAATTCCTTCGCGCTGAAGGGCATCAGGTCGTCTGCCTGCTCGCCCACGCCCACAAACTTCACGGGAATTTGCAGGGCGTCCGCCACGGCGATGACGATGCCGCCCTTGGCGGTGCCGTCCAGCTTGGTCAGGGCAATGGCCGTGACCCCCGCAATTTCCTTGAACTGCTTTGCCTGAATCAGGCCGTTCTGGCCGGTGGTGCCGTCCAGAACCAGCAAAACCTCCTTGGCGGCGTCGGGCAGCTCCCGCGCCACAATGCGGCTGATCTTGTTCAGCTCGTTCATCAGGTTCGTCTTGTTGTGCAGCCGTCCGGCGGTGTCGATAAGAATGACGTCCACGTCCCTGGCCTTGGCGGACTGAATGCCGTCAAACACCACGGAGGCCGGGTCCGCCCCCTCGTGCTGGCGGACGATGGACGCACCGCTTCTGCCCGCCCAGATTTCCAGCTGATCGGCGGCCGCCGCCCGGAAGGTATCTCCCGCCACCAGCATGACCTTCTTTCCCTGAGAGGTCAGCTGCTTCGCGATCTTGCCGATGGTGGTGGTCTTGCCCACGCCGTTGACGCCGATGACCAGAATCACGCTGGGGTGGGTGGACAGATTCAGCTCCGTGTCCCCCACGGAAAGCATATCCACCAGAATTTCCTTCAGCGCTTCCCGGGCTTCCTCCGTGGTTTTCAGGTGCTGCTCCCGGACGGCCTTGCGCAGCCGCCCCACAGCCTTTACGGAGGTGTCCACACCCAAGTCTGCCAGAATCAGGCTTTCCTCCAGCTCATCGTAAAAATCGTCGTCAATTTCGGAAAAGCCGGAGAACACGCTGCCCAAAGTGCCGCTGAGCGCTTCCCGGGTCTTGGTCAGTCCGGCCTTGATCTTGTCAAAAAAGCCCATAAAAATCTCCTTTTTATTCCACGATTCCCAAATATTCTTCCATCTGGTTTAAGTCCAGCCGCAGCAGCTTGCTCACGCCCTGCTCCTGCATGGTCACGCCGTAAAGCACGTCGGAGGCTTCCATGGTGCCCCGGCGGTGGGTGATGACGATGAACTGGGTCTTCTTCGCCAGATTGTGAAGATAGCTGGCAAACCGCTCCACGTTCCGGTCGTCCAGTGCCGCGTCGATCTCGTCCAGCAGACAGAAGGGCGTCGGCCGCACCTTCAGAATGGCGAAGTACAGCGCCGTAGCCACGAATGCTTTCTCGCCGCCGGAGAGCAGCGTGATGGTCTTGACCTGCTTTCCGGGGGGCTGGACGCGAATTTCAATGCCGCAGGTCAGGGGATTTTCCGGGTCTTCCAGAACCAGCTGTCCCTTGCCGCCGCCAAACATTTCTTCAAAAGTCTGCCCAAAATAGTGGTCGATTTTCCCGAACTCCGAAACAAAAATGGTGGTCATCTCTTTGGTGATGTCCCGGATGACGCTTTCCAGCTCCCGCTTGGAGGTCAGCACGTCGTCCCGCTGGGAAGCAAGGTACGTGTAGCGCTCGTTGACCCGGGCATATTCCTCGATGGCGCCCAGATTGGGCGTACCCAGAGCGGCAATTTTCCGTTTCAGCTCCGCCCCGCGGCGGTTTCCGGCGGTGACGTTTTCGATCTGGCCCCGATGCTCCGGAGCGGTGCCGGGGGTCAGGCCGTAGGAATCCCACAGCTTGTCCACGATCTGCTTTTCCTCCATGGACGAAGTGACCTTCTTCTGTTCCAGCAGGGCACAGGCGCGCTCCATGTTGAGAATGTCCTTGTTCTTTTCCTGTGCGTCCCGCTCGGCGCGGGTCTTGGAGGCTTCCGCTTCCGCCCGGTCTTCCAGCGTCTTTTGCATCAGGGCGTTCATCCGGTCGGACTCTCCGTCGTTTTCCTCCTGCTTGATTTTCAGCTGGGCGATCTCTCCTTCCAGACGGTGGGTGTCCTCCCGGATGGCATCCGCCAGCGCTTCCTTCTTCTCCCGGTCGCCCTCCATGGCTGCCCGGAGGTTCTGGAGGTCCGCAATGTGGGTCAGCGCCGTACCCCGCTCGGCTTCCAGCGCCGCTTCCGCGGTTTTCAGCTCCGTCATCTGTCCGGTGATGGCGGCGTTCGCTTCCGCCGCTTCCGTCTGACTGCCTTCCAGCTGTGCCAGCGTCTGCCGGGTCTCGGCAAGCTGCTGGGTGTAAACCTGAATTTTTGCCTGCTGGGCGGCATAGCGCTCCCGATCGGAGGTCTGCCGCGCGTTCAGCGCGTCCCGCTCCCGCCGGGCGGAGGTCTCCGCTTCCGTGATGGCGTTCAGCAAGATCTCAAACTGCTTTTCCTGCCCCTGCAGGCGCAGCACCTGATCCTCCGCGCCGCGAAGCTGATCCTGCGCCGCCTTCATCTGGAATTCCACCTGGTCGCACTGCCGCTGGGCTTCCTGCAGATCCGCCTGCGCAACCAGCAGCTCCTGTTCCAGCTTCTTTTCCTGCGCCGTCAGCTTTTCCAGCTCGTTGGCACGGGACAAAATGCCCGCTTCCTTATTCACGGAGCCGCCGGTCATAGAGCCGCCGGGGTTCATGACCTGACCGTCCAATGTGACGATCTTGAACCGCCCCCGGTACTTCTGAGACATGGCGATGGCCGCGTCCATATCGGACACGATGACCGTCCTGCCCAGCAGATTTTCCACGATCCCGCGGTACTTTTCATCGCTCGCGGTCAATTCAGACGCAATGCCCACGAAGCCCCGGCAATTTTCCAGCCCGGTCTCCTGTAAGCTCCTGCCCTGAATATTGGACATAGGCAGGAACGTCGCACGACCGCCGCCGGTGCGTTTCAGGTAGCCGATGGCCGCCTTGCCGTCCTGCTCCGTCCCAACCACGATCTGCTGCATGGCCGCGCCCAGCGCGATCTCAATGGCCACCGTGTAGCTGTCCTCGGTGCGAATCAAACGGGACACGGGGCCGTGAATGTTCCGCAGCGTGCCCCGCTGGGCTTCCTGCATTACCATGCGGACAGCCTTGTTATAACTTTCAAAATCCCGTTCCATTGCCCGGAACACTCTGGCCTTGGCCGTCACGGAATCCCGCCGGGAGGTCATGTCCCGGATTTTTTCCTGCAATTCGTCCCGGCGTTTGACCCGGGTATTCTGCCGGAGGGTGTAGCCCGCGATGGTGTTGTTGGCCGCGGTCACTTCCTCCTGGGCTTTTTTCAGTTCCCTGCGGCAGTTATCCAGATTGGTCTGGGCTTCCTGCTGTCTGGCCGCGCCGGCGGACAGGTCGGCATTCAGCTGCTCCAACCGCTCCTTGGTCTGCGCCATGCTTTCTTCCAGACCCCGCACGTCTGCCTGACGTCCCGCGACATCCGCCGCCAGAGAGGATTCCTTCCCCCGCAGCTCCAGAAACTGCTTGGTCAGTCCCTGTGCGCTGGCCGTCATGGCGGTGAGCTTGTGCTGCAATTCGTCCAGCTCCCGGCGTTTTCCCGTGAGAGCCGCTTCAATTTCTTCAATTCTGGCCTTCGTCTGGTCGATCTGGGACACGATGCCGCCGGAGCGGTCTTCCTGCCCTTTCAGCTCTTCCTCAATGCGGGAAATGTTGGCGTTGTTGTTCTCCACATTGCCCCGAAGCACGGCCATCTGCCCGTCCAGCTGCTGATGCGTAGCGGACAGCATATTCACTTTCAGACGGACGGTTTCCAGTTCGCCGTCCCGGGTGCGCAGGGCTTCGCCCAGCTGGTCTGCCTGACGGTACAGGGCGTCCAGATCGTCATGGGCCTGCTGCAGAACGAAGGACGCGGACGCATAGTCCTCCTCCGCCTTCTTGGCGGCGGCGGAAAGCCTGTCCAGCGTATCCAGCCAAACAGCCACCTCCACGCCCTTCAGCTCGTCCTTCAGTTCCAGATATTTCTTTGCCTTTTCCGACTGCTGCTTCAGCGGCTCCAGCTGCAATTCCAGCTCGGAGACCTTGTCGCCGATGCGCAGAAGGTTGTCCTCGGTGGCGGCCAGCTTCCGTTCCGTCTCCTCCTTGCGGTGACGGTATTTGGAGATGCCCGCGGCTTCCTCAAAAATTTCCCGGCGGTCGCCGCTTTTCAGGGAGAGGATTTCGTCGATCCTGCCCTGACCGATATTGCTGTAGCCCTCCCGCCCAAGGCCGGTGTCCATGAACATCTCGTTGATATCCCGCAGGCGGGCGGACTGCTTATTGATGTAATATTCGCTGTCGCCGGAGCGGTAGTAGCGCCGGGTGACCATTACCTCGTCGGCGTCGTAGGCCAGCGCCCGGTCGGAGTTGTCCAGCGTCAGGGTCGCCTCGGCGAAGCCCACGGCGGTGCGCTTCTGGGTGCCGCCGAAGATCACGTCCTCCATCTTGCCTGCCGCACGCAGCTGGCGGGAGCTGGTCTCGCCCAGCACCCAGCGCACTGCGTCCGAAAGGTTCGACTTGCCGGAGCCGTTGGGACCCACCACACCGGTAACGCCTGCGTCGAACCGAATTTTGACTTTATCGGGAAAGCTCTTGAAGCCCTGGATCTCCAGTTCCTTGAATACCATTTACTTTTCCTTTATCACGCCCAGGAGCTTGAGGGCTTCGCGGGCGGCGTGCTGTTCGGCCATCTTCTTGCTGCGGCCCTCACCCCGGGCGACCTTATCGGAGTTGAAGCGGACAGCCACCACGAAATGCTTGTCGTGGTCGGGGCCGGATTCCTGCTCCACCACATAGCTCAGCCGCTCCTCGGGGTTCTGCTGGACGATCTCCTGCAGGCGGGTCTTGTAATCGGCCTCAGCGTGCTTGCCCTCGGTGATGAAGGGCAGGATGAAGCTCTTTGCCACCTCCATGCCGCCGTCCAGATACAGGGCGGCGATGACGGCCTCAAAGGCATCGGACACCACGCTGGGGCGGGTGCGGCCGCCGCAGCGCTCCTCGCCCCGGCCCAGGCGCAGATACTCGCCCAGATTGATCTCCTGCGCAAACTGGAACAATGCGCCCTCGCTGACCAGGCTGGAACGGATGCGGGTCAGGTCGCCCTCAGGCCGGTCGGCGTAGGCGTGGAACAGATAATCTGCCGAGACGATCTGCAGCACGCTGTCGCCCAGAAATTCCAGCCGCTCGTTGCTGAGCAGGCTGTTGTGCCAGCGCTCGTTTGCGTAGGAGGAATGGGTCAGCGCATTCTGCAAAAGGGAAATATTCCGGAACCGGTAGCCGATGACGGCCTCCAAGTCCTTAATCATGCTCCGTCACCTTCTCTTTTTCAGCAGCCAGCCGCTGTAAATTTTCTTCCAGCTCACCGGTAATGTCCGACGCGGCCACATCTGCCGCCTGCTTTACCGCGTTGCGGAACGCCAGCACGTCGGAAGCGCCGTGGGCCTTGATGACCGGCTTGCGGATGCCAAGGAACGGCGTGCCGCCGATCTCCCGGTAGTCCAGCATCTTCATCAGGTCTTTGACCCCGGAGGCGCACAGAAGATAGCCCAGCTTGCTGAGCAGATTTTTCTTGAACATTCTCTTCATCAGGCTGCCCATGAACATGGCAGTACCCTCGATGGTTTTGAGAAGTACGTTGCCGTTGAAGCCGTCGCAGACCACAACGTCCACCGCGCCCAGCGGCACATCCCGCGCTTCTACGTTGCCGACAAAGTTGACAAGCCCCTTCTCCCCCGCGTTTTTCAGCAGCGCATAGGCTTCCTTCTGCAGGGCGGTGCCCTTGCTGTCCTCAGTGCCGATGTTCAGAAGGCCGACTTTGGGATTCTCGATGCCCAGCTGCTTCTTCGCGTAGACAGAGCCGACCAGACCGAATTGCAGCAGGAATTCCGGCGTACACTCGGCATTCGCACCGCAGTCCACAATCACGGTCTTTCCCCCTGCCTTGTTGGGCATGGCGGGGCCCATGGCGGCACGGCGGATTCCCTTGACCCGCTTGACCAGCAGCGTCGCGCCGGTGAGCAACGCGCCGGTGGAACCGGCGGACACGAACGCGTCACCCAGCCCGTCCGCCAGCATCTTCAGGCCGATCACCATGGAAGAATTCTTCCGCTTGTGGATGACGGATGCGGGATCGTCATGCATGTCCACCACATCGTCGGCATTGGAGATTTCCATGCCTTCCGGCAGATTGTCAATGCCGTGCTTCTTGAGAACCGCAAGGATATCCTCTCCCCGGCCTACCAGCACGATCTCGATGCCGTAGGTCTTTGCCGCTTCCACAGCGCCTAAAACGGGAGCCTCGGGGGCATTGTCGCCGCCCATCGCGTCAAGAATGATCTTCAACCGTTCCACCTCTTTCTTTCAGATACCCTTCGCCACCAGCCTATCGATCACGTCCAGCGACCGCGCGGCAATGGCGAGATTTTTTTCTGCCTTCTTACGGATGCGCTTTTCCAGCGGTGCGATGATGCTGAAATTGATATTCATGGGCTGGAAATTCTCAATGCTTTCGTCGCTGACGTACTGCCCCAGCGCACCGATGGCGGTCTCCTTGGGGAAGTCGGGCAGCTCCCGTCCCTGTACCTTCGCCGCCATGGCCACCGCCGCCAGATACCCGGAGGCCGTGGATTCCACGTACCCCTCCACGCCGGTCATCTGCCCGGCAAAGGCCACCAGCGGGTTTCGGCGGTCTGCGTAATACTTATCCAGCAGCTTGGGGCTTTGCAGGAAGGTATTCTGGTGCATCACACCGTAGCGGACAAATTCCGCGTTTTCCAGACCGGGTATCATGGAGAATACCCGCTTCTGCTCGCCGAATTTCAGGTGGGTCTGGAAGCCCACCAGATTGTACACGCTCTTGGCGGCGTTGTCCTGCCGCAGCTGCACCACGGCGTAAGGCTCATGACCGGTGGCGGGATTTCTCAGTCCCACGGGCTTCATGGGGCCGTAGCGCAGGGTATCCACCCCCCGCCGTGCCATGACCTCCACAGGCATACAACCTTCAAAGACGTTTTTGTCCTCAAAGCCATGCACCGGGGCTTCCTCGGCATTTGTCAGCTCCCGGATGAAGGCTTCGTACTGCTCTCGATTCATGGCGCAGTTGATGTAATCGGGCGTTCCCCGGTCATACCGGGACTGCCACCAGGCAAGATTCATATCGATGGACTCCGCCGAAACCAGCGGTGCCGCAGCGTCAAAAAAGTGCAGATACCCGGTCTCC
>OLZA01001012.1_pt1 | contig 11266 bp, 8 predicted proteins | sample 1673431 | NCBI WGS metagenome assembly OLZA01 (sample SAMEA103958111, study PRJEB25191) | human gut metagenome | biome: human-associated habitat [ENVO:00009003]; feature: intestine environment [ENVO:2100002]; material: feces | place: Germany | collected 2013/2015 | reverse complement strand
CATGGGGGGCATCTTGACGTTGGCCTTGAAAGCGTCAGGGTAGGCGTCCCTGAACTGCTCGAGCTTGGCCGTCCATGCCAGCGGGCAGACCACGTTGACGTTGATGCCGTCCTTGCCCCACTCGGTGGCGGCGACGCGGGACATACCGCGGATGCCCTCCTTGGCGGCAGCATAGGCCGACTGGCCGAAGTTGCCGAAGAGGCCAGCGCCGGAAGCGAAGTTGATGACGCTGCCGTGAGACTCAGCCAGATAGGGGTAGCAGGCTTTCATGTAGTAGAAAGCGGCGTAGAGGCCGGAGTAGATGGCCAAATCGAACTGCTCGGTGGTGTGCTCGGCCAGCGGCACGCCGGAGGCCGAAGCCTGTGCATTGTTGATGAGCACCTGAATGCCGCCGAAGGTATCGACAGCCTGCTTGACCACATTTGCCACAGTGGCCTCGTTGTCGCCGCCCGCGCAGACATCGGCCTGCACGGTCAGCACCTTGATGCCGTAGAGGCTTTCCAGCTCCTGCTTGGCTGCTTCCAGCTTCTTGACATTGCGGCCTGTGATGACGAGGTTCGCGCCCTCCTTGGCGTATGCGGTGGCGATGCCGTAGCCGATGGAGCCGCAGCTCCCATCCTTCAGGACAGCGCGCCCTGCGCCGGTAATGATGGCGGTTTTACCAGTTAAAAAGCCCATAAGTTGCAACCTCCTGATTCGATGTCCCTCGGTGTTCTGCCGGGGGTCGTTCTATAGCTCGAGTATAGCAGAAAAGCGGAAAATTGTAAAATAGCGCTTTTGAATCGTTTTTTCTTTGCTTGAGGAATGGCTCAGACGCTCACTCGCGGTATTTTTTCATCATTTCCTTTTGCAAAAACTACGGCCCTGCCAGGATGCATTTCAGCGTCCCGGCAGGGCCGTGCTTTTGTTTTTCAGTGCTGGTGGAGATACGTCAGAATATCTTCCGGCTTTGCGGCCAGAGCATCGGCACCGGCGGCGGTCAGCTCTGCTTCGCCCCGGAAGCCCCAGAGAACGCTGAGGCAGGGGACACCGGCGTTGTTCGCCGTCAGGACGTCCACGTCGCTGTCGCCGACGTAGATGCACGTATCGGCGCCGATGGATGCCATGGCCTTGTAAACCATGTCCGCGGCGGGCTTACGGGGACAGTCAGGGCTTTCCCCACGGGCGTAAATGCCGGGGAAAATGTCGGCGCAGAGGGTTTTGACCGCCGCGTCCGGCTTGTTGGAAACAATGGCGAGGGGGTAGCGCTCCCGGAGCGCGGCCAGCGCTTCCGGAATGCCCTCATAGGGCTTGGTTTTGATCTGGCAGTGGGCGCTGTAATAGGGCTGGAACGCCGCAAGCACCGGGGCGGGGTTCGCACCCTCCGGGACGGCCTGAGCAATCAGACGGGCAGCGCCGTTGCCCACGAACTGGCGGACTTCCTCCACCGTGCGCTGGGGATAGCCAAAGGATGCAAGAACGTGGTTGACGCTGCCGGCAAGGTCGGCTAGCGTGTCCAGAAGCGTGCCGTCCAAATCGAATAAAATACCTGTTTTCATCATAAACCTCTGTTTTTCAGTACCCGAATGTCGTTTCCCACGAAGGTCAGACGCTGAAAGTCACCGTGGAGCCGGGACGCGATCTGGGGGGAGTAGCGGCGGCTCAGCTCGTCCACATTCAGGTTGGTGGAGATGACCATGGGCTTGACGGCCATCATTCTGTCGTTGAGTAAGCTGTACAGCGCGGCTGTGACGAACTGCCCGGGCATTTCCGTGCCGAGATCGTCCAGAATCAGAAGATCGCTGTTCGTCAGCTTGGCCGCTTCCCGGCGGGTGTCATCACTGGGGTTGAATTTTGCCTGCTCCAGCTTGGAGAACAGGTGGCTGGAAGTTTCGTAAACAACGCTGTAGCCCCGGTCGGTCACTGTCCGGGCGATGCACGCCGACAGGAAGGTCTTTCCCAGCCCCGTCCCGCCGATGAACAGCAGATTTCCCGCGTTGGGGGTGAAGGTCGCGGCGTACCGGCGGCAGATGTTCAGCGTCCGCTCCATAATGGTGCGGGGGCTGGCGCCGTATTTGGGGTCAACGGCGTCGGGGTAGTAGTCCAGCCGGAACTGGCTGAAGGTTTCCCGGCTGTTGGACAGCACGGAAATTTCCTTTTTCTGCTCCTGACGGCAAAGCTCGCTCAGGCACTCGCACATGGTGGTGCCCACATAGCCGCTGCCGCCGCATTTGTCACAAATGGGGCTTTCGTCCAAGAAGCCATCCTCAAAGTTCGCCGCGGCCAGCGCTGCCCGTTCCTGCTGTAAGCTGATGTTTTCCCGCCGCGCCTGTTCCAGCAGCGCCTGACCGTCAGAACCCTGCAAAAAGGCCGCCTGAGCGGCCTGCGCCATGGTGCGGCGCAGAAGCATGTCGATTTCCCGGATGCGGGGAACTTTGGCGTAGGCCTCTGCCAGATGCTGCCTGTTTTCCGACTCCCGGTCTTCCTTCGCCTGGGCCAGACGCGCCCGGGCACGCTGAACCACTTCCGCACTGTATCCCACGAATTATCCCTCCTGCAATACTTTCTGAATGGCTTCCAGCTCCGCTTCGCCCAGCTGGCCGGAGGCTCCCTTCGGGACGTTCGTCTTCCGGTCGCCGGTGCGGACGTCCTCGGCGCTGTGGAAGCCCTGCTGCTGCCAGCGCTGCAAAATTTTATTCATGTACGCCCAGTTCAGCCCGCCGGTGTTCAGGCAGGTGCGCTCGTAGGCCATGGAGATCAGCTCGTCGTCCATGCCCATGTCCAGCCAGCTCTGGGCATAGCGCTCCTCGGCGGCGGTGAGACTGCGCCCCCGGATCTGGATCAGGTTCATCAGCCGGGACAGCCGGGAATTGCGCACGTTCTGCGCCTGAATGAAAGCGGCGGCTTCCTCTACGGTGTCGATGCCCCGTTCCGCCCAGTTGTAGGCTTCCTTCTCGATGGTGCGCAGAGACGGGTTGCGCAGACTTCCCCTCTGTCGAGCGCGTTCTTTACAGTAGCACACCAGCAGGGAGATCACGTCCGCGGTCAGTCCCAAGTAGCGCACAAAGCCCAGAAGGATTTTCAGTTCTTCAGTGTTCAGGCTCCGACCCAGCACACGCTGCACTTCGCCGTAAAGGCTTCGGAAGGTGTTGTCCGAATCCATGGCGTCCAGTACGTCCTTTTCGCAGTAGCTGGGACGCTCGCCGGGGGCGATGTGGCTGGGGCGGTCTTCCGGCCACAGACCCAGCTGCCGCAGGGTCGCGGCGGCGCAGCCGTAGCGGGGGGCGCTGAAATGCAGATCGGCTTCCGCGTCCTCGGGGCGGTTGCCGCTGTTTATGTAAAGGTAAAGCAGCGCTGCATCCGGATTGGCGGCGGAGAGCAGCCTGCGGATGTCGCTCTGGGAAATTTTGACAGGTTCGGTTATCATTTCGGTGCCTCGCAGAAAACGTCATTTTCCGTCATTATACCACAGCTTCCCAACGGGGACAACGGCGGGGCGGCAGAGAATTTCGCAGAAAAACGAAGATTTTTTTTGGCAGGACACAGGATGTTGTGGGCAGGGGAGAGGGCAAGTACAAAAACCGGAGTCAGGGCACCAATCGCGTGCGCAGCTGTACTCCGGTTTTCGTTTATTCGCAAAAATTCTGTGGCAGAATGTACGCAGGTGAGCCGTTCCCTTCTCCCTGCGCAGGAATCGCTGAACGCAAATCTTTTTTGCCCGCTCGTTTCTGATTAAAATAAGTATTTTAATCAGAAAATGGTATCAAAGAGAAAATACATTCTGTCTGATGCCGCGAGAAAGCAGAAGAAGCTTGTTTTCAGAGTTCCTAATTCGCGTCATACCGCTGCGCATTCGTCGACACACTTGACAGTAAATGAAATGGGCGAAAGCAACCGTCGTCACGTTTGGTTCCCGTTCCTTTGCTGTCCGCAGGTAGCTTAACCGGAACAAGCCTGATTATTCGGAGGTGCCTATGGAAAAATTTGTAACGTTGCTCATTCCCGCCCTTGTCGCGCTGGTGCTGGTGCGGCTGCTGCTGATGCCCATGAAGCTGATCTTCAAGGTCGGCGTACACTCCGGGTGCGGTTTTCTGTGCCTGTGGCTGCTGAATTCCGTCGCGGGATTCACGGGGGCGTATTTCCCCATCAACGCCGTGACGGTGCTGGTGGCCGGATTCCTTGGGCTGCCAGGGATCGGCGTCATGGCGCTGCTGGAAGTTTTATCTATGTGATTATCACACAGTACCGCCCTCCCCATTTGGGAGGGCGGTATGCTTTACTTATCCAGATGTACGTTCAGATGGGGGTAGGTCATGGTGATGCCCTGTTCGTCGAAGACGTCCTTGACCCGCTGGGTCAGGGCGAAATACACGTCCCAGTAGTCCTCGGTCTTGACCCAGACGCGAAGGGTGTAGGCAATGGCGCTGTCGCCGTAGCTGCTCACGCAGGCGCTGGGGGCGGGGGTCAGAAGCACATTGTCCATGGTTCCGGCCTGCACCAGCGCGTCGATGACCTTCTGGGTGGGAGCGTCGTAGGAGGCGGAGACGGGGATATCCACCCGGCGGGTGTCGGCGGCGGAGTAGTTGACGATCTGCGCCGCGACCACGGCGCTGTTGGGAATGGAGATGAGCTTGTTGTCAAAGGTGGCGAGGCGGGTGTAGGTCATGTTGATCTCCTGCACCGTGCCGGACTGCCCGGCGATCTCCACATAGTCGCCGGAGTGGAAGGGGTGGGTGGAAAGAATGGTGAAGCCGCCGATGACGTTGGTGAGCATATTCTGCAGGGACAGGGAAACGGCCAATGTCAGGACGCTTGCCAAAGCGACGATGCCGGTGACGTCAATGTCAAGGCTGGACGCCACGCTCAGACCCAGCAGAATATACATGGCCACTTTTGCAAGGGACAGAATCAGGCTGTGGGCGGCCTTTTCCAGATGGGATTTTTCCAGTCCCCCCTGAAGCAGCTTCGTGACGACGCGAATGATCAGAAGGCCAATGACCAGCACGAGAACGGCGTGGAGCACCTTATCCAGCGCGCCGGTTCCCAGAGTGGTAAAAAAATCTTTCAGCATGGAAAACAACTCCTTCGGTGTAACAATTGAATGATGTAATTATAAAACGGGAACGGGGAAATAGCAAGAAAAAATGTGGCGCAGAAGTTGGCAAAAGGCGCTTTTTCAAATGTTAATCCCATTTTAAGAAATAGACCTCTTTCATCTTAAAGAAGCCGGTGATATAATAAGAAAAAAAGATGACGAGAGGAAGGAAAACCACATGTACAATGTTCTGATTTGCGACGACCAGCCGGACATCGTCAACGCGCTGAAAATATACCTGACCCCCGAGGGGTACAATCTGTTCGAGGCGTTCACCGGCACCCAGGCGGTGGAAATTGCGAAAAACAATGACATCCACCTGATTCTGCTGGACGTGATGATGCCCGTGATGGACGGTATCACGGCGACCTCCAAGATCCGGGAATTTTCCAACGCGCCCATCATTCTGCTCACCGCCAAGTCCGAGACGGAGGACAAGGTGCTGGGGCTGAACGTGGGGGCGGACGACTATATCACCAAGCCCTTTGTGCCGGTGGAGGTGCTGGCGCGGGTGCGGTCCCAGCTGCGCCGGTATGCCCAGCTGGGCAGTCGCCCGGAGGAGGGCAGCGGCAGCATCACCATCGGCGGCATCGTGCTGGACGACCGCACCAAAACCGTCACCGTGGAGGGGGAACCTGTGTCCCTCACGCCCACGGAGTACGCCATTCTGCACCTGCTGATGGCAAACCCCGGAAAGGTGTTCTCCACCAAGGTGCTGTATGAATCCGTCTGGCAGGAGGCGGCGCTGGGCAGCGAGGGCGCCGTGGCAGTGCATATCCGTCACCTGCGGGAGAAAATCGAGATCAACCCCTCGGAGCCGCGGTATCTGAAAGTCGTGTGGGGACAGGGCTATAAAATGGAAGGAGGAAAATAATTTGAAATACAATATTGTATTCAAATTCCTCGCCGTCGCCCTGTGCGCCCTGATGCTTCTGGGAGCCGCCGGCAGCGCCGCCGCCATCATCGGCATGACGGAATCAGGGCTGTACGACATCTCCGTGGAGGAGCTGCGGGACAGATACATCCGTTCGGACGGCGAATCCATGGCGGGGCGTATCGCCGTGGACTATGCCGAAGCGAACCTGGGCGGCGTGCCGGAGGCGATCGCGGGGCCGACCGTGTACGATCTGGGGCCGTCGGGGAAGACCGGCTGGCTTTACGGCGTGTTCAACCCGGCGCTGGCGGGCTATGTGCTGAAGGACGCCGAAGGAAATGTGCTGGAATCCGGCGGCGCGGAAAATCTGTCGGACGCCGAATTTTATTCCTTCCCCGTCAGCGGCTCTTATAAATACGTCCTGTCCATCACGGAAAAGTCGGAGGCAACGCCTCAGGCGGACGCGAGCACCTATAACGCCATCCCGGAGGGCGGGGCATTGGTTCTCAGCCTTAGCATTGAAACGGAAGACTCCAGTGGGAGCGTGGACAGCGTCGAACCGATCGGCAATATCTGTGACACCGGCAACGGCGTTCGCTTTGAGGCCAATCCATCGATGGGCGTGATAGACCTGCCTGACGCGCCTACCACGTGCGTGACCTTCCTGGGCGTAGACGGCAGTGTCCTGTATCAGACCTACAACGACGTGTCGGACTGCTTCTCGGAAAACGAATCCGGCTATCTGGTGTTCGACACGACCCGGGAGCTGAGCCAAAGCGAAGTTCTGATGGACGACGTTCCCACTGAGGGCGCATATATATATAAGGTAACATTCTCCACGGAATCGGAGCTGGCAGGCGAGGGGGAACATACCTGCAGCGGCAGCAGCCCGGTGGGCGTGCTGAAACGCAATGACGCGGGCGTCCTGTATTTTCAGTCGGGCGACGCATTCTACCGGGACAATATGCCGCAGGATGCCGTCATCACCGCCGTGGAATTCCGGGACAAGGACGATTCCCTGATTTATAAGGCGTCAAACCCGGCGGGCGTGGGCGAATTCGAATGGGATGCCAACGGCACGGCAGTCGTATTCCTGGTAACGCCCAGCCTGACGCAGAAGGTGATGCCGGAGACCGAGACCGTTCCGGAGACCACCACAGAGACGGTGCCGGAAACAACCGACGAAACCACCGTTACCGTAACGGTTCCGGAGACGACCGCCGAAACCGTCCCGGACACGACGGAGGAGACCGTCCCCGTCGAGACGCTGTCCGTGAACCCCACCAAGTCGGCGGTAACCGGCACGGCAGCCCCGGACGTGATCTTTGCGGACGGCGAAGCTCACACCATGGAATATTGGGACGACGACGCCCAGAAGTCCATGGTGGTGGAGTACCGCTACGCCCAGCTGCCCGACTATACCGTGGAGCTGACCCTTGCGCCCGGCGCGTACCGCTTTGACGGCGGGTACGCTCTGCTTACCCAGCTGTGGAGCTGCCGTGACAGCCTGCTCTTCATCATGGGCGCGTGTCTGCTGCTGTTTGCCGTTCTGGCCGTGTATCTCTGCTGCGCGGCGGGCAGAAAGCCCGGCAGTGAGGAAGTCCATGCCGCGGGCTTCAACTGCATCCCCTTGGACATTTACCTCGCCGGCGGCGGGCTGATCGTCTTCGGCCTTTTCATGGCAATCGTCCAATTCTACGATGCCGCCGACCTGTTCACCCAGAGCATCCAGACCCTCTGCGCCGGAGTGCTGATGGCGGGCTACGTCATGAGCCTGATTCTTGTGGGCTTCTGCTTTGCCTGTGCCGCCCAGTTCAAGACCCCCGGCGGCTACTGGTGGCGCAACAGCGTCTGCTGGCGGTGCTTAGATTTGCTGGTGAAGTGCGTCAAGGGCTGCTTCTCCGGCTGCGGCTGGCTGCTGCGGAAGCTGCCCAAGGCGGCGGCTGTATTCTGGGACTTTCTGCTGATGCTGCTTACACCCCTGAGATGGCTGTGGAGACAGGTAAAGAAGACCTGTGCAAAAATCGGAAAATCCGTCAACCGGGTGTATTCCATGATGCCGCTGACCTGGCAGTGGCTGCTGACGGGCTTCATCATGGTGATGCTCCTGTTCGCCGCCCTTGCGGGCAGATCGAATCTGATGGTGGTGCTGAGCCTGTGCGCCTGCGTGGCCGTGGTGCTGTACGGGGCGTACTGCTTCGGCATCCTGCTGGAAAGAGCCAAGCGCATGGGCAAGGGCGACCTGGACACCAAGGTAGACGACAAATATCTCATCGGCGCGTTCAGGAGCTTTGCCGGTGACCTGAATGACCTGGCCGGCGTTGCCGTGGTGGCGGCGCAGAAGCAATTAAAATCGGAGCGTATGAAAACAGAACTGATTACCAATGTTTCCCACGATATCAAAACGCCTCTGACCTCCATCATCAATTATGTGGATCTGCTGCAAAAGCCCCACACGCCGGAGGAGGAGAAGACCTATCTGGAGGTGCTCAACCGGCAGTCCCAGCGCTTAAAAAAGCTGATCGAGGATCTGATGGAAATGAGCAAGGCCAGCACGGGGAACCTGACGGCGGACATTACGAAGCTGGACGCGGTGGAATCCGTGAATCAGGCATTGGGCGAATTCGCCGACAAGCTGGAAAAAGCTCAGCTGACCCCCGTATTCCGCCATCCGGAAGAGTCTGTCGCCATGATGGCGGACGGAAGACTTGCCTGGCGGGTGCTGAGCAATCTCCTGAGCAACACCGTGAAATATGCCCTGCCCGGCACGCGGGTGTATATCGACGTGATGGCGCTGGAGGGGAAGGTCATCATTTCCCTGAAGAACATCTCCCGTGACGAGCTGAACGTGGACGCCGACGAGCTGATGGAGCGCTTTGTCCGGGGCGACGACTCCCGGAACACCGAGGGCAGCGGTCTGGGCCTGAACATTGCCAAGACCCTGATGGAGCTGCAGAAGGGGCAGCTGCAATTGCTGGTGGACGGCGACCTGTTCAAGGTAACGCTGATCTTCCCCGGAGCAACGGAATGAAATAGGCCAAGGGCGGCGCGGAAAATTCCGCGCCGCCCCGTTTGCCGAAGGAATAGGCGCAAAAACCAGAGAGATTCCGGCATGAAGAAAAACTGTTCACAATTTTGTCACTTTTTATTTTCATTTCCGTTATTGCCTGTTCAAAACCCAAAGGTATGGTAATACCAGAAAGGTTGCGGAAGCCGTGAGCCGCTCCCTTTCAACTCCGTAGATCCTCTTTTCTACCTCTCTTCTTTCCAAACCCTTTCGCGGAAACCCCGGTGCCATGCTGGCACCGGGGTTTTCCACCCCCCCTGGGCGGCGGAGGCCGCTTCGGGAGGCCACAGGCGGCTGCAACAAAATTGTAACCTTTGAAAGAAAAAAGATATCGAAATCAGAGATTGTCATTTTTCGTAGCTGGTAAAAAACGAATTTTATGGTAAAATTTGGAGTAAATTTCTTAAGATAAGGGCAAATGTTTAAGAATGTTATAAAGTGTAAAGAATTCTGTTACATTTTGTAATTTTCCTATTGACATCCGGGAACGGATGTGATATCATGCAGACATGAAAGAGATGCCGGGTGCGGAAGCGGCGGAAAGCCTCCCCGATTGGCGACACCAAAGGTTCCAGAGCCGGCAGCATTTCTAAAACAACCAATTTTCTAGGAGGTTAGAAACTATGAAAAACACAATGAAGAAGCTGCTTAGCCTCGTATTGGTGGCTATGCTGCTGGTCTGCGCGGTTCCTTTCCAGGCCGCTGCTACGGAAGCTGATGAAACCCTGACCGTCAAGACCTACGTTGACGGAAAGTATGTCACTGACAAGTATGTTACCGTGAAGCCCGGTCAGAAACTGGAACTGACGAAGGAACTGGCCGAGACTCTGATTTACGGCGACAAGGAATTCGTCAAGTGGACGAACATGAAGGACGAAGAGACCACCGGCCCCATCAGCTATGACAACCTGAAGAAGGCAAATGCGAATGGCTACTACGTAAACCTGTACCTCAACAAGAAGGTCGAGGATACCCGCGTTGACGCGAAGGTTCCTGTTGAGATTTATGTTGACGGTTCTTATGCAAGAAAGGGCGAGATCACCGTTCCTGTTGACGGCAGCGTGAAGCTGACCAAGGAGCTGGGTCTGAGCCTGGTCAACGCCGACAAGGAGTTCGTCAAGTGGACCGGCGCTTCCGACAATGAGGCCACCGACGTCACCATCAAGTATGCCGGTATCGACGACGGCTACTCCCTGAAGCTGTTTGTCAACACCAAGAAGGCGGAAGAGCCTGTCAAGTATATCACTCTTAAGATTATTGACGACAAGGGCAACACGATTGCCAGAGAGTTCCAGGTCGAGCCTGTGAACGGTAAGTCCTCCGTTATCAGCGACATCCTGAGCTACCGCTGGATGGGCAACTGGAAGGATTCCTATGAGTTCGTCACCGCCAAGAGCGATGAAAAGGGCAACAACCTGTCCCTGTCCACCACAATCAATGCCGGCGACTCCCTGACCGTCACCCTGAAGGCCAAGAGCGGCAGCACTCCCGAGGGCGACACTGTCAGAGTGACCTTCTACGGCACCGACGGCAAGGCCGTTTCCACCTACAACGTGACCAGCGGCAGCAGCATTGACAGCAAGAAGGTTTCCGACGCTCAGAGCAAGGCCGATAACAAGACCGGCTACACCTTCAAGGGCTGGAAGATTGACAACAAGGGTGACCTCTACACCAGCGCTCAGGTTGCCAAGCTCGTCATCAAGGGCAACGTAGAATTCTACGCTTACCTCGAGAAGGACACCACCACTACCAACAACAAGTTCCCCTACAAGGTTTACCTGCACATCTTCAAGGACAACAAGGTCGACGATCCCGCCAAGACCATCAATATCACCGAGGGCATTGCTCTGGACGGCAAGGTCACGCTGGATGAGGTCAAGACCGTTGTGAAGAACTACTACACCGCCAAGACCAGCGACGGCATCAAGTATGACGGCATGTACATGGCCAAGGGCAACTGGGTCGGAAACTTTGTCAACGACACCCAGAAGTATGACACCATCTCCGACACCAACGAGCTCCGCAAGGAGAGCGAAGTCCACATCAACGTGATGATCACCAACGCCAACGCCAAGAGCACCACCAACGAGAAGGCCGATAAGACCAACCCCAAGACCGGTGATATGATCTTCATTCCCGTGATCTTCATGGTTGTCTCCGGCGCCGCCATTGCCGGTGTGTACTTCTACAACAAGAAGCGCAGCGCCCGGTAATCGAGAATACGCTAAGCTAAAAAAATCCCGGCAGCTTC
>OLZA01001007.1_pt1 | contig 11284 bp, 7 predicted proteins | sample 1673431 | NCBI WGS metagenome assembly OLZA01 (sample SAMEA103958111, study PRJEB25191) | human gut metagenome | biome: human-associated habitat [ENVO:00009003]; feature: intestine environment [ENVO:2100002]; material: feces | place: Germany | collected 2013/2015 | reverse complement strand
GTAGTCCCGTGCACCGCTTACAATCTCTGTTCTGGAAAGGCGGTTGATCACACCGTAGAAGGCATTTGATAAGAAGGATTTGATTTTTCCCTCGCCCTCCCGTGAACTGCGGCGTGCCGCCACACAGTCACAGGTACCGCTCTGCAGCATCGCGTACATTTTCGGAAGAAGGGACGGCGGATCCTGAAGGTCGACATCCATCACCGTTACGTAATCGCCTTTAGCCGCCTGCAGTCCGGCGTACATGGCTGCCTCTTTTCCGAAATTTCTCGAAAACGAGAGGTAACGGCAGCGCATATCCTTCTGCGCAAGCCGGCGCATCTCAAACAGACTGTGATCCTTCGAGCCGTCGTCAACAAAGATCAGCTCGAACTGAACCTTCTGCTGTTCTTCCATCTCATTCATCTGACGTACCATCGTCTCGTAGTAAACCGGAATTGCTTCCTCTTCGTTGTAGCATGGTATGATAATACTGATTGTCTCCATTTTTTCCTCCCGGGGATTACATACTCTCTCAGAATCCTTCTGCAGATCCTTCCTGCTGCAATCCCGCTTCTGTCTCATTCTTATGCAAGTCAGGTTTTTGTGGCTGTTTCTCCCGCTGCAGAATCCTCGCCTGCCTCCGGGAAACGCAGGATGACTTTAAACAGATCGCCGTCTGCCGCAAGCTCCATGCGGCCGCCCATGTTGGCCGTGTAGCTTGATGCAATCGCAAGGCCAAGGCCGTGCCCCTCGCTCGTCCGTGATTCGTCGCCGCGCACAAAGCGTTCCATCATTTCCTCCGCTTCAAAATTCATCTCATAGGCGGAAATATTTTTCATCGTCACGAAAATCTCCCCGTTTTCCTTCCCTGCGTCAATGTAAACTCTCGTTCCGCAAAGGCTGTATTTCAGGATATTTTCCACCAGGTTTTGTATCACACGGTACATTTTCCCATTATCCCCAAGGAACGGAAGCGGCTCTTCTCCGAGTGCCGTGCGGAACGACAGACTGCTCTGCGCAATCGCATCGTCCATATCGGCGAGGGTCTGCTCGATCAACCGTTTCATATCCATTTTTTTCATCTGGAATTTTTCGGTTCCGCTTGTCGATTTGGAGAGCTCGAAGAGGCTTTGGATCATCTCCTTTAGCTGTTCCTGTTTCACAGAAATCACCTCGACGTAATCCTGTGCCGCCGGTGTCAGATCCTCTTTTTTCAGAAGATCCGTATAGCCGACCATCGAGGTGAGCGGTGTTTTCAGATCGTGCGATACATTGGTAATCAGGTCAATTTTGAGACGCTCCGCCTGCATCTGTTTTTCTACGCTCTTCTGCATAGCGCTCTCAATATTTTCCAGCTCTGCAAACGCCGGATACAGCAGGGATTTTTCGGATATTTCATGGATCCGGCTTTCCATGCTGCCTTCTGCCATCGTATGGATCTGTTCCATCAAAAGACCCATCTCCCGGTTCAGGCGACTGCGGTATGTTTTCCAGGCAAACAGAATTAAAATCAGCGTGGTCAGCCCAAGAAGAATGACAGACAGTACCTCGCCATCCATTCCGTTTATCAGTCCGGTGATCATGGTAATCACGATTAGAAGTTCCGCAATCAGTGCCACACGGAACGGCCATTTACTCTGACCGGCAAGCTGCCGTTCCAGGCTGGTCCGATCTCTGTAACGCTTCCTTTCTCTGCAAAAAAAGGACATTTCTCTCAGTTGTTTCTTTTCATAGCGACAGACAAGAATGCCGGCACTGAGAAGGAAAACGCCACAGATTCCAAAAAACAGAAGACCTGTCTGCACACACTCTATTACAGTACCCCATTCGGCAACAATGCGGTATCTGGCATAGCTGTGCCGGAGCGGCTGAAGCCATCCGAAAAAAGCAAATCCTCCGACAAGAACCAGAAGCTCATTTGGCACCTTTTCGGATTTTTTCAGAAACAGCTGCTCTTTCTCTGCTTCCGCAGCGGCTCTTGCCTCAAACTGCATCTGCCGGGATTTTTCTATTTCATCTGTCTCGGACTTATCTGCGGCTGCCCCTTCGCTGCTTTTTGCTGTTTTTCCCGCTTTTTCCGGTTCGCTGCCGGCAAAAGCAGTCATTTTCGGGTTTCCGGTATTTTTTCGGAATTTCCATACCAGATACAAGGCTGCGGCTATGCCCAAAACGCCGACTACCGTCACTCCGATGCCGATACCCCATTCGATGTTGCGCCACATTCCCCATTCGAATTCACTGGCCCATTTCCGCAGAAGCTTTCCGCACAAAATCAGTACCATAGAAAGATCGAGAAGCATCCACAGCAGGATGCGTTTTTCAGTCTCCGTTAATTTTTTCAATTTTGTATCCAATTCCCCACACCACCTTTAAATATTTTGGATTTTTCGGCGTAATTTCGATTTTCTCACGAATGCGCCGGATATGAACCATGACGGTATTTTCTACGCTGTAAGCATCCTCCTGCCAGACCTGGCTGTAGATTTCTTCGGCTGAGAATACATAGCCGGGATGCTCCATCAGAAGCTCCATAATTTTGTACTCGGTTGCGGTCAGGCGAACAGGTTCACCGTCCACCAGGAGTTCTTTGGTGTTTCGGTTCAGCAGCAGACCGCCGTTTTTCAGGATATCCTGGCTTTGTGTGGTTCCGTTTGCGGCGCCTAAGGAGAAGTAACGGCGGAGCTGGGATTTAACACGGGCCATGAGTTCGGCGGTATTATACGGCTTTGTCACGTAATCATCGGCGCCCATCGAAAGTCCGATGACTTTATCGCTCTCTTCGGTTTTCGCGGAAAGCATGATAATCGGGATGTTGTTTTTTTCTCTTATTTTCATCAGGGCGGAAAGGCCGTTCATTTTGGGCATCATGACATCGAGCAGGATCAGATGGATCTGTTCGGTCATGAGGATGTCGAGTGCCTCCATGCCGTTGTAGGCTTTTTTTACCCTGTAGCCTTCCAGTTCTAATAGTTTGCCGAGAGATCTTACGATTTCCCGGTCGTCGTCTACGACTAATATGTTGTATTGGCTCATCTCGTTTTTCCCCTCTTGGTTCTATGGTGTTTATCATAGCAGAAAAAACGGAGATTCTTTGGATAAAAAACTGACATTTTTCTTAAAATGTAATCCCCCATTACGTTTTCCTGCTTTTTTTACAAAAAAAACACTGATTGGTAGAATTGTAAGCTGGTGTAAAAAATAAAAACAAACGCATATAAATTAGTAAAAATGCCTGCCATAGCACCTGAAAATGTAAAAAAAGATAAAAAAAGTCAATATAAGTGGACAAAATACACAATATCAAACGGGGATTTTATTTGATATGATGTAAATATCACAAATAATCAAAGAAAATGCGTAATAAAAACGCACAAAACAACGGAAAGGATGGGGAGTATGGCGAAGGAAAAAATGAAAAAGAAAAAAGGAGAGAAAATTACCCCTGCAATCTTGTGGAAACAGCGTTGGCTGCTTGTGATGTCAGTACCATTTGTAATCTGGCTGATTATCTTCAAGTACATTCCGCTGTGGGGATGGACCATGGCATTTCAGGAGGTAAAACCTGCGACATTTGCACTTCCGATCTGGGAGAGAACCTGGGTTGGATTTAAGAACTTTACAGATGCATTTAAAGACCGTCTGTTCACACAGACATTAATCAACACATTGGGAGTAAGCTTCCTTGACATCGCGGTTGGAACGATCGCAGCAATTGCATTTGCGGTTCTTCTGAACGAGATGTTCTTTATGAAGTTCAAAAAAGTAACGCAGACCATTTCTTATCTGCCGCACTTTGTATCCTGGGTTATCATTGCAAGTATTGCAAAGAATATTTTCAACGACGGCGGTGTTGTTGACAGTATCTTCGGCAAGAACCTGCACCTGATGAGTTCCAACTCACCGCTTATCTGGGTAACCATTATCCTGATTAACTGCTGGAAAGAGGTTGGCTGGAACGCAATTATTTATCTGTCCGCCATGGCAGGTATTGATCCTGGTCTTTACGAGGCCGCTGATATGGACGGTGCAAGCCGTCTGCAGAAGATCTGGCACATCACTCTGCCGGGTATCCGACCGACCATCATCGTACTGCTGATTATGAGTATCGGTGGCGCCCTGAACGTAGGTATGGAGCGTCAGATGCTTCTTAGTAACCCGCTGGTTGAGGATCACACGATGGTACTTTCCTGGTTCTCTTATAAGAGAGGTATCGGAAACAGCAACTACGGTCTTGGTACCGCAATCGGTGTATTCCAGTCTGCAGTCAGCGTTACCCTGCTGCTGATCGCCAATAAGATTGCCGGTCTGGTAGGCGAAGATAAACTTATGTAGGAGGACGCGAATATGAACAAGAAAGCAAAAAAATTTGACTACGTACTGGCGGTAATCTTCGTATTCCTCGTCATCATCACCATTTATCCGTTCCTGAACGTACTGGCGATTTCGTTCAACGATTCTACGGATACCATTAAGAATGTAAACTTCATCATTCCGAGAAAGTTTACATTAAGCAACTATAAATATGTATTTAAAGACGGCGGCATTGCAATGCCGGCTGTGATTTCTGTAGCAAGAACCATCATCGGAACAATCGTAGGTATTGTATGTACCTCGATGGTTGCTTACACATTAAGCCGCAGAGACTTCGTACTCCGCAAACCATTTCAGCTTCTGTTCGTTGTTACCATGTATGTCGGTGGCGGAATGATTCCGGAATACCTTCTGATTATCCGTACCTTAAAGCTGGGCAATAACTTCATGGTATACATTCTGCCTGGTCTGATGTGGGTTTATAATATGATTCTGGTCCGCTCTTATATCGACGGACTGCCGATGGCTCTGCAGGAGGCAGCAAAGCTCGACGGAGCAAACGATTTTCAGATCTGGTATAAAGTCGTTATGCCGCTTTGCAAACCGGTTATCGCAACCGTAGGTCTGTACTATGCAGTAGGACAGTGGAACTCCTTCATGGATACTTACCTGTATGCGAAAAAACTCCCGACTCTGCAGTACAAACTGTATGAGATTATGAACCAGGCGACCATGAAAATGGACGTTCATGCAGGAACCAATGTACAGACGGCCGTAACACCAATGTCCGTACGTATGGCCGTAACGATTGTAGCAACTGTGCCGATCGTTATTGTATATCCGTTCCTTCAGAAATACTTTATCGGCGGTATGACACTTGGTTCTGTTAAAGACTGATAAAAAACAGTATTAAAAAATTTTTAGAAAAAGATGATGTTTATTCCTGCCAGGCGAAAGAAAGAGTGCAGGATGACATAAACCATTTTAAGGAGGGCTTTTATGAAAAGAAAAGTAGTATCACTCATGTTAGTATCTGCTATGGTGGCCGGAATGCTCGCAGGATGCGGTTCCGACAGTGGCAGCAGCAAGGGAGGGTCCAGCACAGAGACTGGATCAGCGGCAGAGGCAAGTTCTTCAGGCGAGACAGCAGATGATGCAGATGACAAATCTCCGATTACCTTTGAGTATTTTAACGCTGATGGTAAAAACGGCAACTGGGATAACCCGGTAGCAAAAGCAATCACAGAGGCAACAGGCGTTACACTTGATGTTTCCTATCCGGTAGCATCCCAGGGTGATGCAAAAGAAGATGTTGCGCTGATGATCGCAAATGATGAGTATCCGGACATGATTTATGCAAAAGGCTCAGCAACGGATTTGTATCAGGCAGGCGCGCTGATTGATATGACAGACCTGATTGAAAAATATGGTCCAAACATCAAAAAAATGTACGGAGCAGAGATGGAAAAACTGAAATGGAGCCAGGATGATCCTGGAATCTATCAGCTTTCCTACGCAGGTGTAAACCAGAAAACCCTGACAACAGGTGGAAGCTGCCAGATTCAGTGGGCTGCATTAAAAGAAAACGATTATAAATATCCGAAGACACTGGATGAGTATGAAAAAATGATCAAGAGCTATCTTGCAGCACATCCAAAAACAGAAGATGGTCTGGATATGATCGGTATCACCATGAGTGCTTCTGACTGGCACTGGATGATTACCCTTGGAAACCCGGCAGGACTGATCGCTGATGCATCCCCGGATAATGGACAGTGGATCATTGACGACGAGTACAACGTACATTACAAACATGTAACAGATGAAGAGAAAGAATACTTCAAATGGCTGTGCCGTATGTACAACGAAGGTATCCTGGATCCGAACTTTGCAACGCAGACAGATGATGACTATATTGCAAAAGTTGCCAGCGGCCGTGTTGTTGCCATCACCGATGCTGAGTGGCATTACAGCCAGTGCGAAGCTACTCTGGTAGCAGATGGAAAAGTAGATCAGACTTATGTTGGACTTCCTGTAACCTTAAGAGAAGATCAGGTAGAAAAAGCCCTTCTGTATCAGGGAACTACCGTTGGCTGGGGTATTGGAATTACCAAGAGCTGTGAAGATCCGGTTCGTGCCATCAAATTCCTTGACTATCTGTGCTCCGATGAAGGACAGATCCTGTATCACTGGGGTATTGAAGGCGAGAACTACTTCCTCGATGATAACGGACAGCCATATCGTACCGATGAAGAAGTTGCAAAAGCTCAGTCTGATCCGGATTATGCAAAGAATACCGGTATTGACAACTACACTGGATTCCCGATCTACGGAACAGGTTCCTACTCTGAAGACGGATTCCCATACACTCCAACTACCAAAGAGTCTGTTATTGCAAACTACAATACAGCAGAAAAAGAAGGATGCGAAGCGATGGGATTTGAGATGCTGACCGACATGTTTGCACAGCCGGAAGAGTTCGATCTTCTTCCATACTCTGCACTGTGGGCATATCAGCAGCCACAGGAACTTGCTGAGAAACAGACAATTCTGGACGAAATTGCTTGGCCGGGACTTGTTAAATGCGTAACTGGTACCGAAGATGAGTTTGATGGAAACTGGAAGAGCATGGTACAGGAGCTGACAGACAATGGTCTGGCAGATGCAGAAGAAGCTATGACAGAGTTCCTTGCTACCAAACTTGTTGATGTAGAGTAAGTAAAGCAAAAACATAAGGTTTTGCCGTTGAACGGAAGGCGGCACAAAAACATGGTCTGATATTATTAAATGTCAGGCCATGTTTTTAAATACAGCGACAGTAATGGGAAATGTGAAACATTGTAAAAAGATAACAGTATATGGAAAATCTGCAAACAATTTCATGAGACAAAATCATAGGGAGGTTTTTGAAAAATGACAGAAAAGAAGGAGTTTCAGGTAAACAAAAACACACCGTTCTGGGATGCATCACTGACGGATCAGGAAAGAATCGACTGGCTGTTAAAAGAAATGACGGTCGAAGAAAAACTGGGATACCTCGCCAGCTCTTCCCCGGATCTGCCGCGCCTTGGCATTCCGGGAGTCTCTGTAGGCGGTGAGGCGGCACACGGCGTTGAGGGCAGAAACGATCAGAACGGTCTTGGAAAACCGGATGTGACAACATCCTTCCCGCAGCCGATCGGTATGAGTGCATCCTGGGACCCGGAGCTGATCAGGCAGGCCGGTGAAGTGACGGGAACGGAGGCGCGTGTCGTATGGCACCGCCATGAGGGCCATGGACTCAGCAGATGGGCTCCGACCGTTGATCTTGAGCGCGATCCGAGATGGGGAAGAAACGAAGAAGGTTACGGAGAGGATCCTGTGCTGACCGGAAAAATGGCCGGTGCTTATATCCGGGGAATGCAGGGCGATGATCCGAAGTATCTGCGCTGCGCAGCGACCTTAAAGCATTTCTATGGAAACAACACGGAGGTCGGCCGCGGATGGAAAAATTCTTCCATTGACCCGCGGAACAAATATGAGCTGTATCTGGAGCCATTCCGCAGATGTATTGAGGATGGCGGCGCAGAGGGCATTATGACGGCATATAACAAGATCAACGGAACGATCGGTATCCTGAATCCGGAAGTGACCGATATTCTGAAAAAACAGTACGGTCTCCGTCACGTTGTCAGCGACGGCGGTGCGATGGGACTTGTCGTGAATCTGCATCACTATTTCGGACAGCATGCGGAGACGATCGCAACGGCGCTGAAAGCCGGTGTGGATGCCATGTCTGACGATCCGCGTATGGTAGAGCAGGCGGCACGCGAGGCATATGAGCTTGGCATTCTGAAAGAAGAGGATATGGACCGCTCTATTCGCTGTATGATGGAGACGAAGCTTCGTCTCGGCGTTTATGATCGGGAAAACCTGAATCCGTATGACCGCGTGACCGAGGACGATATCGATTCCCCGAAGGCACGTGAAATCTGTAAAGAGCTGAGCCGCGAATCGATCGTACTTCTGAAAAATGAGAACGGAGCGCTGCCACTTGACAAAGCCCTGAAAGCAGAAGATATTGCCATTGTCGGACCGCTTGGTGATGCATGGTATCAGGACTGGTACGGCGGAACGGCACCATACCGCACAACCTTCCTGCAGGGGATGGAAGTACTGAAGCAGGAGAACATTACATTCGCGGATGGTCTGGATCGCGTTGTTTTCCGCTGTGATGGAAAAGGTCTTGCCGTAGCAGAAGACGGAACACTTCAGATGGCAGATGAGCCAGATGTGTTTATCAAGGAATACTGGGGTGAGGGAAGCTATACGTTCAAGAGTGTCCGTACCGGAAAATACCTCGGTGCAAGACTCTCAGAGTCGCAGGGAGAAAAGCCGAAAATGGGACAGATTGCGGCAGACCGCGAGGAAGCCTTCGACTGGTTTGTGATGGAGATTTTCCACGTGGAGCCGCAGGAGGATGGCAGCGTTGTGCTGACCAACCGTTTCCATTACCCGGTTTATAGAGATGTGGAGGGATTTTTCTCCTTCGAGCAGACGGAGGGAATTCCGATTACGATGGAGGTTGTCGAAAACGGAATTGAAAAAGCAGTTGCTGCAGTCCGGGGCAAAAAGCAGGTTTTACTTGCGCTCGGCTGTAACTCCGTGATCAATGCAAAAGAGGAGATCGACCGCAACACACTGGAGCTGCCAGAGGAGCAGGAGATGCTGCTTGACCGGATCGCAGAGGTCAATCCGAATACCGTTCTGGTGCTGTTTACGAATTATCCGTACACACTTCAGAAAGCGATGGAAAAACTGCCGGCGATCATCATGTCTGCAACGGGAAGCCAGGATATGGGAAGCGCAATGGCAGAAGCTGTGCTTGGAACCTATGCACCGGCCGGTCGTCTGAATATGACCTGGTATGAGAGTATCGATCAGCTGCCGGACATTGACGATTACGACATCATCAAAGGAAAAAGAACGTACCGCTATTTCGACGGGAAGGTATTGTATCCATTCGGCTATGGCCTGACGTATACCACATTTGCGTATGAGAACTATAAGGTTTCCTTAAAAGACGACCGTCTGCTGCAGATCTCTCTCGATGTGAGAAATACGGGCGATACCGCAAGCGACGAGGTCGTCCAGATCTACGGTTCCGCTCTGGAATCCTGCGTGAAGAAACCAATCTGCCAGCTGCTTGATTTTGTTCGTGTGAAAAACATTGCCCCGGGCGAGACGAGACACATCGCACTGGAAATCCCGGTGGAGGAGCTTCGCTTCTACGATGTCATCAGCCGCAGACTGATGGTAGAAGAAGGAACGTATGAAATCTATGCGGGCGCATCCTGCAAGGATAAAGCCGTTTCCGCAGAAATCTTTATTCCGGGCGGAAAAAGGGGAGTACGCGATCTGAGTGCATTTACCGCGGCAGACCACTACGATGATTACGAGAACATGTATCTGACGGAAGGCCACTTCAATTTCAAGGCAGTCCGCGTGCAGGATGAGACGAAAGAAGGTGTTCTCGTTTACCGTGACTGTGATCTTTCCGATGCTGCTGTTCTGGCACTTCATGTGAAGAGTGAACGCGGCGGCAGTGTGGAAGCCTTTGTGGATGGTGTTTCGATGGGAAGCTTTACCGGTGACACAAGAACCTGTGAGTTCCGCAGCGCCCCGAAACTGGACCGCTATGCGGAGGAAGAAGTAAAAGAGCGCAACCGGTACCGCGAGCCGGTTTATGAGGATGTTGAAATTTCCCTCGCAGACAGACCGCAGACTGACGGCGCATCTGAGATCCGTCTCGTCCTGAAGGGAGATATGCGGATCTGCTATCTGCGTGTGCTGAAAAATAAGAGCACAGGAAAAATTCAGATGGGCGTAGCAAACTAACCAGATAACGTATTGTCTAAAAAAAGTATTGACAAATTGTGTGAATATGAATAAAATATTCCTGTAAAAACAAAATACGGAGATCTTCAGGGCAGGGTGTGATTCCCTACTGGCGGTATAGTCCGCGACCCGCTGCGATATCAAACAGCGGCTGACTCGGTGCAACTCCGGGACCAACAGTTAAAGTCTGGATGAAAGAAGATGAAATAAAGTTTATTTGCATGGAAATATTTTTGGTGCCCTGAATTCAAGAAAAGGAATTCAGGGCACTTTTTTCGCGGGCAACGAGCCAAAGTCCGTGCTTGCACGAGACCTTGGCGACTGCCGCGAAAACGAGTTCAAATTCGTGGAGCGTATTTGGACTCGTTACTTCCGGCAGAACCGGTCAAGATCTCCAGAAAAAAGGAGAAATGCACTTATGAATGCACAGACAACAGCAAAACAGACATCAAAGATGTCGCAAATCGGAAAAACCCGTTACATGGTACAGGTGGCAATGCTCGGCGCCGCCGCAGTCGTATTGATGTTTTTTGACATCCCGCTTCCGTTTGCCCCGAGTTTCTACAAGATTGATTTAAGCGAAGTTCCGGTGCTGATCGGAGCCTTTGCGATGGGACCTCTTGCCGGAGCTGCGATTGAGCTGATTAAGATTCTGCTGAACCTTGTTATGAAAGGAAGTACCACCGCAGGTGTTGGCGAAGTAGCAAACTTCCTGATCGGCTGCGCGTATGTTATGCCGGCCGCATGGATCTACAAAACACAGAAAACCAAGAAAAATGCCATGATCGGTATGGCAGTCGGAACTGTATTTCTGGCAGCAGCCGGCGGTCTTCTGAACGCTTTTGTACTGCTTCCGGCTTATGCAGCAGCCTTTGGAATGCCGATGGATGCCCTTGTGGGAATGGGATCCGCAGTCAACAAAGCAATTACAAGCCTTCCGACCTTTGTTCTGTTTGCCGTTGTACCGTTTAATATCATCAAAGGTGTTCGGCTATTCGGTGCTTGGTATTGCCGGTGTCAACAATCAAAAGGATATTATCAGAATAATTCCAAAAATTAAGCGTATGGGCTACACTAAAATAGTAGAAGCCTTTGACGCGGATTTTTGTACTAA
>OLZA01000967.1_pt1 | contig 11722 bp, 10 predicted proteins | sample 1673431 | NCBI WGS metagenome assembly OLZA01 (sample SAMEA103958111, study PRJEB25191) | human gut metagenome | biome: human-associated habitat [ENVO:00009003]; feature: intestine environment [ENVO:2100002]; material: feces | place: Germany | collected 2013/2015 | reverse complement strand
TAGTAAGGGAGTTACTTACCAATGACATCGAAGAAAAAATTGAGAAGTCTTCTGGGCGGTACACTTTTTATGGTGCTGATGCTCAGCGTACATCCGACGACTGTTTCCGCGAGTGCTGTGGGGAGCAGCACGGTGATGGACCAGTCTGTGGAGACAGAGGATCAGCAGAGCGGGATACAGAGTGAAACGCAGACACAGGCTTCACAGGACAGCGGTGCTGCTGTGCGGGCCAGTCAGAATGGCTGGGTTAAGGCAGGCGACAGCGGCTGGTATTTTTATGAGAACGGACAGCTGAAAACAGGATGGCTTTATCGGAATGGAAACTGGTACTGGCTGGATTCGGACCGGAACGGCCGCATGGCAGAAAACAGCTGGTTCACATACGATAATAATTTTTATTATGCCAAGGGAGACGGAGCAATCTATAAAAATGGTTTTCAGGAAGTAGATGGAAACCTTTATTATTTCCAGAGCTGGGGCGGCATTCAGAGAAATGTGTATCTCAGCATCAGTGGAAAAATGTACTATGTACAGGAAAATGGTATCGTTGCCCGTGGAATAGTCAGAACAATGAATGGACATGGTGATCTCTGCGCATTTGATGATACTACGGGAGCGCAGATCACACAAAAAGGCTGGCTGAAAAAAGGCACATCATATTATTGGGTAAGAGAAGACGGCGTCCTGCAGACCGGCTGGCTGCTGTACGATGATAACTGGTACTGGTTTGATGATAATGGTGTCATGATGGCATCCGGCTGGAAAGAAATCAACAACAATCTGTATTACTTCCAGAGCTGGGGCGGCATTTATAAAAACGGTTTCCAGAGCATCGGAGGAAACGAGTATTATTTCCGGAGCTGGGGTGGTGTATATCGAAACACCTTCTTTACCGTAAAAGGGAAAACCTACATAGCGCAGAATGACGGATCGATCTATCATGCCAGCCAGACCGGCTGGGTTCAGCTGGGAGATCAGACTTACTGGATCAATCAGGATGGTTCTGTTCAGACCGGCTGGCTGAAGCTGGAAGGCAAATGGTACTGGCTGAAAGCGGACGGCACACGTGCTGCATCTGAATGGATCACGTATGACAACAACCGATACTATTTTGACGGTGACGGTGTGATGTACACCGGAATGAAAGAGGTTGACGGAACAAGATATTATTTCCACAGCTGGGGCGGCGTTTACCGTAACGAATCTTTTACCTGGCAGGGAAAGAAATACTGGGCAAAGGATGACGGAACCTTCTATACAGGTGTCTGCGATATCAATGGAAAGAAATACTATTTTCTGGAAGACGGCGAGCAGATTACAAAAGAGGGCTGGTATCTGACCAACGGAACGTATTACTGGATCAACAAGGATACGTCGCTTCAGACCGGCTGGGTGAAATATGACAACAACTGGTACTGGATGAAAGAAGACGGTACGATGGCATCGTCTGAATGGATCACCTACGACAAAAACCGCTACTATTTCCGAAGCTGGGGCGGCATGTACACCGGAATTCATACCATCGGCGGAACAAAATACGCATTCCAGAGCTGGGGCGGTCTGTACCATGATCAGACATTTACCATCGGCGGTAAAACATACTATGCCAATTCAGATGGAACATTTGCCACCGGCTGGGTGCAGAACGGCGGAAAAACGTATTATTTCGATGAGGACGGCACAAGCCATACGGGCTGGCTGCTTCTGGACGGAACGCATTACTGGATCAACGCCAATGGAACCAGAAGAGATGACGAGCTGTTTCAGTACGACGGAAACTATTATTATGTAGACAAAAACGGCGTTATGGCGACAAGCGGCTGGGTATACTGGGATTATAACTATTATTATCCGAGAAGCTGGGGCGGCATGTACAAGAATGCGTTTATTACCTATGATAATAACCTCTATTACCTTGGATCTGACTCGAAAATGGCAATCGGCTGGCAGTCGATTGGCGGAAATACATACTATTTCCGAAACTGGGGCGGCATGATAACCGGAAAACAGGTGATCGACGGAAAAACGTATGTGTTCGATGAGGACGGCAAGCTGGTACAGAGTCCGGACGGATTTGAACCGTCCGCGCAGATCGGTGTCCGCACCGTACGGAACTTTCTGAAAAATGCACTGCTTCCGCTTGGAAACACCCTGTATATCTGGGGAGGCGGCCACACAGACGCAGAGGCAGAGAGTTACGGCGTCAATGCGCAGTGGAAACAATTCTTCAATACACAGAATTCCACCTACAACTATTCCGATCATCTGTATGAGTACGGAAAAGGTCTTGACTGTTCCGGCTATGTCGGATGGACCGCACATCAGGTGACGAAAGAGTATGCAACGACAACCTCCACTGGAATGCCGGCCTACTTTGCAAGAAAAGGCTGGGGAACCTGCGTGACAGGCGATACATCCCAGAAATTTACGCCGGGTGATGTGGTCAGCAAGAGCGGTCATGTCTGGATTGTCATTGGCCAGTGCTCGGACGGCAGCGTGGTTGTCATTCATGCGACACCGCCGTATATTCAGCTTGGCGGAACCGTTTCTTCAACAGGAAGCATTAACAGTGAAGCTATTGAGCTGGCAAATGAATACATGAAAATGTATTATCCGGTTGCGTATGAGCGGTATGGTGTAAAAGTTCTTGACCGGTCCTATCTGACCGGTGTGAATCATTTCACCTGGAGCAGCAGTATCTTAAGTGACAGTGAAGGCTACCGCAGGAAGAAACCGGCAGAAATCCTGAACGATCTGTTCCAGTAAAATATCTTCTATAAAAAATAAGAGAGAATACAAAAAAACTTTGTAGTTCGTGTATTCTCTCTTTCTTTTTGCGCTGGAATTGTCTATACTAGAAGGTGCGTGAAAGACGCAGATCAGAAATACAAAAGAAAAAATCTGGAAAATAAAAATACAAGGGGAGTAAACATGCGAAAGAGCTGGAAATGGGCGCTCTGTCTTGGCGTAGTGTCGTTGCTGCTGCTGGGCGGCTGCGGAAAAGAAAAGACGGAACCAGTGGATCTGGTGCTGGTAACCGACGGCAGTGAGGTAGCTTCCGATGCTGTGTATCAGTCAGCATGGAACGGTCTTGCGCAGTATGGAGACGAGAGCGGTCTGAAATATGAAGCAAGTGTTCCGGCAGGACGGACAAAACACCATCAAAGAGGCGGCGCAGAAGGGAGCATCCGTTATCGTCTGTGCCGGAACGAGCATGAGCCGCGCCGTTTACGATGCACAGCGCGACTGGAAGGATGTCCGTTTTCTGCTGCTGGAGGCAGAACCGGTCAGTGAGAGCGGCCGCAGCCGTCTCCGCGGAAATACAGAAAGCCTGGAAATTGATGTATCAGAGGCCGGCTACCTGGCAGGATATGCGGCAGTACAGGCCGGCTACACGCACCTGGGCTATATCGGACAGAAAAACGAAGAGAACGGAACAAAGTACGGGACAGGTTATGCACTCGGTGCAGAGGCGGCCGCTGCGGATCTGGGACTTGGAGAAAACAGCATCACGCTGGATTATACGTATCGGAAAAGCAGCAGCGTATCACCGTCGTATTTGGAAAAAATCAAAAGCTGGTATGGTGAGGGCGGACAGATTCTCTTCTCGGACGGTGCATCGTATCAGAATGTACTTGGCGCAGCAGCATCTGCGGCAGGCGGAGCACTGATCGCAAACGGCGGCGTGGAGGAGTACGCCAATGCCGTGTTGAAAGTACGTCTGGATTATGGAACTGCAGTTTACAATGCGTTAAAAGAAATGAAACAAAAGGATTTTGAAGGCGGGAAAATTGTAACGCGCGGCGTGACCGATCAGGAAATCAGTCTGGAATGGAATCAGGATGCGGTGCCGTACTTTACAGAGGATCAGTACCGGGCACTCTGTGCGAAATTCTCCGCAGAGGACTTTTCAATCCCTGACGGCGATGCGCTTTCCTCGCCGGATCAATACAAATTGAGTTGTGTGAGTGTACAGAAGGTAAAATAACATGTATCGTTACTGTTCACGAATTGTTTACAAAAAGTCGGGATATTTTTCCTTGCATCCATTTGTGAATTGTGATATTATGTAAAAGAATTGGGAAAAATATTTCAAAATTGTTACAGAATAATTGAATTTCTAAGAAACAGGGAAACCTGAAACAAAGAAACCTACATACAACGAATCAATTTGGGAGTGAAAGAATGAGAAAAAAATTTCTTGCCTTAAGTTTAGCAGTGATCGTAAGTGCAGCTCAGGTAATGACAGTAAGCGCCTCCAAACAGGAGCAGTTACAGCAGCAGCAGGCAGCACAGGCCGAGACCAGCGCACAGCTTGACAACGCAAAAGCAGAAATCGATGATCTGGAAACCAAAAAGAATCAGATTACCGGCGAGATTGATGACCTGGACGCACAGCTTGTCGTAACCATGGCATCCGTTGAAAATTTGAAAAATGAAATTGCAGAGAAACAGACAGAAATTGAAACAACACAGGAAAAACTGGCACAGTCCCAGGCTGAAGAGGACGAGCAGTACGAGCAGATGAAAAAACGTATCAAATTCCTCTATGAAAGCGGCGGAGACAACGGCTGGGCAGCACTGATTCTGGAAGGAAAAGATTTAAGCAGCATCCTGAACCAGGCTGAGTACACCCAGAAATTATACAAATACGACAGAGAGTGCCTGCAGGAGTACATGGATCTTGTACAGCAGGTAACAGACTACAGCAATCAGCTTGCAGATGAAAAAGCAGATCTCGAAGCTAGTGAGGCAGAGCAGGAAGCACAGCAGCAGTCCCTCGAGGAAATGCTCGAGCAGAAGAAAGCTGTTTCCGATGACTACGAGAACCAGATTGCAGACCTGAATGACATGGCTGCACAGTACAACGCAGTACTGGCAGAGCAGAACGCAAAGATCCAGCAGATCCAGGAGGAGATTGCAGCCGAAGAGGCAGCAAGAAAAGCCGAAGAGGCCCGTCAGGCAGCAGAAGCAGCCGAGGCAGCCCGCCAGGCAGAAGCAGCAAGACAGGCAGCAGCAGAAGCAGCCGCAAGCAGTGCTGCAAATAATACAACAACGGCAGACAACACACCGTCCAGCACAGGAAGCTCCACCACGACAACAACACCGTCTAACGGAGGAAGCTCTTACGATGATTCTTCGTCCAGCGATACCAGCAGCTCGGATGATTCCAGCAGCTCCAGCAGCACCGGAAGCGCAACCGGAAGTGCCATCGTATCCTATGCAACACAGTTTATTGGAAATCCATACGTATGGGGCGGCACAAGCCTTACCAACGGAGCTGACTGCTCTGGTTTTATCATGAGCGTTTACGCACACTTCGGATACGACCTTCCGCATTCCTCCAGTGCACTGCGTGGTGTAGGACGCGGTGTATCTTATGCAGAGGCTCAGCCGGGCGATATTATCTGCTACAGCGGCCACGTAGCCATCTACATCGGCGGCGGTGCAATCGTACACGCAAGCAATGAGCGCGACGGTATCAAGATCAGCAGCAACGCAGCGTATACCACGATTCTTGCGGTAAGACGTGTGGTTTAAAAAAGAATTACATAGTAAGAATTTTCAGATCCCGGGAGAGAAAAATCCCGGGATCTTTTGCGTTTTGCTTAAAATTGAGTGCATTCGCGTTAAAACTGTGATATACTAAAGCACATCGGAGATACAAGGGCGTATTGACCAACAGAAGGTCAGTATGCCCTTTTGCTTGTTAGGAAGAAGGGAGAATCGTTATGAAACTGGAAAATTATTTTCGTCGTTTCGGTATTCGGAACGGATCTGGTGCGGAAAGTAGCGTCAGTGCTGTCCATCTGCATTATCGCCGGTCTGCTGATCGTCTACGTCCCGAACATCATCGCCGGAGCCGGAAAGATCGGCGATACTGTAAACGCCATGAAAACCGCAGACCTCCCATTCGGCAAAGCCCTGTACGCCGCATTCCTCTACGGAACCTTCCAGCTTGCCAATGTCGCAGTCTTCGTCCAGCATGCCAAATCCTTCGAAAAACCGCAGGATGCCGGAAAGAGCATGGCAGTCGGTGCCGTATTAAATGCCCTTCTGATGATCATGGTCGTCCTCGGAATCATGACCGTATACCAGAACCCGGAAATGATCCAGCAGAGCGTCCCGACATTATTTATGGTTCAGCAGGGCGTCGGCAGTAAATTCATGACACCGCTGATTTCCGTACTGATCATCCTCGGTGCCGTATCCACAGCCGTCAACATGGTTGCCGCCATGGTCAAACGAATCCACGACGGCCTCGCTGAACGAAGCAACAGAACAGAAACCGCAGGCAAAATCAGCCGCACCCAGATCCTTGCCGCGCTTGTCTGCTGCATCGCGGACTTCCTTATCGCACAGTTTGGTCTGCTGACGCTGATCCAGAAGGTGTACAGCATCCTGGCATACCTGGCAATCCCGGTCATCTTGGTGCCGTACGTGGTGCACATGGCGGTGATGCGGTTTGATACGAAAAAATAGAAAAGAACAATAAAAAATTTGTAACAAAAATTTACACCGCAGAAAGAGAGATTTGCTTCTGGAGAATGGAAGTATTTCGCAGACAGCAGAAAAAAGAAGATTCATGCAGAGCAGATGTGAGTCATAAAGAAATGACATGCGTCTGCCTTTTTTCTGTGCGTCTGGCAGAGTATGTGTCGGTGACAAAGCAGAAAACAGGAACTCTTCTTTGGGACTCGATTGTGCCGTCAAAATATGGTATACTGCAAAAAGGATCAAAAAGCGGATATTGATATTTCACGGGAGGGGAAGAAGATGAAAAATGCACCGGCTTATGTGAAGGTTTACAGCAGACTGAAAAACGAGATCAATAAGGGAACATATCCTGTCGGGGGATTTCTGCCGAAGGAGTGTGAACTGGAGAAAATCTATCAGGTCAGCCGTACTACGGTACGGAATGCAGTAAAGATGCTGGTGCAGGAGGGACTGGTTGAGGTTCGCCAGGGTTCTGGAACGAGGGTGCTGAATCATAAGGCAATTCAGAATTATAACAAGGTCACATCGGTCACGGAATCCCTGATGAAAAAAGGATATCGGGTAACGACGTCAGATATGATGATCGACATCATTTCGGCGGACAAACAGCTCGCCGATGAACTGGAAATTCCGGAGGGAACCAGCGTGGCGAGGATTCAGCGGCTGCAGCTTGCGGATGAAGAGCCTGTTACGCTGATGGAAAATTATATCGAATATGCGAAAGTCCCTGGCATCGAGGCGTATGAGAATCAGTTTGTAGCGCTGTATCAGTTTCTGGAGGAGAAATTCGGCTTGCAGATTGATGAGACACGAGACAGAATTTCAGCGAAATCCGCGACCTTTATGGAAGCCCAGGTTCTGAAAACGGAGCCGAAGGATGCGCTTCTTGTGGTGCACAGAGTCACCTACTGGCAGAACCGGCCGGTGAGCATTGACCACGTGCGGATCATCGGAAGCAAGTACGAGGTGGAGATTTCGGGAAAAGGACGGAGTAAATGAGCGATGAGACAGAAGAACAGAAGAAACTGATGCGGCAGATTGATATCAGCTGTGTACAGGCATTTCATACAATGGATGAAATTGATGCGATGGTGGAGCTGGCAAAGAAATATCGTCTGGCTGCTGTGTTTACCTTGCCGGCGTTCAGCGCCCATGTGGCAGAACGGCTGCAGGACACCAGAGAAATCCATGCGGGAGGCGTGGTAAGCTTTCCGGGCGGCGGAGATACGACCGGACAGAAGAAGCGGCAGGCAAAAGAACTGTGGGAGGCTGGCTGCCGGGAAATCGACATGGTGATGAATCTTACGGCATTCAGAAGCCACGAATTTTCTTATGTAAAAGAAGAACTTCTGGCCATCCGGGAGCAGGTGCCTTCGGCGATTTTTAAGGTGATCATCGAGGCACCGCAGCTGACGGAGCAGGAAATCTGCCAGGCAGTGGATCTGTGTGTGGAAGGCCGTGCGGATTATGTAAAGACGAGCACCGGATGGTATCCCGGCTGTCCTTCCACCGTGGAGCAGGTTCGAATCATGAGCCGTGAAGCCGCCGGTCGCATTCAGATCAAGGCCGCCGGTGGAATCCGCAGTCTGGAAACTATACAGGAAATGCAGAAAGCCGGCTGTAGCCGTTTCGGTATGGGAATGCGGTCGGTACAGAATTTGATAAAAAGTATCTATAAGTAATCTATTGTGCAAAAGCTATAAAAAAGTCACGGAATATTCTACGATATTCCGTGACTTTTCTGTTGAATTAGTAACCTATTAGTGATATATTCGAATCATAGGAATCGATAAATCATTAACAATCTGAAAGGAGAGCAAAAGATATGAAAGGTTATGCAATGCTGAAAATCGGTGAATCCGGATGGATCGAGAAAGAACGCCCGAAATGCGGGCCGATGGATGCCATTTGCCGTCCACTGGCAGTTGCCATCTGCACATCAGATGTCCACACTTTATGGGAAGGGGCCATCGGTGACCGTCATAACATGATTCTGGGCCATGAGTGCTGTGCAGAGGTTGTGGAAGTCGGAGAGCTCGTAAAAGATTTCAAACCGGGAGACCGGGTTCTTGTGCCGGCCATCACTCCGGACTGGAATTCTCTGGAAGCACAGGCTGGTTATTCCATGCACTCCGGCGGAATGCTGGCAGGCTGGAAATTCTCCAACTTCAAAGATGGTGTCTTTTCTGAATTCTTTCATGTAAATGATGCCGATGGAAACCTTGCGCTGCTTCCGAAAAACATCAATGTTGTCGACGCGTGCATGCTTTCCGATATGGTGCCGACCGGATTCCACGGCGTAGAGCTTGCCGATGTACAGTTTGGTGATACAGTTCTTGTCATCGGAATCGGACCAGTTGGTCTGATGTCGGTAGCCGGAACGAATATGCGCGGCGCATCGAGAATCATTGCTGTCGGAACGAGACCGGTCTGCGTAGAAGCAGCAAAAAAATACGGCGCAACGGATTTTGTCAGCTACAAGAACGGACCGATTTTCCAGCAGGTACTCGATATGACAGATGGAAAAGGTGTTGATAAAGTAGTCATCGCCGGCGGTGGTGTAGAAACCTTTGCAGAAGCAGTAAAATGCCTGAAACCGGGCGGAAAGATCGGAAATGTAAACTATCTTGGATCCGGTGACAACATTGATATTCCGCGTGTAGAGTGGGGCGTTGGAATGGGTCACAAACAGATTAACGGAGGCCTGATGCCTGGCGGAAGACTCCGCATGGAAAAACTGGGAGCTCTTGTTTCGGCAGGCAAGCTGGATGTCAGCCCGCTGTCCACGCATGTGTTTGATGGATGGGATCATCTGGAAGAAGCACTGTTCCTCATGAGAGATAAACCGAAGGATTTAATCAAACCAGTCGTTAAATTGGCTGACTGATGATTTGAAAATTTGACTGAAAAAGGAAACGTATGAAAATATTGATCGTATCCGGCTTTTTGGGCGCGGGAAAAACAACATTTATCAAACGGCTGGCCAGGAACGTCGATCAGCGGTTTGCCATACTGGAAAATGAATATGGAGCCGCAGGAATCGACGGCGCACGTCTTGGCCAGAACCGGCAGGGAACGCAGAAAAATGTATGGGAAATGACAGAGCAGTGCATCTGCTGCATCGGGAAAAAGGATTTTGCAGCATCCGTGCTGACCATTGCCAATGTGGTAGACCCGGAATACCTGATCGTAGAACCGACAGGCGTCGGAAGTCTCGCCCGGATTATAGAAAATCTGCGTCAGATCGAGTACGAGAGAATTCAGCTTCTCTCGCCGGTCACTATTGTGGATGTTTACAGTTACCGCCGCTATATGGCGGAATATCCCGAGCTGTATCAGGATCAGATCCGAAGCGCGGATACGATCATTGTTTCCAAAACAGAAGCATGCCAGGCGGAAGAAAAACAGCGCATCCAGAAATTTCTGCAGGAAATTAACTCGCAGGCAAAAATCATCACGGATTATGCATCCACGATGACACGGGAAGATTACCAGAGCTTGCTGCTGGGCAGCCGGTATGAGAAAAAAGTACAGGATACGCAGAGCGGCGAAAAGATGCCGGAGACCTTCTCCTTCGAAAATATCCGAATGGAGGCACCGGAAACCCTGTGGTGTTTTCTGGAACAGATCATTCGCGGAGCGTTTGGAAATATCATCCGTGCAAAAGGACAGTTCGCAGCCGGAGACCAGTTTCTCCAATTTGATGTCGCCGATCACCGCTACAGCATCACCGGCACAGAACAGAAAAACGCCGGCCAGGCTGTGTTTATCGGAAACGATATGAACGAAGATGCGATCCGGCAGTATTTTAAGAAATGCGCCGGAAACCAGAAAATGAAATATGCTGCCCGTCATGTATCATAAAGTAAATAGGAAAAAGAGATTGCGGAGTCCTGCCAAAACAGGGTTTCGCAATTTTGGTTTTTACAGAAAGATTCAACTGAAAAACGAAGGATAGGCAAAAACGAAAAATTACGCTAAAATAAACATACAAGTATTTCAAATAAAACAAAAGAAAAATCAGGGGGATCTGATATGGAGGAACAGAAAAGAAGACGGGAAAGAAAATCAGCGGCATACTGGTTGAGCAAAAGCTCGATTTTATATCCGATCTGTATCTTGTATGTGATGTATGTGAAACAGGTTGAGGTATATATTACAGAATGTTCCGTCCATATTTCGTCGGGGACAATGCTTTTTGCCTATGCGCTGTGCCTGATTTTGTGGCTGGCCTCACCCATTCGAAGCTACTGCGCAGATGGAACTGCAAATGAAGTTTTATTCTATACATTTCCGCCGAGCATACTGATGCTGTTTTTATTTGCCCAATATTCACTGAAAATTGTGTTGTTTCTTGCAGTGCTGGATGGGATATTTCTTGTTACGGTTTTAAGAGATTTACATAGAAAAAAACGAAAATATTCTCCGAAAAAATTCTGGAGATTAAAAAGAAGTGACTTAAACGCATTTCTGTTTGTTTCAGTATGCGTGAGTATGGTACCGACTTGTATGATGATATATTGGAAGCTTGAGTCTCCGTCCGGAGTGGCAGAACTTTACGAACGAAAAAAGGACTATAATCTCGTCCAGAATCAGGAGAACATTTTTCAGGAAAATAAAGAATTTCTGCTGAGCTTAAAGGAGAGCGAATGGAGGCAAAAAACACTGGAAGAAAGAACAATTGCAGCGCAGAAGATGGTACGGCTTGAAACAGAACGACTTGGAATTCCCGAAATTCCGCTGTATGTGAAAGAGACAGGATCATCGAATTGCGTTGCATTATATAATAATGAAGAGAACGAAATATGGTATGCTCCAGAGCATTTAACATCTCAGACAGCAGAAGAATTTTTTACGGGAATTTGCGAAGAATGTTATCATGGAATGGAGTATTATCTGCTGGAGCGAATGGACTGGAATTCGGAAATGGCGAATACTGCTTATTTTGAAGAAATGAGGAAGTGGAAACTAAATGATAATCGCTACATATCTGGACGCGACGAGGGCGATTCGTTTGAAGCATATCAATCACAGCCGCTGGAAGCATCTGCCAAAAAGTATGCCAGTTCCGAAACAGAGGCACTGATTCATTTTATTGCTGTGTACGGCGATGAATAAAAATCTTTTAGGGGGGGAGGGAGAAAAGGAGCGTCGGGAAAAAATAAAAAAATTAGCACTCTCCTCTTGACAGTGCTAACAACTAGTGTTATAGTACGACTAGAAC
>OLZA01000960.1_pt1 | contig 11833 bp, 10 predicted proteins | sample 1673431 | NCBI WGS metagenome assembly OLZA01 (sample SAMEA103958111, study PRJEB25191) | human gut metagenome | biome: human-associated habitat [ENVO:00009003]; feature: intestine environment [ENVO:2100002]; material: feces | place: Germany | collected 2013/2015 | reverse complement strand
GAAATGTCATGCCGCATTATCATTTTCAATGTACAGAATGTGGTGCAGTAATTGATCTGGATTTTGACGGTGCAGAAGAAAGCAGACAGTTCTGTACTGCCGCCGCCAGCAATTTTGACGGACAAATTGAGGGCAACGTCACTTTCTTTTACGGAAAATGCCCTTCCTGCGCACATAAAAACGAGCAGTAAACGCTTTTAAAATTTTTGATAAAATATTACGATAGCTTCCGTAATCATCAAGCTTTTTGCCGTCATTACTGTTTATATACCCCAGGTGTGCACCTTCCAGCTTATCTTTTATCAATTTGTTGTTTGAATCGTATATAATTGTAGACGGTTTGTAAATATATGGGTCTATTAATCCTAATGCGTGGTCTATTCTTGTTGTTTCACAAAACTCAAGGGCATGCTGAAATTTTTCGCGCAAAAATTGTCCCCCCAGGTTTAGTTCATCTCCTGCAAAGAGCATTCTTGGATTTATAACCGGAATATCCCAAATTTGATGAGGCTTACCCGGATCTCCTTCAAAAGCTCCCATCCTATAATCATCTAAAAATGCTTTCCGATAACGCCATTCATCACAATGTGAACACCCGACCAAGATGTCTGATGAATATTTAAATCCGTATTTGTCGCGAAAATCTTTGTTTTCTTTAATTTGTTTTGTAGTTAAAAATTGTTCAAATTGATATTCTTCTATTGCGTTTTTGTAGGTGTCTTTGATATCTTTATAACGAATTTTGGCTTTGGCATCATTGTCCCGTAATCCTGTTATAAGCCATTCGTCGGTGTCATTATCCCACTTCCTGAAATCTTCTGTTCCATGAAGTGCGGAAAGTATTTTGAAAACGGCTTCTTCTTCTGTTCTTTGCTTGTGGTTATTTTTTTCTAAATATTCGTTAAATTCTTTGTTGAGTTTGATTGCTTGCGGCTGGTTTTTTGATAATTTTATTTTGAAATTTTTGTAAGCTTCGTTCAAAGCAATATAATAAGTTCTTTTTGCTTCATCAAAATCAGTGAAAGTGTAATTTTCATCAGTTGTTTCAAGGGGTGATGTTACGGCTTCATAAGTATCTTTGGATAAAATATTACCGTATTCTTCTTCAGTAAGCGGTTTTAGATCGATAAATAGGGGATTTTCGTTGAGCGCGAATGCTTCATATGGAGAAATACTTTTTTGCTGTAACTTTCCGGTTGGACCAAGCTGCACTCCGTTAAAGCCTAAAAGCATCAAAAATTTTGTATATTCTTCAGCGCCTTTTCCATAAGGAGAACCTATGTGTGTATCCCTTTGGGCAGCCGGAAAAACTGAGCCATGTGTAATTACGAAACGTTCTTTTACTCCGGCAGCTTCAAAGCCTTCTTTCAATGTCTGCTGTAAATCTGCTTCTTCTTCCTTTTTAGGTTTTCTTCCGAAATTAAGGTTGTACGAAGGATTATAATTTATTTTGTTTTTGATTTGTGTTATGCGCATGCTCTTTTAAAAACCGTGAAAAAATTTTTTTGCTATATATTGGCTATGACTTCTATTGGATAATTGCAGCCAATTTCTTCACGTGAAAGTACTGTTATTTTGTTTAGATAGTTTGAAAGCAGTGTAAAGAAAAGATGTCTGCACTCCAGCGGTACTAAAAGTTTTGGATGATTAATACCAAGTTTTTGGGCTTTTTCTGAAATTTTTTCAGCTAATTTTTCTGCTGTGTCGCTGTCTATTTTTACTACAAAATCGTCCTCGCCTTCTTCAAAACTTGGCAGGATTGCATTGAGTGTTTTTTCTGTAATTTCAAATACTGAAATTGTTCCGTCGGCATTAATGTAATTTTTGCATATGCGCCTTGAAATTGCCAGGCGGATTTTTTTCAAAAGATCTGATTTCACGGAATCTTCTGCGTAGTCGTTCATTTTTTCAAAAAGATAAGTTATATCTTTTACGGATACTTCTTCACGGATTAGGCTTGTTAATATAAATCTTAAGTCTGACATTGATATGTAATCCGGTATTAAATTTTCAACCAGAAAATCGTTTTTTTCGCTAACTATACCAATGTATTTTTCCACTTCACTGTAATCCAGTAAATCATCAACATATTTTATTGAGATAAATTCCAGAGCTTTTGCGATGTATTCTGCGCCCGAAATGCCCTTTTCCCAGAAGTCTTTAGTTTTTGTTTTTTCAATCCATATAACATCGCGGCCTGTGATTTGGTCTGTGTCTGTTATGGAGTTTTTAGGCTTTTTATCAAAGTGGATTTCGTCCTCGTAGAACATCTGGTAGTTAGGATAAATAAGTGCTTTAAACACTTCTTGTGCGCGAATTTTTATGCAGAATTCATATGGATTTAAGGATTCATCGTCTGTAAATAGAATTTTGGGTATTACATAACCGAGTTCTTCTGTTAATTTCAGTCTGACTTTTACGGTTTCGGCAACGAGCGCTTCGCTTGCAAAATCAGATTCTGTTCCTACTGAATCAAGAAGTTCGCAGCTTAAATGTATTGAAAGTTTTTCTTCTGACAATTTTGAATACATTACATCCGGTGATGTTGCTTGTGCAAGTTTTTGTTTTAATTCTTCGAGTTCTTTCAGGTTTGCTGAAATCTTGTCATTCAGTTTTTTGCGGCCGACTGACGCCGGGGCTTCTTTTTCAAGTTCCTTTTTTATTTTAGTAATTTTTGCCTGCTGAGTGCGGATTTTTGATTGAATATCCAGGCAGTTCTCATATGGTGAAAGTTTTGGAGAAAGCATTTTTTCCATTTGGCTTTTGAATGACGAAATATTTATAATATCAGAAGAAACATTTTCATTTTCAGCTTTGGCCTCTGTCATAAAAATGCAATTAAATTTGAAACCGTCATCTGTTTCAACTTCGTTCATAGTGTATAATTCCCAGCCATTCATTGACATTTCATTCAATAAATTTTGGAGTTCTTGCATATTATCACTTGCACAAGTTTTTATAATATATTGCATTTTTTTATTAAACATTTTTTACTCCTGATTTTTGTCGTTTTCTATGAGAATTTTTAGTGCTTCAACGGCTGTTTTGATGGCTTTTTCTGTGTCATGAACGACCGGATTTTCAAGCCCTTGCTTTTCGCGCTCCTGGTTTGCTACTGTTAAAAAGACTGAGCCGGCGCGGACTTTCAATGTACTTGCGCAGATAAAAAGTGCTGCAGATTCCATCTCAGACGCAAGGCAGCCAAGACGTTTAAAGGCTTCCCATTTGTTCAAAAGCTCGTAGCTTACAGGCATTTTTTCTGGTGAATGCTGTCCGTAAAACGAATCTTTGCACTGGACAACGCCTATGTGAGAAGTGTAGTTTAAAGTTTTTGCCGCTTTAGCAAGAGCATTTATAATATCGATATTTGCAACCGCCGGATATTCAATTGGCGCGTATTCACGGGTTGTGCCTTCCATGCGGACAGCACCGGTTGCAATTACAATATCTCCGCCTTTTACATCAATGTCTATCCCGCCGCAGGTTCCCACACGAATGAACGTCCGTGCACCGACTTTTACAAGTTCTTCTATTGCAATCGACGCAGAAGGCCCGCCTATGCCTGTCGATGTTACGGAAACCTTTTCACCGTTCAAGTAGCCAGTATAAGTTGTGTATTCTCTTTTATCGGCTATTAATTTTGCGTCATCAAAGTACTTTGCTATTTTTTCACAGCGTTTAGGGTCTCCCGGTAAAATTACATATTTACCAGCATCGCCTTCTTTCAAGCCGATGTGATACTGTTCTCCATTATCGGAATATTTCATTACTGTCCTTTCAGATACTAAAAGCTGCCGCTTTTTAATTTTTGGATAACTAAATCAGAAATGTCAACGCCGCCTACAAAGATTACTCTGAAATCAATTACAGCATCAAGTTTTTGTTCTACAAGCACCTGTTTTGTTGCGGCTTGAATTTTGTTATAAACTTGTTCTTCTTTTTGTGTTTTTAATCTCAAAAATGCCTCTTGTTTTGCGTTGAATTCTTTTGCCGTTGCATCTTCAAAGTTTTGTTTTTTTAATGGTGTGTCAAGGGCTTTATACTGTTTTTCTTTATCTACCATGTACTGTTGTAATTCAAGTCCTTTTGCATCAACTTCTTTAATCGCCTGTTGTGCAAACGGGAAGTTTTCCTGAACTTTTTGGTAGTTAATGTATCCTATACCGCCTGCAAATGCGGGGGTATTCCATACTAAAAGACCTAAGAATAAGAATATTGCTCCTAATTTAAATTTCATATTACCTCCTGTAATTTTATTTTTAATACAATAAATCGCCTACGCCGAATGTGAAGTATCCGCCTTGGTTGCCGTTGTCGCCGGGGTTGGTGAACGGAATACCGTAATCAACTGACAGAGGGCCCATTCCCGGAATATACAGTTTTAAACCAACACCGGCTGATATTGCATGAAGCGGTCTGTCATATATTGTGTTTGTAACTGTCGGGTTAAATATTTTACCTGCATCAACCCATGCTGTCAATCTTATGTTATCAAGGAATTTGACTTTTCTTGCAAGTCTTGTTCTATCCAAAAACGGGATTGGTGTTGCAAATTCTACTGAACCCATAATGAACGCATCGCCTGTACCTACACCGCTCATCTTGAAACCGCGGATTGTATAAGGGCCGCCAAGTCTATACATCATAACTTCAGGCATATTGTCGCCGTGAATTTTACCGCCGCCTTTTGCCATGAATGAAAGTGATGATTTTTTACCGACCGGAATGTACTGTTTGATAGATCCGCTGAGTTTTCCGTGGGTTTTGTCAAAATCAAGAAGTCCGAGTTCCTCATCAAATCTTAAGCTTGCTAATGTACCTTTTCTTGTAACGGTTCCGCCCTCTCTGGTATCGTAGATTAAGGCCGGACTTAACGACATGAACAACCCGCCGTCAAGTTGTTTTGCACGTTCTGATATCGGAATATTATATTTTTGATATAGGCTTGCGATTTTGTTAAAGTCGCCTTCTCTTACGTCAATATGTTCAACGCCGAGAGAGAATGTTGATGTAAGATGTTTATTTACTTTTGACATTCTGTGCGCAACTGTCATTTCGCCGCCAAATCTTCTTTCAATTGCAAGAGGAACCTGGTATGAACCGAAATCACGGAAGAATAATTTACTCATTAAGGACGTATCTGCGTTGAAAAAATACGGTTCAAAGAAACTCAATTCCACTTGCATATTCATGCGGCGTTTGATAGAAGCATCGTTAAGGATTACACCGGAACCAACAAGTCCGTTTAATGAAACTCTCTGACCGCGTCCGCGGAAGTTGTTATCTGCTATGCCGACAGACCCGAAAACCCCTGTTACAGAGTCAAGACCGCCGCCAATTGATACAGAAGCAGTTCTTTGTTCTTGTACGTTAATTGTGATATCGTAAGCATCCGGAATGTCCGGGCAGGGGGTAATTTCGCGTGTTACATCCTTGAACGCTTGTGAGGCATACAATCTGACAATATCTTCTTTTAGAAGGTTTTCATTATAAACCATTCCCGGTTCTGAAAGTACGTTTCTTTCAACAACAAAATCTTTTGTTTTTTCGTTGCCGGCAATCAGTATTTTATTAATTGTGCCTTCTTTTAAAGTTATATTAATTGTTCCGTCAGGATCGTCCGTTACTGAATCAACCCGGGCAAGGATGTAGCCTTTTGACGCGTAGCATTGTTGAATTTTCGCAATTGCTTCATTAAGTTCTGATATGTTTTGCGGCTTGCCTTTCATGTCAATTAAAAATGCAAGGATTTCTTCGGTCGGAACAACTGTATTGCCTTCTATTGTAAAATCTGTAACAGGGGCATTTTCTTCAAGAATGATTTTTAAAGTAATAGTTCCGTCAGGATTGTTGACCGGAATTGCGCGCATCTTTTCACTGAAAAAGCCCAGGTTATAAATGTTTTTCAAATCTTCCTGAACAACTTTTCGGTCATAAAGGTCGCCTTTTTTCAATTTGATTTGTGTAAGGACTGTATCAGGGTTAATTACGTTTGTGCCGTGCACTTCAATACTTTTAATATATTTACCGTTTGAGTTGGTTCTTGCAACAGCAGGCTTTTCGCTCGTATTTGCCGGCGAAGATGACGCATCTTCCATTGTGTAATCCGCGCCTTTGTCTCCCCATATATTATCTTCTCCAAAGCTCGATAACGGACATACCAGTATCAATGAAAGGGTTAATATTAGTTTATATATTTTATTGTGTGGTTTCAAAAAAGATTGGTCCTTAACACTTCTTCTATTCTATAAATATTATATCATAAATTTTAAAAAGTAAAAAACTTAATATTTATATACGAAACATTTGTTTATATGTCTGTAACTTGCTTGTACACGTCGTTTTTGCTCACGTTGTAAAGCTCTGATAATATAGTTGAAATATCTTTGGCTGTAAAATTTTTTTTCTTTAATATTTTAATTTTTTCGCTGATGTCAATATTGTCGTCTGAAACATTGTCTGTGTATACCATTGCAACGATTTCGCCTTTGAGCATGTTTTCGCTAAAATGCTTAATGATATTTTCTGCCGTATCAATAATTATTTCTTCAAAAACTTTTGTAAGTTCTCTACCTACAGCTGTTTTTGGGTTGCTGCGAACTTGTTTAATTGTCTCAAGCGTTGCAAGAAGCCTGTTCGGAGATTCATAGAAAACAATGTTTGTTGATTTGTACTTTGTTAAAATTTTTTCAATTTGAGATTTTGTTTTTGGCAAAAAGCCTGCAAAGTAGAAATCTTCAGTCTCGCGAGGCACCTGTGAAAGAAACGTTGCTATTGCATTGGCTCCCGGCAATGATGTAACTCTTATATTGTTTTTCTTCAATTCCTCAACAAGAATTGAGCCGGGGTCGCAGATTAAGGGTGTGCCTGCATCTGATACTATTGCCATTGTTTTGCCTGCTTGAAGATGGCTTAAAAATTGTGCCACGCGTTCTTTTTCATTGAATTTGTGGTATGAAATACATTTTGTTTTAATATCATAATGATTCAAAAGTTTTTGCGTAACACGCATGTCTTCTGCTGCGATAAGGTCGACAGTTTTTAAAACTTCAATCGCTCTTAAAGTTATGTCGCCAAGATTTCCAATGGGCGTTGGTACAATATAAAAGTCATAGTCTTTCATAAAAAAATTCTAGCACAAAAATTTTACTTTTCCGGGTTAAACTTGTATTCTAATTTCATGTTTAGTTTGTCCAGAATTTCATTGTAATTCACTGATACAGGCGTGGGCTTTGATGTTTCTATGATGTCAAGGAAGATTTTGGCGGATTTTGGCTTTTTGCTGTCAAGAAAATATTTTGAATTAGCCGCGTCTTTACGTGCCGGAACAACCAAACCACTTTGTGCAAATTTTTCCAGGCTTTCGGTTGATGATAAATATTGTATGAGTTTATATGCTTCATTTTTGTGTTTTGAGCTTTTTGAGACAGCCCAGCCAGACGCGTCCATTGGCACTATACTTCCATTAGTTCCTTTCGGAAACTGAGCTATATCCCAGTCAAAGCCTGCGACTTCACGGTATTTGGGCACAAGCCATCTTCCTGATAAATGCATTGCAAGCTTTTGCTGCAAAAACATTTGTGCCATTGTTGCACTTGCGCTTTCTCGTTTTTGAGGTGCGACATGGTATTTATTCCTTAAATCTGCGTAAAAATTAATTGCTTTTTGGCTTTCTGCTGTGTTAATGATTTGGGTCTCTGTGTCGTCGGAGAGTATACCGCCGCCTTCGCTCATAAGGTAGGGCAAAAAGTACAGCACATCTTTTTCAAAGCTTATTCCAAAGACGTCAGGTCGGTGCGTTAATTTTAGTGCTGTTTCTAAAAAATCATCTAATGTCCAGTCTTTTTGCGGATAGTTTACATGGTATTTGTCAAAAAGATTTTTATTGTAATAGATTACGAGGTTTGAAACATCCCGCGGCACGGCATACAATTTCCCCTTGAAACTTAAAGCGTCAAGGGATTTTTCGTAAAACCCGTCTGTGCTGATTTTTTCAGGCGTAATCTCGTCAAGCATTCCTGCATTTGCGTATATCGGCAGGTAAAGATTATTTATGAATATAACGTCAGGTGCTGTGTTGGATGCAAAAAGCAAGTGGATTTTCTGAAAATAATTCTGCGGAATATGCAGAAAATCAATTTTTATATCCGGATTGGATTTTTCAAAATCGTTTAGGATAGGTTTTAATATATCAATTTCTGATTTTGACCCCCAGCTTGCGAATTGAATTATGGTATCTTGGCTTTTTTGTGTGCAGCCGCTCAGAAAAATCATTGTTGATATTATTGTGCACATTAATATTTTGACTGCACTTTTCACTGCTCTTTTCCTGTTTTAATATTTTCTATAATTCTATTAATACACCCATTTGGTTTTTGCTGACTTCAACTAATGATTTGAAATTACCTGCTTTAACCATATATACATTAGGGTTGTCCATTCTTACTTGTAATGGTTTGTCAATGTTTCTGTCGAATTTTTTGAGGACAAAAACTTCTTCATTAATGCGTCCGATTAAAGCCGAAATTCCATCTAAACTTACCAGGTAAAATCCGCGGTCGTTATCAATGTTGTAGCCTGATTTTACTATTAAGCCGTTAAGGTAGTCTTCTTTTGTTTCATTTCTTAAATGTGAAATCGGGTTTGTAACTGCCCTGTGAGAAGGCTGAAAATTTGAAGCCGGACGGATTTGGGCTAAGGTGTCCGCAACTTTGTCTGATAACGGGCTTGTTACTTTTGAAATATCATTGTCGCCGATAATGTTAAAGTATTCATCGACTGTTATCATTTCATAATCATTGGCAGGCTTTGATTCTTTTTTCTTGCCCAAAAGTTTGTCGCTCTTTGCAATCAAATCTGAAACAGACAGATTGCCGTTTTTGAACGCTCTTGGGTTAGTATGGAGCTGTGAAAAGCCCAATTCAACGTGTTTGCCTTCTTTGGGCAGCTCTAATTGTACGCGTCTATGTTTAACTTTTTTATTGCGGCTTGTTTCTTCCAACGCCATTTTTTGTTCAAACGCTTTTAATTTTATTGTTTTGGTTAATTGTTTTTGAATTGTATTTTCTTCTTCTTGAACTTGTGGTTCTTTTGCCAAAAGTTCGCTATCTGAAAGTTGAATTTCTTGCTCAAGAGGTGTTTTTTCAACGCTTGGAGATGTGTTATAGATTTGTTCAAGTTTTTGCGGTGTTGAAACTTCTTCGTTCATAATTTTTGCCTCTGATTTTACGCTTGGCTTAGCCTGAGCGCTTTTTTGTACTTTAGGGGCAATGAAATTGTATTTTGTTTCTTTTGGTTTTGCTTTTTTGTTTTCACCTGATTCATCGCGGTATTGCTGGTATTTTTCCTGCCAGCTTAGGCTTTCGTTGTTAATAATGTTATCATATGAAGGTGTTTCTATCGGTTTTTTGGATAGATTATCTGCAAATGATTTTTTCAAAATGTTTGACTTAATGACTGACGCTTTGATTACTTTGAAAAGGGTTATCAGGCATATTAACGGTATTAAAACGATTGCTATTGTTAACGGCATGTTATCAGGCATCCTTTGCTGTATAGTATTTTTGATTTTTGTAATGTAGTTGGTGCGGTTAATCGGTTTTGGGGTTTTAATATTTTTTTGTACCGGAATTGCAATAGGTTTTGCCGGCTCTGCCTGGGTTGTTTGGGCGGTTTTTGCTGGTGGAGCCGGAGGTACTATATTTTTAATTTCTTTATCTACAGCTTGTTTTTCTTTAATTTGCTGCTTTTCAACTTTTTTAGCTTCTTCTTTTTTAACTGTTTCTTGAAGTTTTTTATTTACAGCATTAATTACGTTTTGTTTCTTTTCGGCAACTTGTTTTTCAGCAGGTTTCGGAGAAGGGGCTGCGGCCGGTTTAACAGCGGGTTGGGCTTTTTGCATTTCTTTGACTTTTTCCGCAGGTGAAACTGTTGGTTGAATTTCCGGCAGTTTAAAAACAGATGCTGAAGGCGTTGGGGCTTTTGCTGTCTGTGGTTTTGTGGTTTGTACTGGTTGCGCCGGTTTTGTTTTTTGTTGAGCGATTAGTGCTCTGTATTCTCTTTGTTCTGCTGTTTCCGGGGCACTTTTTGCTGTGTTTGTTTTTATTGAAACAGGTTTGGTTGTAATTACTGTAACTTTAGTATAACCGCTGCCGCCGTCGTTTATTGCTCGAACATCAACATTAGAGACAACATCTTTTACTGAGGATAAATCCGGTCTTGCGGACGCAGAACCTACATTTGGCATTAAAATTACGTATTTATTGTCTGATTTTTTCGTAACAATAACGTTATCAGCGTACGGGCTTGTTGTGTATAACGTGAATTCCAGGCCGTCTGCCGAGTTTTTTCTAACATCTACACCGTTAAGGCTGTTATTTGCGAATACTGTTGTGCCGATTGCTGTTAAACTCAATGACAGCAATGAAACAATTGCAAGTTTTGCGGATTTATTTAACATATATTTTTCCGATTTTCCCTACTACCTATATTATATATAATACATTGAGTTAAAAAAAATTGCTAGTATCTTAATAAATTGAAACTTTTGTGTTATAAAAGTTAATATGAAAAGCGGATTTACTACGATAATAGGGCGCCCGAATGTGGGCAAATCTACACTGTTGAACCAGGTTCTGGGTCAAAAAATAGTTATTGCAACAGACAAGGCGCAGACTACACGGAAAAGAATTAAAGGTATTTACACAACAGATAAAGGGCAGATTGTATTTATCGATACGCCGGGTGTGCATAAACCTTTAAATAAGCTTGGAGAATTTTTGCTTGATGAAGCGAAAATTGCTATTCCCGATGCGGATTTGATATTGTTTTTGGTCGACGGCTCGGAACCTGCGGGCAAAGGCGACAAGTGGATTGCGCAAAACCTTCTGGAAACTGAAGTGCCGGTGATTATTGTTATGAACAAGGTTGACAAGATTAAGAACCCGGCTAAGGTTGAAGAAAATCTGCTTTCCTATAAAACTTTATTTAATAAAAATCTTCCGATAGTGAAGGTTTCTGCCAAAACCGGTCGCAATATAGACACTCTTATTAGTAATATTTACAAAAAACTTCCTGATGGCGAACTTCTTTACCCCGAAGACGTTGTTACAGAAGAGACGATGCGCTCTGTTACGGAAGAAATTATCAGAGAAAAAATACTTTTGAATACCTCGGATGAAATACCGCATTCAGTTGCAGTGAAAGTCGAAAAATACCAGGAAGCCGATGATATTGACCGAATTTGGGCAAATATTTACTGCGAAACAAAAAGCCAAAAAGGGATTTTAATTGGCAAGGGCGGTCATCTTCTTAAAAAGATCGGAACCGAAGCCCGTCAAGAACTTGAGAAAATAGTTGAGAAAAAAGTTTTTCTGGGGCTGGAGGTTAAAGTTGAAAAGGATTGGCGCAAAAAGGAAAAGTCTTTAAAAAGTTTTGGATACGAGCAGGAAAAGTAGCAAAAAATTTTCTTGAGGCTATTTGTATAGTTTGTAATAGTAATGAAAGGGAACAAAATGTCAGTATACATGTCAATTATGAATACAGTGCCCCAAAGAGGCGATATTACAAAGGCAGGCGTAATTGCCAAACAGCAGCTTAGACAACTGCAATTCAACCGCTCAATGGCTAGCATTGTAGGCCATACAGATAAGGATTTCTTTAATCTTCAACATCCGCCCAAGAATGTTAAGGCGGGAAATGCTATAAAAAATTTTACAGAAGGTTTGAAGAATTTCTTTGAAAAAGGTACAATGTTTTAAGCAATAGTTAAAAAGTGAGAAGTTAAAGAGTTAAAAAGGAGGCAAAAGGCATGAATAATCAACAATCTCTGGGG